>Ga0209302_10002301_pt1:0-10000 | contig 11148 bp, 5 predicted proteins | sample ArcOceMetagenome_2_FD_187445 | JGI IMG/M metagenome (GOLD analysis project Ga0209302, IMG submission 187445) | Marine eukaryotic phytoplankton communities from Arctic Ocean - Arctic Ocean ARC135M Metagenome (SPAdes) (version 2) | ecosystem: Environmental > Aquatic > Marine > Oceanic... | reverse complement strand
TAGAAGGTACCTTTTCCTTTTCCTTCTCCTTCTCTTTCTCCTTCTCCTAAATATTGGTTTTTTTGAATTTTCTAAGGTTTAGAATTTCAATATTGAGGTTAGGGTTACGGTTATCGTTAAGGGAACAGTAGTGGTTAGTTTAAGCTGACATCGCTGAGATGAGTATATGGGCTAGGGTTAGGGTTTAGGTTTGGGGAAGGTTAGTGCATTAAGATCAAGGCTCCAAAGTCTGTGTTCGAGTTTTTCCTAAGAATTTCAAAAAAAAAAGTGTTTTGGCTTTCAACCGGTATCCGTTGCTTCTTTTTCTAAAAAAGTGTGCAGCACACTTTTTTAAATACAGCTCGGCTGATTTATCTTTTTTAGAAGAGAGGGGCCTACCTAGTAACTTACCTAGTTTTGTAGTATCGGACCAGGTACCTAGTACCTAGCCTTGAGTCCAAGAAGCGTAAGCCTTTAAGCAGCTATTAGTAGCGTAAGCCTTAAAGCAGCTATTGATAGCGTAAGCCTTAAAGCAGCTATTAAATATAATATCAAGTAATTTTACCCCGTAGCCTACCATACCATATATATAGATTTTTTGTGTATGTATATCTTTCGACATTTTGTGGAAAGTGGGACGCACGTCAGTACAACTGACGTAGTGATACCGGTACGGACTTGACACAACAACACAAAGTCAAGGTCTAGGCACCCTAGTCTAACCCTAACCCTAACGCAATAGGAGGTCATATTTTAGTAGTTTGATAAAAGATTAAATATGAAACATTATTGCATTAAGGAAGGAGTCAAGGAAGGATAATTGACACCAGCTATTACTAACTCTAACCCTAACCCTACATTGATACATTGATACATTGATACATTGATACATTGATACATTGATACATTGATACATTGATAAACCCTAACCAACTAACCCTAACCCTAACATTCAATTAAAAAGTGATTGCTTTTTAGCAACTACTTCTTGCACCTAACTCCTCCTAGCAGCCTTAGCCTTAGGCTTATTCTTCTTCTCCTCCTCCTCCTCCTTCTCCTTCTCCTCCTCCTCCTCTCCTCCGCCTTTGCGAATTGCGGCGGCATCTGGTACTAACACCACATCCATACCACCCTCACTACTACTACTACTATCACTGTCACTGTCACTATCACTATCACTTCTATTAGTGTCAATAACACGTGATGAGGAGGAGGAGGAGGGGAAGGGGGAGGGGAAGGGGGAGGAGGAGGAGGAGGAGGAGGAGGAGGAGGAGGATGAGGAGGAGGGGAAGGAGGAGGAGGAGGAGGAGGAGGAGGAGGGGAAGAAGGACGACGACGACGACGACGACGACGATGCCCCCACTGGAGCTACAGGGAGCAGAGAACGAAAAAATGTAACCCTATAATACCCTGGGGGAGTATGTGTCCCATCCCCATCTCTACCCACACTGGCTGTATTGGTCGCGATGCTAGAGGATGATGTCATCGGTCCTGTAGATCCTCCTCCTACTCTTTCTTCTCCTTCTACTCCTCCTCCTTCTGGTCTCACTCTTGATCCAACAAGATCCACCTTCGAGTTTCGCCTCGTAAATCTTGGGACCACGTCTGCAGCCTTCTGAGCACCTGTCTTCTTGGCTTGCGCCGCTGTGGTCGACAGGTAAAGACCACTACTACTACTACTACAATTACCACCACTACCACTACTACTACTACTACCACCACCACTACTACTACTACTACCCGATTCGACCCCCGCTGATGCCACTAAGGGGGATTGGCATATATCATGGGTTCTACAATACGCTTGGAAAATTTGTACATGCTTTAGAGAACTAAATGGTTCCCAAGAGGCTTCTTCTTCTGGATAACCTTTCCAGCGCACAAGGAATTCCAATAATGTGTTCTCAGTTTTATGCTGTAGAATCGATTCTACCACATACTTTCTTTGGCGATTCTTTTCGAAATCCAGATTTTCAGCCTTTCCTTTCAGCGCTTCATAATTCCATGAAGCCCCGGTTTCTTCAACGATAACCAAGCTTTTTATCAGTGAATTTAGTTTCTCTCTATCGCGAGTAGACCATTTTGTTTGTCCATTCTTATACCTGTCTGCAATATCAACTATCTCTACGAACGTAAACGGTTTCCGTTTTGTCCCGGAGCCCTGTCTCTTTACATCCAACTTATTCCAATTAATAGTGAGGTTAGGTTTAGGGTTAGGGTTAGGGTTAGGGTTAGGGTTAGGGTTAGGGTTAGGGTTAGGGTTAGGGTTAGGGTTAGGGTTAGGGTTAGGGTTAGGGTTAGGGTTAGGGTTAGGGTTAGGGTTAGGGTCCACAGATGGGGTTGTTAGTGATCTGGTGTCTTGCAAACAGAAGTGTTTCCTTTTACTGTAAGTTTGTTTTCTTTTAATTTCTACTTCTTTATCTCTTTGGAGGGCGTCTCGCTTGAGTAATTCAAAGTCAACTATCGTGTTTTTTTCTGTTTCTGAAACTTTAATGGCTTCATGTTCACTATTAACCAGTTCACTATATTTCTTTTTCTCACGAAGATCAATGGATCCATAACCGTTTAAACAAACCTTCTCGACAAGTAGAACTATGTCCATATAGGAAAACATCTTTCTTCCTCCTTCTTTCTCCTTTTCTTCCTCGTCATTTTTGCCTTTTGACTTTACAGATACTTTATCCAACTTTACATCGACGATAAAAAGATTATTGTAATCTTTCTTCGCATTATGAACAATAGAGCTAGAGCTAGATCCTATAGAATCTCTTTTGTCCATGGATTGATCAATAGGCGTCAGAGTGCTGGCCTTCTTGTGCTTAACCACATCCATACCACCCTCACTACTACTACTAGGGTTAGGGTTAGGGTTAGGGTCCACCAAACGGGAACTCTTTTTAGATTCGAAAGTGACCCTCTTACGCTGGGTACTACCAGCATCCTTAAAGGAATTGTTACTAGGAAATTCACTATCGCAATCCGAAAAACATCCTCCTTCAGGGTAAATATAAATATCGTCCGCGTAGCTACCGTTCTTCGCTGGTGTTTTTGTTAGCTCTGATGTTTGACTGTCATGCTTATTTACGCGCGACTTGTCCATTAATATATCAATAGGCGTCAGAGTGCTGGCCTTCTTCTGCAATGTGCTTAAGCCCGCTCCCCAGAGGTCATCCTGATCATAATGAATGTCATGTGTCATGTCCTCAAAATGCATTTGAGGGCTCGCCTTGCAAAGCCTCTTCTTTAAAGCCTCTATCTCCTCTAAAGCCTCTATCTCTCTCTCCTTTAAAGCCTTAAATTCTTTTTGAAATTGTTGTGTACTAACCGCAAAAGCTTTTCGCTCGTGAATGGAATCACCAACAGGACCGGAATGTAACGGTTTTTGTCTCAATACAATAATAGAGCCATTACGTACAGCAGTGGTGACTTCTTGAGTTGCACAAATAATAGGATTCTCTAGAGTAATAGGAAATTCAACAGCCTTGCAGTCCGATAGAGTTGCAACGGTTTTTAACATGAATAGTCTGTGTAGCTGCGGAACCAAATAATGTACCTTAGGAGGCTTTTTAAATGGTATCAGAGGTACAAACCAACCCGGATCCATAGGTCTACTTATGGAACTATAACCCAGGTGTTCGGAAAGATTCAAATGATCACCCATCAGACTATTATCTAAAGCTACTGGACAGGTTGTAGTTTTACCAATCAAACGATGGATAGTACTTGCTATCAACTTTTGCACAGTAAAACCGGTCCTTGAATACGACACATTTTGCACCTTGCAAATATTTGTAACCTGAACTATCTCGAATATTACAGATTTGAAAGCTGAATTATTATTTTCAGGTTTAACATATATCTTACCATCCGACAGGTCTACCACTCGACACATTCTTTTCTCTTGGAGATAGTAATTGACACATCCAGTTGTCACTATATAATCATTAATCGCCAGCGTTAGACTTTTGGCAATACCTGTTTTCTCTCCTATTTTTTTACTAAGCCAATCCCATCTAGCTACCGGATTTTCAGTACACCTATTTGGTTAGGGTTAGGGTTAGGGTTAGGGTTACGGTTACGGTTACGGTTACGGTTATTGTTACGGTTACGGTTACGGTTACGGTTAGGGTTACGATTACGATTAGGGTTAGGGTTAGCGTTACGGTTAGGGTTAGGGTTAGGGTTAGGATTAGGGTTAGGGTTAGGGTTAGGGTTGGGGTTAGGGTTAGGGTTAGGGTTAGGGTTAGGGTTAGGGTTACAGTTACGGTTACGGTTACGGTTACGGTTACGGTTACGGTTACGGTTAGGGGTTAGGGTTAGGGTTAGAGTTAGGGTTAGGGTTAGGGTTAGGGTATTATCAATACACCTGCTCTCAAAGACATCTTCCTTACGAATATCTTCCTTCTCGTATAGCATGCTCTGTTGTCGGGTTGTTGTGATAAACAGTGGTTTATCTATTGCCTTCAGTTCACAAGCATCAGTATCGGTATTTAATACATCATTTATCGAAGGGGTAGGGTTATTAATATCAATGTCATGGAAATTACAGTTAGGATGCTTGCTTACTGCTCCACGGAAAACTTTCAAGAATTGTAATCTGATGTAATTCTTTTGGGCTCCAGTAAGTTTTGTACCAAACATAGCATTCAAGACCAACAAGTCTTCTGATGTTATAGTTCCTAATCGATACTTGTTGGAGAGTTCTATATACTTCTCATCACTTTGACGCAAAACTTTTTGCAGATAAACAATCAGAAAACCTGCCGATTTTACTTCCATTGCTTCAATGAAAGTCCAATTTCTCCCTGTCTTCTTCTTCCAATCAAGCGAGGCATGAAGTTGACCCAAGTCTCCAATCAAAATCACTCTTATACCACCAAAAAAACGTTTGTCGCACTTAATTAGTTGCAATAACGAGTTTAAAAAGCCTATTGCCGCTGCTGTTAGGACCTGAGCTTCATCAATGATAAGGACTGCGAGGTTTTTTAAAGCCTTCAAAGCATCTTTGAAGTTCTCTAGATTTTCGTAATACTTATTAGGATCTTGAGTAGAAGCAGTATTCATGGTTTCGAATAGGTCATAATCTTCTGTAAAGTTATTACGGATATATAGATGAAATAACTTATGGAGGCTATACCCTCCACCACTAGCTGCCGCATTTTTTAAAGCGGATGTAAAGACCACTTTATTTAGAGAACCGTGTTTCCGTATCAAATACACAAGTGCAAGCGATACCATATACGATTTGCCAACCCCACCTGGGCCATGGATTATAACATGCCGATCATCATCAGTAATAACGTCATAACCTTTACGTTGGTCGTCATTAAGCGTTGACAGAGATTTTGTAATAGCGTTTTCTACTGAAATATGGTTAATCTCAACAATATGGGGAGGAGTAATTGTATACGTTGTACGAGTAGTCCTTTCTTGTACACATGGATGAAAATCTATAAATTCATCCAAGACAACCCCTGATGGGCATACCGCGAGACACTTGATACAACAAGTAATTGGAATTTCTGATGATGACTTAAGTAAGCTGTTTTTGCTCTTTGGTGAATACATCAGCGGGAACGAAGACGTCAAGTCAACGAGACTCATTTTTAATTTTGATGCCAAACTCTCCAACAAGTCATTACCGTTAACAAAGCATTGCCTTCGCAACATCTCAATTTCCCAAGGCAAAAGGGGTTTAAATAAAGGCCGTTGAAGGTATCTGCCGAGTTTTGTGTAACAATTCCATTTGATTGAATATCTCCCATTAAAAAACGAGACGATTTGCGCATTGAAATCATCTAAAATAGACAACATAAACGCCGTTGCATCAGATTCTGTTTCTCTAAGGCTCTCAAAACTAACGCGAAGCATACCATAGAGGGCCCATAAATGCGGAAATATGGGTGATATCATTTCCTTCACACTTGCACTAGTAGTCCTTTCTCTAATAATAGCCTCGTTGCACGTCGCTCCAAATCTCAACATATCGTCCCAAGATTCTAAATGTTCAGACCTCCTAAAATGGGTTTCGATACGACAATACACTCCTGATGTTTCCCACTTATCAGCCGAGTCTTTAGTTTCTTGTAGATGCGCTTCCATGAGTTTGAGTTTATCCGTAATGTGTACATGCGTATATCCATCTTTTGTGAACTGGAAATCCGTGCCAAGGGTTTTTGAGTTGCTCTTCACCTTATTGTAATCCGGACCAAAATATCGAATCTGAGGGTAATACGTTTGTACTTTCACAATTCTCCCATAAAATCTATCTTTTTGAGTATCCGCTAAAGAGATTAAGTTGTCGCGTTTAATGAATGCGTTTGAGTTAGAGGTTCTGGGTGTAAATTCAATTGGTAAATTACCACCTAACACTGGATAATAATCCATCGATTCCTTATCAAAAACCTTATTTAATGAATCCTTTTCACTTCTTTCACCTTGTGGGAAGTTCACCATACACATATTGGCCGGACCAGTGGTTGTATTGGTACCAACGCCAAGAGTCTGGTCTCTAACGATCCATTTCTGATTCTCCCCTTGCAATTCCGTCATTAAATCGAAAAGCTTGATGGTCTGGAGTTTACTATCATTAATTCCTTGTATCAGCTGGTCTATATCATTAGTCTCTTTCAGTCTCATCTTTTCGTTATAAGTTTTGAAAATCACCTCCCAATCGTCGTGATCATTCAGCAGATAGAAGGATATGGAAAGGAAAAGTCCAAACCCGCTATACGAGTAAAACTTGGCTTGAGGATCGTCATAACTAGCATTTTCATTTGGAGCACTTTTTTCGAGTAGCTGTATGCTTTTTTTACAAGCAATCCAAATTTTCTCATGGATATCTTGCCTATCATAGGCCTCGGAATTTTTGATCTTCAGCTCTAGCTTTATTGGTATGTTCTGACTAACATCACTTCTTAATACCAACTGGAATTTCGATTTCGATTTATGTTCTAAATCTCTATTTAAAATCTGCATGACACCAGCTCGATCAAAGGTTGTCAGACAGGTCTCCCTAAATTCGCAACAATATTCCCTGATTTTATTCTCATCTAAGACAACACCTGATCCTCTTGAAAATATCGCTGAGGAATAATCAATATCAACAGACTTAATCCTCAAATCAGGGTTAGGGTTAGGGTTAGGGTTAGGGTTAGGGTTAGGGTTGTGGTTGGGGTTAGTTGTGGTGGGTGCTGGTTTAGGTCGTTCCCAATTCCAACTTGTCGATCTATAAAGGAACGAAGACATCACACCTTTAAGCTTCATACTGTCATTTTGAGACAAATGGCAAACCTCTTCATACCGTTGAACTATTTCGTTTAAAACCTCTTGCACGTCCTGTCGAGGCAGTATTATAGTAAATTTCTCATCCATTCCGTTAATCAACTGCTCGGATATTAAACCTTCAGTTATGCATTTAGCATTTCTTCTCATGTCAATTTGCGATACTGTTTGGGTTTCTTGTTTGAGTTGGTATATGACCCCACCCGTCCTACCTCGTAACGATTGCACTTTTTTCTTCTTGCATTTTTCGGTATTGGGCATGTTTGAAACGTACCTCACTATACTATTCCTGCGGGTTAGGGTTAGGGTTAGGGTTAGGGTTAGGGTTAGGGTTAGGGTTAGGGTTAGGGTTAGGGTTAGGGTTAGGGTTAGGGTTAGGGTTAGGGTTACCTGCTCATATTTTTATCCTTGAACGATATCAGGCCATACTTGCATCTTGAAATGGTTTCGAGGTCGATAACATCCATCGAGTTTGTTTTCCGCAATGTGTCAAACCGGTAGCGGAGACTATCATAATATTCTGGAACCGGAACATAAAGTTCTGATCCATCTACAGAGCAGAAGAGGAAAATTGTTAACGGCTTCCCCCCAGTTTCCTTGATTTCGGGAAGCTTGGCTATAAAAATAGAAGTGTTCCAATCTATTTCCTTTCTTTTTAGAGGGGCAAGTTTGAGGTTGAAAATGTTAACCAGATCTTTGGAAGGGTTAGGGTTAGGGACAGATTCCTTTCTCCATTGAGAATTTTGAATGGAAAACTCATAGACGATGTCTTTCTTGTTGTCTTTATAAACAATTTGCCTCATTTTTTCTTCTTATAATTCTTAAAGAGTGGGTTTATTTAACTTTGTACAACAAGTTGAGAGTTATTCACTGCTGCTGTATCTACCTTGTACCTTTCTAACACCTAAGACGACCTAAACCCTAAACCTGCGTAAGATGAAATTTCGAAATTTTCAAACCCCACTTTTCAAACAGTTTTTTTTTTTTTTAAATCAACCGGTGGTCGGGGTCGTCGTCCTGGTAAAAAGTGTTAAATATGATGATTCTTTGAAATTTCAAAAAAACAAAACTAGGTAAGTTACTAGGTAGGCCCCTCTCTTCTAAAAAAGATAAATCAGCCGAGCTGTATTTAAAAAAGTGTGCTGCACACTTTTTTAGAAAAAGAAGCAACGGATACCGGTTGAAAGCCAAAACACTTTTTTTTTTGAAATTCTTAGGAAGAACTCGAACACAGACTTTGGAGCCTTGATCTTAATGCACTAACCTTCCCCAAACCTAAACCCTAACCCTAGCCCATATACTCATCTCAGCGATGTCAGCTTAAACTAACCACTACTGTTCCCTTGAAAATGGAGATGGGAAAGAAAAACAAGATGAAGATGGGAGAAAGAGTACTCCGTTCTGACGAACAAGTTTCTCAGAAAGACTTTAATTATATATCGGAGGAGCTTATCATTGCGGAAAAATCCATTCAGATCCTATCTCCTTATTCAGAGGTTAGGGTTAGGGTTAGGGTTCGCAAGTATGGAGCCGACTGGACTTTTAAGGAAAAAGAGGAGATGGTTAGGAAGTATAGAGGCACCATCAAAACACTGATGAGAGCTGCAAATAAGAAAGCACAGAACAGAGACAGAGTGAATTTTGGATCAGGAGAAAAAGAACCAGCATAGCCAAGGGAGAAAATACATCGCTTCCAAAGGCTTACCGTGAATCGAGGGTTAGGGTTAGGGTTAGGGTTAGGGTTACCCTAAGCCTAACATAAATATATGTAGCGGTGTCATACCTGTTGTTTGTATACATGTTTTCTACGTGATTTAAGTTGAAACAATTAACCGATATTCACTTCCCTTAAAGTTAGCCAAGCAAGAGGATACATCAATTCCAAAGGCTTAACTACAGGAATACCAAAAAATAGTGACAGCATAAAATAGTGACAGCTAACATAAATGTATGTAGCGGTGTCATACGTGTTTTATACATGTTTTGTAAGTGATTTTAGTTTTAAAAATTAATCGATATTCACTTCACTTCAAGCTCTTGATTATACGCACTGTAGGGAAAGTCGTCATATTTTAGTAGTTTTGATAAAAGATTAAATATGAAACATTATTGCATTAAAGAAGGAGTCAAGGAAGGATAATTGACACCAGCTATTACTAACTCCAACAGGACTCTTCAAACAGGAATGAAAGAGACCGCCGAACCCACACTAGTCTCAGATTCCGCCAACGAAGCCCGACAAAACCTGCCGTCGCCCTCTGGGGCCGGGGAGGTTTTGGTGGCTCTCAAACCTCCTCCCTGAAACCCCCCTCTATCGGAAAAACCGTTTTCCGCGCTCGCGAGCGAGCGTGGAAAACGGTCCTTTTCCTGGAACGGGGGGAACAGGTATGAGTTTGTGGAGGAGCCCTGAGACGGCGTTCCGTGTAAACGGCAAAGGAGGAGGAAAGGGGGCCCCCCCCCCCCAGGTGGTCATTCCCATCTGCCATGTTTGAATCCGGGAATGAAGGTGGCGTCGAAAGACGCCGATGTGATGTGTGTGAAACAACGTCACGATTGTAGAGAGGAAGGTATTGGTATGAATGCATAGCTACCCAACGCGAGGCGTCTGAACGGTCTCGGCTGAAGGTATCGTGATCACTGACTTGGGGTTGGGCGAGCTAGACGAATCTGAGGTCATTCTGCCGAATGGAAATCAAATCCCTCCAGGTCCCTTCCCTAGTATCGAGTGGATATCCCA
>Ga0209302_10002300_pt1 | contig 11160 bp, 3 predicted proteins | sample ArcOceMetagenome_2_FD_187445 | JGI IMG/M metagenome (GOLD analysis project Ga0209302, IMG submission 187445) | Marine eukaryotic phytoplankton communities from Arctic Ocean - Arctic Ocean ARC135M Metagenome (SPAdes) (version 2) | ecosystem: Environmental > Aquatic > Marine > Oceanic | place... | reverse complement strand
CGACATATTGTAAACAGTTTCTGCGTCACCGCCACCTACGATATCATTCTTATAGCCGTCTATCAAGTAACCAACGTCACGTTGACATTTGTACTTTAAGTCTTCGGCGTCTAGTCCACTACTCAGACCACCAGACGGCACGGGATATTCAATATCTACACCTGCTTCATTTTTAGTTGTTACTACGTAAGCCCAATAATGTTTCTTGGCATCAAAGATCGTATCGATCTTGTTTTTGTTACCGTAGTCCGTAATAAGTGCTGTATGTACGTTTGCGCCAGCAGTGCTTTTGTTGAATATTCCAGATGCGCCAGCATCGGAAGAACTAACTGCCCCTGTTGCAGTAGCATTCCCCGTGGTATTGCCCGTACCAACAAGTAAGTCAATCAAAGTAGTGAGCTTAGTGATACCAGCACTAGAGAATCCGTTGCTAGATGCGAGTAGTGCGTTCTTCAAATGCAGATAGAACACTTTCTCATATGTAGATGGAGCAGGCAGAAATGCTGTCGCATAGTTCGTTCCGTTTATCTTAGTATGCGCTAAACCACCCCATTCCATATCTAGTAGGAAGAAGTCTATCCAGTAATCAGCATCTCGAAGACATTTTGCTTCTAGTGTTGCCTCGGTTTCAGTATTATTGAGTGCAGCGTCTAAGAGAGTGTAGAAGTTAGAGGGTAATGCGGTATTGGCAGTGGCAATTATAGTAAATCTATTATCTTCAAGAATCTTACGATCCGATGATAACTGAGGAACAACATCAGTATATGCGCCAGATTCTGGCTTACCTTTACCTATAATTCTATAGTCGTCTATCTGTGTCGTAGGAATAGTAGGCGTTGGACCAGAACCGTCCGTCGAGTCTCCTCTATACGTTGTTGTGCCGCCAATACCAAAGGTGGTGTTAGGACATTTTAGAAGTGCTTGTGATCTACGAACTACTGAGAAGTTATCGCCCAGACTATTGTTTCTTGTTTCCCAAAAATATCCATCGAAGTTGTCATATATTCCGAATTTTCTGATTGATGGATTAGGAGAATATTCTGTGCCGCCAGCGCCTTGTGTGCCGACTGTCGATTTTATACCGAATGTGGCTGCTGATACACGACCTGGCTGATATCTAAAGAATCTTTTTGACGTAAGAACTGCTACTTTGTTTCTAGGTGCTTCTACTAATGCACCAGCTTCTGTAGGAAGATGCTTAATGCCATGTCCTTGCTCAGAGGCAGTTGAGCTACCTATGTGATACGCTGGACTACTTGACCACTCAGATGGATTAACGTCATATGTGTTAACATCGGCAAATATACCTAATGCAACTTCTGCTCTGGGTATGCCCAAGAGAGATAGTGCAACCTCGGACTGTACCTTATTCTGTTCGACTACAGGAATAGCAGTCTGATCAGTAGCTACTACTACAGGAATAGATTTGTCAGACGTTTGAGCACCAGGAGATACTGGTGTCGTTCTACCGACATTTACTACACTGGAGTTATTGTTTACATTTGTTATGCTTGACATATTCCTTCCTTAAGTTATCGTACCTTGTGCCATCACAAAAGTATCGATTGTATTTATTGTTCCGCCAGAGCCGCCTGCTACTAAGCCGTTAGTGCCTCCACCAGGTTGTCCATTGATGAATATTCTGCCGCCCCCAATAAAGTCTATGTAGACTCTTCTCGTATTTCCGGTGCCAGTGATATTCTGAATAACACCATACTTAATGCCTGTATCTGTATTGAAGCCTGTGTGACCACTACTCAACTTGACGAATTGACCGATACTTAGATATTTATTGTTGATGCCAGTTGCGTCCACAGAGTATCTAGGGTTATTACCCGCTCTGTTTAATGTGTGAGTCGAATTACTACCATCGGTTAAGTTTAGTATCTCGTGTCTTTTTATAACTAGACCGGCTCCAGATCCTATCACTGTGACCAATGCAGTGCCATCCTCTTGTACTAAAGTGAAGTCGCTTCTGGCGCCTTCACTGCCTGTTACAGCAGACACTTTACATATAAGTGGTCCAGCAGTGTATGATGGAGTTGTAATATTGCCATCAGTGATCGCTCCTGTGATCGTGACTCTATCGCCTATGTTCATTGATATACCACTGGCAGCAAGGAATTGGCCTGCGATGGTGTCGATAGATAGATTAGAAGTTGATAATGTCGTGCCGAGAGCCTTTAAGTATGTGTCTGCCAGGCGTAGTTCTCCAACAGCATAGCCACATCCAGATACAAAGTAAACTCCATTGTCGGTTAAACCACCAACAACAGTGCCAGTACCTTTTTTATATTTTACTTGATCGCCTATACTATATCCATGATCACCACTACCGATAGTTATAGATTCTTTTACTGTTGCGTCCACAGAGCTGTCTGCATTAAAGTTTTGATTGGCCTCGTCAACATTTTCAGTGACATTTGATTCCCATTGGCCACTGGTTAGCGTAGCTAGTGCGACTTCATTTCGATACGAAGAAGACCACCCCATTCCAACGTGATTAGCATTTGCTGCCTTCAGAGTATCGAATGAGAATTGACCAGCAGCATCTTTAATTTTTGATGACAATGTGGAACTGATAGTGAATCCAAATTCGCCTGGGTTAGTAGATTGATCGATAGCCGTATTATTAAGAGTTATAGCGTCTTGTGCTCCACTAGAGACTGTGCCGGTTCCAGTGAATAGTGCGCTACCTTTTCCACCAGAGGCGCCATCATCATAAATAAACTCTGCCCCTATATAGTTAACTACAGCATTGTTGCCTTCAGTAAAGTCTGTGTTGCCTAGATCAATGATAGTGTAGCGAACTCCATGCTTAAGACCAGTTGTGCCGCCTGCGTTATAATTGCTATAATCGGCTGCGTTTTTGATTGTACCGTATACGCTTTCTACGCCAGATGCATTTTTCTGAAGGTAGAATGCCTTGTGTATTATCTCTGCTGATACACCACCGGTTGCTGTTTGATTTAGTGCGAAGTCTACTCCGTTCTCTTGATACTTGAAAGCTGGACTACCGAATGCCTGCTGATTAGTCAATGTAATATTTATCGAGTCGAACTCACTATTAAGAATATCAGGATTAGGTAGGAATTCGTTAGCTGGGCCAGTCAACACATTAGGAGACGATAGAAGAAATGTAGATCCATATACATACAGACCACTTCCGCAATTCTGTATCATGTTGTTAGTGATAACACCTCTAGTTGTTACTGAAGCATTGACGCTATCTGAAAAGTTTGACATTATATTGCCAATAACTTGCGTATTTGTGCCAGAATCTATCACTAGTGGAGAATATGCAAATCTATCAGTAGTAGATCCATTGCTGATCTCACAGGTATTGATTTTTATTTCCACAGGAAAAGTCGCAAATACTCCTCCGCCTGCTGAATTCTTAATTCTGCATCGATCTAAAATAACGCCTAGAGACTGAGTGCCAAAGTTTAGAAGATAGTTCGTCTCAGGTGACGATGTATCTGGAAAGGTAAACTGATTACTAACGTTGCCGTCTATGTCTACTCCAACTATAGATATATTTTTTGCATTAACAGTTGTTGAAGACTTGATTATGTTTGAGTGTGTTGTTCCAGATTCTCCACCAGACCATGGCATTCTTAATATCTTAGTGACATTAGGAGAACCGGCTAAGCTGAAGTTGTCAGGAAGAGATAATGTCGTCACAATATAAGTCTTAGGATTTAGCTGTAAATTTCTTTTATTAACAGCAACCTTTGTGCTGATAGCAGTTGCGATAGCAGCGGTATCATTGTGTGTAACAGAGACTATCTTATCACTATTCATATAAAGTACAGTAGAAAGATTAATCGTGAAAGTGCTAGTCGAGGTTGTGGTATCGATAGAAGATATTGACGTATCAGCCCAACCTCTAAGTGCAGTAGCCGGTGGAGTTACAGGAAAGTGTGTGATTGGATATGATGAGCTATAGCTGTTATCTAAAGGATCTTTGCCTGACCAACTAGTGTAATCAAAGGTGTAATAGTCTGTCCATAGATTTGATCCTGTTGGACCAAACTCTTTAGGTCCAAGAACAGTAAGTAGTTTATATGCTCCTGCTCCTCCAACTTGTCGATATACCGCTAGTCCTCTATTCGCAACTGAAATTTCTGATCCAGTAAAGGCTAATCTAATAAAGTAGTCTGTATTGAAGGCCGATAACACATCAGCATTTCCAGTAGTCACACCTGTCTTAGAAATTGTAATAGGCACAGCAGCACTTGCTGATCCTATAACGCCTGTAATAGTATCAAATTTACACACTTTATAATTTATAACAACTTGAGTATCACCAGCACCATGACCAGTAGTAGTAAAACCACTCGCGGTTGCGGCAGTTGTCAAGTTAGTTGCGTCGAGTATAGATCCTACAGCCTCTGCTATAGACGCACCGAAGACTCTTACTGAATCGCCAATTGAGTAGTTCGGAACAAGAGATGTGTCGGAGATTAATATCTTACTAGATTGTCCGTTATCGACAAAGAGTCCCGCAGTTTCGTTTAAGCTGTCTCTAACGTCTCCGTTATCGAATGAGTCGCTATATGTATTAAACAAATTAGCGAATGAGCCTTCAATCAATGCGGTTACAAGGTCAGCACTGTAAAACTTATTCAGCGTGCCTTCGTTAATATTATCACTTGTGATAGTGAGACTATTAGTCGTATACCTTAACTTAGCATCTGTTGAGTCGTACTTAATGAATCCTGAATTATTTGTCAGATCCCCTAGATCAGATACGATCTTGGGAGAAGCGCCTACGCTAGGAGGACTATTAACAAAATTATTGTAGTCTAGAAAATATGATCCAGCTTTATATCCACTGTTAGCGAATAGTGTCGTCGCTCTTAATCCGTTGGAACCATTACCATCAGGATCATATCCGTTTAATCCGCCGATTATTGAGCCTGCCTGTTGAGCGAATACTTCAGCGGTCAGTATAGAGGAGCTCAAGTCAGCTAATGTTATTTTCTTTGACTGATTATCAGATATATCAGTAACAGCAAAAACGTCAGTCGCTACTATAGTAGTGCTGTTAATCGATGCTAATTCTGTAAACTTTTTGTTTGCCATTTACCTTTATCCCTAGAGTGGTAAGTATTCTTTTATTTATACTGTGCGTAGATTAACTAACTCTTTTCCATACGTAAGTCGCAATGTATGGCTGTAGGTTGTTGTGAGTTTCAGGTCTATTATTCGAGTTCGCAAGTCTATTTTCTTGAGTGTGAAAATCATACTCAAGCTCTCCTGATGATATATCGCTCAATGTTCCTTGTGAATTATAACTTGAACTACTACCGGCTACGTTTGTTGTGTCGATGCTCCAATTATTACCTGGACCATGATCATACCATTTGTGGTTATGATTCATCTCATCTTGAGCTAACTCGTGTCCGGTGAACCCGCGCTTATCTCCTACAGCAAATAGGTTCTGAATGGCAACAGCATTTGTAAATCCTGAATATGTTTCCGCCGAACCTTCAGAGAATGAACAGGAGAAAGTGTCGTCAGTTATAGCTCTAATAGTTCTACTTGAGGAGTTAGGATTATAGCTATATCCGGTTATTCCAGATATGGCCACAGTATCGCCAATAGACATAGGATGCTTACCATTTGCTAGACCACTTACGTCTACAGTAAAGGTCCCATAGAGGCCATCATGGCTGCCAGCTGTTATCGATATACCCGTTGTGTCTGCACCTACGATTGCTCTACCTTGTGCGAATGCTTCCCAACTATCGGAGTCAGTACCAACATTTAAGGTTGTGTATGGATTCTCATCCTTCGTAGTTATGTAAATAGCGCCTACAGGATAAATGGACTCTAATATAATTTTGAGTGCGGCAGATGTAAGACCATTAGACGTGCCTGATGTGTTCTGGTTACCTGTAGAGTTAACACCCGGTAAGTTTATGCTCGCGCTACCATTAAATGCTACTCCGCCTATGGTTCGGCTAGTAGCTAGTGTTGTGGCTGTAGCTGCATTACCTGTGCATGATCCAGAAGAGCCTGATGTGTTACCCGTGACATTGCCAGTCAAGTTACCTGTGACATTGCCAGTAAGGTTAGAGGTGATGGTGTCTGGCAATAGAGCGTCATCTATTTTTAAATTGGCGCCAGTGATTTTGCCAACATCCGTTCCACTATTATTTATTCTAAGTGATCTAGTTCCCCCAAGAATCTCAAAGTATCCATGGTCTGCGCTAGTTTGTTGTGTCCACTTGGTCACACCGGCTTGAGAGAATGTTAGAGATGTTGCAGCAGCTCCGTCTATTCTAATATTACCGTCATCTAACAGAAGATTCTTATCAAGAGTTATTGTAGAGCCTTGAGCAGTAATATTATCGACTGTGATCTTATGACCGGATTCTAGAACTATGTCTCCGTTAAGCTTGATGTTACCCGCATTCGTCTCACTGTCTCCCAGTGTGACTCCTTTGTTCGCATGGTCGATTAATAGGTTTGTTCTATCTCTCCAAACTCCGAAAGTTGTGCCGTTAGCAATATCGTCTATGTTATTTGTGCTCATTTCGTCATCTCGTTAACTGTGTTTTGTAGAAGTGTCATTGCGGTCTCTAGCTTACACAATCTAGCTTCTAGACCTTTGATGTATTTATCTTTCGATTTTTGAGCGACTGCCTCCCTATAAGCAGTGGCATCAGTGTTTACTAATCCACCGCTAGACTCTCGTGTATATTCCTGTTGAGTTATCATGTTAGTGCGATAGCTCTATAGTCGTATACATGTGGAAACAAATTAATGTCTGGAGTAACGTTGGGAGTTCCAGCTGCTGATAATTCTCCTGAGGTCATATGTCTCATGACTAGCTTCAACTGAAAAGACATATAGTTAGTCGAGTCAGCACTATTCAGGTCATATTCAAACTGTCTATAGTCACGAGTGTTAGCTACATTAGAATATAAATGTGCATCTTTATTTGTCAGCAAAATCCAATCGCTAGGAGACTCGACATTAGTCGGATAAACATATCTAGTATACACGTCCACTATAGTGCCAGGAGGTCTATATGCGCTCAACAACACTTTCATATCATCCGCATATAGCTCATCCTTAAGAACAACTTCTTTAGTTATCCAATTCGAGGATGTCGCTGCCGAATTTGTTATGTCATACTTATATACATTAAGCATTGATAGATCAAAATCTATGATCGGTGATGCCGCAGTGTATCCACTATTGCCCATCGATACCTTAATTATAAAGTCTTCAGCCGCGTCTGTTACTGCTCTATTAGAAGCACTCTTGATTGACCTTGCAGAGTTTATAGTATACGTATTGGCGTTTGCCGCTACTGGTCTATCGATACTAGCACCGTTCATCAATGTCAATTCAGTCGATGTTACATTAGAGTTGCTGGTATATATCTGAGGCTGAAAATAAGAAATATTCTCATCGTCTACTGTTGATATGTACGAAAATGCACCAGTATTATATCCTATAATCTTCTGATTATTATTTCTAACTGTACCGCCACCCGCGAGTCCTGTTCCAGAACCTGTCGCTAAGAATGTTTGTCCTACTGTCGGAGATCCTGCTCCTATGCCGTTCCACACACTAGAGTCTGATCCTACGCTCACGATTGTGTATACGTTTCCAAGAGACACGGTCGTTATAGCTACAGGAGCATTGTCGTTGAAATAGTTAGACTGTCTAGCAGAACTTGCGTTTAAGAATAGGCTTGTAGGTCGATTCTTATTGTAGTGCGACACTCTACCCGCAGAGCATATGTACGCTGTGCCAGTTGTTCCTGTACCGCTATATGGAGTCTCTAGAGTTATCACTGTGTTAGATCCAGTAGTTATTCCAGTGATCTTAGATAGAAGCTTATTCGTGCCCGATTCAATATAGACATAATCAGTAGACGTGAACGCTGTACTTCCTGTGATCGTGAGAGTCTGTTTAGTGGTACCAGATATTGAGCCGCTGTATGCCGTTGACTTAACTACATAGGCAAGCTCATCATTCTCGAACTGGCCAGTTGTATCTCTGACTGTCAAGAACTCAGGACTATTAGGAACAAGATTTATAAACTCTTCTGTAACAGGATTAGTCACTAGAGTCGAGTCTTGAAAATTGTGTCTCTTTAAGTCAAACTTGATATCTTCGTCTTGATAAGATTTCCATGCACTATCATTAGTAGAAGTGAATAGAACTCCATCGCCCCAATCACTAGTCACAGCCTGATTTAATGTAACATCCGTTCCACCAACTTTACTCGTCCATATTAGGTAGTCTGGAGAGTTTGCATCAGGTAACAATACGAAGCAGTACTCAGATTCTACATTCAGTCTTACGGGATCTTCGAATGTGAATGTGGTCTTTGTAGCAGCAGTATCTGAAACGAATACGTCTGCACTACGAAGATGCTTTCTTCCGAAAGCCACAACATTAGCAGAAGGATATCCATTTGACACTTCACGTATCTCTAGAGTGATGCCAGTTGTCAAGCTCTTAGACTTAAAGAAAACATCTACCTCTTTTATCAAAGCGATATTAGAGTCGTTTGTGGTTGAAGATTGTACCTTAAATGTCTGGGCTATAGGATCGCCAGCTATTCTTCTTCGTACAAGTCTTTCAGTGATATCAATGTCTGTATCAAAATCTACAGTTCTGGTATTCACATTAAGAGCAGATTTATTGACATTAAAGTTGTATGCTCTATAAGATGCACGAGCATATGAAGTCTTAGCAGAGCCTATAGAAGTGTATGTATCAACATCCGAAACCTCTAATATGTTTTCTCCGACAAAGAATGTGCCTTCTGGTATTTTGAAAACCGCTGTCAATGTTCCATTAGCATCAGTTCTAACAGCAGCTCCTTTTACACCATTAATCTGTACATCGTTAACGTCATCGCTAGTCGATGATATCATACCAGGGTATACATGAGACGCTATGTCTACTTGCTGAAAGTAGAAGTAGTGTCGTGTGCTAGGTCTTAATCCACCTATGAATATTTTAACTTCTTTGGATCTGACATAAGGCTTCATGTTTATATCTGTCACGAAGTTACCAACACCAGTGGTAAAGCTATTAGTGCTACTGGTCAAAGTAGATGTTGTTACTCGCTGATTTTGCTCATTAAATCGTCGGCGATTTTCAGTAAAGTTTCGACTATCTAATACGTCAACATCTTCTTTTGTTAATGGCATAATTTCTTGAAGATTGTCAACTAGATCCAGTATAGGACCAGCTATATCTATTTCAAAATCTATAGCTGGATTCTGAATCACATCATAGCCAGAATCAAATGGAGGTGAAATAAATGCTTTGCCTGCATAATTGTAGAAGTTAGAAACACAGTTTCTAAAGCTTGTCGCATATGGTTGACTGATTACTGATACACCATCGGCACTACTCACTGCTATAGTGGCTACGTTTTTCCACTGATTTGCTGTGCTGCCAGATAGATACGTCAAATCGATTGGGAACTGCTTCACTGCAGGACTTACGATTGTTCTAGACTTATCTAGCGAAGACTTAAACTCAGGATCAATAACTTCGCCGAGTAATAAATCATTAAATGAGTCTGCTAAGATTCCGTTCTTGAACCTGTCGGTGCCATCAGCGCCTTTGATCAGAAGACTTTTAGTGTCTTGCTCAAGTAAACTTAAGCTGACCAAATTTACCATGCTGTCAACTTTTTGTTCAAGTTTACCGATATCTTTCATAGTATAATTGTTTACAGAGATATCCTTAATCTGTATTCTATCTTCGCCAGTAATTCTAGTTACGTTACCAGGAACAAAGATAGTAGTTAATGCAAACTTATCGTCAGTGTTTGGTGCGCTAGGATTTTCACTCTCTGTTCCTTTCAAGATGCTTATGTTCGAATATTCATCAACAATGATTCGATCTACTCTTGATAAGTAGTACTCGTGCGTAGCAGAGATTACGCTATCTACTCCAATAGCTATACCGTTACTAAACGTTACTGCGTCTAATGTAGTTGCTGATCCGGCACCACCTGCTTGTTGTGCATATCCTACTTTAGGTGTTGCGTATGGTCTAAAGTCATAGCAGTTCAACGGACTATAATCTATACCGTCCTTAGCTGTAAACTTTCTAACCAAATTCTTACTGGTAACGCCAGCGTAACTGTCTACTGTTAAATATCCACCAGCACTTGGTGTTGTTCTAGAAAGAACCTTAACATTTATAGTTAGAGCTGATCTAGTGCTAGATATGCTCTCTCCAGACTTCAGCTTAATGTATGATAGATCGTAGAAAGTGTCTTTTTGATTATTTACTAATCTAAACTTACCTGTAACGTCCTTAGGATCATCTCCACCAGTGTTATCTGTGACAGAGATTAACTGTATTGCATTAGGTAGACCAATATTCGCAATTCCTGTGCCCTGATTTAGAGTGGATTTAACAAACACGTCTTGCTCTGCTAACGAATCTTGTGTAGTATTGGTTACTATGGCATCATAGTAGATTATAGAGTTGTCGTCTAAAGCGTTATTGGTGAACTTGATAGTCACTGTTCCATTGCCGTCTATAGTAGGCGCAAGGGCTGGCTTGAGTATTGCGTTAGATTCTATAGCAAATATATTATCTATCTGAGGAAATTCGTTTGCAGTTGCGGCTATAGTGACAACATCATGGCTACTATCACTAGTAGCAGTTGAAGTGATTGTTCGTCTTTCAACCAAATTCACATTAGTGATGCTGGTCATACTAGATTTACCAGCATCAAATATTCTTCTAGCTCTATTTGGATCAAAGAACTTAAATCCGCCAGTAGCGATTACAGTCGTGAGACCAGCGTCAGACGCCAGTTGTCCTATCTGTGTAGGAAGAAGATTCTCCTTACCTGCAACGGTTACTACGCCGTAAATATATATTCGACCTTTAGCATCGGCATCGCTCACGCCGTATACGTTACCTGGCGTGACGTTAGATACGGAGCAAGTCGCAATCGTGCCAGAACCATCTATCAGTCTATACCTAGTTCCGTCAAGATTGAAATTATGCAATACTTGGGCATCAGATGAATCGAACTCTAAATATTGACCATATCCTATGCCAGTGTACTGATTTGTTTTAGTCTGTGTTGTTGTTGTTGGAGAAATAGCAAGCTTTTTAGAAGAAACATTACCTATCTCTCTCCGAATACGT
>Ga0209302_10002299_pt1 | contig 11161 bp, 12 predicted proteins | sample ArcOceMetagenome_2_FD_187445 | JGI IMG/M metagenome (GOLD analysis project Ga0209302, IMG submission 187445) | Marine eukaryotic phytoplankton communities from Arctic Ocean - Arctic Ocean ARC135M Metagenome (SPAdes) (version 2) | ecosystem: Environmental > Aquatic > Marine > Oceanic | place... | reverse complement strand
AGCTCGAGCTGCACGTCGAGGTCGACGAGCTACGCGGCGGCGGCCCGCTGGGCGGCGGCCCGCTGGGCAGCGGCACTGCGGCGGCGGCGGCGGCGGCGGCGGCGGCGGCGGCGGCGGCGGCGGCGGGCATGGCGGGCGCGGCACGGCTCGAGCGTTCGCTTCTGACGGTGCCGGGCGTTGCGTCCGTGAGCGTGAGCGCCTCGACGGGGCGCGTGCTAGTCGAGGCGAGCCACTGGTTTGGGGCGCTCGAAGAGGCCCTCAGGGCACACATCCGCGCTGAGGGCTTCGGTGACGCGCTCAGCTCCGCTGACATCGACGAGCGGGCTGCGGAGATGGCTGGCATCGGGGTGGATGCGCCACCAGACGCGCCGCCGGACGCGCCGCGCACACCGCCGCGCGAGGAGCGCGAAGGGCTGCGCAAGGCTTCGCCGGAAACGCCGACCGATGTGGGTTGCGGGGGCTGGCGCGGCGAGCCACCGTGGGCTGCGGGGGCGGTGCCCGAGGAGCCGACAGGCGGGGCGCCCGACGATAGGTCGAGCAGCGAGGAGATTCCGACGGAGCAGCAGGGCAAGGCGGGGAGTGGCGATGTACAGGTGCCGCAGTACGACGGCGCTGATGACGGGGCAGATGAGAGCGCGGAGGAAGGCGCGGAGAAGGGCGCGGAGCAGGGTGAGGTGGGAGTGTTCATGGCGGCTGAGGCGGCCGATACGCCCGTGGCGGCGGCCGCGGCGGCAGCCGCGACAACGGCTGCTGCTGCGGCCGTGGCGGCGGCCGAGTCAAAGGGCAGCGGTGGGTCCGCTGCAGGCCTGCTTGATGCAGTGGGCTGCGCCGCAGGCGGCGCCACTCGTGCGGGTCCAGAGGTGGTAGGCGCGGCCACGACGCCGCGTGCACCCGGTGCGAAGCAGGGCGAGCACAGTGTGAAGCAGGGCGACCTCTTCCATCAGCGGAAGCAGCAGCGCTCTAGCGAGCAGCAACGAGAGCAGAAGCGCCAACGAGACGAGCGGCGCGTCTCGTTCGCAGAACGACCAGCCATCCGGCGTGCCGTCACCCCACCGGCTAGGCCGCCGGGTGGAGGCGGCGGCGGCGGCAGTGGCGGCAGCAGTGGTGGTGAAGGCAGGGCCGGTAGCGGCCGCGGCAGCAAGCGGGCGGTGCTGATGGTGCAGCGAGCTTCGAGCCCCTGCGCAGCTAGCCCGGGGACGGTGGTGCCCACAGCGGGCACGGCGGTCGCGCGCCCGACGCCCGCGGCGAAGCGCGACCGTGATGGCGACGTGATGGGGAACGAAGACAGTCCAGGACTCGGCATGGGAGCACCGGCAGTGGCGGTGGGGTCGCCTAGCCTGACCGGTGGAAGGGCCGCTGGGGAGGGTGAGGGCGAGAGCGAGGGGGCGGGCGTGGTGTTGGTTGAGGGAGGCGTCGAGGGCGACAGTTGTGAGGTGGCGGGCGAGGTGGCGGGCGAGGTTGCGGTTGAAGTGGCGGGCGAGACGAGCCATACAGGCGGCCAGGCGATGGATGTGGATGCGGCCCACCAGGCCCACCAGGCCCACCAAGCAGGCGTGGAGCCGGCGTCGGATCCCTCCGAAGCGGCAGGGCCTGGCGGGTTGGCGAGGCACCCGTCTGTGCAAACACTCTCGCAGGGCTCAGCGACCTCAGAGAGCGACGCGAGGCGAGGCGCTTGCTGCAGCGCTCACAGCACACCCGCCCGCGCGCACAGCACTCCCGCAGCCGCGACTCGCCCAGCCTGCGCCCGCATGCCGCAAGCCTCGGCTGGCTCGTCGTGCAGCGACCGCGGGGCCAGCGGCGGCGGCGCTGCTGCCAGCAAGCCGCCCCCCAGCCCGCCGAGCGTGCGGCCGCCCTCTCCCAAGTATGAGGGCTTCTGCGAGTTCATTCGACTGCCGGCATCGCCCTTATACGGCGGCAGCGACAGCGACGGCGACGGCGACGGGGGGGCGTCGCAGCCGCGGTTCGCCACTCAACTGCCTGCCGGCTCGCGTCGGCCGCAGCGTCCCACCGCAGCGGCGGCGGCTGGCCGAGGCGAGCCCACGAACCTGACTGCCGGGCTCGGGCCCTGGGCACGGCCTGACACCCGCGTGCTGCGGCCTGTGGCCGAGGCCCCTAGTGCGGAGCGAGTGGCGAGCTCACTGCAGCCCTCGGTGGTGTACCAGCAGCCCTTCTTCGGCAAGCGCAAGGATCTGCTCCCGTCACTCACCCTGAACAACCGCCGATTTCACTTCGCCGCCACCGACCTGCAGAGCCTGTGTGAGCTGGGGTGCGGGGCGCGGCTCGAAGCGAGCGCGTGGGACGGCGCTCCGCCCGCGTGCACTTGCCGCCACGCGCCGCCGTGCCCGCCGCCACCCACCGCGGGGCGGGTGTTGGTGCCCGCGCTGCCGCCGCCGAGCGCCGCGCGCGTGAGCGTATGGCTAGCCAGGCGAGAGGAGGAGGAGGGGGAGGATACATACAGGCGGGAGGAGCACAGCCGTGCCGCTACCGAGCGACGCTCGAGGCGGCGCCCGCTGGCTGCGGCTGCGGCTGCGGCTGCGGCTGCGGCTGCGGCTGCGGCTGCGGCTGCGGCTGCGGCTGCGGCTGCGGCTGCCGCCACAGCTGCACTCGAGCCCAGCGGTACCGGGGGGGGGCGGCAGCCTGGCGAGGTGGGCGAGGTGGGCGGGGAGGCTAGTTCCAAGTCACCCTCGCAGGCGTCGCTCTCGGGCTCGAGATCGGCCTCGAGATCGGCCTCGACACTGGCATCGAGATCATTGTCGAGATTCTCCTCGCATGGCGACGCGCAGCAGCAGACGCCCTCCCCGCTTGCGTCGGCCAACCAGCTCGCGCCCACCCCAGCCCGCGCCACCCCAGCTCCTCCGAGCAAGCCAGCCGCGGCGCTGGGCGGGGCGCGCTCAGGGGCGCGCTCACAGCTGCCCGCCACGACACAGATCTCGGTGCGCTGCGGCCATGCACGTCCCTGGCCATTGCACGCCCGACCATGGTCCTTGCAAGCCGGTCAGCACCTTGCAATGGCCGCACCTTGCAAGCCGGTCAGCACGACTGACGCCACCTTGCATGCACATGGGCGCATGGGCTCGAGTACCATGCACATGGGCGCATGGGCCCGGGTACCCCGCCTAGGTGCCGCCTGGGTACCCGCATGGGCCCGGGTACCACCTAGGCGGGGTCATGGGTCCTGCATCTTGAATCCTGCATCCTGCTCCCAAGCAGGTGGGCACGCCTGGCACGCCGCCCGACGCGACGGTCGAGGGGGTGGTGGCGCACCATGCGTGCCAGAACCTCACCCTCCTTAGCTTCGAGCTGCACATACGCACAAGGGAGCAGCTGCTGCCTGACCCCGGTTGCGCGGTTACCCCCGCGGCAGACGCGGCCGAGGCGGTGGCGGCGGTGGCGGCGGCTGCAGCCGGCGGTGCGGCAGGCGCGGCAGGCGCGGCAGGCGCGGCAGGCGCGGCAGGCACGGCGGGTGCGGCGGGCGCCGCGGGCGCAGCGGGCGGCGGCGCGGCGGGCAGTGGTGTGGGCGGCTTCCCCGGGGATGAGATCCTCGCGGTGGTGTACGTGGTGCAGAGGGAGCACGTGGGGAGTGGCTCCGCCTCCGCCGCCCCGCCGCCGACCACCACCTACGGGCTCATCCTGCGCTCGGACGACCAGCTCGGCCCCTTTGCTGAGCCACCAGCAGCGGCGCCAGACACTGCGTGCGCCGCTGCCGCCGCCGCCGCCGCCGCCGCCGCCGTCCCCGCCGCCGTTCCCGCCTCGCAACCCAGTGCGGCTGCGCGAACGGCGCGCCGCGTGTGTGGGCTGCTGCGAGGGCAGGTGAGGCCGCAGGATGTGACGATCGCCGGCAGCGAGGTGGAGCTCCTACGCCAGGTAAGCACACGTGTAAGTGCGCACGTGGTAGCGAGCGCAAGAGTAAGTGAGCGGCACCCGTGTATAGTACCTACTCACGAACTTACTACTGCACCAGCTCGCGCTGCTGGTGCGGAGGGTCGACCCCGATCTACTGCTAGGGTGGGACGTGCGGCGGCAGGGGCTGGGCTTTGCTCTCGAGCGGGCCGACGCGCTCGCTGTGTCGCCGCCGCTCATCCGCAGCCTGGGGCGTACCCCCGAGGTGCAAGGCTTCAACGAGCGGCGCGAGGACGCGTGGGGCGTCAAGATGCAGTCGGGCCTCCACCTGGTGGGCCGCATCGTCCTCAACGTGTGGCGCTGCGCACGCAACGAGCTGCAGCTCTGCTCATATTCGCTGCAGGTGAGTGAGTGAGTGAGTGAGTGAGTGAGTGAGTGAGTGAGTGAGTGAGTGGGTGGGCACGTGAGAAAGTACGTGGGTTGCAGCTCTGCTCGTTATACTCGCCGCAGAACGTCCTACAAGCTGTTTGCTACTCACTCACGCACTCACCTGCGCACCTACGCACCTACTCACCTACCTACCACGTGCTTGCTCGCTCAGAACGTGGCCTACAAGCTACTGGGCGTGCGCTTCCCCGACTTCGCCCACAGGGACCTCACCTCCTGGTGGGACCGCGGCTTCCATGCCTCGCTCGCGTCGACGCGCGTCGGCGCGGGCGGCGCGGGCGGCGCGGGCGGCGCGGGCGGCGCTGGCGGCGCGGGTGGTGGCCACGCAGAGCGCGACGGCGGCGCGGTGCGAGTGCTGGGACACTACCTGCAGCGGCTGCAGCTGACTCTGCAGGTAGTGGACGCACCGGGGCTTGTGCCGCGCACCCCCACCCAGCCCTTTCCCGCCCCGTGAAGCCCGTTCTCCCACCTTGCATCCCCTTCTGACCCCGCACCAGGTGGTGGACAAGATGGAGCTGGTGGCGCGCACCTCAGAGCTCGCACGAGTCTTCGGCATAGACTTCTTCTCGGTACCTTGCTACACCCCCTTAGCCACTTCGTTGCTACATCCCCTTAGCACGCTCTGTTGGCACACAAGCGTAATGCACCCTCTTATCACACTCCCTGGCCACGCCCCCTCGCCCCGTGCCGCACGCCCTCGCAGGTGCTCAACCGAGGCTCGCAGTATCGCGTGGAGTCTATGCTCTCTCGGCTGGGACGCACACAGGACGTGACTATGCCGTCACCTGACAAGGAGCGCGTCCGGCAGCAGCCGGCCCTCGAGGCGCTACCGTGCATCCTCGAGCCGGAATCTCGCTTCTACACCTCGCCCGTGGCCGTGCTCGACTTCCGCTCGCTCTACCCGTCGGTAAGAGTAGTGCGCTCTACGCGTCGGCACTACTCACTCACCATGCTCCACCTACTCTACCTACGATGCTCGCTCTGCCCGTTTACGTGCGCTGCTCACGCATGTGCAGGTGGTCATCGCATACAACTTCTGCTACTCGACCTGCCTCGGCCCGGCGCGCGCCATTGTCTCCCGCCTTGACGCGCAGGGCGGGGAGGGGGGGGAGGGCAGGGAGCCGCTGCGGTACGGTTGCTTCGAGCTCTCGGCGCGGGGCTTTGCGACGGAGGCCGAGGCGGCCGCGCACCCCTCGAGTGCCACGCAGCTCCGCTGTGCGCTGCAGCGGCTCGCCGCGGAGGATGGTAAGCATGGCGCTGCTGCGGAGGGTGGCACAGAGGGCGGCACCGTCGAAGGTGCAGGCGGCACGGCGACGGCGGCGGCGGCGGCGGTGGCAGCTGCGGGCGGCGGTGGCGGCGAGGACGGCGGCGGCGGCGAGGACGGCGGCGGCGAGGGCGGCGAGGGCGGCGAGGGGCGGGGCGGTGTGCACGTGTCGGCCAACGGTCTGCTGTTCGCCTCCGCGGCCGCGCGGCCTGGGCTGCTGCCGCGCTTGCTGCGGGAGATCCTCGAGACGCGTTTCATGGCGCGCCCCATAGAATTCTAGCTACAGCCCCTTAGAGCCCCTCACTTGCAGCCCCTCACGTGCAGCCCCATACTCGCATGCCCCAGGTGAAGCGCGCGATGAAGCGCGTGGCCGCGGACTCGCCGCTGCACCGCACGCTCAACTCTCAGCAGTTCGCGCTCAAGCTCATCGCCAACGTGACCTATGGCTACGCCTCCGCCTCCTTCTCGGGCCGCATGCCTAACGTACACCTCGCCGATGCAATCGTGCAGACGGGTCGCGCCAGCCTCGAGGCCACGATCGCCATGGTCAACGCCCACCCGCGCTGGAACGCGCGCGTCGTCTACGGAGACACCGACAGTCTCTTCGTGCTGCTCGAGGGCCGCACGAGGCAGGAGGCCTTCGAGATAGGCCGCGAGATCGCCGAGGTCGCCACCGCCGCCAACCCGCCTCCGATGGAGCTTGAGCTCGAGAAGGTCTACCAGCCGTGCGTACTACTCACCAAGAAGCGGTATGCCGGCTACATGTACGAGAGCGCTGGGCAGTCCGCTCCCACCTGGGACGCCAAAGGCATCGAGACGGTGCGGCGCGACGGCTGTCCCGCCGAGCGTAAGATTCTCGAGCGAGCCATGCGCTTGCTCTTCGACACGCAGGCATGTACTTGTATATATGGTGAGGTCGGACGGTTGGCTACGAGATATACCCGCACCATGTTACCTAGATAGTGATCACCCCTGCATGCGCCTGCTCTTCGATACGCGGAACCTGTCGCTCGTCAAGAGCTGCGTGCCGTACTATACTTAGTCTACTTACTCGCAGCTGTACTTACTGTGCAGGACCTGTCGCTCGTGAAGAGCTACGTGCTCCAGCAGTGCGACAAGGTGCGCTCGGGCCGTGTCGCGCTGCAAGACTTCCTCATCTTCTCGGAAGTGCGCGGCGCCTCGGGCGAGGAGTATGCGGGCACCGCGCCGCCGCACGCGCAGGTGGCCATGGCGCGTGCGCGCGCGGACCGGCGCGACGCGGCGGAGGCGGGCGAGCGGATCCCGTACGTGGTGGCGCACACGCGCAACGCGCCGATCAACCGCCTCATGGAAAGCAGCAGGTGGCCACCTACTTACTGCTTACTTACTACCTTCTACCTACTGCTTGCTGCTCACTACTATCTACTTACTACTCACAACCTACTAGCCACTACCCACATGCCACTAGCCAGAAGCCACTAGCCACTATCCACCACCCACTACCCATTACCAACTGGAGGCGGCCGGAGGATTTGCTCTTCGGAGGCGGCGCGTCGCTCGAGCTCAACGCCGAGCACTACATCACCAAGCGCGTGCTGCCGCCGCTCGATCGCGTCTTTAAACTCGTGGGCGTCGATGTGTTCAAGTGGTTCAAGCAGGAGCAGCGCAAGAGCCGCCGGCCGCCGCTCGACCGCCAGCCGCTCGCGCTCGGCGCCAGGGTGGGCACCATCCGGCAGTGGGCTCAGTCGGCGCACTGCGTGCTGTGCGACGCGCTCTGCACCGAGCAGCAGACCATCTGCTCCTCGTGCGCCGCCACCCCGGCGGTGGTCGCGTGCGTGCTGCAGCTGCGGCTGAGCACGGCCGAGCGGCGGCTCGACGCCATCGAGCGGCACTGCATGCGCTGCGCCGGCGTGCATGAGCGGCAAGTGGCCGCCAAATGCCGCTCGCTCGACTGCCCGCACCTCTACACGCGCCTCAGGCTGAGCCGTCAGCTGAGCGCGGCCACGGGGCACGCCGCCAAAGCGACTGCCACCTTCTCGATTGACTTCTGAGGGCGGACCCGCGGCTGTTTACTGAGATCTGATTACGTGTGTACCGGTACTACCACCTACGCTTTACTATAGCTATGCGCTACTACGTGTCGTCGAGTCGTCGTCGTCGTACAGTACGGGTCTTTACGAGGACAACAAGAGGGTAAATGACAAACCACCGAACGCAGAGAGCAATCAATCGTCGGCGATCTAACCATCGACTCGCTGAATGCCTTCATCAAGGATTACCGCATCCTCGAGCGGACATGTCCGCCTGAGAATCGCAAGAGCGATGCGGAGATGATGACTCTCATCAACACGACCATGCTCTCCAACGAGTCCACCCGGAGCGGTTTCGAGCAGCTCCTCATGCTTTCCAACCCGCCTCTCGACAACTACGACGATACTCTCGACGCGGCACGCTCTATGCTGCGCACCCGCCAGAACTACGTCGAGATGGACGCGGTCAAGGCCAACTCATCTCAGTTCGGCGGCTTGCCTGCCCTCACCGCTGCTCACGTAGCTGCCCTCGCATCAGTCAGCATTGATGCCTCACGCCTTCCCGCTTCAGACGCGATCACGATGGCCGACGTCATCATCGCGCAGAATGCTGCCCTCGCAGCAGCGGGCGACCCTTCTAAAACTGGCGCTGAGTACTGGAAAACTGGCGCAGGCAAACGCAAGGGGGGCAAAGGCAAATAGGGCAAGAGCAAAAGCAAGATGTCAAAAGGCAAAGGCAACGGCGGCAAGGGCGGTGCCGACTCCTCCCCGCAGGGCGAATTCGTCATCCCTCGCGACGAGAACGGCAAAGTTTCCGGATGGGTGGTAGGCATGTCACCATGCTGGTGCAAGAATGCCGGTCTCGACGACGGCAAACACATCTTCGACCACTGCAAGTACGACGGGAACGGCAAGCTCAAGACCTCCAAGGTCGCCGCCATCGCCTCTGTGGCTCCCTCCTCGTCTGCCGACTCGAGCCAGCAGATCGCTGCCATTGCCGCAGCCGCCAAGAAGTTCATTGAGTCACAGGCACCGTCTGACTCCACTTCCGAGACGCTGCACGCCAAGTCGGCTGTAGTCACGCCTCCGGAGGACATCAACGACATCATGAACGACGCGGCTGTTACCGAGGAGCTCAACCGCTTCTGGGCCATGAGCGCCGAGCAGCAGGCCGGCGCCACCAAGGTCAAAATCTTCATCTCAAACATCATTACCATCTTCCTTTGGTCGCTGGTGGCAATCACGATTGTTGCCGCCGTCATCGCAGGACTCCACTGGGCCGCTTGCGCAGTTCCTGGCCACTCTACTCTCTCGCCAATGAACGCGGCCCACCTCGAGGTTCCCATATCTCACTATGATGCCTTCCCATGGATCTCATGGTTGTTCCTCAAAGCAACTGAGAACGTCGCTCTTGTCCGGCAGTACTCCAATCTCTGGTGGAGCTACATCATCTACTTCTTCAAGGTCAATGCTCGGATAGCAATGATCTTCCTCCTCATCTATTTCCTCCGCCGTGACATCATCAGTGCCATTTCCTACGTGACAGACATTGCACATTCAGCGATACGGCCTCTGCGTGCGCACTCGATTGGCCATAAAACGCGTGAGGAGCGGAACAGTTACATCCAGAGCACCGCACACTCACTCACTCGGCTGTCGCACTCGTTTCCAAGGATGATTGGTCTTATCGTTTTACTGTCAGGCCTCATTCCTGGAGCTGTCGGCCATCCTTCTTCACCTACTCATGGCTTCAGCACCCAAGTTAACATCGCAGGCATTCAACATGTCGATCTACCTGCGCGGGGGGCAAACTACAACCCCTTCGATGCTGTCTCCATATCGCAGCAAGTCGATAAAGGATGAGCCATCCATGCATACCGCCCTTTTACGCGAGCAGATGGCCTCCTTGGCCAACTCCACCGCATCCAAGTCACAACCTCGCAGTTCAAATGCCTCCGGAAAGCAATTCCGAAATCATCAATGGCAACTTTCGCAAACTGCCGCCTCAGCGGTGACTCGCAGAAGTATATCACCATCTGGTACACCATCGACGCCGCACCGATCCTCGACGAGCTCAACAAGCCTGAGTACCAGTGCAACCATCCTCCCGGCACACACGCAGCGGTCGCTGGCGGCCGTGACACACGCGGCTTCTGGCTGTCTACAGATACGGCCTACTACGTCCCTCCTTTCTGTACTAAGCTTGCAATGGCTTATCTGCAGCGAAGGTGTAGGCCGCGTGGACAACTGTGTCGTCGGTCCAAACCCTCTCCATGATTAAAACCCCTGCGCGCACTGCAAAACCACACGGCGCGCGATCTGTTTCAGATCGGTCTGGTGGTGTTGCTGTGCCCCATCTCCGCGCCCAGAACACTCTCTGGCTGGAGAGCGCCCTGAGGTGACCCAGCCGCGCCTCTCAGAGCGTGGAGGAGGCATGTGAGCGACCTCATCGTCATCTGGTGTGCCGCTGCGGTACGTTCGCTGATGAAGCAAGACCTCCCAGGACCACCATGGTGACAACCAGCTGCGTCATTACGGTGCGCGGCCGTGTGTGTTGCCGACAGATATGCGCGACCACGTCACTGACGCGCCCTACAGGCGCGACCACGGGGACTTGTTTGTGCTGCAGTGTGTTGGACGCCACAAGAGCTGCAGGAGCTGGCTTGCTCCGCGGGGTTTGCTGACCTGTACCATGTTCCAAAGTATAGTCTCCTGTGAAGGGCATGACGCGGTGCCGCGACCTGGGGCCATGATTGATGACCGGCGGCCGCACACACACAACACCGCACATGCACACACACATACACACACAACACACACACAGACACACACAGACACACACAGACACACACAGACACACACATAGACACACACAGACACACACAACACACACACACACACACACACACACACACACACAGATGGTTGTTCCGCTCATTGGCCGTGGTTGCCCTGGCCCTGCTGCTGTTGGCCGGGCCCCATAGGGGACTGGAAGAGCGCATGCAGCTAGGTGGAGGTAGAGACTGATACAGGGAGCGGTGGCTTCAGCGGCGCAGGAGGTGCTAACCCTAACCCTAACCCTAACGCTGCGGGTGGGCTGGGACAGGCAGGCACACGCGCGAGCACGTGGGTAGGACATGGTTGGCGTGCACTATGCAATGCGGCCAAAGGCCGCTTTGGGGCTGGGAGCCTTGGCACCGTGCGACTTCTCACAGGTGAGAGGGCCGGAGCTGCATCTGCAGCAGCAGCATCAGCAGCTGAGCAGCAGCTGGAGCCTGCCGCTCTCGGTCACGTGCACGCGCAGCGAGAGGCCGAGGAGCAATAGTGCGATGGTGATGGAGGTGGCGACGAGCAGCAGGAACGGGTCGAGCGTCAGCAGAGCCGGACAGAGCCGGACAGCACAGCTGAGCATGTCGAGCTCGGGCGGGTGGACGAGCCGGTGCTGCAGGATGGCGAGTGGCAGCAGCAGCAGCAGGAGGTACGCGGCGGTGGAGGCGACGACGAGGAGCACGAGGAGGAGGAGCAGCCGGCCTCCGGTGCGGAGGAGCGAGGGCACGTCGACCGACTTCGGGGGGGGGCGGGGGGCTTATGAGCCACTCTG
>Ga0209302_10002297_pt1 | contig 11164 bp, 19 predicted proteins | sample ArcOceMetagenome_2_FD_187445 | JGI IMG/M metagenome (GOLD analysis project Ga0209302, IMG submission 187445) | Marine eukaryotic phytoplankton communities from Arctic Ocean - Arctic Ocean ARC135M Metagenome (SPAdes) (version 2) | ecosystem: Environmental > Aquatic > Marine > Oceanic | place... | reverse complement strand
CCTGACCCTGACCCTGACCCTGACCCTGACCCTGACCCTGACCCTGACCCTGACCCTGACCCTGACCCTGACCCTGACCCTAACCCTAACCCTAACCCCAACCCCAACCCCAACCCTAACCCGAACCCGAACCCGAACCCGAACCCGAACCCGAACCCGAACCCGAACCCTTACCCACCCTAACCCCAACCCTAACCCTAACCCTAACCCTAACCTTAACCCCAACCCTAACCCCAACCTTAACCCCAACCCTAGCCCTAGCCCTAACCATAACCCTAACCCTAACCATCACCCTATAACCTGGGTCCTGCGCCTCGCGCCACTACAGGATCCTCGCCGGCGGCAACTCGCAGGGAGGCGTCGGCTGCTCAGATTGAGCCCGAGGAGGCGGCAACCACCGAAGTGGCAACCGAGGGAACGATTGGGATTTTACCGGGATATGCAACCGGGCGGCCGGCGGAGGGAGCGCGACAGGGTAGGGGCTAGCGCCGGGTAACGGCGCTAGGCACTCTCACACCCTGCCCCTGGCCGCACACCGCGCCGCCGCAACCATACTTTACTTTATGTCCGGAGACCACGCCCGACGTCAGTCTTGGAGGGTGCGGGGAGCAACCGCAAGAGGCCGTGTGTGCTGGTGCACGTTGATAGTTTTTTTTTACGAGACACAAAAAAGGGGGAGAAGAGGTGTCGTGGGGGAGTGAAAAAAGAGTGAAAAAAAGCGTGGAAAACGCTCGAAAAGGGCGAAAGACTATCAAGTATCATTACGTCGTAGTTCGTATAAATATGATTGTGTGCAAGGTAAACTGCTGTCTCGTGTCTGCGCACTGCGGTGGTGCTGTGGGACGTGCTGACTGCTCTGTTCCCGGAGAGAGGTAGCGGAGGAGAGGGGCCGCAAGCGCACCGGCGCGCGGCGGCGCGGGCGTCACAGGCCAGCGCCAAGGCAAGCGGCAAGGCCGTCCTCAGCGCCCCCCAAGCGAAGGCTCATGTCTCATGTCATCTCGCCTGACACCCCGCGATGCGTTCAGGCTGCAGCCCCATGTGGCATGTGAGGCTACTGCAGCCCTATGTGTCGAGCGGCCGTTCGAAGACCTGGTTAGGGTTAGGGTTAGGGCGGGTTAGAGGGTTGGCAGGTTAGGGAGGGTTCAGGTGCAGGGTTCAGGTGCAGGGTTCGGATTCGGGTTCGGGTTCGGATTCGGGTTCGGGTTCGGGCTCGGGTTCGGGCTCGGGCTCGGGCTCGGGTTCGGGTCCTGGTTCGGGTCCGTTTTCGGGTTAGGATCAGTGACGCCCAACCCTAACCCTAACCAGCCGCGGGGGGTCGATGGCTGTGCTCGAGTATACCATGACGATCTCACGCGTCTTCTCGGGTGTGTTCGCCATTAGAGCGTCGATGACCTGGTGGCAGGTAGTAGTGGAGGTGGCGGTGGTGGTAGTGGTGGTGGTGGTGGTGGCAGGTGGTGGTGGTGGTGGTAAGCAGTAGCAGTAGTAGCAGTAGTAGCAGCAGCAGCAGTAGTAGTAGGTACTAGGTAGTAGTAGTAGCAGTAGTAGGTAGGTAGTAGTAGTAGTAGTAGGTGGTGGTAGTAGTAGTGGTAGTAGTAGTACCTGCTGGTACGGTTGCCCCCGCGAGACAAAGAGGCACCGCCGCGGCTTCACCTTGATGTCAAGGTTAGGGTTAGGGTTAGGGTTAGGGTTAGGGTTAGGGTTAGGGTTAGGGTTGATGGGTTAGGGTCAGGGCGAGGGTTGATGGGTTGATGGGTAGTAGGCAGGTGAGCCATGGGTTATGCTTACTACCCCTCATGGCTGAAGCACGAGTGGCGGTGATGGTGGTGCTGCTACAACTACTACCGCTCCTACTACTACTACTACTACTGCTGCTACGGCTACCCCTACCACTAGCCACTACCACCACCACCACCCACTACGACTACCAACCCTCACCTCGGGGTTGATGGCGCCCAGCCCAAGCGACCTGGACAGCGTCGAGAGCACGCCACCGCTCACGTCACGCCATCGCTTCCACGAGCGGCGGCGCTCCTCCTCGTTGGCCTGGCCGGTGGTGGCGGTTGGTGGTGGAGGTGGGTGGTGGAGGTTGGTGGTGGAGGTTGGTGGCGGTGGTTGGTGGTGGTGCTAGTGAGTAGGTGAGCAATGGGTTATATGGGTTAGGCATCGCCTAGGCATCGCCCTGGAAGAGGGGGCTAAGGTCGATGGGGCTAAGGTCGATGGGGCTAAGGTCGATGGGGCTAAGGTCGAGGGGGCTAAGGTCGAGGGGGCTAAGGTCGAGGGGGCTAAGGTCGATGGGGCTGGATGCGCATGCTGCTGAGTGAGTAGGTGCGTTGGTGAGCATGATGTAGGTGAGCAGGCGGGCAGGAGGAGGACTGATAGTGTGGCCAGTAGTAACAACCCGTATCGCTCCTAGTCGTTGGCCAGTACTACTACTACTACCACTACTCCTACTCCTACTACTACTACCACTACTACTGCGACTACTACTACTACTGCTACTGCTACCACTACTACAACTACTAGTCGTTGGCCTGGCCAAGGAGGCCCTCGCCGTACAGCCGCTCGCGCGCGACCGAGTCGTACCTGGTTAGGGGCAGGGTTAGGGGCAGGGTTAGGGGCAGGGTTAAGGTTAGGGTGAGGGTTAGGCTCAGGCTTAGGCTTAGGCTTAGGCTTAGGGTTCGCCGGAATGCACTGGGGCGGCGTGTGAAGGGCTGCATTCTAACCGAGCAACGTGAAGCTGCGCGGCCCGCCCGCACGCGGGAGCGTCGCACTTGCATAGGGCTGCGCACTTACCGCCCCTCTCTACAGGAGCCGCAGCTCAGCTGCAGGGCCGAGAAGGCCGACAGCCTGCAGCCTACACCACCGCCACCAGCACTACTAGTACCACCGCCATCGCCAGTACTACCGTAGCCTTCCCACATATATCAGGGTCAGGGTCAGCGGCCGCGCCGCACCTGAGCTGCAGGGTCGAGAAGGCTCTGAGCACGTCGCCCTCGATGAGGCCGTCGCCCGATTCTGTCACCTTGATGACTCCCTGCAGCGGCGATGCCTCGAGCGTGTACGGCACGGGGTACCGCATCGTGATGAGCGTGCTCGACGAGAAGTACGGATCAAACTCGTGCACTACGGTGCCATCGCCCTCGCCTAGCTCGATCGTCGCAACGAACGTGCCTCCGGTGGCACTCTCCGCGCGAATCGCTGCAGCTCGCCTGCTGCCGAAGGCGAGCGCGCTGCGAGGAGGCGTGGGCGGTGGCAGCGGCCCGCTGGCAATCAGACCCAGGGCCGAGCTCGTCGCGGCCAAGATCATCATGTCGCCGGACACTGCCGAGGGTGGAAAGAACCACCTTCGCGCGCGGCCACAAGCATGGCTGGCGACCACGCTCGACCTGCGGCTGATCGGCTGGCGCGGCAGCCCTCCGAATACGTGGCTGGGCGTCCCGGGTCGTTCTCGTCCGCCAACTGGAACGCCAACTGGAACGCGAACTGGAAGCCACTGCTGCCGCCCCCGAGCCGAAAGAACCAGCCTTCGGGAGTGAGCAAAAGAACAAGCCGGCTGGAAGCAGAGGGCACACTCCACACGCAAGTTCGCGCGCGCTCTCTTGGGCGAGTGCTCCGAGGGAGTGCATGCGGGCGAGTGTGTGGGTGCTGACGGCCACACTGGCATGCACTTACGGCAAGCGTGGCGGCTTGCGGCAGAAGAACCGCCGGGCAGAAGCGGTAGAGGCTGCCACCGCAGCGGACGCCGGCGAGGTCGTGGACCCGCTTGGCTACTATCGCTACCGCTGGCAGGAACCCACGGACACGTGCGGGACGGAGCTGCATGTGGACTACGACGGCACTCGCGCGTGGAACTGGGGGTTGGCACGGCGCTGTGTTAACATGTACGCTGCCTACCGGGGCGCAAGGCAGCTCGCTCGCTCTGCATGCATCAGGGTGACTCGCTCGCTCCCCCTGCGCCCCGATGCATGCATGTACCCCTTTACCGCGATGCATGCATGTACCCATTTACCCCTGAGCAAGCTGCCCTGCTACCTCGCTCAGGGCAGCTCGCGGTGCATGCGCCTGGGCCTCGTGGCGCACATGCACACGTACGCCTGGGCCTTCCCATTTTCGTACCGTGTGTGTACCTTTGGCACAACAGGACAGAAGCCAGCACGTCGACACCGCCGCCGCGTGCCGCAGCGCGCTCAAAGCGCCACCCACCCCTCCAGAGGCCGCCCACTACTCTCGCGTGTGCACGGCCTGTAGTGCAGGCGGCCCTCTGTGCACCTGCCCCGCGTGGAGGCAAAGCGAGGGCGGCGGCTCCAGAGGGCGCGGGTGCAGGTAGGGTGCCGGTGCGCGCCAGACGTGGAGCGCGGCGCGGGCACGGGTAGCAGCCGGGTAGCAGCCGGGTAGCAGCCGGGTAGCAGCCGGAGGCCGAGAGAGAGAGAGAGAGAGAGCTGGACGCACGCCTCTCTGGACGCCTCTCTGGACGCCTCTCTGGACGGCTCTCTGGACGCCTCTCTGGACGCCTCTCTCGACGGCCGAGAGGCGGCGGCGGCGCTTTGGTGCCTACCCATGCCCCGGCGCCATACCCATGGGCGCCGACCCCCACCGTCGTTGTCCGCCCAGGTGCTGCGCCAAGTGCCAGGCGCACGGGCGGTGCAACAGCTGGGTGTTCTGCCCGGAGCCCGTGTGCTATGCACCGGACGCGCACAAGCATACCTTCGGCGAGTTGTGGCCTATGCTGAGACGTACCGTACGCCCCGGGGGCCCCGTACTGTACGTAGGACCCACGCGTACCGCCCTCCTGCGTGCCGTACGTACCTGAGGCGCAGGGCAGCTTGCCCCCCGGGGGGGGGGGGGGGGGGGCATTACTGTACGTGCTCCGTACGCGTACCAGCCTCGGGCGTGCCGTACGTGCCGCGTGCCGTGTGGTGCACCACAGGCGCTCCTCATGCCGCAGCTACCCTGCAACCCTATGTGACGGAGGCTGCAGCCCTATGTCTCCAGGTAGTCTCCAGGCTGCAACCCTATGCACCCCAGGTGCTGGCTCAAGGACCAGCGCGACCCCGCCGCGCCGTCGGTCAACATGCGTGGCGCGTACACCGCTAACCCGAACCCGAACCCGCACCCGAACCCGAACCCGCACCCGTACCCGAACCCGAGCCCGCACCCGAACCCGCACCCGCACCCGCACCCGCACCCGCACCCGCACTCGCACCCGCACCCGCACCCGCACCAGGCGCGTACACGGGCAAGTACCGCGCGCGCCGGGGGCACCACCACGCGCCGCCGAGCGTGCACTGGATCAGTGGCGCCACGACACGGTCGAAATGCCCAGGGTCACTGCTGCTGTACTGCGGCTGATGCCTCAGAGACAGACAGAGACAGAACGGGGCACGAGCGGCACCCACCACTCCAGAAGCCAAGCCGCCTGCTCAGGGCGGCCCTCTGGCGCCGAGAGGAGAGGAGCGCCCTCGCCGCTGTGGTGCCGACTAGTAAGAGCCTGCGTTAGCGCTCTGGTGCCGCTCTGGTGCCTGCCGCAAAGTCGCCGAGTCGCGCTATATTGCAGCTGCCTTTCGACCCTCTAGGCACCATCAGAGTCCCGGTGGGGAGGCCCAGGACGAATGGCACGTGGAGTGGCAGGGCAGTCTGGTGACCCGTCTCCCGTTCTCCCACCCGACCGGCATCGTGTACGTCATACTCATCGATTAGAATGTTACCGTACCGTACGCATGTTACACACCTCACTATAAGGGGTATATTCTATAGTGGAGCCTTAAAAGAGCTTAACCTCACGGTTAAAGGATAAAGCCGTATCACGACACTCGACACACGAGAGACGTCTCAGAGCTCAGACGAGTTGGATTCACTCAAATCTCTCGAACCTCCACGACTACCCCTTACTCAAACTCAATAAATATACGCTGCCGTTTTTGATACGTGATGGCTGATGGTGTGTTCATTTCACAATCACATTTGGCCCTCTCCACACCTGCTCGTCCTGTCCACTGTCCACACCAAGAATAGATCACCAGAGTGCCGTGCAGAGAGGATCACCATCTCCTGCCTCGCTCTCGTTCGGTCGCGCTGTGCACCTCCCTACACCTCCCGCCCTGCGCCACTCACTGCTGCTCGCCGTACTGCGCGCGCGCCGCCTCGAACTCGTCGAGCATCTCGCGCCACAGCACGGGCCGCCCCGTGTCGATGGAGCGGTGCGCGGCGAGACCCATGAGCACCGCCTTGGATGGGTGGATGGGTGGGTGGATGGATGGATGGATGGATGGATGGATGGATGGATGGATGGATGGAGATGGATGGAGATGGATGGAGATGGATGGATGGATGGATGGGTAGATAGATAGATAAATAGAGAGATAGATAAATAGAGAGATAGATTGATGGATAGAGAGATAGATGGATAGAGAGAGAGATATAGAGAGAGAGAGAGAGAGAGAGAGAGAGAGAGAGAGAGAGAGAGAGAGAGAGAGAGAGAGGCCGTAGAACCCATCCATCTAACTGCCCGCCTTGGATCCGTCGCGCAGCCCGACAACCGGCGGCTCGCCACGCAGCGCGGCGCGCGCGAAGGCCTGCAGCTGGTGGTGCGTGGCGCCGCCGTGGTTGCCCGCCTCGAGCAGCTCGGCGTCCACGCCCACATGCTCCTCGTGCAGCGAGCCTGGGGTAGGGGCAGGGGCAGGGGCAGGGGTAGGGGTAGGGGTAGGAGTAGGGGTTGGGTTGGGGTTCGGGGTTAGGGTTGGGGTTGGGGTCGGGGTTAGGGTTGGGGTTGGGGTCAAGGTTGGGGTCAAGGTTGGGGTTGGGGTTGGGGTGAGGGTTAGGGATAGGGTAGTGGTCAGGAAAAGGGGAAGGGTGAGGGTGAGGGTTGGGGTGCAGGTTAGCGCTAGCGTTAGCGTTAGGGCGAGAGTTAGGGTCAGGGTCAGGGTCAAGGTTGGGGTCAGGGTCAAGGTTGGGGTCAAGGTTGGGGTTAGGGTTCGTCCTCGGGCAGCGGGCCGAGCTCTTCAGCGGGCGGCGGCTCGGTTAACTCCCACTCGCCGGCGGCGAAGGCGGGGTTGCGCAGCCCTGGTTAGGGCTAGGGCTAGGGCTAGGGCTAGGGCTAGGGCTAGGGCTAGGGCTAGGGCTAGGGCTAGGGCTAGGGCTAGGGCTGGGCTAGGGCCAGGGCAAGAGCTAGGGCATGAGCTAGGGCTAGGGCTGGGGCTAGGGCTAGGGCTAGGGCTAGGGCTAGGGCTAGGGCTAGGGTCTGCGCGCTGCGCACCGCGTCGGTAGTTGACGAGGTCGGGATCGTCGGTACGTACGCCGTGCGACGGCGCGAAGGCCTCGAGCTTGCCTGGCTAGGGTTGGGGTTAGGGTTGGGGTCAGGGTTGGGGTTAGGGCTAGGGTTAGGGTTAGGGTTAGGGTTAGGGTCAAGGTTAGGGTCAAGGTTAGGGTTTGGGTCCAGGATAGGGCTAGGGCTAGGGCTAGGGTTAGGGTTCGTAGGCCTCGAGCTTGCCGCGCGTGCCGACGAGCGAGACCTCCTCCTGGTGCTTGGAGGCCTCGGCGAACATGCACAGCTCGAGCATTGCACGCGCGCCGCTCTCCATCTCCACCTGGTGAGGGTTACGGCTAGGCTTAGGCTTAGGCTTAGGCTTAGGCTTAGGCTTAGGCTTAGGCTTAGGCTTAGGCTTAGGCTTAGGCTTAGGCTTAGGCTTAGGCGTAGGCTTAGGCGTAGGCGTAGGCGTAGGCGTAGGCGTAGGCGTAGGCGTAGGCGTAGGCTCGAGCACCACAACGTATGCATTGTCGAGGATGTCTGCGGTGCTGCCGTCCTCGTAGACTACCTGCTTAGGGTTAGGCGTCAGGGTTAGGGTTAGGGTTAGGGGGTAGAGGTGCTGCCGTCCTCGTAGGCTACCTCCTTGTGGTTGACGTCATGGCCACCTGAGGCCATGATGCGCGCCTGGTGAGGGGGTTAGGGTTGGGGTTAGGGTTGGGGTTGGGGTTAGGGGTTGGGGTTAGGGGTTAGGGTTAGGCTTAGGGTAAGGGTTGGGTCGAGGGTTGGGTGTGTGCGTCAGGGTTAAGGTTAGGGTAAGGGTTGGAGGTGAGGATGCGCGCCGGTTCGGAGCGTGTGATACGGCGCATAAGGTCGAAGAAGTGGCAGCACCTGGTTAGGGTTGGGGATAGGCTTAGGCTTAGGCTTAGGCACAGGCTTAGGCACAGGCTTAGGCTCAGGCGTAGGCGTAGGCTTAGGCTTAGGCGTAGGCGTAGGCTTAGGCTTAGGGGTCGAAGACGTGGCAGCACTTCTCGACGAGTGTGCCGCCCGTGCGCGCAGAGTAGCGGTTCCAGTTGCCCACCTTGTTGGGGGTAGGCTCAGGCTCAGGCTCAGGGTACGGGCACGGGCACGGGCACGGGTACGGGTATGGGCACGGGTACGGGCACGGGCACGGGTTAGGGTTAGGGTTAGGGTTAGGGGTGCCCGCCTTGCGCAAGAAGGGGAAGCGGTGCTCACGGATCGTCAGCATGCGCAGCTCGCCGGCCACGCCGGCGTCGGCGTCGGCGATGAGCTTGGAGATTGTGGGCATGTACCTGGAGATGGTGGGGAGATCGCGGGGAGGTGATGCGGAGGTGGCGTGGAGTGGTGGCGGGCGGGTGGCGCGGGTCGCGGTGTGGCGTGCGCGTTGCGGCGGGCGCGCGGTATGTGGCGCTCCCGGCGCTCGCGCCCCGCACCCCGCTTAAGGTCAAGCTTGGGCCTAGGGCTTGAGCTAGGGCTTGAGCTGGGGCTTGAGCTAGGGCTTGAGCTAGGGCTTGAGCTAGGGCGAGGGCGAGGGCGAGGGCGAGGGCGAGGGCGAGGGCGAGGGTTAGGTTTCGGCGCACCGGTACTCCATACCAACCCAGTAGAGGGGCGGCGGCGCGCCGCGCTCGAGCGCGGCGGCGGCGGCGCGCGCCGCGAGCGCCTCCGCCTCGGCGCAGCCCGCGATGTCGACGCACAGCGGCTTCTCCACGAGGCAGTGCTTGCCTGACGCCGCCACGTCGCGCAGGCACGCGCGGTGGTGGTCGTTCGGCGTCGCGACCAGCACGGCGTCGACCTGCGGAAGCGCGAGCAGCTCGCGGTAGTCGGCGACGCACACGACGCCGTCGTCGGCGCCCTGCTTGCGCAGCGTCTCGCGCCCCGCCGCGAGCGACGGCTCGTGCGTGTCAGCGATTGCGACGACCTGGCACTCCGGGATCAGGTGCAGGTTGCGCAGGTGCTCCTGGCCGATGCAGCCCGTGCCGATGATGCCGAAGCGGAGGACGCCTGGCGACTCGGTGAGCGACGATGAGAGCGCCTGGAGCAGTGCGAGAGACATCGCTCGTGCCAGAGCGTCGTCAATTGCTGTAAACTGGGCCATTTAGAACATAGACATAGACATCCCCTGGTCGCTGTCCACGGGGGAGCTCTGACGAAACATAACTGCTTTTACACGTGGCGCCTCGACCGAGAGAGTCGGCTCGCTTGTGGGGATGGCGCTGCTGGCGCTGACCGCGACGGTGCTCGCGGGCATCTACCCGTCGGGCCACTTTGACACCGCCAAGAAGCTGACGACGACCAACTTCGACGACCACGTGAAGGAGCAGGTGGATGCTGGCAAGACGCTCTTCGTTCGCTGGATCGCCTCGGAGGGATGAGGCTGATGACAAAAGCAAGCGCCCGCATGGAACAAAGTCGTGCAGGCATTTGCGACGAACCCGGATGTGGCGTTTGGCGACGTCAATCTGTCCGAGGACCAGGTCCGCGAGACCCCGGTGGGCGGCAACCACAACCCCGGCGAGGGCGGCTGGCCGACGGTGAAGTACTTCAACAAGGAGACTGGCTACGAGGGCAAGCCGTACAAGCAGAAGACGGGCGACGCCATGTGCGATGAACTCGGCAACGACATGTACATGCAGGCGCACATCGAGGAGGCTGGCAAGACCCAGCTGTGCCGGCTGTCGGACGGCGCGGGCTGCAGCGAGAAAGAGGTGCGTCGCCGCTAGCTCCTGGTTAAGGATAGGGTTAGGGTTAGGGTTAGGGTTAGGGTTACGGTTACGGTTACGGTTAGAGTCAGTGGACGCAGCGGCAAGGAGGAGCGTCGCCGATGAAAGAAGCCGACCCCCGCGGCCAGCCAGGCACCCTGCGGCCTAGCCTCCCCGCAGTTGCTGACGCGCCCCGCCCCGCGTGTGCGCAGCTCAAGTTCATCGAGGAGTGGAAGGGCAAGGGTGCCGAGGACGTCGACTCGCAGGTGTACCTAACCCTAACCCTAACCCTAACCCTAACCCTAACCCTAACCCTTACCCTAACCCCAACCCCAACCCCAACCCCAACCCTACCCCTACCCCTACCCCTACCCCTACCCCTGCCCCTACCCCTACCCCTAACCCTAACCCCCCTAACCCTGAGCCTGAGCCTGAGCCTGAGCCTGAGCCTGACCAGGTGCACCGCCTCAGCGGTATGGCGGCCTCGGGCATGCGTGCGGAGCTCAAGGGCTGGGTGCTGCAGCGCCTCGCCATCCTCAAGCAGGTCAAGGCCGGGCTCGCCGGCAAGGCCGAGCTCTAGGCCGAGCTCTTGAGGGCGGCTTGTAAGGCCTGTAGGCCTGTAGGGCCTGTAGGCCCGGCCGGCTGCCGCGCGCGGCGTGCGCACGGCTGCGTGAGGTGGGTGGCGCCCGGCGTATTTGATGACGCCGGGCGCTGGGGCTCGTGGAGATTTAGCCGGTCTCCGCGAGCATCGTGGGAGGGCGCGCCGCTGGCCTATGACGCCCGATCGCTAAACCCTTCAAAGGGGCGAGCGGGCGGAGGCTTGCCATGCGGCGCGACCAGGTCCCACACCGCCAAACCGGATGCGTGCTCGCTGCGTGCTTGTAAAATTTCCTTATCTCGTGTACGTTCGCGTGCTTGTAAGAGTATCTGTACGTTACAAGAGAAGGAAAGGAAGAACGTTCGCTGTTTGACTCCAAAACTGCGGTTTCGTGCAGCCGCTGTTTACTATCCCTGAAACGGTCCCTGCGCCTTTCTCTGAAAGGCGCAGAGGTAATGGGTGGGGGAGCCGCGTAGTGTCTATTACTAGGTACTTTTGTCTGCGTGGGTGCGGCGGGCGGCCGACCCTGGTACGCGACTATAGACCTCGGCTACACGCGGTTTGGGTACGACCGGGTGTGTCACACGCCTTGTGCGGCGTCTTTGG
>Ga0209302_10002296_pt1 | contig 11171 bp, 3 predicted proteins | sample ArcOceMetagenome_2_FD_187445 | JGI IMG/M metagenome (GOLD analysis project Ga0209302, IMG submission 187445) | Marine eukaryotic phytoplankton communities from Arctic Ocean - Arctic Ocean ARC135M Metagenome (SPAdes) (version 2) | ecosystem: Environmental > Aquatic > Marine > Oceanic | place... | reverse complement strand
TTGCGATAGCAGTGGCGAGTTGCTTATTCGTCTTTGTTAATAATACATCGCCTCTTTTCAGGTATTTATTTTACAGTTTTGTTACAGGAAACCGGGTCTAATCGGTTGGTTGAGCTTGGGGGGGGGGGTCTCGGTTTTGTGTCCCAGTTTGTCCTCTGGGGATAATTTCACATTTAGCACATATAGATAAGGCATGTCCATCCTTCTACCATTCCAGTAGTTCGTTGAATCTATATGGCCCCATCAACGTCACCTATTTTCCTTACGAGTCTGATAGACAAGGACTTTTTGTCTCATCGTGGGAAAAATGGATACGGTCTTGTTGATGGTTAATGAGGATCCGTCGTCACTTGTGTGATTTGCCACGGATCGTCCATGATAATAGCAGATTGAGGTTAATTAATTCTCAATCATAAGTCGAAGGTATGTGTGTTCATCTCAAATTCCTTTATCGATGTATGCACAGGTTTACAATACTGAACGAATGTCGATCCGTTATCGTTAGCATGTATTCCCTTCCTCAACTTTCCTACTAGGGTTTTCTCAAAGATCTTTTGTTATGTATTTCCTTAGGCCTTTAAGTATTGTTCAAATAGTTACATTCCCATCTTGGTTCCGGTATGAGAGTCCCGAAGGACCACCATGGGCGAAAAAAAGAAAGGTTGGGTCTGATAAACTAATAGAGCGTTACAAGCAGTAAGTAGTCAAATAAGAATAGACTAAAGTATAAATTATGAGTACTAGCTAGTGTATCTGAACGTAGTAAGTCCAAACTGTATGTATCACGTAAAGTGATATATTCGTATAGAAACCTATTCGTTCAGTTCGTTCAGTCGTATTCGGAGTCGTGGTCTGTATCGCGTGACGCACGTACGCGTGGTATAATAGCTTATATGACATAATACAAGGAGGTAGGTAGCGTAGGTATCTACCTTCTGTTACTCCCCTTTATCTCAAATAAGGTATGGTATAGTATAGTATTCTTAAAAAACCAATATGGAAAAAGAGAATGCTTAATCTTTCATAAAAGATTCGATAATTTGTTGCTTGTTGTTTCCGTAGACAGGTGGTATTTCGCACATGGTGGGTCGTAATATGTGTGAACAAAACTTGGTGTATATATATAATCCTATATATTCCTTCTTCAATAAAACAATCTTCATCATTGAATTATCCTTCAGAATATGGCGATTCTTTAGTAAATAGTTTCTGTAGTTCATCGTAACACGATTTACGATGTCTACATAAAAGTTTCTTGGTGTTATCGTAACAATATTTTACGATGACTTCCGATTAGATATCTATGTCCCATCGTAACACGATTTACGATGGTAACAGATTCGGATTTGTCTTCGAGTGTGGTAGACTCTTCTTGGCAGTAGGCTGCGTATAATGACGGTATGCAATCGGTGCATTCAAGGTATCTTCAGGCTTATCATCTTTATGCGTTCCAAGATGGCGGAATAAATATGGATGAGCAAGTCGATGAAATACATGAGGTCCGAGTGGTTTAGTCATTATATCAGCGATGTTCTGTTCTGATCGGACATGTCCAAATCGAACAAAACCAGCAGCAATTGCTTCGCGAACTCGCATAATTTGGCATGATAGATGCTTCTTCTTAATCTTGGAGGACGGTAGAGTAGTATTAACAACCACAGAAAGGTTGTCTCCTAGTAATTCACTTCGTTTCTCTACTCTGATTCCTAGACATCGTAGTTTGTATCTCATTTCAATTATAAGATCAATAGCCATTCGAGCTGCAATCATTTCTGATCCGAAAGTAGATGTTTCAACAGTTCGTTGTCGCTTCGATATCCAAACAAGAGGTGTATTGTTGATGAGTAGTAATATACCTGTAACTGATCGACGTGTTACATTATTTCTTGCATGGTCAGCGTCAACATAGACAGTAAGTTTGACCGGGGCTCCATATGGGTCAGGTGACTTGGTAGGTAAGTCTTCAATAGCATCTGGAAAAAATTCACTCCAATCACAATCACGGTGGAATGTTGCAATGTTTCTTCCAGGTGGATCAGAAGAGTCAATAGTCAACATAGCTCGTGGATGTTGCTTGAGGTAACCAAATATTCGTTGCAGCGCAAGAAAATGTCCTTGTCTTGGTGCAACTGTGTATTGTGCTAGAGTATTCACTGCGTAGTGAATATCAAATCTTCCTAGAGTAACCATCCAGTTAGCACTTCCAAGTAGTGATCGATATTTCGATTGTTCCTTGGCAGAGCATAATTCTGAATTGTCAAGTTCAGGATGATAATTCGGATCATGTGGTACACTAACTTTCCGAAAGTTCGTATCACACATTCGTTCTAAATTTTCAACACAGTTCTTGATGTAAGTATGGCTTGATAATCCAAATGTCACACCATGGTCTTTCCAAGACGGTGGAAATTCAACAACATCACCTCCAAGGTAAAATTGTGGATATCCAACGCCTTTCATCGTATAGAACTCTTCAAGGTAGTGTATGATCTTCTCGGGGTTCTTCGAGAAGCACATAACATCATCGACATACCTTGCAATGTATTCATAACCTCCTTCAGCTGTCTTTCTCAACCATAAGTCAGGGTCAGCTCGAGATGGTCGGAAGTGAATACGTCGCAATTTCGCCGATAATGATTCGTGAAAACGTGCAGCACCGGTTCTCGTTCCATAAACAGACTTCTCAAGGAGAAGGCGTTTCCCTTCAAATTCAGGTCCAAATTCAGGTCCGGCAATGATATATAGCTTTTCGGTAGTAAATGATGTTAAGAAAGCATTTCCAACATCTCCGGCAACGCATTTTAGATCATGCATTTGGGCAAGGAGGAAACCAAGTCGTATAGCTTCAATTGACACCACGGGTGCAAAACAATCCTCTTTGTGTACTGGTGGGGATCGGTTACCGTCAATAACTAAACGTGCTTTCCGTCTTCCGTCAACTTTGCATGCAAAGATTACATGATATGGAACCTTCTTATACCCGAATGGTGTTATTTCTCCGTCTTCAAGGACTTTAAATGAATTAAATTCATGGATGACTTGATATAATTCTTTTAAGATGGATTCCTTCCAAAGTTCATCTCCATTCGCTTGATCTAGGAGTTTCGCTGCTTTTGGAGTTTTTGGTATTTCTACTCCAAATTCATACTTCTTTCCGTTAAGCGCAGACGTTCGATATGTGTGTATCATCGTGGCAAGCGTCTTGTCTTCTTCAAGGTACTTTGGTATCCATTCCCAGCCGGGTTTATAGACAAGATCGTTTTGAAATGCATATCTTACACATAACCATGGCTCATCCATTCGTAGGTCATCAAGTTTTAGGACTTGATTTGGTGAGTCATCATCGGGCCATTGAACCTTCAGGTATACCTTTCTCCTTTCTTCATCGTGGAGATGTTGTACATGATGGGATAAAATACTTTCAGGGGTCCAATGTTGGTTATGTGGATCCGGGGAAAACATATCGTTGAGCTTGTCTAAGTAGGAATGGTAGGCTCGTAGTTCTTCAACAGTATCGGTAGGCTCCAGTTGTGGTAGTGATACATGTTGTATCGGTACAGTAGGAAATGTTTGCGCAATTTCAGACGGTGATATCGGCGGTTGGATGGAAGTAGTCGTTGGATGTACAATTGCAGACGATGTGAACATGATAATACCGAGTCGCGCCAGTGTAGTGATGCATTTCTCTGGTATAGTTTTTGATTGGTAAGATTTTCTTTGATTCTTTAATCTTGTTGAACGTCGACGTGTTATATTATTTTCTTCATCAAATAATATGTCAGCAGAGTCCCTTTCAGATGAAGAATCATCTCCCCTATCGCTTGGAATTTCAGGAGGTGTAGTTGGTACTTCATCTCCCCTCTTGGCTTGAAGGTCAGAAGGAGTAGTATGGTCATTAGCTCCCCTCTTGGCTTGAAGGTCAGGAGTGGCAGCTCCCCTATCGACCAGAACGTTTCCATTCTTAGTCGTAGGAGGTATGCCAGGGTATCTATATTCATGGGGGTAGATCTTGTAGAGCGATATTGCTTCTCTAATCGCAGCAAGATCTAGATCTTCTCCGTCTTCATCATCATAACGTATCGTCCATTGTTGATGGTGATCGTCATCAGTCCATGTTCCAGTTACAGTTCCAATGTAGATGCCGTCATCGAATCGTTTGGCAATACGTTGACCAATGAGAGTTGTTTTTAATAACTCTTTTATCCTAGTAACTTCATCTGTGAAAGGTGGATGGAGTTCCTGTTCATATTCCGTTGTAGATGATGGTATCCGTTTTGTTCGTGATGGCTTCTTCAGGTCCGGATGCATTTTCATCGGTAGCGGTGAAAATCGAAGTAACGAATCTCCTTGATAGGCATCATCTTGCGCCAGATGAAGTTCGAGCATTTTATCAATGGATGGTGGTATGAGGCAAATGTCAGGTACTTCAAGGATAGAATCGTACTTCTTTATCCGTTCAGGGGCTGGCTCAAAAAATTGGTCAGGGTCTGTCGTTGCATCGATGATCGGTGGTGGTACTGTTTTGTCAATTATATCTGGCTCATCGTAGTCATGTTCATCCATAATTTCATCATCTGGTGGTGTAGGATGCCATGTTTCCGTTGGTTGAGTTAATTTCGGACGAGTCGATGTTGATATTGTCTTCGCATCCCATTTTACTCGTTTGTTCGAAGTATACGGTCTGACAACACTGACGTTCACCACTTGCTTCGATTGGTCGTCATAGATTCTGAACGTGAGATCATCTCCAACGTTCGGACTACATCCCACAAAGTAACCTGGACGTTCTTTGGATTGTGGGAACGAATCAACATGATCAAGATATAGTACTTTTTCCCAAAATACAAATTGAAGAAGTCTTGATATGTCTCGTGTAATACCATCTCTTGCTGTTGTCGGTATCATCTCCCTCTCATTGTTCCATGTATGATTATGGACGTCAGCAAGGTACGTCGCCGCTAGGAACCATGTCCATGCAGGCGCTCCAGTCATATCCAACAGGACGTGGATTGCAGATTTCAACCATCTGATTCCTCCACTTTCAACAACATTCTGTTGTTGATTTTCTACTTCTGAAAATTCATCTCGTATTAAGTGTTCTCGATTAAAATCAAGGACTTTGTTGCTCTTCAATTCCTGCGCATTATCTCGACGTAGTACGCTTGGAACGCCGTGGTTTCGGCAGAAATCTCTGTAGCAGTTGAAGAATCCATCTCCACCAGGACGATGGCCGTAGACTTGTATATTTGTAGTTTTCATTCCGTAAAAGACGTGTGCACTAGTATATCCAAATCCAGCGTCCGCGCAGTTTGAATATAGTCTGTCTGTAGAAATTCCTTCGTTGATTCTTCTTGTATTGAGGAAAGGGAACCTCGCCTTTACATGTTTTCGGAATGGATACCGAATAATCAGCCTTGCCATTTGCGTTGTATTCGCCAATGTTTTTCGGACAATATCAATTGGACGAAACGCTAGGAAGGGTCGGAGTTTCTGGGCATCAAGGTCCTTGTGGAGTACTCTGTGCCAAGACTTCATTGCAAATGCTTGAATGGTTTGGTCTTCTTGGTGAAGTAGCTGTTGTGGCATTGATTCTTCTTCTTCAGTAAGATGGTACTGTTGGTTGGTGAAGAGAATCCTTCGTAGATCAATTTTTGTCGAAAGGATTGGATCATCGGCATCCGTGTATGCATGTAGGATGTCGGCGAATCTGTCCTCTTCTACTTTTCTCAATTCCACCGGTGTTCTTCTTATCGGTATTCCAACCAGGTCAGAATATCCTTGTTGATTTAGGAAGGTATCTGTATTCGTGAAAATATCATATGGCGGTATATCTGTGATGGCAGTAAGTTGAGTCGGATTAAAAGAATTGGAAATGTAGGTAGTTGTCAATATCTGTCGGTCAGTCAGTTTTGGCTCCGTCGTTTTGAATAATGTTGATGTATCTGTCGATGTGTATTTCGATTGTCGGAGGCATGATGGTGAAAGAAATTCTATTTCATTCGGTATCGGTCTTGGAGTAATCGGTGTGGCATCAATAGGTGATCCTAACGTAGAGAATGATATATCTTCAGGGTTTGGGCTTTGGATATCAGTGTCATTCGCGTTTTTGACACTATCATATTCATCATCATCGAGAGAGGACTCATCATCACGTGACATCATTAACGGTGTTGGTGCCGATGGAATGGAGATCTTAGTATCATCATATTTCACTTCGGTATTAGGGCAACAGGTCTCCGTATTTATGACCGGCCCTGGAGAAAATCCGTTATGTCACCAACTTGGATAAGGTCCTTCTGGTAAGAAATAGAATCATCATCAGATGATGAATCCTCATCACATCTCTGTGTTAATGGAGGCATATCCCGATAAGTGTCAGAATCCTCATCAGATGAAGATTCCTCATGAGATTTCTGTAGCAACACAGGCATCTTGGAGTCCGGAGCTGTTTCAACGTTGGCAGAAATGGAAGCAACATGTGCGACGTCAGCGGCAGTCGAAACAACGGTTGCAGCAGCAGCAGCAGCGGTGATAGGAATCTTAGAATCCATCGTAGATGATGTCGAAACTTCTCCTGAGATTTTGTCGATACGGTAGCGGTATGGTATCCATGTCGCCTTCGAAGTTATCTCATGTATGGGGTATAGCTCATCGTCACCATCTTCGTAGTGATAGATTGGTATTCCCATTATAGCTCCTCGGTCTTCCATGCGTACGTAGGTATCTGTCGCAATTTCAAATCGTTGTTTTCCCGTCAGACGTGGATTTGAAGATATGATATGATTTTTCGAGCATGAATCAATAACCAATCCATATTCACGGATTTGATATTCCGATAATAGGGTCGTAGATGAATGTGCAAGGTACGGTGCTTCATGAATCAACAACAGAATGTAGTTTCCAGCATCGTCCTTCGTTTTCAAATACGCGGAGACGATAGGTACACGGGCTGATTGAGTAGTTTCCGGGTCGTATCCAACCAGGCGTGCATATCTTCCCGTAGAGTTGATTAATTTAGCACTCTTTCCTAGAATGCATGAGTCCGCTCCTCCATCTGATATGGCAAATAGGAGTCCATCTTGGAAACACTTCATGGCATATCGGAAGTTTGCTTTAATATCGATGGTGTCGTCGTCGTCCCAAAACTCTCCGTATTGTGATGCCATTTTTATATGTCGAAATGAATCAAGTATTTCATTTGTCGTATCCATGTCATCACCGACACTATCCTCATCATCAAACAGGTCAGAGACAGCAATGTTCTGGATCAGAGTTAGTGCTGCCATCGTTTGACGTATATCCGTTGGTGGCTTGTTGAGAGAGGGGTATTGCTTTCCAATTGGTGTCCCTTTCTCTTTGCTCTTCTCCTTCGAATTCTTTTCGTCTCGGATTTCCTGTCTGATACGAACAATTTGTTTCTTCATTGTATCATCTAGTCGCATCCACAGTGGAGTGGGGATACTGAGGTTGACTCGACCTGGATCATTCTTGAATACGGCATATACTGAGCGTAGTGCATCGTATTCAGGATATTCACTGAATTCAGAAGTATATCGATCGGTAAAGGCATTAAATACCTTAGTTACCATTTCTTTTAGTTCCTGCATCGTTTCTACTTGATGAACTCTTGGTTGATCCGACGTAGTTTCGACAGTGTTCAGATGCGTAGGAAATAATCCTGTGGGACTGCGTAGGGTTTTCTTCCGGAACTGCTTCGGGATCTTGCTAACCAAGTACTGAATTTCCGCTACCCATGGATCTGTGCGGTTCGACACGATATCAAAATGGTAGTCCAGCATCGGTACAGCATCAATCATGTTCTTCTTCAGTAAGTCAAGAACTTCATTTCGTCCAAAAGCAGGATGGTATCGTTGGTGTTTCAAGACGTTGGTCTGGAAATTTCGGATGAAATCCATTAAGGTGACAGTCGAGGGATTGTAGATGCGATTGATTTCGTCATGTACTTTCCATCTTGTATCTTGGTCCGATTCCCCATTATTCGAGTAAACTCGCATGAGGTTCACTAGTGCAATAACTCCATCTCCTCTTGCGCTTGTGAGTTCCGGAATGTTATCTGCATCATCGATCGTTACCATGAAAACACCCATTAACCAGCTGTTGTCTGCCATAGCTTGTTGGGCTCGTATGCCGAATTGATCCCAAAAGATACCACACGAGAGATATTCACTTCCTTGTAAATATTGTGTGAGGAAATCACCATTTCCGAGATAATGGGTACCATTTTGTTGCATGATACCAAATAGTTTGCTCAAGTATTTGTGAAATGATGCCGCGTCTCCTTTCCAATTCAGGTCTCTTCGAGTCACCGAACTTCTGTACTTTATTCCACGCACGGATGTACCAAGCGACGTTGCTTCACTTTGATTTTCATATGCCAGTGAATTATTGTGGGCATATGGCGTAGGTGGTACGAGATTCATCAAAGGAGCTGGTGAGGCATGTCTTGCCTGTGTAGCTTGCCTTGGTGGGGGAAGAGGTCGATATCCTGGAGGACCATATCCTGGAGGACCATATCCTCCATTCGTCGCATTCGTAGTGGTCGTATGTGGTGTCCCACCATTCATACTGTAGGTAGGATTCGGTCCATGGGGAGGACGTGTAGCATTCGTATTGGTCGTATGTGGTGTCCCACCATTCGTATTATAGGTAGGATTCGGTCCATTAGGAGAACGAAATGCTAATGCCAATTCTGCCGCATTCTCATTAGGATGCATACGTGCGTAAGCTTGCGCAGCTGCTGTAGCACTGTAATGAGGATTTGGAATAAGATTTTGTGTGAACGGTCCAGCTGTATTAGACATTGCAGGCTGACTTGGTTGTTCCACATAACTTGCTCGGTATGCGACGATTGGTGAGCGTTCCGCTACACCTCGGATGAGTGCTTCTTCATAGTCTTGATTACTGATCAAACCTGGACCGGAAGATGGAACATCGTGAGGGTGTTTCTCTTGAAGTATTCCTGGGCTTGTATGCTGATATCGCGGTGGATTGGTAGTCCGTAATTCTTGAGACAGGGTGCTATGATTTGCATTCATGGCATCTGCTCCTGGCACGTGTTGGGCGTATCGAGGTGCATCTTGGTAGACAGGGTATCCATTGTAGTTGGGATTTTGTACATTGTAGGCAGGGTGTACATATCCATAAGGAATGTGGGCATTGGTGGCAGGAGAAGGGACAGAGGAATGGACAGAGGTGGCAGGGTCGTGAACTGGGACAGAGGAATGGGCAGAGGTGGCAGGGTCGTGAACTGGAACAGAGGAATGGGCAGAGGTGGCAGGAAAGGGAACTTGGGTTTGTTCAAAAGTGGTAGGACGGGGAACGGTCGACTGGGCAAATTTGTAATCAATGTTGGGATGGCAATAGGTGGCAGGAGAGGTAACGGAGGGATGGGCAAAGGTGGCAGGAGAGGTAACGGAGGGATGGGCAAAGGTGGCAGGAGAGGTATCGGAGGAATGGGCAAAGGTGGCAGGAGAGGTATCGGAGGAATGGGCAAAGGTGGCAGGAGAGGTAACGGAGGAATTGGCAATGGTGACAGGAGATTTTGATCGGAAAGATGACTTCGCAGTAATTCCCGCATCGAAATTGGGGTATGGCGACTCGCTTCCAAACTGGAAACGGGGCTGCACATCATCTTCACTCCGAAAACGAACCGTATTTCCGGTAGACGCTGTAACATTATTTCCAACTTGAGTAGGTTGTGGGGAAAATGCCATCGTGTCTTCTAGGGGTCGCATGAGTGAATCGTGGAGATTATTTGCATGTTGGGTAAGTCCTGATCGAGGAGTTACCGTCTCATCGGTGATATCAGCTACGTTATCATCTGGACGTCCCAATGGAGATTTTAGGTACGGGGATGCTAAAGCTGAAATGTTCGAACGTAGATTGGAGAAAAGTCCAGGGGATGACTTCTTTGCTTTCGCGAGTCCAGAAGGGACTCGAGCGTCGGCGGAAGGAGAAAATCCAGGAATGTCCTCAAGTGAACGTCGTGTGGCTTCGTCCCAGTCAGCACGGAATTCAGCATCTCTATCTCCCATTTTCAACCTGTCTTCGGCATCCTTAAGGTATTCATCGATGTTTGCGGTACCTTCACGGAGTTTCGATGCTTTGGAAGCATCGACGTTACGCTTCATCCTTTCGGAAACCGCAGTAGAGTCACGTTTCCTCTCTGCAATGTCCAAAGAACCGAAAAGGTCTTCGACAGTGCCTTGAGTATCATCGTCATCGTTGCCGACGACGGTAGACAAATGAGCTTGGGAGTTCGACATGGTCAAACGTAGATTTTTATAATTTTTAGGAACGAGAGAATATTAATCAATAGTTTCAACAAAAATAATTCGCAAATGAAGGCAAATTTGTTTTTGTGAGGACTGTTTGAATGTCAAAATTCATCGAAAAAATCTCTGATTTTTAGAAGTCCAAAATGTTGCCGTATTCCGTCGCGACGAACTTGTTGGGGATTCGCACAATGGCCGTACTATGCTTTTTACACGTATTTTGGTTTAAAACCATTTGTATGCAAAAGGACATTTGAAAAATCTGTGACACTCATGACGTCGGAAGAAGCTGTGACACGTCACCTTTTAAGCCAATCGAATTTGGTCGCTCGCGAATTTTGATTTTCGAAAATTCAAACACGATTGCTTTTTGAGTTTACGATAATTCGTAGAATATTTCAGGTTTTCATGTAACTGTTTTTGAGTTTTCAATTGTACTCCTTGTTGGAAGCCATTCATGTACGTAGTGAATAGGTGGTAGATCGGGTGAGTCAACCAAGGTTTTCGTTGGTACTTGAATGGGAGTGTTTTCTTCTTGTTTTGGTCTGAAGGGGAATGATCAATCGACGATGGTGATCAAGATCAGGATGGTGACCATGTAGTACTGATATTCATCTGTTTTACGATGGTACAGGAATATTAGTACTCAAGAGAAATCTGGTTGCAGTTTGTACCATTCAACGTTGATCGGTAGTGTGCTACGGTAGGGAGCAATGATCAACGTTCACCGTTGTTGCGATAGCAGTGGCGAGTTGCTTATTCGTCTTTGTTAATAATACATCGCCTCTTTTCAGGTATTTATTTTACAGTTTTGTTACAGGAAACCGGGTCTAATCGGTTGGTTGAGCTTGGGGGGGGGTCTCGGTTTTGTGTCCC
>Ga0209302_10002295_pt1 | contig 11172 bp, 9 predicted proteins | sample ArcOceMetagenome_2_FD_187445 | JGI IMG/M metagenome (GOLD analysis project Ga0209302, IMG submission 187445) | Marine eukaryotic phytoplankton communities from Arctic Ocean - Arctic Ocean ARC135M Metagenome (SPAdes) (version 2) | ecosystem: Environmental > Aquatic > Marine > Oceanic | place... | reverse complement strand
CTATGTACTGGGACAGTCTTTAGACACAGAAGAACAAGAATATTTAATGGGCATTCTAGAAACAGATGAACGCCTAAGTGGCATCTTTGACAAGGTCATGGATGTTGCAGGAGAATTTTCCGGTGAAGGCTCTGTAGAAGGGCCGGGAACTGGGACATCAGATTCGATACCCGCAAGGTTGTCGGATGGTGAATTTGTTTTCACCAAGAAAGCTACCGATCAAATGGGCGCTGATCAGCTACAAACTATGATGGACGAAGCTGAGAAAGCCTATGACGGTGGTTACATGAAGAAAGCATTTGGAGGTCTGACAAGCGAAGACGATATAGGAATGGATTCGTATGACAGTGAAGAAGAGGTCAAGAAACAAATGATCTCTGCTAACCAAATGCCAAGTATAAGATAACGATAAAGCCACTTTATTAATTTAAACCCTTTATCACAAATATAAATCCAGAGGCCACCTTGAAGTATCAAGACCCTGTATTATAAACGCGAATAATACAGCCACCTTGAAAGACTAGCAAGCCCCAAAAGGAGAGTGACAAGATGAGTAATGCAACTGAACAACTTGATGAACCCGTAGCAAATCCGTACAATTCTCGAAAGGAATGGCACACAGAAGACGCACCCAGTCGAGGATCAGCAGAAGGGCTATATCACGAAGAGAAACCTAAGAAGGCTACCCGCAAAGAAGCGGCCCCTGAACAAGAGACTCAAAGTGGTAATACAAATTATAAAAAACGATACGATGATCTAAAGAAACATTACGATCAGAAGATTGCAGACTTTAAGCAAAAAGAACTACAACTTACAGCAGCGGCAACAGAGATGCAACCTGCATATGCCCCGCCTAAGTCAGCCGAAGATCTTGAAAGCTTTCGTGAGCAGTATCCTGATTTATATGAAACAGTAGAAACTGTTGCACACTTACAAAGTGAACAACAAATGCAAGCTTTAAAAACTAAGTTGTCTGTTCTCGAAGAACGAGAATTAAACATACAGAGAAAAGAAGCTGAAACTACACTTCGTTCACGGCATCCTGATTTTGAGGATATACGCGGCGATGACAAGTTCCACGAATGGGCTAAAGAACAACCCGAAGTAATTCAAGGTTGGATCTATGAAAACCCAGACAATGTTAATTTAGCAATCAAAGCTATTGATCTTTATAAAATGGAAAACGGCATCAAGGAAAGCAAGAAGCAGAAACCGTCTAAGTCACAATCTTCCAAGTCTTCAGCGGCAGATATGGTATCCACGCGAACAACCCGTGTAGATGCGAATCAGCCTAAGATTTGGACACAACGGGAAATTGCATCTTTGACCATCCAACAATATGATAAGTATGAACAAGAAATTGATTTAGCTATCATGGAAGGCAGAGTGCAATAACTACTTAATGTCTTTTTTAGGAGTAACATAACATGGCTTTTAACGCATCCGATCAACTATTTGAACAGGGAACAGACACCAACGGTAACTTTGGTAACTCAGTATCTGGTCAAACTAACAGTTTTTTCCTTCCTTCAATTTACTCGAAGAAAGTACTTAACTTTTTCCGCAAGGCTTCTGTAGCCGAAGCGATCACCAACACTGACTATAGCGGCGAGATCACTGCTTATGGTGATTCTGTAAAGATCATCAAAGAGCCAGTAATCACTGTCTATCAGTATGAGCGTGGCGCTGATGTTACTAAGACTGCACTGACTGATCAAGAAACTACACTTGTTGTAGATATTGCAAACGCATTTAAATTCATCGTTGATGATATTGAAACTGCAATGTCTCACGTTAACTTTAAAGAAGTTGCTGCTTCTTCCGCTGCTTACGCACTGAAAGATGCTTTTGACGCAGGTGTAATTGCTAAGATGTTTGCCGGTGTTTCAGCCGCAAGTCCTAACCATATCCTTGGTTCTGACAATGCTACTGACATAGCTGCCGGTACTTTTGATGGCACTGGTAACTTAGACCTTGGTTTTGGTACTAACGAGCATGATCCTCTTGATTTGATGGCTCACATGGCCCGTCTACTTGACGAGCAGGACATCCCAGAAGAAGGTCGTTGGTTCTTGGCTCCACCTAGCTTTTACGAGCAGTTGGGCCAGTCTAGCTCTAAGCTAATGTCTGTTGACTTCAATGCCGGTCAAGGCTCTATCCGTAACGGTCTGGTATCTTCAGGCAAGTTGCGCGGCTTTGACATGTATAAGTCAAACAACATTGCTGCTACATCTAACGCAGCAGGCCAGATTATTTGTGGTCACGTTAGCTCTACTGCAACTGCACAGACTATCACTAGCACTGAGGTCATCCGTGATCCAGACAGCTTTGGTGACATCTGCCGTGGTCTGCACGTATATGGTGCTAAAGTATTACGTCCTGATGCACTTGTATCAGCGTTCTACGGTATCGACTAAGTAAGTAACTAGAGATGGGGGTGTAAAAGCCCCCTGATCTTTATAAGAGGTATTTATGCCAATAGTAGGAAGCAATAATAAACCTGTAATGATTAAAGGAAACAGCAAAAACAGGATTCTTGGAGACACAGGCAGTTGGTACAAACCAGAAAACAAAAAAAAGTATGAAGATAATTGGGAAAAGATTTACGGAAAGAAAGAAACTGAAACTACACTAAAGGCGTAATAATCTATGGCAACAACTTATCTTGAATTAACTAATGAGCTTCTACGAGAACTCAATGAAGTTGCCCTAACGTCTTCGACTTTTACAAATGCAGTTGGTGTACAGCAACACGTTAAGGACTCAGTAAACCGCGCTTACTTTGATATTATAACTGAAGAGCCGCAATGGCCTTTTTTATCTACAGCAGAAAGCGGTGAAACAGATCCTATGTACGGCAACGCTTATGTTGAAACAGTAGCAGGCCAACGCTTTTTTGAATTAAAACCTGCTAGTTCGGACATTACAACGGACTACAGTTCAATAGACTGGGACAATTTCTACATGACTACCGTAGGTGTAGACGGAGAAACTGCTCCTTACGAAGCTAGAAACTTACGCTTTATGACTACAGAAGCTTGGAAAGACTTTCGCAGAATTTCGGAGAACTTAGATGACGCAGACTCTCAACAATATGGTGTACCCAACGCTGTTATTCGCAGCCCTGACTCTCGCAAGTTTGGACTCAGTCCCATTCCTGACAAGGTCTACCGCGTTTGGTTCTATGCGTGGGATCTGCCTTCAAGACTTGCCTCTCACGGAGACACCATAGTATTTCCAGATTTGTATACTGGTGTCTTACAAGCCAGAGCAAGATACTACATCTGGCAATTTAAAGACAACCCACAAGCAGCAGCTTTTGCACTGGAAGATTACAGAAAAGGATTACGCAGTATGCGTTCTAATCTTATTGAGCCAGTACCCGCTGATATTAAAGATGACCGGATGAGGTTCGTTTAATGGCTGCTTCACAACCCTTTGGTATTGCATGTAGAGGCGGGTTAAATACAAACCTTAACCAACTTGAAATGCTCTCACAGCCGGGATTAGCTACAAAGTTAATTAACTTTGAGGTTGATCCTGACGGTGGTTACAGACGTATAAACGGCTACACAGCTTTTGGAGACACCAAACCAAACGGTGTCCACCCAAGTCTCGGCATGATTGTATATGCTGACGGCGTTATAGTTTGTTCAGGGACTGGAATCTTCTTTAGCCAAGACGGAGAAAATGCTTGGTTACAGATTAACAGAGCAAGCGTAGCAAGCGGTGGAGACAACTACACAGCCTTTACAGGCCGCAGCATGGACGCAAGAACCGACCAGAAGCAATGCTCTTTTGAAATCTTTGAGGGCAACACAGACTACGGACAAGTTATTATTTGTGATGGTGTCAACAAGCCTTTCTTATTTAGCATGACAGGAACAGGTGGCTTAACGACTCGTACATTCTTTGCAGAAGAAGTAACAGTAAGCAGCACAACAGCCCCTAAAGTATGTGCTATCCATGACCAACACTTAGTTGTTGCAGGCGCTCCTACTGCTAAAAACACAGTTTTTTATAGTACATTATTAGACCCCAGTAGCTTTTCAGGTACTGGATCAGGAAGTATTTTATTGCCTGACCAAGTAGTTGGTATTAAAAGCTTCCGTGATGATCTTATTATATTCTGCCGCAACAGCATCCACAAACTCATAAACATAAATAGTTCTTCAACTATTGCAGTTGTCCCAATCACTAAAAACGTAGGTTGCTTGAGTTCACACAGCATCCAAGAAATTGGTGGTGACTTGGTCTTCTTGTCACCAGATGGTATTCGTTCAGTGGCGGGTACAGCACGTATTGGTGACGTTGAATTAGGATCAGTAAGCCGACAAATACAATCTATCATTGCTCGTCTTTCTTCGTTTATAAATGATTTTACAGTTACAAGCGCAGTGCTTAGAGGTAAATCACAATACAGATTATTTTACAACGAGATAGGCGGTTCAACTCTTTCTGCCAAAGGAATAATTGGAACACTTACTGCTAATGGTTTTGAGTGGTCAGAAACTTTAGGCATTCAAGCGTTAGGGTTTACAACGGGCTTTGATTCTACAGGCGTTGAAAAACAATACCACGGAGATACTTTAGGCTTTATTTATAATCACGATACAGGAGACAGCTTTAGAGCTTCTGGCGCAGCACTTGATATTTTTGCACAGTATCAAACACCAAACTATGATTTCGGTGACGTAGGAACTAGAAAGACTTTACATTACGCAAAAATATCTATAAGCCCCGAAGGAGAAGTGCAGCCTTCGCTTAGAGTTCGTTATGACTACGAAGACGGAAACATCCCACAGCCCGAAGCTTATGTTTTAGATTCAATACCACTGCCTGCTCTTTTTGGTACTGCGGTATTTGGAACAGCTATTTTTGGCGCAAGTAATGATCCAATGGTTCGTCAAGCAATAGAAGGAAGCGGCTATGTTTCTAATTTTAGAATAAGCACCACTGATCAAAGCCCCCCTTATGCCATTAACGGCTTATACATTAATTACGTCCCATCAGGTAGGAGATAAACCACATGGCAGGCACAAGCTACACGCGACAAAGCACACTTACAGATGGCGATACGATCACAGCGTCACTTTTTAATATTGAATATGATAAACTTGTTTCGGCTTTTTCATATGCCGCCACTGGAACTACAGGACACCAACACGATGGTGGTGCAGGAGAAGGTGGAAACATTGAAATTATTGGTGATCAAAACTTTTTAAATAAGATTGTAGTAGACAGCACTAACAACCGTTGGGGAGTTTTTGTAGAAGTTGGAGGATCAGCAGTAGAACAGATTCGCATCCAAGACGGTGCAATTGTTCCTGTTACGGATAGCGACATTGACTTAGGTACAAGTTCTTTAGAATTTAAAGACGGATTCTTTGACGGCACTATACACGTAGATACTTTGGACGTAGATGCTAACGCAACCATTGCAGGCACATTGGGCGTTACAGGCGTACTGACTGCAACGAGTCTCGATATTTCTGGAGACATAGATGTAGATGGAACAACTAATTTAGATGTTGTAGATATTGACGGCGCTGTTGACATGGCTTCTACACTTGCTGTGGCAGGCGTTTTAACTGCTACGTCTTTAGATATTTCTGGCGATGTAGATGTTGACGGAACATTAGAAACTGATGCTCTGTCTCTAAATGGTACAGCGGTTACAAGCACAGCGGCAGAACTAAACATCCTTGATGGCGTTACAAGCACAGCAGCAGAGTTAAACCTGCTTGATGGTGTGACTAGTACCACAGCGGAACTTAACATCCTTGATGGTGTGACTAGCACCACAGCGGAACTTAACATCCTTGACGGTGTCACTAGCACCACAGCAGAGTTAAACCTGCTTGACGGTGTGACTAGCACTACAGCGGAACTTAACATCCTTGACGGTGTCACTAGCACCGCAGCAGAACTCAACATCCTTGATGGTGTTACTAGCACCGCAGCAGAACTTAATATCCTTGATGGCGTTACAGCTAGTGCAACAGACATAAACCTAATAGACGGCATAACTAACGGAACCGTTATAGCAAGCAAAGCAATTATTACAGATGCAAACATCGACATTACTGGCGGTAGAAATATTACTATCTCTGGTGAACTTAGTGCAGCTACTCTAGATATTTCTGGCAATGTAGATGTTGATGGTACTTTAGAAACTGACGCGCTTACTATTGGCGGTGTAACACTAGCCGAAACAATTAGCGATACTGTAGGGGCTATGGTTAGCTCTAACACAGAGACAAACATTGCAGTAACTTATCAAGACGCAGACAACACATTAGACTTTGCTTTACCTGCATCATTAGAGATTACTACAGCAGTAGGTGTTGGCGGTGGTTCAACAAACGGTGTAGTTATATCACAAGGTGCTATATCAATTAAAAATGGTGGAGCTAAATCTTATATAGATTTATATTGTGAATCTTCTAATGCTCATTATACAAGAATAGAAGCAGCAGCCCACGGTGCATATTCAGGCAATGTTACAGCTACTTTACCTACAACAACAGGTACACTTGCTTTAACATCTGATATACATACAACAGAAGAACTGCAAGACATCATTGGAGCAATGGTAAGTTCAAATACTGAATCAGGTATTACAGTAGCTTATCAAGATGCTGATGGTACAATAGATTTTACAGTTGGAACACTTAATCAAGATACAACAGGTTCGGCAGCTACTTTAACAACTCCTAGAGCTATTGCGGTAGCCGGAGATGTTACAGGCACAGCAAACTTTGACGGTTCAGCCGCTATTTCTATAACAACTGCCCTAGCTACTGATGCTATTGTAACTGCAAATATTACAAATGCAAATGTTACACTGGCTAAGATGGCAGCTAATAGTGTTGATAGTGACCAGTATGTAGACGGCAGTATTGATACAGCACACATTGCAAACGACCAAGTTACAGGTGATAAGTTAGCTAATGATATTACAATCGCTAATAATTTGGTAGTATCAGGTAACCTAGCAGTTACAGGTACAACCACACAAACAGGTTCAGTTGTAAGTGATTCTAACTTTACAGGCTTGTTAGATGAGAACACAGGCAACTCTAGTGACTTTGGTTTATATGGTAAATATGTAGAATCAAGTACTACTAAGTATGCGGGATTATTTTATGACGCATCTACCGATAATACATTTAGATTATTTACAGATACACAAACAGTTCCCGGAACTACAGTTAACACAGGAGCAACAGGATATGCTGCTGCTAACTTAATAGCTGCGGGTATAACAGGAACTACAGCAACATTCTCTGGAGACTTAAACGTAGATAGCGGTGTGTTGTTTGCAGACGTAAGCACCAATAGAGTGGGCATCAACCAAGCTTCTCCTGATGTTTCTTTAGACATTGGTGCTAATACAGATGCTGTACATCTTCCTGTAGGTACTACGGCCCAAAGACCTTCAAGCCCTGCTGCCGGATATTTCAGATACAACAGTAGCCTAGCAGCTTTTGAAGGCTACACAGACGCATGGGGATCTATCGGCGGTGGTGGTAGTAGCACTAACACTTTTACACACGATGTATTTACTTGTAACGGTTCTACAACAGCATTTGCTTTAAGCCAGACTACAGCATCAGAAAATAACTTAATGGTCTTTGTAGACGGTGCATTCCAAGAACAGGGTGCATACTCTATAGCTACTGCAAGTGGCACAACTACATTGACCATGAGTGTTGCACCCGCTAATACTCGTAAGCTAGTTGTGTACACAGTCGCTGCTGCTGTATCAGGCTCTAATTTAAACATAGACAGCATGACAGGCGATGGCAGTGACACCACGTTAACGCTTTCTATAGCACCAGTGAACGAGAACAACACACAAGTTTTCATAGACGGAGTGTATCAAGGCAAATCAACTTATAGCATCTCTGGCACTACGTTAACTTTTTCTACTGCGCCACCTAATACTTCTGCTGTAGAAGTCATGACAATGACACAGACAGATATTAATGTGCCTGTAGATGGGACTATAACAAGCGCAAAGCTTTCTGGTGCTTTGACTACGCCAAGTACTTTGGCAGTCACTGGAGTCCTAACAGCCAACGGCGGTGCAGTGTTTAACGAAGCAAGCGCAGACGTAGACTTCCGCGTTGAGTCAGACGGCAACACCCATGCGTTATTTGTTGAAGGATCAACAGGCCACGTGGGTATTGGTACTAGTACGCCTAGCTCTTATTTTAGCACAGCACGAAACCTTGTTGTAGGAAGCGGAACTGGTAGTAATGGTATGACTATTGCTTCCGCATCTGATGGCGCAAGTAGAATATTTTTTGCAGACGGGACAGCAGATAATGCACTATATGATGCTTTTATTGTTGCAGACCATAATGATGGTGGTTCTTTAAACTTTGGGGCAGGCGCACACGGAACCGCACGAATGACCATAGACTCAGGTGGCCGTGCAATCATTGGCGGCGGTATCACACTGGGCAACGGTCAGACTTACGCAGCGGCTAATACTCTGGATGATTATGAGGAGGGTGAGTGGACAATGGGAATTACCTGTTCAAGTGCCGCTACCGTGTCTATCGGCAACACTACAGGGGCGTATGTAAAAATTGGTTCATTAGTTAATGTTTCAGTTTATACGGCGGTAGTGAATGTATCTAACGCAGGCGGAGGTACGGTAGATATAACTGGGCTTCCTTTTACTGTTGCAACGGGAAGCAAGTATTATGCCGCAGCATCTTTTGCACATACAACTTTGTTCAGTACCACCTATGAAGCGTATCCAGCAATTAATACTACTTTTGCAAGAGTAACGCAAGTAGGCAGTATTTCAAACGCCAGTCTATCCGCCGGTAATCCTAAGTACATGATGTTCAGTTTAACTTATCGCACAGATCAATAACAACCATACGCCTATCGGACGGTAGGCACAGACAGGAGTAACACAATGGCATTATCAAAAGCAATAACCGAAGATAAAATAGAGATTGTTGGCGAATTTAAATCGATTCAAATCAGAACTAAGACAGCAGTTATAGAAGACGGCGTTGAGTTATCTTCTAGCTTCCATCGTCACGTTGTAACCGCAGGACAGGACTACAGCAACGAGTCAGCAGAAGTCCAAGCCATCTGTGAACTCATGCACACCGATGAAGTTATCGCAGCCTATCAAGCTGCTCAAGCAGCAAATGCTATAGGAGCATAAAACATGGCTTTAACAAAAATACCTATAGAGCTTTCAAGCACACCAAGCATTGTAGACGGCGGAAACGCGACAGCAATTACTATAGATTCAAATGAAGGCGTAGCTTTTAGTAAAGATATAAGCACAAGCACCGCAGGAACAAGCAACTTCCGCGCAGGTGTCAACGCAGGTAACTCTATAGCCTCTGGCGGTAACTATAATGTGGTTGTGGGTGATGAAGCAGGTACTGCGATTACTACGGGTGATTATAATGTTGCTTTAGGTTATAACGCAGGAGGTTCCGTAACAACAGGTGTTAACAACACCCTCGTAGGTGGCTTATCTGGTGACGCTATTACTACAGGTCAGTACAACACACTCTACGGTTATAGAAGTGGTACAGGGATTACAGATGCAGAATACAATGTAGGACTAGGTGGCGATGCTTTATTTACTAACACTACTGGAGATAATAACACAGCAGTTGGACAAGCGGCTTTGTATTCAAATACAACTGCAAATAACAACACCGCAGTGGGTAGAAGTGCTTTATTAGCAAACACCACAGGCACAGGTAATACTGCGCTAGGTTATGCGGCGGGTGATGCGCTTACTACTGGCACTAACAATACTGTAATAGGTAATGCCTCCGCTGCGGGTTCTGTATCTGCGGCAAACCGTATAGTTTTAGGTTGGACAACTGTTGGAACTGGTAATGCTCACTTTACCTTTGGTCAGGGTGCGGGTAGTGATAGGGTTTATAACTCCTTTCAATCAAACGCTTCTTGGACAAGAGTCTCAGACCAAAGATATAAAGAAGAGGTGGTTAATAACACAGACTGTGGTTTAAGTTTCATCAATGCTTTGAGACCTGTAACTTTTAAATTTAAAGCACTATCAAACATAGACTCAAGTTTACCGGACTATGACGAAGACGCTACCTCCAGAAACTATGATAACAAAATGTATGGTCTTATTGCTCAAGAAGTAAAGCAAGCAATGGATGATAATAACATTACAGATTTTGGTGGTTGGGACGTAGACGAGGCTTCGGGTATACAAGCTATATCACAAGAAATGTTTGTACACCCTTTAATTAAAGCAGTACAAGACTTGTCCGCACAACTAGACGCAGCACTCGCACGTATCGAAACACTGGAAGGAGCATAAAACATGGCTTTAACTAAAGTCTCACCTGAGATATTAGACTTAAACAATACAGCAGGTACAAGCAATCTACGCCTTGGTGTTAACGCAGGCAATAGCATTGTAAGCGGTGGTAATTATAATGTGGTTGTGGGCGATGAAGCAGGTACTGCGATTACTACTGGTGATGAAAATACATTTGTAGGTTATGCCGCAGGTGATGCTACTACAACAGCAGGTAATAACACAGCAGTCGGTGGCTCGGCTTTAACAGCAAACACCACAGGTATTGATAACAACGCTTTCGGTCAAGGAGCTTTGACTGCAAATACAACAGGTAATAATAATGTTGCTATGGGGCGCATGGCAGGAACTACAAACACAACTGGAGCTAATAATGTTGCTATAGGACATGTAGCATTACGAATGAACACTACAGGTGCTTCAAACGTAGCTATAGGTTCTCAAGCTTTAGACGCCAATACCACTGGAGAATCTAATGTCGCTGTTGGTATTTCTGCTTTAAGCGCGGATACAAAAGGAACTAACAATGTTGCAGTTGGCCGTGGAGCGTTAGAAACGCAAAATTTTACCAGTGCAACCGCTTCATTGAACGTGGCAGTTGGCTCTCTTGCAGGAAATGCAGTCACCACAGGCGTAAACAACACCATCATAGGTGGTCTTGCAGGTGATGCGATGACTACTGCATCTTACAACACAGCAGTTGGTACAAATGCTTTAGGCGCAAACACCACAGCCTCTTACAACACAGCAGTTGGTTATAGTGCTTTACTCGCAAACACCACAGGGGCAAGTAACGTAGCAGTTGGTTTAGCAGCACTACGCTAATA
>Ga0209302_10002294_pt1 | contig 11175 bp, 15 predicted proteins | sample ArcOceMetagenome_2_FD_187445 | JGI IMG/M metagenome (GOLD analysis project Ga0209302, IMG submission 187445) | Marine eukaryotic phytoplankton communities from Arctic Ocean - Arctic Ocean ARC135M Metagenome (SPAdes) (version 2) | ecosystem: Environmental > Aquatic > Marine > Oceanic | place... | reverse complement strand
GTATCATCGAGAATGAGCGCCTAAGGCGCTGCCGTTTGCCGCACCACAAAAGAGGGGCCTAAGTCAGTTTATAGCGAGTGTTGAGGTGGTTTCCTGTTGCCCGGATGTACCCTCTAGAGGTATGTACCCGCTTTTATTCGATAGCGCAGCCCCAGACCTTCACATGAACTGCTAGGGTTCAGTTTTGAAACGGAGGAGTATTTGAAATACTAGAATATTTGAAATACTAGAAACATTCACTGAATTTCTAGTATATTCAATTACAGAAAAATATGGAAGAGAGCGCGCGCGTGTCGCAAACTCATTTACTAATACATGCAAACACAAGGAGTGAACACAAGTCACACGCACGGCGTTTTGCCCGCTCTTCCTATTATTCACTTACTTACAGAGTTCAGAGTTCAGAGTTTTTACGAGCAAAACAACAGCAAAGAATACTTACTGATCACAGAATAATATTGTATATTAGAAAGATAGGAGGAACGGGACGGGCGCGTGAGCAGCAGCGTTGGCTCGACGGGTGGTATCGGTCCGGCCAGGGGCCTGGGGTGCTTGGTGGAGGAGAAGGATTGCGTAATCGGTTGATTTAATTAAGCTCAGGGTGGAGGGTAACCATTAGAAAGGTTGATCACAGAACAAGAAGAAGAGCTGTAAAAGCGGTGGTGGTAGCAGCCAGGGCTGCAGAGGCCTGGTGGCACCCTGGGACAGCGCGTGGCTGGGCGGGCGCGGCCGCACGGTCGAGCGGGCGCACCAGTCGCTCATTGGGGAAGATCTCGCCCTAGAGATGGCGACGCAGGGCTGCGCGCTGACCTAGGCCGCGCTAAGCCTAAGCCTAACCCTTTAACTATCCCTAAACCTAATCCTAACCCTAACCCTAACCCTCTAACTACGTCTAACCAGGCCGAGAACAGCGCGCCCTTCCTGTACCGCACGCTGGGCGCTGGGCGACGGTGCAGGTACAGGTGCGCGACTCGAGCAACGTGCAGTTCAGGGCCGGCGGGCTGCTCACCGTCACGGCGGTGGAGGACGGCTCGAGCGCCTGGGTGGCGCTAACCCTCACGCAGGCGACCTCGGTCGCAGTCTAACCCTAACCCTAACCCTAACCCTAACCCTAACCCTAACCCTAACCCTAACCCTAACCCTAACCCTAACTCTAACCCTAACCCTAACCCTCACGCAGGGGACCTCGGTCGCGGTCTCGGCGTCGACTCTTGACGAGGACGACTTGTGCCGCGCTCACCGTAACCGTAACCGTAACCGTAACCGTAACCCTAACCCTAACCCTAACCCTAACCCGTGTGCCGAGCCCGAACCCGAACCTGAACCCGAACCCGAACCCGAACCAGGACGACTACCGCGCTCACTCCGTCTCCGCACACCGGGGCCGTGGCTCCAGCTCGAGCGCTCGCGCGGCGCGCTGCACCTGCGCTGGCGCCAGAGGGCGGCCTTTGGGCAGACTCCAGAGGCTACCCCTACCCCCTACCCTCCCTGGGACAGACCCCCTCCCTACCCACCCACCCCATCGCCGCCGCCGCGCCGCCATCACCGCTGCCGCCAACTTCACCGCCGTCCCCGTCGTCGCCGCCCCCGTCGGCGTCGCCGCCGCCTCCGTCGCCGCCCCCGTCGGCGTCGCCGCCGCCTCCGTCGCCGCCCCCGTCGGCGTCGCCGCCGCCTCCGCCGCCGCCGCCGCCGCCGCCGCCGCCGCCGCCGCCGCCGCCGCAACCTCCGTCGCCACCACCGCCGCCGTCGCCCAGCCCGCCGCCGCCCTCGCCCTCGCCCGGCCGCCGCGTCCCCCGTGGCAGACGAGGAGACGACAGACCCTACCGGCTACCCCCTCATCCCCTACCACCACCCTGGCGCGTCCCTTACCCCATCTACCGATCTACCACCCCCCTCTGGACAGGCTGAGACTCCGCGTATTATCACAAACATGCGCGTTGCAGCCGTAATTGAACACCACAGCGCAGAGTCACCCTTGGTTGCAGATGGTTTGCTTTTTGCCTGACAACGACGAGTTCAGACTGTGGATGCACGACGAGCAGGACTATACCTGCCCGATCTGCCTTGAGCTACTGCTGCGGCCCGTCGTGCTCTCGTGCAATCACCGCTTCTGCCGTGGCTGCTGGGCGCGTGTGCTGCAGAGCCGTGCCTCACAGTGCAGAGCCGTGCCTCGCAGTGTCGCGTGTCCGTACCGCTGCGAGGTGAAGCCAGTCGTGCCTGAGGTGGACCAGGCGCTCGCGAGCCAACTGGAATCACACTTTGCAGCAGGGTACAGAGAACGCGCCTCCTCGACTTCGCTGCCCGACGAGGAACGCAGGGTAACCGAGGTGAACGAGTGGGGCTGTGTCAGAACTAACACCGCGAGCATGGGAAGGGAAGGCGACGAAGTCATGACCAACGCTGAGGAAGTGGCAACGGCGCACGCGACGCGGACGCAGGAGCGGGCGGGGGAGCGGCTGCAGGAGGCGGTTATCATCATCTCTATTGCCGGTGCAGTCCTCCTGTTCATGCTTTTGAGTTTGATGCTCATGATAATCTGCTCCAAGTGGCGGCTCGCCTCACACCCGGGTACGATGCACGTGCTGTTCGCACTCACTGGCCTCTCGGCAGCGTTCGTACTTCTCGACGCGCTCCTCGCGTGGCGCATGATGCAACTCGGCGTGCTCGCAGTCACACCGGCCCAGATCGCGACCCCGCTGGCCGAGAGCGACGCGCTACCAGCGTCGAGACATTGCGTGTGCGGCCGTCTCTGGAGCCGGATGGATATGCTGCTGCGCTCGGCGACTCGAGCTCTTGCCTTGAGCTCCACTTCCACACGTGCTTCCATTCACCCGGCGGTGCCTCGACCTCCACAGGAGCATGCGCCCCAGCCACAAAGGCTGAGCGAGATCCCGATAGTGCTCTAGGCCTCGCCTCTAGAGCTACCGGTAGCCACGTAGCCACGGGAGTCGCATGGGGGGCGAGTTGCCGAGTTGGGTGATTCCGGTGATAACAGCTCGTTCACGACCGCAATTATACTCCCTTCCTATAGATTCATTACAACCCGTCGTTTATACGGTCTGTGTAAAGCCGGCCGTACTGTAAAGTTAAAGTTACCCGCTTGGGCCGTTACCATATGAAAAGAAACATAACAACATATAAGCAGTCCAACAACCACGCAGACAACCACGCCAGCACAAGTACAAGTAACCGTGTCGTGTTTGTTATAGGCTTTGTGTCTTTTAATAAATTCTCACACTTCAGGCAAATACATCGTAATAACACACCGTAATCGTCACTCGTCATACACCATCCTGTTGTAAGCTCGAATAAACTCTGAACTCTGTCATACACCAAATCCTGCCCGAGAGCAGGTTAATAGGATGCCGGGTCAACGGTAAAGTACGGCAGCACGCTGCGGTACAACTAGCCGCAGCGGCGCCTCCGGGTCGAGCGGCGGTCACTTGTATGTCGCGTGCAGACCCTTGAGCTTTGGGTTCTTCGCCATCTGCTTGGCAAGGTGCGCGCCCTCGCGCTGCCTCTGCTTGAGATTGACGAAGCCGGTCGGCCCATCGAACTCGTACAGCGAGTGAGCGAGCAGCGACCACCCATCGAGCCGCTCCTCCTCCTCGCTCGCCACTGCCCCGGGTGGCCGGGGGGCGGCGGCCGCGATGTGCTTGGAGGTGGTCAGCCCGGTGAGGTCCTCGAAGGTAGAGAGCTCCGCCTACATGGTCAAAAGGCAGCGGAATCGGCAAGCTTGGAGGCGGCGCTCGAGCACCCGAGGCAGTGGCTAGGTACCCAGTGGTCTAGCCTCTCCCCGCTAGCTGGGAGTGCCGAGCCGCCCAGCGCCGCCAGGCGTGCCCTGAGGAGGCAGACGAGTCGAGCTTAGGCCAGTGCCCAGGGCACCAAGATGGGGAGCGTTTGAGCATAGTGCTCGGACGTGGAGGCTCTGGGAGATGGAGGCGTCGCGCGGCAGCAGCAGCTTGAGGAAGCGCTCGGCAGCGGCGAAGCGTGCGAGCTCGCCCTTGGATGAGAGCAGCGCAGGCGCGAAAGGCGACTGGGCGGGGAACCAGCGCAGCGCGAACGGGTCTGAGTACGAGGGTAGCGGCAGGCGGCGGACGTCGGTGAGCACGGTGAGGAGGTAATCGAGCGGCCGGGGTACGTGCTCGAGCCCGCCACGATCCTTCTCTGCTGCCTTGAGCTTGCCCTGCACCTGCACTTCCTCGGCGCTGGAAGCGCTGGTGTGGGCGCTGGAGTGGGCTTGGGCGTTCACAAAAGCTTTTGCCGCCCCGCGGTGGCGAGTCGCGAGAGTGGGCCGCTTGCTGGTGTTGGCATCACTGTCGAGGCCGAGGGCACGCCGCAGAGCGTTGGCCGAGAAGAGCTCGAGCGTCGCCGACTTGGTACCAGTAGCCTGGGCGACGGAGCCCCCCCCGCCCCCTGAGGCAGCGTGGGGCAGCAAACCGGGGAGACTGGCACGGGTGCGGCTGCCGGGGCAGGCGGGCACGGGAACCAAGGGGGCGTGGTGCGGCAGTGAAGTGGAGCGCGGCGGGGTTGGAGAGCAAGAGTACAGCGGCGGTAGCCAGGCCTCGAGCACCTAGTAACAAGTAGGGCAAGTGTGGCACGTGTGGCACGTACGGCGCGTTTGGCATTCTTGCAAGTGCGGCAGATGTGGCAAGTGTGGTGAGCACAGCACCTCGCAGAGCGCGAGGGAGGCAGAGCGCAGCGAAGCCAAGTCCTTGCAGAAGGCGCGGCGGGTGGCAGAGGGGTCGTCGGTGGCAACGCAGTGCGCCAACCGGTGCGCGCCTCGCAGCAGCCGCCCTATGACCGCCTCGCGTTGCGCGCACAGGCCGCGCCACTCGGCCGGGCAGCCACCCTCGGTCTCGGCCTCGTCGACCACACTAAGCCCGCCCGTGACGAGCGGTGGCAGCCTCGTCGGGCTGGGTGGCTGGCCTCGCGTCACGCTCGTTCCTTTGGCCAGCTTGGGCTTGGGCTGGTGCCTGCCCTTGGTGAGAGCATCGAGCCGCTCCCTGCGGTTGCTCTTCTCCTCCAGGCCGGCGGCGCGGTGGATCTGCTTGGCGTTGACCCTCTGCTGCAGCAGCTCGCCCATACGCGCGCGCACCTCACGGCCGCGCTGGTACCGTGCGATCACCACCGCCGACACCTCACGTTGGCTCAGCGCGAGCACTTGCGCCTGCCGCGCCTGCCGCCGCGTCAGAAGGCCAGTCATCCGCTCGCCGAAGCCGGCGCGCGCCACCGTGCCGCGCGCGTGCCGCGCGATGAGCGTCGCGGCCGCCTCGGCCAGCAGCCGCGCCTCGCGCTCGCGCCGCGCCGCGACGCGTGCCGACAGCTCATCGCCGAGCAGCACCTCGTTGGAGCGGCGCGCCTGCACTTGCTGGCCCAGCGCCGTGCTCACCTCCTCCGCGCGGCGGCGCGCGTCGCGCTCGCGCCCCGCCTCAACGAGCGCGCCGAAGCTCTCGAGGAGCTGTCGCCGCGTCGCGCGACCCTCCTGGTAGCGCCGCGTCACTACGCTGACCACACTGACTGCGTGCTCGAGCGCGCGCTGCCGCCGCCGCTCGACCACCTTATGCTCGAGCGCATCGCGCAGCGCCTCTCGCTTCAGATGGCCGCGCTGGTAGGTGTGCACAATGGCCGTCGCCGACTCGACAGCTCTGCGTCGCACCAAGGCGCGCTGTGCGAGCTCCCCTTGCATATGCCGCCCAAGCTGCGCGCGCACCGCCGTCCCCTCCTCAGTACGCGCAGCCATGGTCGCAACCTGCATGTGCAGTGCATGTGCAGTGCATGTGCAGTGCATGTGCAGTGCATGTGCACAACACGTGCGCACGCACCGTGCTGCGGAGGAGCTCAGCTTCTCTTGCGCGCCTCGCGGCTACCTTGGCCCCGAGGCCATCGCGCATGCCGACGCGCTGCCTGCGCACGGCCGCAGCGTTGTATACCAGCCTCGAGGCCACCTCGAGAGCCTGCTGCGTCAGAAGCATGCACGGTGCATGCAACATGCACGGTGCATGCAACATGCACAGCGCGTGCACAGTGGCTGCACACAGTGCCTGCATAGCAGTGCAAATGCAGAGCCGCCTGCTCCGTCTCGAGCCTCTCGCGCCGCGCCTCGGTGCGCCGCTTGAGGTGAGTGCGCAGCTCGCCACCATGGTGCGTACGCAACGCCGCGCCATGCTCCATGTGCAGCGCCACGCGGCCCACCATCTCGCGCCTGGGCGTCCAAGGCCGCAGATTCGGCAAATCCGGCTGAATTCTCGCGGGCGCACCGCAGCCCTCCCATTGGGCCCCGAGCGGCTCGGCTGCTCGTCCCGAGTGCGCAGCGCAGCCCATGTGCCTGGCGAGCCAGCCCCAGAAGGTCAGGGTAGTGAGCTGTGGCACGTCCAAGACGGGCCCTTTCGGCAGACTGCCCGCGCGTGCGGCGCTCCGTCTCGTGCGCCCTGCGGTCGTCGACGAGCGCCCCCAGCGCGTCGCGCAGCGTCGAGCGCATGGAGCGGTTTCGCTGCTGCTTGCAGATGACGCGCGCCGCAAAGTCCTCTCGTACGAGCGCCTCGTGTTGCGCGCGCGCCGCGGCGCGCCCGTGCACGGTCGCGACGAAGTCGCGGCGGACCGCGCGCGCGCGCGCGTGCTTCTGGATGAGCGTGGCCGCGGCGTGCAGCGCCTTGAGCACGGGCGCTGAGAGCCGCCCGTCGCGCCGGCCTCGCCAGCGGCGCTGCAGCCGCTCGACCGCGCGCTGACGGCGGAACTCGGAGGGCGACATGGTCTTGACGCCCTTGCCGCCCTTGCCGCCGAAGTTCACCTTGACCTGGGATGTACAGTGTGCACATGTCGCATGTGCATGTGCATGCACATGCACATGTTGTCACATGCATGTGACATGTTGACATGTGCATGTGCGGTTTAGCCACGTGACGGCATGATGCATCTGCGGCTATCTGGCGAGCTATCAGCGGCTATCTGGCGAGCGGCGATCTCGCGCGCCTTCTTGTGCTTGCGATCGGTCTTCTTGCGCATCGCCTCGAGCTGGGCGGGGCTGAGCGCGTCGACGACGCGCTTGAGGTTCTTGGCAGCGGAGAGCACGTAGCCTCGCAGCGTGAGGTCTTGCTCGTCAGACATCGCCCCGAGCACAAGGAGGAGGTGCGCCCGCTGCTCTGCGCTGAAGCTGCTCGCGCCGTACGCGTCGGCCACCAAATTGGAGAGCGCCGCCGCCGCATAAGCTGTCACCTCTGGCGATGCCGATCGCGCGTGCTGGCCGCCCATGCCCGCGTGGCCGTCGTCGTGGCAGAGCAGGCGGACGAGCAGCTCGGCCGCACCGGCCTCGACGACCATATTGGTGTGCGCCATGAAGGCGACGTTGCTGAGGATGGTCAGCCCGTTGCCCAGCACAAAGAGGTCGTCAGGCGGCACCTCGAGGCACCACCTGACGATCACCCGTAGCAAACCGGTCTCGTCGAACTTGGACAGCAGCATGATCTCCATCGTGTTGGCCACGTAGGCCAGGCTCTTGGCGATCTGCCCGAGCGCGACCATGCGCCGGTGCTTATCAGCGCCGCGGTTTCCAATCACGCTGACAAATTGGGGCAGCTCATCGACCAGCACCCTCTCAGAGGCTGCGAACGCCACCGCCTCTGCCCCATGCCTTCTGGTTTCTCGCACGCAGCGGAGAAGGACAAAGAGCTCAGTCGTGACGTCTTGAGCCGTGGTCGCGCTGAGGTGATGAGTGCTCGGCTGCAGCATCGGCATGCCGGCGGCCGCAACCGAAAAAGTGTAACAACCGGCCACGCGAAACAATGCACAAAACAGAAAACTGTGAACCTCCCGCCTAAAGTCTCGTGTTCAAACTATATGTTAGAACGCGCCGGAGCGGTGCCAACGAGTCACCCACGGCGTAAGAACTGTATCTTCCAGAAATGATGTGCTCGTATTTTTTCACCCGAGACGAAACGCGCCGCGTTGGGACGCTGCCGCGTCGCGCGACGAGAGATCGAGAGCGCCACTCACGCAACCCGATCATGCCATGGCGCATACCTCCGCCCTTCCTGCTTCTCCTCGGCCTAGCCTGCGCCGACAAGATGGGCTTCACACCGTACGGCTATGGTGTGGACAAGCCCGTCGTCGTGCGCAGCACCGTCTCCTACGGGCGTGGTTGGCAGATGCTGCGCAGTCGTGGCGAGGGCTCGGCGGCCACTGGACCGTGCGATCCACCGCAGGACCCAAGTGACTGCAACTGCAGTTCCGTCGCTGCACCGCCACCAGCGGACAGCGAGATGCCGGTCTGCCTTGCGACCAGTCTGTGCCACCAGCGCCAGCCGCCGCAAGCAGGAGCGGCCTCTCCCGTCTTCGCGACCTTCCTGCTCGTCTTGGATGCCAACGCGTCAAACCAAAGATTTTACTTTGGCAAGCGGGATGTCTTCAAGGCCTACAGCGCGCAGATCCCGCTGGTGATGCGCCTGCTGATCTCGCTGCGCGCCGTGCGAACGGCGCTGCCGGTGCGTATCCTCGCCACCGGCGTCCGCTTTCCTGCGGTCGAGCGCAAGCTGACCGAGCTGGGCGCGATCGTGCTGCCTGATGGTGCGGCGATCGCCGTGCGCGTGCCCGACTGGGCCTCGCCGTGGGCGCGGGGATCGTTTGCGAAGCTTGCAGCGCTGAGCGTGCGTGGCTTTGACAAGGTCATCCTCCTCGACAACGACTTCGTGGCGCTGCGTAACCTCGACCACCTGGCGCACGCGCCTGCGCCGGCCGCCGTCTTTGGGTGGAAGTGCTTCCCGCGACGCGAGCTGCGCGCGGCGCTACTGGTGCTGGAGCCGGGCGAGGCCGCGCGCCGCCGCGCAGACGCGCTTCTCGCGACAGCCGCTACCGCGGTGTACGACGACAACGGCGAGGGCTCAATCTGGCGCAAGCTGTGGCCCGCTTGGCACGAGCTGCCCGCAGGGTACGCAGCACTGCGCTCCGCGGACTTCGACGCGGCGAGTTGGGCGCGTGTGAGCGCGCTGCATGACCCTAACCTGCTGCGCAAAGCAGGGCGCGCAGGCTGGCGCGAGGCGGGCATGAAGCAGCGGATGCGCGCGCTGGACGACGAGGCGTCGAAGCACTCTAAAGCGCTCGAGGCGGCGGTGCGCGCGCAGCAGGCTGCGACGCAGCCCACCAAGCGCGGCGGCGGCGGCAAGAAGGAGCGGCGGGCACGGCGTGGCCGAGCGCTGGCGAGCCCCGGTGCCGGTCGACTCACCCGCCGGCGGCAAGAAGAACGCCATGAGGGGTTTCGGAGCACCTAAAAGCATTACCAATATCGGCGTTATTACTGATTACTCAAAAATGCATTAAAATTTATATAGTGGCGGCTTGCGGCTTGGCCAGCTGTGGCGAGCCCGGACCCGTCGCACCTCCGCGCGCGCGCTGTGGACACCTCTCTCCGCTCTCGATCGACACGCCACACGCCACACGCCGGGCCACGCGTCAGCAGGACCCCGCCCCGCCCCCCAGGAGCGGTGCGGGCCGGGGTGTGCCCCCACGTGTGGCTCCGGTGGTGGGGGTCGGGTGGCGTCTGCGCACGCGCTCTGTCGCTCTCCCTCTCGGATCCCCACGCGTGTTTTTTGAGTCTTTGAGTAACTCGGAGAGAGTGAGAGAGTAGAGGCTAGAGCGTGTGTGCGCGTCACAGCGCACAGTGCGCGGGGGGGGGGGAACTGGGGCGAGACCGACGCGCGGAGAGCCGCGCGGCTTGCCGGGACCCGGGAGTGTGTGCCGTGTGAGGTGTGTGTAACTGATGTGTTGTGTGTGACCCTGCAGAGACTGTGAGAGACAGTGAGAGAGAGATGAGAGTTGAGACCGCGGACGAGAAAATCCCCCCCGCTCTACTCGGCTGGCTCTCGGCGCGCGCGCCCATCTGTGTAATCTCATCTCTTGCTGTCGTACGGTTTTACTTTATTCGTTGAGAGGTGATACAATTACACCCCAAACTAAACTAATACGATAGTGCTCCACTGCAGAGGTCGATCTCGCTGGTTGCGCTTCTGTGCTTCATGCCACCGCCCGCCGCGCCTGTTCGGCTGCGTCGAGTGCGGAAGACACGCAAAGAAGCAAACTGTGACCTGTCATGTATTTGGCGTCCTCGGCGGCCCGAGAACCATGCTGGACTGCCCTAAATTATCCATCCATCGAAGAGGTACGAGCGGAGGCGTCAATCAAGCCTCGCAGCGCACGCCGAAGTAGGTCTTGCGCGTGTAGAATGCCGGCGGCGGCATCGAGTGCGGCGAGCGCTCGGTGCGTGGCGCTTGCGGGAGAGAAGGGGGCGAGCTCGGGGTCTTCTCAGCGCAGCAGGTGCGCTTTGGCCCAAACTTTGGTGACTTCATCCGCTTCTTCTGGGCCTGCTGCATCTTGCTCAGGGCGTTGTTGCGGATGCCGACTACCTGTTTTCGCTGATCCTCAGGCAAGGCCTTCAGCTCATCCTCGCTCATCGAGAGGAGGCGGACCACGGTCTTGATGCTCGCCAGCCGGTGCGCGTCGACGGCGAGGTCTCCGGTGGACTTGCGCCGCACCATGGAAACCAAGGAGCGAATGCACTCGCGGATCTGGCTGGCTTGGCACGCGGCCGGCGCGGCCTCCGTGCTCGCACCATTCTCACCGCGCTCGTCGACGGAGAAGGCGGATGCGGCGAGTGGCGAAGATTGCCGACTCACGGAAGGAGGCCGCTTCTTCGCAATTGGTGATGTAGGTTTGCCTACACCAGCCGGTAGAGCCTGCTGGCATCGGCTAGGGGCGCGGGGATTCGCCTGAGTCGCCCCGCGCCTATACCGCGCGCCACGGATGGCCAGCATAGCCCAGAGGCCGTCCCTAAAGGGCCTCGTGGACGATCCAGCGATCGACTTTCTTCAGGCGAGTCGCCGCAGCGACAGACAGACAACAGGCGGCCCGCGGGGGGCAAAGCGCGGACCGACAATGAACATCGTGCGCGTACGCGGGCCGCGGGCCGCTGACCGGCGCAGGGCGATATAACAACGCGCCAGGCGTAACGACTCAATATCCTTGTCTAAGGCCGCCTCACGCTCGACCACCACGCGCGCTACCAGGGAAGCACAGACTGTCGCCACGCTCGACCACCACCAGCGCTACCGGGGTATATAGCACAGGCTGTCGCCCGCGCCTGCCCACCGCCCTCACCCGGAAGCTCCGCCGCGGCTGAGGTAGCGT
>Ga0209302_10002293_pt1 | contig 11177 bp, 10 predicted proteins | sample ArcOceMetagenome_2_FD_187445 | JGI IMG/M metagenome (GOLD analysis project Ga0209302, IMG submission 187445) | Marine eukaryotic phytoplankton communities from Arctic Ocean - Arctic Ocean ARC135M Metagenome (SPAdes) (version 2) | ecosystem: Environmental > Aquatic > Marine > Oceanic | place... | reverse complement strand
AGGCCGAGGGCGAGAAGCCCGTCTTCGACGGCGAGGACGCACGCGTCCCTGCGGCCGAGGCCAAGCTGCTCGACGCCAGCACGCTGCAGCCGGACGAGTCGCTCGCAGGACGCGACCTGCAGGGGTGGACGCTCCAGGGCGACTTCAGCGGGCGCAAGTTCGACGGTGCCAACCTGCGGCGTGCCGTCGCGAGGTGTGCCAACTTCAGGAACGCGTCGATGCGGCGTGTCGATGCGAGCCGGGCCGACTTCCGCGGCGCGAGCCTCGTTGGCGTGGCTGTGCACGGTGCCACGCTCCGGCGCGCCAACTGCGAGCACGCGCGGATGGCGGGTATGTGGGGCGGGCCGGGAGCCGAGGATAGGCCCGAGGTGAAGGCGGACAAGGACGGGACGATGCCACCTATGGAGCCGCTAGCCGCGACAAACGAGGATGCGGTGGAATGGGCCAAGGAGGAGGCAACGCCGGTTGACACGGCCAAGGACGGGGAGGAGGACGCGCTTGACGAGACGGCGTGGGCGGCGCACAAGCAGACATGGCTAGACAAGGGGGCACCGGAGGAATGGGTGGCCACCTTTGTCGACATGCAGCAGATGGACGCCAGGTGACGCAACGGCCCTCGAACCCGCGCCCGCTCCTCGCTGGCGCCGGCTCCCATGGCTGACGCCTCGCGTGCGTGCGCTGTCTCGTGTTGCAGGGGGGCGAACATGCAGCAGATGAACGCCGAGTGAGTCAACGGCCCCTCGAACCCGCGCCCGCTCCTCACTGCCGCCGGCTCCCCTTGGCTGACGCCGCGCGTGCGTGCGCTGTCTCGTGTTGCAGGAGGGCGAACATGCAGCAGATGAACGCCATGTGACGCAACGGCCCTCGAACCCGCGCCCGCTCCTCACTGCCCGCCGGCTCCCCTTGGCTGACGCCGCGCGTGCGTGCGCTGTCTCGTGTTGCAGGAGGGCGAACATGCAGCAGATGAACGCCGAGTGAGCCAACGGCCCTCGAACCCGCGCCCGCTCCTCACTGCCCGCCGGCTCCCCTTGGCTGACGCCGCGCGTGCGTGCGCTGTCTCGTGTTGCAGGAGGGCGAACATGCAGCAGATGAACGCCGAGTGAGCCAACGGCCCTCGAACCCGCGCCCGGTCCTCGCTGCCCGCCGGCTCCCCTTGGCTGACGCCGCGCGTGCGTGCGCTGTCTCGTGTTGCAGGCATGCGAACATGCAGCAGATGGACGCCCGGTGAGCCAACGGCCCTCGAACCCGCGCCCGCTCCGCGCTGCCGCCGGCTCGATTGGCTGACGCCGCGCGTGCGTGCGCTGTCTCGTGTTGCAGGGGGGCGAACATGCAGCAGATGAAGGCCATGTGAGCCAACGGCCCCTCGAACCCGCGCCCGGTCCTCGCTGCCCGCCGGCTCCCCTTGGCTGACGCCGCGCGTGCGTGCGCTGTCTCGTGTTGCAGGCATGCGAACATGCAGCAGATGGACGCCTCGTGACGCAACGGCCCTCGAACCCGCGCCCGCTCCTCGCTGGCGCTGGCTCCTATGGCTGACGCCGCGCGTGCGTGCGCTGTCTCGTGTTGCAGGAACGCGAACATGCAGCAGATGAACGCCACGTGAGCCAATGGCCCTCGAACCCGCGCCCGCTCCTCGCTGCCCGCCGGCTCCCTTGGCTGACGCCGCGCGTGCGTGCGCTGTCTCGTGTTGCAGGGAGGCGAACATGCAGCAGATGGACGCCTTGTGACGCAACGGCCCTCGAACCCGCGCCCGCTCCTCGCTGCCGCCGGCTCGATTGGCTGACGCCGCGCGTGCGTGCGCTGTCTCGTGTTGCAGGGGGGCGAAAATGCAGCAGATGGACGCCCGGTGAGCCAACGGCCCTCGAACCCGCGCCCGCTCCGCGCTGCCGCCGGCTCCCTTGGCTGACGCCGCGCGTGCGTGCGCTGTCTCGTGTTGCAGGGGGGCAAACATGCAGCAGATGGACGCCTCGTGACGCAATGGCCCTCGAACCCGCGCCCCCGCTCCTCGCTGCCGCCGGCTCGATTGGCTGACGCCGCGCGTGCGTGCGCTGTCTCGTGTTGCAGGAAGGCGAACATGCAGCAAATGAACGCCTGGTGACGCAACGGCCCTCGAACCCGCGCCCGCTCCTCGCTGCCGCCGGCTCGATTGGCTGACGCCGCGCGTGCGTGCGCTGTCTCGTGTTGCAGGGGGGCGAACATGCGAGGCCTGATTGCGGATGGCGCCACTCTTGATCGCGCAGACTTCTCCCGCGCTAACTTCTCACCAGCCGAACCGTCCAAGCCAGCCGCCGCACCTGTGCAGCCGCCCTCGGGGGCCGACTCGCAGCCCGACTCGGCGCAGGAGATGCTGAAGGCGCTCACAACTGCACTAGCAGCGCAGCAGCCGTCGCAGCCGACAGACCTCAAGCCTGCCCATCTCAAAGAACTCAAGTCAGCCAAGAACGCCAACTTCACTGGGGCGACTATGACGCGCGTGGTCTTTGACGAATCGAACCTCGCTGGCGCCATATTCGACACGAGCGAAGTCTCTGGGGCCTCGATGGCCGGCGTGACCTTTGGCCAGTACCCCATGCCCGCTAAGCCGGAGGCAAAGCAGCCGGTCAAGGCAGCTGCGCGTCGCCTTACCATGCAGCTGGGCAAAGCAACGGTGGCGGCGGCAATGGAGACGGCAGGAGACGGCGACGACGACGATGATGACGACGACAACGACGACGACGACACTGACCAAAAGGAGGACAGCCCGGAAGCGCAGGAGCTGCTGGCGTCGATGGTCAAAGAGGGTGTGGAGCACTTTGCGTCGGCGGTGGCCAATGCGGTGCCGCAGGTGATCGCTGCGTGCGAGAAGGCGGACCAGGCCATCGATGCAGCCGTTGTGAAGGCAAAGGAAGCTCTCGACATCGATTCTCGTGCACTGGAGGAAGCAGCCAGCGCCAATCGTACGACGGTCACTGTTGCCATCGATTCTTGTGCACTGGAGGAAGCAGCCAGCGCCAGCACCAATCGTGCGACGGCCACTGTTGCCGTCGAGGGCCTCATGCAGAAGGCACTGTGCACACTCCTCGATGAGGTGTTCAGCGAGGCTGGAGGGCTAGCAAAGCTGCTCGGCGAGGCAAAGAAGGATTTCTTCGATGCTGCGGGTGATGCGTCTAGCGATGCGGGCAGGCTGGTTCAGGATGGCGCTGAGTTGGGCCTGCCGCGCGTGCTCAAGCTGCTTCGGAGCTCTGTCGAGAAGCATGCTGACCCTTTGCTCAAGAGGCTTGCTTCTGGAGTTGCTGAAAAGATTGGCGGTCGCTTCATGCCCGCTGCTGGTGGTACAACGCGGCTCCGCAGCCTGATGGGCCCATCTGCTAAGGTGTCGGTCCAGTCGGTTGAAACCGAGCAGCTACTCGATTCTCCCGTCCTCGTCTACCGTAAGGCTCTGCACACGCTGCTCAACGGTGTAGCGGCCTGCCTCGATGACCCTTCGGTCGTCACGCAGCAGTGGCTGCTGCAGCAGGGTGGCAAGCTCCTCCAGGGTAGTGGTGGCGGTCTCGCCAACCTTGGAAGCCGCGCCACCGCCTTCCAAGAGGCACTGACCAGCAAACTGTCAGAGGAGCATGCTGAAATGGTCGGTGGCGAGTCCCTCAGCCAGCGGCTCAACACGCATGTGCGCTCGCAAACGGCGAAGCGTGCGCTCGCTGGGGCCTCCAGATACGCAGCAACCGGCCATGTGGCCATGCTAAACCTCGTGCTGTCGACCGACCCGCTTGCGCTCACCAAGAATGAGAAGGAGCTGACGTATGTCCTCGAGGAGCTCGGAAAACTGAAGGATGCGGACGTTACGAGTGAGCTGTGGCAGGACTATTACGAATCGTGGGCTTCGTTCCTGTCATTGCGTTCCAATCTCAAGGCCGAGTGCGCGCAGCAGATCTTCGATGCGATCGCGACCGACGAGTCGGTTCTCATTGGCCTCGCCGCCGCGCATTTGCTCAAGGACGCGGTGATCAAGAGTGGTCAGGTGCCCAACGAGCTGCTGCTCCAGCTCAAGCAGGGACCCGCCAAGCACATCAAGAACTACGCGTACGCATACCGGCACAAGCTCGATGCGGAGCTCACGAAGATTGGGCGCATCCGCGACATGCAGCAGCGCGCCGTCGCGCTCACCGGCACATGTATCATCGCTGCCTTCGTGAGCACCGGCAACGTCTTTGGCCGGTTGTACTACGACGTGCTCCGAGCCGACAGCACCATGGCGGGCATCATCGCCGGCGTGGCAATCGGCACTGTGCTGCTCGTGTGCATCACCGTCGCCGCCTGCGTCCGCAGGGTGCGAAAGTGAGAGCAACCAGAAAAGTGGGTTCACACTCTTCTCCATGAACCCAGTGCTCCAACTCCAAGGTAGGAGTGTGGCAGTGGCTGGTATATACCATCATACCGCAGAGCCGAGCCCCTGCCACCACCCTGACTCTGCCGAATCCCCACAACCCTCCATCCAGCCGTCTAAAAGCACTGCAGCGGCTGGAGGCTGTCTTTATGTGCCTTCGGCTGCCGGGAGGCTGTGCGGTGAACGGTGTGCGCTGGGGCGCTGTCTTCACTAGTCTACGCGGTTAGTAGTAGATGCTTTGTCCTGTGTGTCACACACTGTGTGTTTCACCCTCATCCGTTGTCTTTAAAGTACCGCCACACACCACAACATAGCGGGCCTTTTGACTAGGACACTCTATCCTCCCCTCCTCCCCGCGCTAGCCCCCTGCCCCCGCCACACTGTGCCAGGCTCACACATGCGCATGCGATCGGCGCGTTAAAGCGTACGGGTTGTACGCTGTTACGCTGTACTTTATCTTAAGTTACGGGGCTTTACAAAGCCGATGAACAATTCAACTTTCAAGACCTCAAAAAGCCGTACGGTTTTACACGTGCGGCTCTTTTTGCTTTAGTTATACCCTCGTCGTCATCCCCTACGGCTTTACTCCGTATACACTATACCCTCGCCGTATACATTATACCCTCGTCGTCATACCGTACTCCGTACACTATCCTCTAACACCTACGAGGCCTCAGACTTTTCAGCGCAACCTCACGAGAAGAACGGGTCCCCACACTGCCACGCGTGGTAGAAACGTACCTCCGCCAGCCCAGAGACTGAATCGCCCGCCGTGCCGCCCAGCTCCAACGACGGCCACCGGCACTTGCCCCAGCGGTTGATCCGTCCGGAGCTGGTAAACAGCGCCATGGCCACCGCAGCGGCGAAGCCGCAGACCATCAGTGCGAGCTGGAAGAAGTGGAGCACGGGCTGGTGGAGCGGCGTGTCTCCCTTGAGGCTGGCCCACGCGGCCTTGGTGTTGGCCTCGGGCCGCCCCACGGCCCAGATCAGCAGCACCGGCAGCAGCAGCGCGAACATCACGAAGCACGCCCAGCTCTCAGCGTGCTGCGTCCTCGACAAGTCGGAGAGCAGGAGGCCAATGCCCCAGGCTACAAGAGCGTTCAGGCCCCACAGCGGCAGGGACAGCACGAGAGAGCGGCAGCGGGCGAGCACGCGTCGTCGTAGGCGTGGAACCGGCACGTCGGTTGCGCCCGGCACCACGCTCAGCAGCTGGTGGGGGTGCGCAGCAGCGCGACGCGCGCCCCGGGGTTGCAGCTCTGCCTTCTGGGAGAGCCCGCGCCCGCGTTCGCACCCGTTCGATTTCGTGGCATCTTGAGGCTCCGCAGACGGACCGCATGCCGCTGCCAGTATGCCCTCAGGTCCGTCGGTCGGTTCGAATGATTGGCGCGAAGCCTCATTGGCTCTCTGCCGCGCGCTCAGGGCTACTGCGTGTCGCAAGCACGCCCTGACGTGGGCGGACGTAGGCATGGGCACGTTGGGCGGAAGGCAGGCCCGACCATGCGAGGCGGGCAGCGCGGACGGCACCGCATGCGCACGGGTGCGGGTGCGTTCAAGCGCCGCCGTGCCAGCAGCGGAGCACGCGCAGGGCGGCGGCGAAGGTGGCGGCGAATGCGGCGGCCCGCCGTTGAGGGCCGTTGGCCCGCCGTTGAGGGCCGGCGGTCGCTGAGCACCGGCACAAGGGCCCGCGGTGGGTTTGGGAGCCGGGTCTGCGCTGCACGTTCGGCCTGAGCTTCTCCCATGGCTTCGAGCCAGCCTCAAACGGAGGAGGCGCGCCCGGAAGGTCGCTTTCGCATCGCACCTTGGCACGCAAGCGATTTGGCTAGGGCTCAGGCAGCGCCCGGCAGCTTGAGCTCCTCCCGTCGACTGCTCCAAGGCACCACCTGGTTAGGGTTAGGGTTAGGGTTAGGGTTAGGCTTAGGCTTAGGGTTAGGCTTAGGCTTAGGCTCAGGGTTAGGGTTAGGGTTAGGGTTAGGGTTAGGGTTAGGGTTAGGGTTAGGGTTAGGGTTAGGGTTAGGGTTAGGGTTAGGGTTAGGGTTAGGGTTAGACTGCTCCAAAAGACACCACCCTCACACGCCCTTCGGCCGGCCACGATGGACCCCGTCGGCACGCGGCTGAACGCGTCCACGTGCACGAAGCTCTCGTGCCGCACGTGTCCCGCGGCCTGGCCCTCGTTCTGCTGCCACGGCAACCCAGGGGGCGCGCTTCCATTGAGCGCCGCGCGCACTCGCGCGGCTGCGAGGCTTGAGCCGCGGCGCGCCGGCGCGCCCAGCTGTCGGGCTGAGCGTCTCGCCGCCTCAGCCGAAGCAGAGCGAGCCGCGCGCAACCGGTGCTGGAGCTGGGGGATGAGCGGCGTCGCTGCGGCAGCGAGCTGCCTGGTTAGGATTAGGGTTAGGGTTAGGGTTGGGGTTAAGGGCTTAGGGTTAGGGTTGGGGTTAAGGGCTTAGGGTTAGGGTTAGGGTTAGGGTTAGGGTTTGGGTTAGGGTTAGGGTTAGGGTGCGGCAGCGAGCTGCCTCCGATAGGGCCGGCGGAGGGCCTCGGGCAGGTCGGGCTCGAAGTTGAGCGAGTCGACCAGCGACGTGCCAAAAACCAGGTAGGTGAGGCCCTGGTTAGAGTTAGGGTTAGGGCTAGGGCTAGGGCTAAAGTTAGGGTTAGGGTTTAGGGTTAGGGTTAGGGTTAGGGCTAGGGCTAGGGTTGGAGTTGGGGTTGGGGTTGCGGTTGGGTTTGGGGTCAGGGCTACCTGCATCCACATGTAGACTCCGTAGAACCAGGAGAGGGACAGGCTGCGCAGCTCCAAGCTGAGCCACGCGCCGCTGAAGCACAGGTAGAGGCCGACCGTGCACTCGCGCACGAAGAGCTTGGCGCGCCACCGCCCTGGTTAGGGTCAGTGGTCAGTGGTCAGTGGTCAGTGGTCAGTGGTTAGGGTCAGGGTTAGGGTTAGGGCTAGGGCTAGGGCTAGGGCTAGGGCTAGGGCTGGGGCTAGGGCTAGGGCTAGGGCTAGGGCTAGGGCTAGGGCTAGGGCGAGGGCGAGGGCGAGGGTGAGGGTGAGGGTTAGCGTGAGGGCCAGGATTAGCACCTGCCCAGCGGAGCACGCCGCGCAGTGAGAGCGTGTGGCGGCGCGCGGCGCCCGTCTTGTCTGTGACGACCCACGTGAAGCCGCGCGCGCAGCCGAGCATGCCTTCGAGGTTCGGGTTAGGGTTGCGGCTAGGGCTAGGGCTAGGGTTGGGGCTAGGGCTAGGGCCAGGCGCGCCGCCGAGCACGCCTTCGAGGTTAGGGTCAGGGTTAGGGTTAGTGCTAGGGCTAGGTTAGGGTTAGGATTGGGGTTAGGCGCGCAGCCGAGCACGCCTTCGAGGCTCGCGCTGGCCTTGTGCATGGCTAGCACGTTCTCGTAGAGCACGTAGAGCACGGCGTACCTGCATTAGGGTTAGGGTTAGGGTTAGGGGTAGGGGTAGGGGTAGGGTTAGGGTTAGGGTTAGAGTTAGCGTTAGGTTTAGGGTTAGGGTTAGGGGTAGGGGTAGGGGTAGGGGTAGGGGTAGGGGTAGGGGTAAGGGTAGGGGTAGGGGTAGGGGTAGGGGTAGGTGGCGCACTTGATCGAGCGCGGCGTATGTACGAGCACGGAGGCGGTGGTGGCCATTGGCAGCAGCAGCACGGACCACCACGGCACGATGACACCCAGCTCCGGCCTTGTTAGGGCTAAGGGTAGGGTCAGCGTCAGGGTTAGGCTCAGGGTAAAGGTGAGGTTAAGGGTTAGGGCTAGGGTCAGGGTCAGGGCCAGGGTTAGGGTGAGCGTCAAGGTTGTGCGGCGCACCTCGTGTAGTGCAACAGCATGATGGCGGGCATGAGGAGCGTGAAGAAGAGCGAGTTGGAGATGATCGAGGTCGAGCGGACCTAGGGTTAGGGTCAGGGCTTCGAGTAGGGCGAGAGATTCGCGTCGGGGTCGGGGCCAGGGTCGGGGTCAGGGCTAGGGTTAGGACCAGGGTTAGGGTGCTCGAGATTGGGCGAGGTCGCGCGGACCGAGAAGAAGAAGACGAGTACGTAGAGCTTGTGCAGTAGCGGCAGGTGCGACTCCCATATGAAGCGGGCGCACCGCTTGTAGAGCTGCATCGGGCCGTAGCACCATCGGTACTGCTGCCGTCGGTAGGCTGCATACCTGGTCAGGGTTGGGCTTAGGGCTTAGGGCTTAGGGCTACATACCTGGTCAGGGTTGGGCTTGGGGCTTACGGCTTAGGGCTAGGGCTAGGGCTAGGGCCAGGGCTAGGGCTAGGGCTAGGGCAAGGGCTAGGGCTAGGGCTAGGGCTAGGGCTAGGGCTAGGGCTAGGGCTAGGGCTAGAGCTAGGGCTAGGGCTAGGGCTAGGGCTTAGGGCTAGAGCTAGGGGGTAGGGCTAGGGCTAGTAGGCCGTATACTCCGAGGGGAGCTCGTTCGGGGTGACGACGTCGTGCAGCCAGAGCGCGTGCCAGCCCACCTGATTAGGGAGGGTTAGGGATAGGGATAGGGATAGGGTCAAGGTTAGGGTTAGGGTTAGGGTTAGGGATAGGGTCAAGGTTAGGGTTAGGGTTAGGCGTCGTTCAGCCAGGGCGCGTGTTGGCCCACCAGGTATGCACGCAGCGAGAGATCCATGTCCTCGACTAGCGTCTGGTCGTTCCAGCCGCCTAGGGTTAGGGTTAGGGTTAGGGTCAGGGTCAGGGTCAGGGTTAGGGTTAGGGTTCGGGTTCGCGTTAGGGTTAGGGCTAGTGCTAGTGGCAGGGTTTGGGGTAGGGTTAGGGTCAGGGGTATGGCTAAGGTTAGGGTTAGGGTTAGGGTTAGGGTTAGGGTGCACCGGCCGAGTCCATACACTCCTTGCGCCAGATCCCACCCGAGCCGTTGAATTGTAGGTATGTGCGGCAGGCAGCGCGCGTGAACTGCTCGCCCTTGATGTGCTGGTTGAGCGTGAGCTCGACCCATCTCGTGAAGGTCGACTCGTCCTGGTTGATGTAGGGTTGGGGTTAGGGTAAGGGTTAGATGGGGTTGGTTAGGGTTAGGGTGGCTTAGGGTTAGGGTTAGGGTTAGGGTTAGGGCTAGGGTTCGGGTTAGGGTCAGGGTTAGGGTTAGGGTTAGGGCCAGCCTGGTTGATGTAGGTCCACCGCCCCTGTACGAAGCCGAGCTCAGGGTTGTCGATCAGGTAGGGCACGGTACGCAGCAGGAAGTCCTGTCCGGTGCGAGTGCGAGTAGTAGGGAGTACGTAGTAGGGAGTAAGTAGTAGGTAGTAAGTAGTAGGCAGTCCTGTCCGGTGCGAGTGCGCGGGAGTAGCAGGTAGTAAGTAGCAGGTAGTAAGTAGTAGGTAGTAAGTAGTAGGTAGTTAGTAGTTGGTTGTAAGTAGTAGATAGTACGTAGTAGGCGCAGGAGTAGCAGGCCTGGGGCCCCCTGCTAGTCTAGGGTTCGAGCCCTCCGTGGCGTACGGGGCGTGGGATGAAGTCCGAGTCGAAGATGGCAATGTACTCCTCGTCAGCGTCAGGGTTGGGGTCAGGGTTGGGGTTAGGGTTGGGGTTAGGGTTGGGGTTCAGGCTAGAGCTAGGGCTAGGCTCAGGGTCACGGTCACGGTTAGGGTTGGATATGGCAAGGCTCACGGCGGTGACAAGGTGGTGGAAGGCGAGCATGTTCCCCGCCTTGAACCCCTTGCGATTGGGGCGGCGACACAGCTGTATGTCGAGCCCATTGACCGACCAGTGCGCCACGCGCTCGTCGATGATGGCGATGGTGGCCTGGTTAGGTTAGGGCTGGGGCTAGGGCTAGGGTGTGGGTTTGGGTTTGGGTTTGGGTTAAGGTCAGGGTTAGGGTCAGGATTAGGGCTAGGTTTAGATGATGGCGATGGTGGCCGGGTCAGTGCTGTCGTCCATCACAAAGATCTCGAGGCAAGCTCGAGGGTAGCGCAGGTTGCAGCATGCATCGATGACGCGCGCCACCTGCTTAGGGTTGGGGTTCGGGTTCGGGTAGGGGTTGGGGTTGGGGTTGGGGTTAGGGTCAGGGTCAGGGTTAGGGTTAGGGCTGGGGGTTGGGGTTAGGGCTTGGTTGGGGTTGGAGCTAACCCTAACCCTAACCCTAACCCTAACCCTAACCCTAACCCTAACCCTAACCCTAACCCTAACCCTAACCCTAACCCTAACCCTAACCCTAACCCTAACCATAGGTGATGCGCAGCACCACCGCGGCGTCGTTGTAGACAGGGCACTCCACGCAGACGCGCGGCGCGGAGCGCACGGCAGCCGCAGCTCCGCCGCCGCCACCGCCACGGCCGCCGCCGCCGCCGCCGCCACGGCCACCGCCACGGCCGCCGCCACGGCCGCCGCCGTCGCAATCCTCCTCGGCAATCCGGCTGTGGTGCTTCCAGCGCCGCTCGGGTGCGGCCTCGGGGTGCAGCTTGAAGTATGCCCACGTGTAGAGCACGAAGAGCTTCTCCACCGAGGCGAGCGCAGCGATCAGCGAGGAGAAGGCGACCAGCACCTAGAGTAAGTGTAGTAACTGTAGTGGCGTATAGTAACGTATAGTAAGGTATAGTAACGTATAGTAACGTATAGTAGAGTGTTGTAACGTATAGTAAAGTGTTAGCAAGTACATATAGTATAGTGCCGTAGTAAGTATAGTGCACCCACCTCGAGCGCGAACACGACGGCGGACCATGCGGCGGGGGCGGCGGGGCCGCGCGGCGGCGGCGGCGGCGCACGGCACCACGTGTCTACCAGAGGAGGCGAACACGGGTTAGGGTTAGGGTTAGGGTTAGGGTTAGGGTTAGGGTTGGGGTTGGGGTTGGGGTTGGGGTTAGGGTTAGGGTTAGGGTTAGGGTTA
>Ga0209302_10002292_pt1 | contig 11178 bp, 9 predicted proteins | sample ArcOceMetagenome_2_FD_187445 | JGI IMG/M metagenome (GOLD analysis project Ga0209302, IMG submission 187445) | Marine eukaryotic phytoplankton communities from Arctic Ocean - Arctic Ocean ARC135M Metagenome (SPAdes) (version 2) | ecosystem: Environmental > Aquatic > Marine > Oceanic | place... | reverse complement strand
GATTGTTAGGCTTCGTGGCATGCTTGACGACCTTCCAGCATAGCACGTGAGCTCAAACGTTCAGATCAGCAGCAAGACGGCGGTCAGAGAGCTCGTCTTGCCTTCCGGCACTCGTCCGACCAACTCGTCCAAGTTGGGGCACGCAGCATCTTCGCGCGGCGAAGACTTGCTGAGGCGGGGGGATAACTTCCAAAAGCCCTATCGGGTGGATAATTTTGCCCGGATGTACCCCCGAGATGGGACAGGGAAGAGCGGGGATCAATAGTGCGCTACAACCTTCACATGAACTGCTAGGGTTCAGTTTTGAAACGGAGGAGTAAAAATATCAATAGATATATTTTCCGGCATCGAAGCGTAGGGGGTGGGTTCTACCGGATATTTGCCCCTTTATTTTAACATGTTGAGTGATTTGATTCCAAAAACAAAACATAAGGAACTCCCTCCACGGGTAGTCGCTCCATGGGATCAGACTCAGGCTTCAAAATGGTCGTCCTCTGCTTTGCTGTCCGGCCCGAGGGGGAACCAGTGCCAGCTTCCCTTCAGCGTGAGGACCTGCATCTCGTGCACGAATAGCAGGCGGGTGATGTTGAAGCGGTAGCCCTGCAGCTTCTCCGTTGCCTTCTCGCACACGATCCGCACTGCGTCGGCCTTGGCCTCCAGCTGCGCCTCCGGCAAATCAAGGATCCGCATCAGCGACACGTGCAGGATCCGAGACGGGGCGCTGCCGTGCGGGAAGACGTCGGCGAACTGCTTGCGTAGCTGATCAGTCTGTGAAGGGTCCTCGCATTGCCGCTCGGAAGGCGGGCGCAAGAGCATAAGCATCACGCCGCCAGAGGTGGTGACGACACTGTCCACCTCGAGCGTGATGAAGGGGTGCTGCTTTGCGGCAACCTCGCGAATCAAGGTGTGCTCGTCGTCGAGAGCAGCCTTAGTCATCGGCAGCTTTTGCTCCGGCGTCTGCGACTCGTTCGCCAGGCCGACCTGCGTCCGTCGCCAAGCGTAAAACGTGTCGGGGTGGAAAATTGTCGCATGCAGTGCCTCAGGCGACTGCCTCTCCACGACAGCCTTTGGCCCCAGAGCGTCCGCGACCTCGTCTACGAACCCCAGCACCGACCGCTTGAGGTCACCCACGTCTGAAACGCGCATCGCAATCGGGCGCACGGGGCCATTGCCTCGCATGCACCACGGCTCCTCATCGTAAAAGCGCGGGTACTTTGTGCCGTTGGCACGCACCGAAAAGTCGCTGTTCCCTTCCTCCATCTCCGAGCGCATGAGGCCGTGCGTTCTTAGCTGCGACCCCAGCCCATCGTAGATCTGCGATAGGCCGCCAGCTGCGCTGCATGCTCGGTTCATGGCGTGGTACGGGGGGTGCACCGAATCGGCGTGGAGGGAGATCGTGCGGGACCGAGCGACTGAGGCGGCGCCGTCGGGGAACGACCAGCCGCGGGGGAGGAGCTCGCCAATCTGCGCCTGCCCCCTGGGGAGCGCGGCGGGGAGTAGACCCACGAGCATGGCGTCAGAGCTCACGAAAAATGGCGCAGAACCGTTGCCTTTTTCGGCGCCGGGGGGGGGGGGGAGACTAGGCACAAAAAAATCGCGTGCAGTCGGGGTCTCGCAATGAGCCATTGCGGGCTACCTCGGAGGTTTATCCGCAGGAGATCCGTGCAGCTATGTTTGGCTGCGCGTTCAGTCGAAGTCGGTCGTTCGTGGTGTGGTGTGCAATCAACCTCAACCACAGTTCATCACAAAGCATTCAACACAGGTCGATGCAAGGACCACAATATGCGATACTCGTCCACCTCGCGATGATGCTCTCCACAGTCCACGGCTGGGTGCTCCCATCGGACGACAAGGCGCACGACTCGTATCTTATCTTATCTCATCTTATCCCTCTCGTCGCACGAGTCGGCGACGATCACGGGCGGAGTCGACGGCGCAAGCGATCAACTGGGTCATCCAGCACGACTTTAGTTATAACAAACATATCGAGACCGCGAGGCTCGGTATCTCCTTGCCGCGTTTCGTGCGACGTCGTCAAAATCAGCGAACTTAGAGTTGATCCATCCCCTGCCTTCGGCACATCCGACCACGCCCAGCCATCCAATGAGCGCCACGACCAAGACGGACCTGCCCCAGGGCTGGGAGCGGCCTAAGATAAGCGACTCCATACTCGACCACATCGGCTGCACGCCGCTCGTCCGCATCAACAAAGTGAGCGCTGGTGTGCCGCGGGCCGACGATTAGACCCAACAGTTCTGCCGCTCACCACGCCCGACCACGGTACAGGCATCCAGTGCGAGCTCCTCGGCAAGTGCGAGTTCATGAATGCCGGAGGTTCGGTCAAGGACCGCATCGGCAAACGGATGATCGAGGAGGCCGAGAGGATCGGGCGGATCCGCCCGGGCGACACGCTGATCGAGCCAACGAGCGGCAACACTGGTGTGGGCCTGGCCATGGCGGGCGCGATCAAGGGGTACAAGGTTGTGATCACGCTTCCCGAGAAGATGTCGGACGAAAAGGTTAACATGCTCAAGGGGCTGGGCGCTGCCATTGTGCGCACGCCAACCGAGGCCGCCTGGGACGCCCCAGAGTCGCACATTGGGGTGGCGGCGCAGCTGCACAAGGAGCTGCCCAACTCGCACATCCTCGATCAGTACAAGAACCCGGCCAACCCGGGCGCGCACTATGAGGGCACGGCGCGCGAGATTCTGCACCAGTGCGGCGGCAGGCTCGACATGATCGTCGTCGGCGCCGGCACGGGCGGCACGATCAGCGGCATCGCGCGCCGGCTCAAGGAGACGCTGCCCGACCTGATCGTCGTGGGCGTCGACCCGGTGGGCTCGATCCTCGCGCAGCCGGAGGCGCTCAACGTGCCGGGCCCGTCGTACCTCGTCGAGGGCATCGGCTACGACTTCATCCCGGACGTGCTCGAGCGGCGCCTCGTCGACCGCTGGGTCAAGAGCAACGACGCCGACTCCCTGCGGATGGCGCGGCGCCTCATCAAGGAGGAGGGCCTCCTGGTGGGCGGCTCGAGCGGCGCGGCGATGGCGGCGGCGCTGCAGGCGGCTAGCACCCTCGGTGCGGGCCAGCGCTGCGTGGTGCTGCTGCCCGACAATGTGCGCAACTACATGTCCAAGGTGCGCTAGCCCCCAACCCTAACCCCAGCCCCAACCCAACCCTAACCCAACCCCAACCCTAACTCCAACCCCAGCCCCAACCTCAACCCTAACCCTAACCTCAACCCCAACCCCAATCCCAAGCCCCAACCTTAACTACATGTCCCAGTTCCTCGACGACGAGTGGATGGTCGACCGGGGCCTCGAGCCGGCGTCGTTGCTCGCCAAGGGCTCGTCGGGCCTCGGTGCGTTCGCGGCGGCCGGCGGCGGCGCGGTGGCGCGGCCGGCCGAGTGGTGGGAGGCGCGGCAAATTAGCGAGCTCGAGCTGCCGACGCCGATGACCGTGCCGCCTTCGATGGCGTGTGCTGACGCCGTGGCCATCATGCACGAGCACGGCTTCGACCAGCTGCCCGTGGTGGACGACTCGCACGGCGTGGTGGGGGTCGTCGCGCTCGGCCACGTCAGCGCCAAGATCCTCGCGGGGCGCGCCACCCCGCGCGATCCCGTGGCGTCCCTCATGTTCACGCAGTTCAAGCAGGTGCCGCCGCAACCCTAACCCCAACCCCAGCCCCAGCCCCAGCCCCAGCCCCAACCCTAGCCCTAGCCCTAACCCTAACCCTAAGCAGGTGCCGCTGCAGGCGCCGCTCTCCGTCGTCGCGCACATCTTCAAGCGCGACTCCTTCTGCCTAGTCGTGGCCCGACAGCGTGCGTGCGTGAGCGGCGACGATCTCGGCGCGCCGAGATTGCTGCGCGAGAAGACCGTGGTGGTGGGCGTCTGCTCGCACATCGACCTGCTCAAGTTCGTCCTCGGCCGCCAGCAAGAGGCCGCGCCGCCCGGCGCGCACGACCCGCGCACGGTCCTCTCCTCCTCCTCCGCCGCCACGCCGCCGTGGCGCATGGACGACGACGCATACCCCATCGGCGCGCTGCCGCCGCCGCCGTCGGTGGCCGTCAAGCCGCTCGACCCTCGCTTCATGGGCTGCCAGGAGTACATCTGGAGCGCCGTCTATCACGCTAAGACGCCGCCGGCGTCGCCGTTGGCGTCGCCGTCAACCAAGGCCGCAGCCGCGCTGCTGAGCGTCGTGCCGCCGCTCGGCGCCGAGGCCTTGCTCGCGCCGCCCGCCGAGCCCCAGCGCGACGGCCAGTGCCCCGCGTACATCTGGTCCTTCATGAAGAACAAGACGCCGCTCAGCTCGCCCGCCTCATCCGCGATGCCGTCGCTGCAATCGACGCCCATGGCGAGCCCGATGGTCTTCCCCACCTCGCCGCCCGCGGCGCCTGCACCCGGCGACCTCGACGCCATGCTCCCCCTTGCCCAGTTCACAGTGCACACCAAGTGACGCCGCGCCTCGTCTGCACGTGCGCGCGCGCTCTGGCGCTGCGCACATGCTCTGCATGCGGGGCCGCGCTAGCGCGAGATACCCCCCCCCACCCCCCGTCGTCCGACAGCGGGTACATCACACACGCTACTCGAGTACTGCCTAGAGTCTCGTGTCTAGGTGTCTTTTGTCGCTCCTTTTGTGTCCTACGTCTTGGTCTCACATGAAGCCTTTTATACTTTATACAGGATCAGGTGAGCGTTGTAAAAAAGAGTAAAGCATCTGAGTAATAGAATTCTATAAGAACGACTGCTCTAGCATAAGCGGATTCGCTGACGGTGACGCTCGGGCTCGCCCCGGCCCGTCAGGAAGTTCCACAACTGTCAACTCTTTCTTTTTAGTGTCTAAGCCGTTTAACGTGTGTGTGTGTAAAGAAGAACCATACTTTAGCGCACACGGTCGCACTCAGAACCACCCTCGGCTCACTGCGCGCTGTAGATGGCGGCCACCGCGTCGTGGAGCACCCGTGCGGCGGCCAGCGTGTCGAGCTCGGGAGGGAACGAGAGGCGAACAAGCTGCACACCGCCCACCGCCTGCTTGGCTTTGTCCTCAGCCTTGACGGCGCCCTGCGTCGAGGTGGCGGGCACCGTGCAGTAGACGGTGCCGTTGTCCTGGCCGAAGGAGACGCACGGCTTGAATCGCGGCGCCCCGTGCCCCGCCACCTCCCTTCCCCCCCCACCCCCCACCCCTGCCGAAGACGACGGCAGCGCCGACGACGGGCGCGGCGCCGTCAGCGCGTCCACGAAGCGCTGCGCGAGCGCAGCCGCTTGCGCGGCGCTCGCGCCGGCTGGCACCGGTAGGTTGAAGGAGAATGTCGACGAGGTGAAGCCCGCGGCCGCGTGCTCCGGGCTTACGAAGGCGAGCGCCATCGATCGCGCGGCGTGCGCCTCCACCGCCGCGCACAGCGCCGCGCCCAGCTCCGCCGCCACCGCGTACGCTGCCGCGCAGCGCTGCTCGACGCCGCGGTGGTTGGCGGTGAGGGCGCGCAGCTGCTCGGGCTTGGCGCCGACGTCGAGCAGCGCGCCGAGCTCGGCGGCCGCACCCACCAGCACCATCGCCTCCGGGGTGTGGTTGGCGACGAGCGCGCCCGCCGTAGTGAGCCCGCGACTGATCGCCTTGGAGCAGGAGACGAAGCAGATGACCGGCAGGCTCGGCGCCGCCTCGCGCAGCAGCCGCAGCGCGCGCGAGGCCGGCGCCAAGGTTGTGTCCACGAGCAGCACTACGCGCGTGCCCGCCTTGATCTCAAAGGCGAGCAGCTCGGCGGCGAGCAGCGCGAGGTTGGCCACCTTAGGGTTAGGGTTAGGGTTAGGGCTAGGGTCAGGGCTAGGGTTGGGGGTTGGGGTTGAGGTTAGGGTCAGGGTCAGGGCTAGGGCTAGGGTTAGGATGGCGCCACCTTCATGTCTGGGTTGCTCGGCACCTCGGCAAAGACGAGCGTTGTCGGCAGCAGCGCAGCCGTTGGGGTCGGCACGGCGGCGTCGCCCTCGCCGGCTGGGTGGGCGCGCGCCTGCGCCTCGGCCGGGTTGCCGCCGCCGCCGCCCTCGAGCAGCAGCCGCCGCAGCGCACCGGCGATGGCGTCGTTGACACCGCTCGCGTCGCCCTGGATATCGAAGGTGTGCTTGCGCAGCCGCGCGCCCGGCACGCGCGCCGCGAGCAGGTCGGTCACCTGGCTCGAGCCGCCGTAGGCCGTCGAGCACATGACGACGTCGGCACCGCCGCGCGCGGCGAGGGCCGACCATAGCGCTCCGAGGGCCGGCAGCCCCGCCGTGAACAGCAGCGGCGGGCATGCCTCGTCAAGGGGCGTGCCGCACAGTGCCTGCAGGTGCGCGTGCAGCGCGTCGAGCTCCGGCGCGGATGGCGGGGCGAGCGCCTCTGCGTGTTTGGCGTCGTGCGGCAGCCCCGCGAGGCGATGCAGCTGCTCTAGCGCAGAGGGCGAGGTCGCGGGCGTGGCGAGCCGCTTGCGGATGAGAAGGATCTGGGCCGGGTCGATGCGCGAGGCCTCGGAGATGTAGAGCAGACTCTCGCCGATCACGCCATCCACCGCCCACGCCGGTGCCAGCGCCATCGCCTCCGTGCACAGCACAATCCCGTCGGGCCGCTTCGGTGGCGGCGGGCCGGCATGGCAGCTCAGGCGGCCACCGAGGAGCGCGAGCTGCTTGAGCTGCGACACCGTCAAGACTGGCGCGACGGAGCCGTGGAGCAGGTGCACAGTCTCCAGCGATCCGGCGGTCAGGCAGACGGCGATGATTGGCATGGTCACGCTCGCGAAGCTGAAGACGCGAGCAGGATCCAAGCCACGCTCGAAGGCGAGCAGCGCCTCGAGGGTGGTCGAGACATTAGTGGCGACGCGCAAGTAGTCCTCGGCCTCGCCAAGTGCCACGAGCTCGGCCTTGGTAATAGTGCTCTCTGCGTCCCGAGCCTTGGCCGCCAGCAGCGCCTTCAAGTTGGCTGAGAAGCCCTCGCGCCCGAGGAGGTGCGTGTTGCGGAACGTCGTGCCGAGCCATTCCTCAGGCATCTCAGCGAGGAGCTGCCGGACGAAGCGGCATACAACGAGCGTGCGCGCATCCATTGTTACGTGTGCGCCTCCGTGTACGTCTAAAGGTGCGTGGCCTTGTCTGGTGTGTCCGTCCGAAAAGGCAAACTCGCTCTCGGCGGACCGCTCGACGTAACACAGCGGGTGTAAAGCGGCGCGACCCCGCAGGTCTTATCTCTTTAAAGCACCGACGGCTGCTCACTCGCCCCGCTCTACACGCGGGCACGTACCTAATTTTACGACGTTTGCTTCGCGATCCACTCGTCCCTCAGCCACTCGGCCCACATGGGCACCACACACTCGCCGACGGAGTGGTCGAAGAAGAGCAGCGCGAGGCTGTCGGCGACGAAGGTGCACTCGACCTTGGTCTCGATCCCTTCGAGCACCTCGCACGTGGGCGGCAGGTGGCTGGGGTACTCGGACGGCATCCGCGCGCGCAGGCGTATCGAGCGGTCCTCGCCCTTCTTGTTGGGCGCCTCCACGACGAGGGTCACCCCAGGTGGCTCCTCGCCGCCCTCGTCGGCCTCGAGCAGCGTGCAATCGTCCTCGCCGAACATGGCCTGCAGCACGATGCGCTCGTCCTCCTGCATGCTGCGGTTCTCGTCGAGCGCCTCCGACGTGCAGCCGCCCTCCGCCTCCAGCGCTGCGCGCGCCGCCGCTGCGCGCTCCGCCGCCGCCGTCGCGGCCGCCGCCATCATGGTAGGTCGCTCGGCGGCCTCCTTCTCAGCCTTCACCTTCTTGGCCGCGACGCGCGCCGCTTTTTCGAGCAGCTGCTGCTCCTTCTTCGCCTCGGCCTCACTCTTGCGCGCGTGCGCGATCGCGGTGAGGTTGTCCATCTCCCGCCCCTTGCCCATCGCGGCGGCAAAGGCCGACTTCTTGGCGAGCTCGGCCGAGCTCAGCTCCTCCTGTGGCCTCTGATCGAGCCCGTGCTCGTCGATGTCGTCGAGCAGGTCGTCGAGCGCGTCGCGGTAGCCGCCGCCGCCGTCGTCGGAGCTCACGGTGGTCGCTGCAAAGTTGGCGACGATGCGCTCCTGCATGACGCGCGTCTCCTCGGCGCGCTCCGCCGCCGACCGGGCCTTGAACTCCTCGAGCTCCGCCTTGTCCCTCCTCGCCGCCTCTGCCTCGAGTGCCTCCGACTTGTTGCCCGCCTTCTGCGACTTCTTCCGCTCCTTGAGCTCGCTCTCGAACTTAGCCTCACGCACGTCGTACAGCTCGGCCGGGTTGTTGTGCTGCTCCACCTTGGTCTTGTTGAGCCGGTTGCAGATCTCGTTGTTCCGCGAGTGGATGGTCACGTGGCGCACCGCTGCGCGGTTGTGGAAGCCCACCTGCCCCGTCGCCATGTCGCCTGTCTTCTTCAGGTTGGCCCACGGCGTGTAGACGATCGGCACGTCGTTGAGCTTGCAGCCCTCGATCGAGTTGAGCTTGGTGAGCTGCGCGCACTCTTCCACCAGCGCCATCGGCACACTGTCGAAGTCTACCTCTGGCGGCAGCCGGAGGTAGACGTGCGCAGACGAGAGCTTGTCGACGTGGAACCAGAGGTCCTCTGGCCACCCGTAGGCAATGAGGCTCTCGTTCTCGTACTTGTCCTTACCCATGTAGATGGTGAACCGTGGGTCGGAGCATGTAAAGTAGAAGACCATGTTGCGTCCGCGCCCAGCAAGCAAGCTTTGTTGCAGTCCTGTCGTGGGTGTTAACCCTCGTAGGTGCAGAGAAACCACTTTTCGACGGCGCCATTCAAAATATGTGTGTGACACCACCCCTTGCAAAGAAAATGGCGAAGAGGTCTATGTGTTGTCATGCTCACAAGGCCCAGGGACGCAATTATCATGGCCACGTGGACCGTCCAAAAGGCGTAATTTGGCCTCTAGTAGAGAAACTGTAGATCTACCCTATGGAGGGACACCGCGCGATGAGGCTGCTTTCTCACACGGAGTTGCCCGAGCTGTGATTGCAGTCGGCGCGATGTAGGATATCGCACACAAGTCGGCAGTGGGCCGCCAAGCAACATCACTTGACCCTCTTGCTTCCCAAAGCTACACCGTCGACCAGCTGCGGCGTGGGGTTGCAGAGGTCAGGGAGGAGGGGTAGAGGCACGCTATGAAGAAGCACGCGGGTGCATACCTTGAAGGGTGCATCGCCTCTGAGCTCAAACTGGGTTGACGAGTTGGTAGGATCCAAGTTTGCGTGCGTGTTGTGCCAGCGTGTGATCGTTGTGGCGCGGATATTGTAAACGTCGAAACCCGAGCTGACAACCTTCAGGGCTTGCTCCCGGCACCCGGTGCCATGGCCGTGCTCGAAGAGCAGAGCACGCGAGAGCCGCAGGTTCGCGCAGCAGGGGCATCTTCCACGGCCCAATGGGCCCTCACCCGTGTTTAGTCGAGGAGGCCGACTTCATCGCGGCGCCGCGACCCGGGCTTACCCCCGACGACTTGACACGCGGCAGGGAAGTTGGAGAGGGCCTCCAGGGCGTTCAGCCAAAGAAATTCCGGTGAGCAAAGTCCAAGGAACGGCCCAGCCACTAGCGGCGATCGCAGTTTCAACCCCTGTCTGACAGCCTAGGCATGTACGAGGGTTAAGTAGGGTTCTCTACTAGCGTTGCTGCCCCCTCTCGGCTGCCACGGAGAAGGCGACGCGCGTCCATACGGCGAGAGCTCAGGTGGTTGAGCCCTGCTACCGTAGTGCTGAGCGCCGCGTGCTGCAGCTCTGCAGCTGGCAGTTACGCGCGACGTCGTCCGACGAGAAGTTTGGGGGCGCGGGGCAGCCCGTTTTGGAGAGAGAGGGGAATGGACAATGTTTTGCGTCTTTTGAAAATTGTTTTTTCGTGCACGACAACGCAGCTACGGTGCCCTATCGATTGCGCTCGAGACGGAAGCGCGGTACCGTGTGACACGCCGCTTGAGCTCCGGGTCCTGCATGGAGCAGCTCTGGTTGTTATAGATGCGTGGGAAGCTGCGCGCCTGTTGTAGCAGCTCGGCACCGGTGAGGCCACCCGAACGCTCAATCGGAAACCACCCGTCGCCGCCCGAGCGCGAGACATCCCAAGGGCAGACAAAGCGCTGGAAGCGGAAGGTGTTATGCAGCTTGGCTGTCTCGGGGCAGCGGCGTGAGTAGACGATGATCTGGCCGTTCTGGATCTTCTGCTGCGAGCAGCGCTCCGCCTGCATCTCGCGGTAGCGCAGCTGGCTGAGCCGCTCGAATCGCAGGCGGAAGGCCCACATGAGCTCGCCGTGGCAGGTGACGATCACGCGGCCGCCCGCGAAGCGTCGGTTGACAAAGAGAAGGAAGGCGTCGACGCGCTGCACCACCTGTGCGAGCGACTCGCCGCCGGGCGGTGCCCAGAAGAGAGACTCCCGCCGCCGCCGCGCCTCGTAGTCCTCGAAAGCCTCGCGCCGCTGCAGCTGTGAGCGCAGGTCGTACTCGCCCCAATCACGCTCGCGTAGCATGACCTCGGGCCGCCATCGTGCGCCCGACAAGCCGAGGAGGCCCGCCGTCTCCATCGCGCGCACGTACTCGGAGGTGAAGTGGCAGTCGAACTGCCGTTTGTCGGACGAGCACTTGATGTTATTGCGCAGCCACTCGCCAGCGATCTTGGCCTGATCCTCACCCTTCTCTGTGAGCCGCCAGAGCGCCGAGTGACGCTCCAAGAAGGCGCCCGAGTACATCGAGTGGTCTCCCGCGACGGACGCTTCGTACGCTACGTTGCCCTCACTTTCGCCGTGCCTCAGCAGCACCAGCTCCTCTAAGCGGGGCCGCTTCAGCAAGTCAGACGAGCTCCAGAGCTGCTCGTTCGGGTCCGATGAGCGGTCCGATAATTGGTCCCTCCGTTTCGTGAACTCGCTAGTTTCAAAGTGCACCGAGCGGCGCAGCCTCGCACAATCGTGAGCATGGCTCGGTGGGCGTGTGCGTGAGCATCTCGCCAGAGTGGTGCGCAGCGTGCCGCGCGCCGCGACGAGCATTCTGACGAACACGAGGACGGACATAAGTAAGTAAGCAGAAGATCTTTGGACTTGCCCTTGAAGCTGTTGAGGGTTGTTTTGCGGGGTTGGTACAGTCCTTACCGCCACCTCGGGACCGCCGGTGCGGTGCGGTGCGGTGCGGTGCGGTCGGAGGCGGTCGAGCGATTCAGACGCTCGTCGCGTCGGGCTCTCGCCCG
>Ga0209302_10002291_pt1 | contig 11179 bp, 12 predicted proteins | sample ArcOceMetagenome_2_FD_187445 | JGI IMG/M metagenome (GOLD analysis project Ga0209302, IMG submission 187445) | Marine eukaryotic phytoplankton communities from Arctic Ocean - Arctic Ocean ARC135M Metagenome (SPAdes) (version 2) | ecosystem: Environmental > Aquatic > Marine > Oceanic | place... | reverse complement strand
CTCCTGGTTAGGGTTAGGGGTAGGACCTGGCCCACACGCTCCTGGTTAGGGTTAGGGTAGGATGGCCCACACGCTCCTGGTTAGGGTTAGGGGTAGGACCTGGCCCACACGCTCCTGCTTAGGGGCAGGGGTAGGATTAGCTCCTGGTTAGGGGCAGGGGTAGGATTAGCTCCTGCAGCAGAGTGAGTGTAGCCAGTTAGTACGGCCATGGTTAGTGTGGCCATTGTAAGTGTAGCCATGGTCAGTGTAGCCATGGTCAGTACTACTCTACCCCGGGCCCACACGCACACCTGCAACGAGCCAAGCAGCGTGCTCGCCGCATGCCGCTCGACAGTGAGACACACGAGCGTACCCTTTGCGGCGACCGTCATGGTGTGCAGGGGCGAGTCGTATGGCGCGTCGCCGCCCATGAGAGCCGCCTGGTTAGGGTTAGGGCTAGGGCTAGGGTTAGGGTTAGGGTTAGGGTTAGGGTTAGGGCTAGGGTTAGGGTTAGGGTTAGGGTTAGGGTTAGGGTTAGGGTTCGCCGCCCAGGAGAGCCGCCTCTCCGAAGTAATCCCCCTCTTGCATCGCGACCACCTCGGTCTTGCCCGCCAGGCCACGCATGCCTGGTTAGGGCTCGGGTTCGGGTCAGGGTTCGGGTTCGGGTTCGGGTTCGGGTTCGGGTTCGGGTTCGGGTTCGGGTTCGGGTTCGGGTTCGGGTTCGGGTTCGGGTTGGGGTTGGGGTTGGGGTTGGGGTTGAGGTTCGGGTTATGTCTTGCCCGCCAGGCTGCGCATACCTACTGAGGCGCGGCCGCGGAGCAGGAGGTGCAGCGTGTTGGCTTTAGCGGCCCGCATCTGGCCGTCCTCCCACACCTCCTCTTCCAGTGCGTCGACCACCCAGCGCAGCTCGGCGGCGGTGAGGATGCCGCCTAGGGTGACGCCGCGCAGCTGTACAGAGGCGAGCAGATGCTTGCGGAAGTTGAAATCGACCACCGCCTCTAACGAGCTGCCGAGGAGACGGCGGAAGACCGACGCGTGTAGCTCGAGCACCTGGTGAGGGTTGGGGCTAGGGTGAGGGTTGGGGCTAGGGTGAGGGTTGGGGCTAGGGTGAGGGTTGGGGGCCAGGGTGAGGGTTGGGGCTAGAGTGAGGGTTGGGGCTAGGGTGAGGGTTGGGGCTAGGGCTGGGGGAGGAGTGTAGCTCGAGCACCGTCGCGTCGCCGTAGCCGACCACGTCTGCCTTGCGGATGGCCTGTGCCGCATCCTCGTGCAGCGCAGACTCACCGAAGCAGTCGAGCGGTCCTAGCACAGCTAGGGAGTCATCGGCCCCGCGTCGCTTGCACACGACCTGCTTAGGGTTAGGGCTAGGGCTAGGGCTAGGGTTAGGGTTAGGGTTAGGGTCAGGGTCAGGATCAGGGTTAGGGCTAGGGCTAGGGTTAGGGTGAGTGCACACGACCTGCCCCTCCCGCACGAAGAAGAGCGAATCAGCACGCTCCCCTTCCCTTACGACGAAGGCGCCGGTGCTCACGCTGTGCGAGTTGACCTCGGAGGCGAGCTGCGTGATCTGCAAGTATAGCGCCATAGTAAGTATAGCCATAGTAAGTATAGCCATAGTAAGTATAGGCGAGCTGCGTGATCTGCTCGGGCGAGAGAGACGAGACTAACTCTAACCGTAGCCCTAGCCCTAGCCCTAGCCCTAGCCCTAGCCCTAGCCCTAGCCCTAGCCCTAGCCCTAGCCCTAGCCCTAGCCCTAGCCCTAGCCCTAGCCCTAGCCCCAGCCCTAGCCCTAGCCCTAGCCCCAGCCCTAGCCCTAGCCCTAGCCCTAGCCCTGACCCTAACCTGCTCGGGCGCGAGAGACGAAAAGAGCGGCACCGCACCAAGGAACGCGGCGGTCGCCTGTGTCTCGTCCACCTTGGAGCCGCACAACACCTCGCGGAAGGTGGCGCGGTCGAGAGCCCATAGCGTACCGCCGCGCGTGCAGCGCACCGTCGCGGCACGCCTTGGTTAGGGTTGGGGTTAGGGTTAGGGTTAGGTGCAGCGCACCGTTGCGATGCTCAAACGTGTGAGTACCCCTAGCCCTAGCCCTAACCCTAGCCCTAACCCTAACCCTAACCCTAACGTGTGAGTAGCAGACCTGCCTCTAGGGTCTGCTCGTCTACTCTAGGGTTCGGTTCTAGGGTTCGAGCCCTCGATGGCGTACGGGCAGTTGTAGAGCAGCGCGAGCTCGCCAAAGCTCTCGCCTGGGTTGCGGTTAGGGCTAGGGTCTAGGGCTAGGGTTAGGGTTAGGGCTAGGGTTAGGGTTAGAGCTCGCCAAAGCTCTCGCCTGGGTTGCGGTTAGGGCTAGGGTCTAGGGCTAGGGTTAGGGTTAGGGTTAGGGTTAGGGTTAGAGCTCGCCAAAGCTCTCGCCTGGGTTGCGGTAGGTGTGCACCACGTCGCCCGGCCGGCGGAGTAAGGTGACCTCGTACTTGCCGCCCTGCACGGTGTAGAAGTTGGGGTTAGGGCTAGGGGTTAGGGCAAGGGGTAGGGGTAGGGGTAGGGGCAGGGGTAGCGGTAGTTAGGGTTACCTGCACGATGTAGAAGTTGTCGGCGTCTACGTCGCCTTCAGCGATGAGCACCTGGTTAGGGTTAGGGTTAGGGTTAGGGTTAGGGTTAGGGTTAGGGCCAGGGCTAGAGTTGGGATTAGGGGTAGGGGTAGGATTGAGTCGCCGTGTGCGGTGATGATCACCTGGTCCGCCTGCGCCTCCACCTCGAACATCTGCGACATCAGATCTCGAAGATCCTCTGGGGAGAGCGCCTGGTTAGGGTTAGGGTTGGGGGTAGGGCTAGGGTTAGGGTCAGGGTTGGGGTTGGGGTAAAGGTTAGGGCTGGGGTAAGGGTTGGGGTTGGGGTTACAGTTAGGGTTAGGGTTAGGGTAAGGGTAAGGGTAAGGGTCCTCTCGCGAGAGAGCGCCTGGAGCATGAAGCACTCGAGTGAGGCCTTCTCGATAGCAGCGATCGCCGCAGCAGAGCGGGGCCGCTTGCCGCCGCTCTTGCCGCGCCGCCCACCGCCCCTGCCGCCGCCGCCGCCGCCGCCGCCACCACCGCCGCCGGCTTTGCCCCCCCCGCTCGCCTCCGCTGAGACCGCCATACGCTTGCGTGGCGCCGTGCTGGCGGCCGGTGGCAGTTTAGAGTCGAGCGAGCCCTTCTCAGCCTCCTTCTGCTTATCGGCCTCGACCTCGGCCTGCAGCTCCTGGATAGGTGTAGGGCCAGGGTTAGGGGTAGGGGCAGGGTTCGACCTCAGCCTGCAGCCCCTGCAGCCACAGTAAGTGTAGGAGCGGCAGCGGTAAGTGTAGGAGCTGCATCAGTAAGTGCAGGAGCCGCATCAACCAGCAAGCAAGTAAGTAGGCGTAGGAGCTCCTGCAGCTGCGAGGCGGCGAGCTTGTGCCGCGTCTGCAGCGCGGCGTAGGTCGTGCTCGAGCTCTTAGCCTCCATCGTCGCGGGCGCACCCTGCTCGCGCTCGTACGCCTGCTCCCACATACGGGCAGCCTAGTAACAGGCCAGCCGGCTAGGGGTTGCCATTCGAGGCTCAATAAACTCTGCATGTGCATGTGCATGTGCATCTATATCTATATCTGTATCGCTGCCTGCTCCCACAGCTTCATCCGCTCCTCCGCTTGCTTGCCGCGCCGCACGAGCTCGCTGAAGCGAGGTAGCGACGCGGCCTCACCCTGCAACGTAGGAGTACGCAGGTGAGTACGACTAACCGACTCACCTGCAGCGTGCTCCCGGCGCGGCATGGCCGTTAATAGTACAGCCATAGTAAGCACGGCCATGTACAGCCATAGTATAGCACGGCCATATTAAGTAGAGCACCTGCAGCGCGGCGATGACCGCCTGCATCTTGGCCGTCTCGTTGTCGCGACCCTCGTCGTCGCCGTTATTACCACCGGCCGCGTCGTGCGCCGCACCGTTGCAGCCGAGGTCGCCTGTCGTGGCCCTGCGCCGTCGCGGCCGACTGCCACTCGGTTTCATGGCCACCACCTCCTCCTCCTCCTCCACGGCACCCAGCTTCTCTCGCGGCTTCTTCTTGCCTCTTCGGCCCTCACCGCTGTCGAACGAGTTGGACCTGCGCAGCTCCTGTGACGGGGCGCGGTCGTTCGACGAGCGCCTTGACGAGGTGCGCTTCGGCGGGTCTCCATTGGCTGCCCATCCCAATCGATCCCCCATCGGCCCTTGGGAGAGGGAGTGGCTCATGGGAGCGGCGTAGGAGAGGGATCGCCGAGGAGAGTCGGCTGCTCCGAAGTTGTCCTTAGGTATCTTGAAGGACTCGGTTGTCGCCCTTCTGACGCGGGGTTTAGGTTTAGATGCCTCAGCAAACTGGCTTGGTCCTAGTGATGCTGTCCTCCTTGGTCCCGGCTCCGCCCTGACGCTGAGCTGCCGGCGCGGCTTAATAACAATCTCCGACGCGTCGACTGCTTCGTAAGATCCAATGCTTGTTTCTTCGACGACGGCCGAGAGGTCACCTGTGGTGGCCCGCCGCCGCCGCCGACTGGGCTTGGCGACCATGGGGTTGGGCTCCATTGGTGCTCCTCGCCCCAAAACACGCGCTGAAACAGGAGCAGATCTGCGGCAGGGGCAGATAAAGAGATAAATAGATCAATCGCTTATCGTATCTTATCGCGAGCAGACAACCCGCAGTTCCAGTGTCCCTCGATGTCACCCCAAACTTCCGCGGCGGTTTCACTGGCTTGAACCGCCACTTATGCCGCCCCGCGCAGGCTTTCACGAGACCCCCGAAGGACCCGAGTCTCGCAGGCTTTCACGAGCCGAAGGGTCTCGAGGAACCTACTCAGGGAGTCGTGGTTCCGTCTCGGTGAAAGACGCCTTCGACGAGTTCTCTGGCGACGAGTACGCCAGGAAGCTCTACACGCAGCTGGCAAAGATACCTGTGGTGGGCGAGGGGATCGAACAGATGACTAAGCCCGAGAAGGAGCGGCGGCTCAGGATCGCCAAGAACGCGATCAAGATTATCCAGGAGGGCTTCCGTAATTGGGTGAAGATGTTCCGAACCGAGCGGGAGCGGTGGAAGGTGACGAGCCGCGGCTACCTGAGCTACACCTCCGTCCGCCCCAGGGACAAGATCGCCGAGGAGGCGCGGCGGGTGAGCGTGGAGCAGCACGGCTGGCACGCGCCACTCAACAGGCGGTACCAGGCGCTAGGGCCGCCGCACCTCGACCTTGGGAGGAAGCCCGACTGGGGCGAATGGGCTGTGCGCAAGGCGGGCGCGAAGGACGGCGCGGTGGGAGTGGTGGACGGCGAGAAGAACCTCTTCGTCGGGCACGGCGAGAGCGTGCAGGGCGCCGTGCCCAAGTTCGGCTTCGCTTACTTCCAGACGTTCATGAACGACCCCAAGGCCGACCTCAAGGTGCAACCCTCACCCCTAACCCTAACCCTACCCTCACCCTAACCCTCACCCCGACTATAACCCTACCCTCAAGATAGCCCCATCCCAACCTTGCCCTACCCTACCCCTAACTCAACAAGGTGACGGTCGAGGCGATCTTCGGCGACCCAGACCTCTTCATATCCCGCACCGACCAGCACCCGGACCAGGTCCTCACCAAGGCCTCCAACCCCAGCCCTAACTCCAACCCTAACCCCAACTCCAACTCCAACTCCAACTCCCAACCCCAGCTCGAACCCTAGCTCCAGCCCCAACCCCAGCCCTACCCCCAACCAGGTGAACCACACCTGGTCCTCCGCTGACCTAGGAGCGGACATCATCGAGGTGCGCACCACCGACGCTAACGTCGTAACCCTGACCCTAACCCTATCCCTAACCCTGACCCTGACCCTATCCCTAATCCTGACCCTATCCCTCACCCTCGCCCTAACAATGACCCCTAACCCTAACCAGGTGCCCACCACCGACGCCAACTTCGGCCTCGGCCAGTACTACATCGCCGTCTACGGCGGCGGCGGAGGCACCGAGTGTCGCTTCACCATCTCGGTCAGCTCCAAACGGCCGCTCGCCGGCGCCGGGGCCAACGCGGTGCTGCTCGAGGGGGGCAGGGCCAACCAGGTGGCGCTAGCGGCGGTGCAGGCCGACTCGCGTCGGAAGCTGGTGGCGGCGGGGCGCAATGCCAGAGCTCTCATGGCTAAGTCAGCGGGCACGCACGGCGGCGCGACGCCGGAGCAGCGCCTGGCCGCCGTGCGGGCCATCGCGCCCTCCGCCGACAGCAATCTCGGCGGCGAGCTCGGCACCTCGGAGGCGGAGATCGCGCTGAAGCTCGGCGCCGCGCTCCGGGTGAGCATCGACTTTGCCCTGGCGGCGAGGCAGGGCGGCCCCGCCGCGATCACCGCCGAGTGGCTCTGCCAGGTCCTCGCGCACTGCACGGGCTACAGACAGCTGGCCAGCCGCGCGCCCCTCACCACACAGGGCGAGCCCGCCTCCTTCGTAGCGATTGTCATCTCTGGCGAGCTCCAGGTGGCGGCTAACCCTAACCCTAGCCCCCCCCGGACCCCAACCCTGACCCTGACGCCAACCCTAACCCTAACCCTGACCCCAACCCCAACCCTAACCCTAACTCTGACCAGGTGGCGGCCGACGAGACGATGCTCAAAGGCACGGCGACCAGCAGCATGCGTGCAGACGACCGGCGCGCGCGCTTCGGGCCGGGCGACGTGGTGGGCGAGGAGCCGCTGCTGGGGCGGCGCGGGGAGGAAGGCGAGGGGCGCAGGCCGGCCAACGTCGCGGCCAACGTGCCCACCGAGGTGCTCCTCTTCTCGTATGAGACAGGGTCAGGGTTAGGCTTAGCTAACCTAACCCTGACCCTGACCCTGACCCTGACTCTGACCAGGTGCTCCTCTTCTCGTATGAGATGCTGCCCGCGTTGCTCGACCTCGAGCCGGAGGCGGCCGACACGCTGCTGCGCCTGGTGGCGGTCTGCTCGACACAGAACCCACACCTCGCGCTCGCGGCGGCCGACGCGGCGGGCGGCGGCGGCGGCGGCGGCGGCGGCAGCAAGAAGGCGGCGGCGCTCAAGCAGGCGCAGGGCGCCACCGCCGCCTTCGCCACCTCCTTCGCCGAGAGGCTTCGGGACGAGAGCTGGCTTACGGCGATGGACAAGAGCGGTGCGCTGGGCGCGGATAGTCCGCGACGACGGCGCACGGGTGGCGCCGAGACCCCGCCGCCCGTCGAGCCACCGGCAATCATCTCGGCGCCGGAGATGGCCGAGCAGCCGGAGGAGGCGGAGGCCGACGCGGCGGCGGAGGCGGCGGCGGCGGCGGCGGCGGCGGCGGCGGCGGCGCGGGAGGTGCGGCGCGGCTGGAGCGGCCATGTGGACCCGGCATCGGGCGTCGCCTACTACCACAACGCCGTCACTGGGCAGTCGACGTGGCAGCGGCCGCCGCAGCTGATGCATTCACAGCGGTGGTCTGCGGGGGACGGGCTGCAGCAGAGCCTCTCTGGACTTTCCGCCGCCTCCGCCTACGCCTCCGCCTCCGCCTCCGCCTCATCGCTCCACAGCCGCGCCGGTGCCGCCGCCACTCCCACCGCTAGTGCCACCTGCTGTGTCAGGCTAACCCCAACCCCAACCCCAACACCAACCCCAAGCAGGTGGCGCTGCCGCGACTCGTCCTCGGCCACACACGGCCTCGGCCGCGCAGCCTGGCTCGGGCTCGGGCCTCGCGCGCTCGGCCTCCACAGCCACGACCTACTTCAAGCTGCGCGACCGCCGCGGCACCGCACTGCCCGTGGGCGGCTGGCTGGCACGCGCTGCCGATGCAGAGCGCCGACCACAGAGCGCCGCGCCGCCGACGACCGACTGGACGAAGCTGGCCCAGGGCAACCTCAGCAGGGGCGGCAGCAGTGGCCAGCGGCCGGGGGGCGAGGCGCCGCCCGATGGCAAGCCCCGCAGCGCGCTGCTCGATTACTACGAGCTCCTCGAGGGTAGCGCCTTCGCCGCGGACAACATGCTCTGCCGCCCCGGCGCCCTCGCCATCAAGGCGACCGCCGAGGTCTCCTCCGGCCAGTACAAGGCCAACGCCCTCGCGCAGAAGGCCACCTCCTTCGCCGAGGCCTCCTCCTCCGCCGCGCTCAGCCGGCCGCGCACCGCGCCGTCGGCAGCCAGGCCGCCCGCGCCCTTATCGCTGAGGCGGCCCAAGCTGGCGCTGGCGCGCCCCTCCACGGCGTCGGCGCACACGCCGGCCGCGGCCGCCCACGCCGGCGCGAACGAGCCATCGCAGCCGCGGCCCTCCACCGCGAGCGCGACCAGTCGCGCGGGCGGCGGTGCGGCTGGGATGGCTGGCAAGCAGAAGCCTCGCATGGTGCGGCGCTCGTCGAGTGTCGAGGCCACGCTGCAGCAGAAGCGGCTCTCAGAGGCCAACCTGGCCGACTCCACTGGCCCCACCGACAGGCTGCGCATGTCCAACCAGTACAAGGCGCGGCTCCAGTGGAGCACGGGGCAGTTCGAGCACATGAAGCGAGAAAAGTCGCGCAAGCTCACCATGGAGCTGCACGCCCTCGCAGAGGCGCGGCTCGATGGATACGAGCGCAAGTTCGCAGCGTTCGACGTCCAGGAGATCGCCAGTAACACCAAATCCAGGCCGCACTTTCATATGGAGCAAGTGCGTCAGGCGGTCAAGACTAGCATAGGCGCGCAGTGAAAAACGGTGTAGTTAATTCGCCGCGTTTCTTTGGCGCATTTCATTTTCAACCCTTTCTGCTCCTGTGCCTCATCCCTCAAGCAACTCCCTCCCTTGCGTCTCGAGAGCGTCTTCACCGTAAAGCCGTATACCTTATAGTATATTAAAGCCGTAAAGTAAACACCACCAATAAAAATAATGTAAAAATAATGTACTAACTCCCCTCTAAGTGAATTTAAGGGACTGCCCTAGGATTCCTATTTACTACATCACAGTGAGCTTTTGAGGCTCCGGGAACCTCAGAAATGGATTCTACGGCCAATTTGGGGTCTAGGAGGGTATACCTAGGTGTCCGCTGAGTATCACCCCTAACCCATATTATACATATATATATGGGGTGGTAACCAGCGGACATATATAGGGGTGATAATTAGCGGAAGGGGAAAAATATACCACTAAGATCGGAAATTCGTCAAGGATTCCGAATATGGCCTCAGAAATAGGTGCTCTTTAAAATCACTTGGCGGAGGGTCTCGTACCCGTATTTTAAACGGTACTTTATACACGCAACACGGTTCACGGTAGTCCTCGACCGTTTGGGGCAGGAGGCGGCCAGCGCACGCCACAACAAAGACGATGCGCAGTGTTGAGAGATAGAGATTGCCGCGGCCCTCGCCCTTCCAACTGCCGCTCTTGGCAGATATTGGCAGAAAACGAGATGCCGTGGCGACTCTCTGGACTTACTCTGGACTCTGGCGAAAAAAGCACCGCTAGTTATTATCCCCTGAAACGGTTCAAGCGGGTCCCGTTTTGGGGCTTTTTTGGGGGTTCGAACCCTTTTTTCGCAGCCGCTGTTTACCCTCCCTGAAACGGTCCCTGCGCCTTTCTCTGAAAAAAGAAGAAACATTTTGGGGCCGATTTGGGGCTCTTTTGGCCCTCGGAAAAGGGCCATGCTTCCACGCACTCAACACTGGCCGTTGTTCTAGACTTCATTTGTGCTGTGGTATGTCTCCCCCTCGCGCCATACACACAGGCGAGAAAAAACATTAGACAGGAAATAGCTGGATTCTGGCGGTTGAGTTTGTCGAGAGAATGACGCGCTTATAACTTTCCTTATTTTCTCATGAAACTGGCCTCTAGACGCCGAGACGGGGGGGTGCTTTGTGCCCCCCTTCGCCGCCCTATCGCCGCCCTGAGGCGCATCCTGAGTTCCTGACCGCACTATCACCCCCGTCACTTAGTTTCACAAGCCTGGCCGCTGCCCCAGGTGCGGTGTACCCCAGGTGCATATACGCTTTTAATACGCTTTAATCTGATCAGACGGGCGCTCACCCTCAATTGTTTACCAAACTTAACGTATAGCTGCCGCGCCCCACGCGGGCGGGGAGCGAAAGTTGTGAGTACGGGACCCGGGATATTTTAACTGCTGGCATAGAACATCCTCATCGGCTGAATAATCAGGCACCGAAACCCATCGCCTCACTTGTTCATGGTATTCAATTGGATCGCTCCGGCGCGCCGGACGCCGAACGCGAGAGTTGCTCCGCTCCAAACCAAGTCTCGGAGCTTGAAGGTGGAGCGAGCGCATCTGGAGCACATTTACTACGATCGCAAGGATAGCGTAGGAGGGCTTTTCGACCGGAATCGTCCCCTAATTTGGAAACAGGCTTCGCTCCTTTTTGTGGAAGCTAAGCTTGGTAATCGGCGAACGAAACTCATTACTAGAAGACGCGTCGACTTTCGGTTAAGTGGGAGAAAGCCATGAACGCCCATTTCCACACTTACGAGACCAGTTCCTCACCCTTAGGTTGACAATCTGTCCGCAAGTGGATAAAGGGAGCGGACACATGTGGCGAGAGGCCCCGAGAGGAGCAGAGGTAAGCCAGCAGGCGGAGGCACAGTCCCAGGTCGACTACTCATCGACGAAGACTGTGCCCGCCGTCCGCTGGTTTCTCCAAGGCGCATCTCAGAGCAATTACAACGTGAGTTACTGCGTGACCGAGTTACTGCGTTACTGCGTTACTGCGGTATCGCGGAATCGCGTTGCCGCTTTACTGCGGCTGAGATCGGCCTTGGTTCTCTGCTCGCCTCGCCCGCACCGTAGTTCGCGGTTCCCACCACCACCCCGACTTTCCTCCCCAGTGCGCTATCGCACCTGCGTCCGCTGCGTGGTTATGCACACTGCGTGTCTGTGTAAGGGAGGGGGGATTTGTCGTGGGCGCCCACAACAGCCAGCCCGGACAGATAGACAGGCATCATTTGTCTGTCTACCGTCCATCACGGCTGGCCGTGCGGCACCCAACGTTCCGTATTACAGTAATACGGTAGCCTACACAATTCCGCTCTCGTTTGTTTTCGCTAATGATACAGGCTGGCCAGCGGGTGTGAACCAGATCGCCGCACACAGCATCAGCCGCAGCACCGAGGCGCCGCCTCACACCATGAGACTCTTCTGCGTTGAGACTCTTCTGCGTTGAGAAGAGGCACCATGAGACGCCGCGAGGATGAGCCGCTGGATATTCACAATCATTCGCTGATCCAGATGGAGGTGCCGGATGACAGATCCACCGCCTTTCGGC
>Ga0209302_10002289_pt1 | contig 11186 bp, 8 predicted proteins | sample ArcOceMetagenome_2_FD_187445 | JGI IMG/M metagenome (GOLD analysis project Ga0209302, IMG submission 187445) | Marine eukaryotic phytoplankton communities from Arctic Ocean - Arctic Ocean ARC135M Metagenome (SPAdes) (version 2) | ecosystem: Environmental > Aquatic > Marine > Oceanic | place... | reverse complement strand
TCGTTATGAAGAGGAGCTTCTGACGCCGTGGGTTCAGTGATTTTCTGCGCTGTCGACTTAGGGGGCGGCGTCGCCTCTGATGAAATAGATACTGGCTGCACGAAAGAGGAAACCGTGTCAGGAGTGCCAGGCAGCGAAGGCGTCAAACCAAGCTGTATATGGTGTTTGACAGCCACAGAAGACTGCTCAAGCGACGACTCAACACTTTCATGCCAAAGATAGTAAGCCATGCCGTGCATGCCTATGGAGACTCCTCCTATCATCAGCCACTTAACCCAGCTCAGGGACCCCTTTTTTTCATACTCCATTAGGCGTAATCAAACCTATCTAGCTCTTTATTGTCGCGCAATCTCAATACCGAAATTGGCATATCGGACTAGCGGCGAGGAAGCGATATAATAACTGAAGTTGTAAAAAGTTAAGGCCGTTAATAACGCATTAGCTCACCAACGAGAGTGAGATCATATCATTATTTAAAACGAGGGCACTGAATGTCTCCTGTCTGTTCAATCCATGACATATCCAATCCAGGATCCAAAGGCATGACATATAATGACACCCGCCTCATTATCGTTCAAAAAAACCTACAGTTTTATGTCTATCTAAACAGCTGCCCGCACCGGGGCATACCTCTCGAGTGGCAGCCGGATCAATTCCTCGACATGGATAAAGAGTTCATACAATGTGCTATGCATGGAGCCTTGTTCAGCATAGACACAGGCCGTTGCATCACGGGGCCATGTCCCGGAGAAAAGCTAACGCCCATCCCCCATTGCATCGTTGATGATCAGATTTACTTGGTTTAGTCTGAGGCATTGCAGGTGATAGTTAATGAGTAAGCATAGGCTTTATAACCGGGATAATCGCTCTAATGCTAATTCGATTCGATCCAACCCCGTCGTATACGAGAAGCGGATAAACTGATTTGCCTTATACCGCCCAAAATCTAATCCCGGCGTGACAGCAATATGCTGATTTTCTAGCAATTCCCAGCAATACGTAAAGGTGTCGTCAGTTAAATGAGAGGCATCTGCGTACACATAAAAAGCGCCTTCCGGCATTAAAGGAATCGCAAAACCAAGCTCTCTCAGACCGCCCACAAGAATATTTCGACGCGCTTCAAATTCAGCACGGCGGATTTCTAAAATAGCGAGAGTTTCGGGCTCAAACGCAGCCAACGCGGCATACTGGGAAATGGTTGGTGGAGATATATACAAGTTTTGCGCGAGCTTTTCGATACTGTCAACGGCACTCTCTGGTGCAACAACCCAACCTAAACGCCAGCCAGTCATTCCAAAGTATTTCGAAAAGCTGTTTATAACGAATGCCGAATCATCCACTTCAAGGATAGACGGCGCATCAAAGCCATAAGTGAGACCGTGATACAATTCGTCAACAATGAGATGACCGCCTTGCACCTTAACTGCTGCTGCAACATCAGCTAATTGATCCCGATGTAATACAGAACCCGTAGGGTTTGCCGGAGAAGCGATTAATACCCCGGCTGTATCAATAGCCCATTGAGATTGAATCAGGTCAGGTGTCAATTGGTACGCTTGCGTGTGATCAACAGGAATTAATTGCGCTTTCGCATCAACAAACCGAAGGAACTGGCGATTACATGGATAACCGGGATCAGCCATCATAAAGCGTGAACCAGGCTCCGTTAACAAGCCAAATACCATGAGTAAAGCACCTGAAGCTCCGGACGTGACGATAATCCGCTCAGGCGCTATCGTTAAACCATAGCGTTGCTCGTAGAAACGAGCAATAGCCACACGAAGCTCCGGGATACCCGCTGCAGGTGTATATTGAGTCAAACCTTTGTCAATTGCTCGATGAGCGGCCTCTTTTATAGGAGCAGCGGTTGCAAAATCAGGCTCTCCTGCCTCCATATGCACTACATCGTATCCAGCTGCATCCAATGCTTTGGCGCGCTTTAGTAAATCCATTACTTTAAAAGATTCAATCTCATTAGCCCGTTGCGACCACTGTGTCATACCAACCTCTACTATTTAACGATCACCTCTAATTATAAACCACCGACACTGGCCAGCTAAGCTTGGTTTTACTGAAAAATCGACTCTTTACAGGCATTGCTACTGAATATGAGGGATATTCGACGACTTTTTCGCCTTCAGGGCTAGCCTAATGTGGTTCGTTCTGGTAATTTCCTCAACCTTCCAAGCTCAGGAAGCTGGAATTACATAGTATTGGACTGCTGGTTTGTCCTTAGACCCAGCCATTTCGGAGAAGTGAGGCACACATGCCAAACCCTAACGATTCACAGTTCTCTCACTTTGTGCCTTACGAGGCAGCCAAGGATGAGGAGTATATGAACGAACCCCAGAAGGATCACTTCCGCGATATTCTTCTGGCTTGGAAAAAACAATTAATGGAAGAAGTGGATAGCACTATTCACCATCTTCAAGAGGAAGCATCAAACTTCGCTGACCCTAGTGATCGCGCTAGCCAGGAAGAAGAATTTAGCCTCGAACTTCGCACACGTGACCGTGAGCGCAAGCTGATTAAAAAAATCAACGAAGCGATGGAACGTATCGACGACGACGATTATGGATACTGCGATGCATGTGGCATCGAAATTGGTGTCCGTCGTCTTGAAGCACGTCCCACAGCGACCATGTGTATTGATTGCAAAACACTGGCCGAAATCAAAGAGAAGCAGATCGGTTCTTGATCGATCTATTTCAACAGGTGAACACCGTTCACCTGTTGCTCCTCCCTAAATAATATCGACCCAATGTATATTGGCCGTTTTGCCCCATCCCCTACAGGCCCACTCCACTACGGATCACTAATTGCGGCATTAGCTAGCTATTTGGATGCGCGCTCATCATCAGGCCAATGGCTAGTTAGAATTGAAAACACCGACCCTCTACGTGAAGTACCCGAGTCTTGTCATCTGATCTTACAAACATTAGAGGCATTCGGCTTTGAGTGGGATGGTAAAGTCGTATGGCAGCATTTACAACACGATATATATCAAGCGGCTCTAGATGACTTATTAACAAAGGACACAGCCTACTATTGTAATTGTTCACGCAAACAGATTATGCAACGGCATCACTCAAGCCGCTATGACAATTACTGCCGTGAACGACATAACACCTCTTCACCCGCTGCTATCCGCTTCAAAGCACCTCATTCAGATCAGATAAATGCACACGTTAAATGGCACGACGATATTCAAGGCGATGTCATTAGCCCAAACAGCGATGACTTCATTTTAAAGCGTAAGGATAACCTATGGGCCTATCAACTCGCCGTTGTAGCGGATGATATCGAAGCGCATGTTACCCATGTCGTTAGAGGATCAGATCTGTTACACGAAACACCAAAACAGATGCTGTTGCAAAGCGCTTTAGGTGCAGCCACTCCGCACTATGCGCACATTCCTATCGCCACGTCGCCTTCCGGTCAAAAGCTAAGCAAACAAAATTTTGCTAAAGCTATAAACACTGAAGATAGCAGCGTTTTATTAGTCGAGGCGCTGGTTTTTCTTAACCAGATAGTGGATCCTGAATGGTCAGGCGCATCGTCACGTCAGATATTACAATGGGCCATCCGTAACTGGGATATTTCTCGTATTCCACACTTACTAGCTCAACCGCGGCACTCAGGATAAACACTATGTATTCACATCGCGTGATTCTGCTATTAATTGCTATGTGCTGGCTCTTTTTGCCTGCGGTGTTTAGCTGGTGGCTCACACTTGAGCACAGTTTCGGACTGACCTTTTTAGCGTGGGCGATAGGTATAGCGCTCTGCCTTTATAGCGATTTTAGGCGAACACCTTCATGAACTTTTCGGTGACTGAACTCTTTATTATCTTTACGGCGTACTTGTTTTTCTTGTTTGCCATCGCTTACGCAACTGAACGCAACGTTATCCCTCGCCGTATATCAGAACACCCATTAGTCCATGCAGTCTCCTTAGGAACTTACGCCAGCGTTTGGACTTTTTATGGCTCGTTTGGAATGATCGAGCAGTCCGGCATGTTATTTCTAGCATCCTACCTAGGTGCCACAGCAGCATTCTTCTTAGCGCCTGTTCTATTTACACCCATTTTCACCATTACTAACCGCTATAAACTCAGCTCATTAGCTGACCTGTTTGCGTTTCGCTTTCGCAGTGCGCTTGTCGGCACCATAACGACTTTACTGCTCTTTTGCGCCGTATTACCGCTTATCTCTATTCAGATCCAAGCCGTTTCAAGTTCACTTAATGTGCTAAACCGCAATGTCTCTAGTCCTCAGATTGCCGCTGCTTTCTGCACGCTTATTGCCTTATTTGCCATCTTATTTGGAACCCGGCATCCCTCATTACGCGCCCGCAACCGAGGCCTTGTAGTGGCCATGGCAACAAGCTCTGTTATCAAATTACTCGTATTACTTGGCATTGCTCTCTACGTATTATTCGCCGTTTTTAATGGCCCGACCGACCTACATGCTTGGCTAGCAGAGCGCCCTATGATTACCGAGCGCCTACTACAAAACAGTGACGGTGAGAGTTGGCGCACGCTACTACTGACCTTCTTTTCGGCGGCTATTGTCATGCCACACATGTTCCACCTAGCATTTACCGAAAACCGTACGACCGAGACCTTACGCAAAGCATCATGGGGGATGCCACTTTATTTATTTGGCATGGCCGCATGCGTTCCTATTATCGTGTGGGGGGGATACAAAATAGGAGTAACAGATCATTCGTCCTTCTTATTGCTCTATCTAGGTCGCGCCTTGCAGTCCGATGTTATGATTATTGCCGTCCTCATTGGCGGCCTTACAGCAGCAAGCGGCATTATTATAGTCACGGCCATATCCATGGCATCTATGCTACAAAACCATGTCATTCTGCCGCTGATCAAAACACCGGAAAACATTAAATTTTATGACTTACTCTTGTGGATACGTCGTATTTTAATTTTGTTAGTCGTATCGTCAGGCTATTTCTTTTACATCCTTTTAGGCAGCTCTCAGCAATTTCATATATTAGGCCTAAGCGCCTTTATCGCCTTTTTACAGTTCCTACCCGGACTATTGGCAACGCTATTTTGGCTCGGCGCAAACCGCATCGGTCTCATCAGCGGCTTGGTCGTTGGTATGCTAAGTTGGGCGCTAACGACTTTTTATCCTTTTTTCACAGCAGGGCTCTCGTTCAAAGCAATCGAGGCGGTTAACTGGCAGTCCGCTGCCATTCTTTCTCTCTTACTTAATATTACTGTTTTTATAGCCATTTCACGCCTAACAAAAGTGACGCCGGAAGAAAGGCGCGCAGGTGAAGCCTGCCTAGCAAATGCTCTCGACACCCCCGAAGGCGTTGCCCGACCCGCCTTTGAAACAAAAGACATCATCCGCCTACTCTCTCCCAAGCTAGGCGAAGCTGCTGCTCGTCGAGAGCTTGGCCATGCCATACGCCGATTAGACCTGACTGCGGATCAATTAGCGCCATTAGATATGCTGCGTTTACGCAATACATTAGAACAAAATCTGTCCGCACTCATCGGACCTATTGAAGCAGCAACACTCTTAGAGCCGTTAAGTAAACAACCAACTAGCACGGGAGCATTCCCCGCCCGTGACATTCATTTTCTAGAAAGCCACTTAGAAACATACCAAGCTAAGCTCAGCGGTTTAGCTGCCGAACTCGATGAGCTACGCCGTTACCATAGAACGACATTAGAAAAACTACCCATCGGAGCTTGCACAGTTTCCCCTTCACAGCAGATATTATTTTGGAATAATGAGATAGCCACACTCACCCAGCTTACGCCAATAGACGTTAGCGATCTTACGCTCTCTGAGCTACCCCAGCCTTGGTGTGAAGTCCTACCGGCATTTATTTCGCAAGAAGCGAACCACCTTACCGAAGTCCATATCCGTTTACGTGATCAAGATTATTACCTAACACTGCACAAAAGCCACTTATCCGATAATCCTGACAGCTCCATCGTCCTCTTAGTAGAAGATGAGACCAGCCATCACTTGTTGGCCGAAAAGCTGACCCATAATGAACGCCTCGCCTCCATTGGGCGCTTTGCGGCAGGCGTAGCTCATGAGATAGGCAACCCAATTACGGGGATTGCTTGCTTAGCTCAGAACCTACCATTAGAAACAGACCAACCCGAAGTTCTACATACTGGCGAGCAAATTGTTGAGCAGACACGGCGCATCAACCGTATCGTTCAATCCTTGATCCGGTTCGCTAGAACGGGTCAAAGCATTGGAGATATTCACTGCGAACGATTAAAGCTCGCGGATTGCATTGAAGAAGCCGTGCATCTAGTATCACTCGATAGCCATGCGAAACAGCAAAATTTTTTCCGTGACGTACCCACTAACATTGATATCGAAGCTGACCCGCAGCTCATCATTCAGGTGCTGGTCAATTTACTTAACAACGCCTGCGATGCCTCCCCGATTCAAGGAGCGATTTGGATACATGCCGAACAGCAAGATCAACAAGTACTGCTGAGCATTACCGACGAAGGCACCGGCATTGACGATTCAATCAAAGCGAAGCTCTTCGAGCCTTTTTTTACAACCAAAGACCCTGGCAAAGGAACCGGCCTAGGACTACCTTTGGTCTACAACATCATTACAGAACATTATGGTAGTATTGAGATAATAAGCCCCGCCAACCAACAACTGTGTAATGGCACGCAAGTTATCATTACCTTGCCCGGGCTACAAAGCGAGTCACCATGACCGCATGTGTGATAAACGTAGGTAGAGATTTATGAGTCGTATTTTGATCGTAGAAGACGAGTCGATCATCCGTGCGGCGTTAAAACGCTTGCTGGAAAAGAACAACTACACTGTCGATGATGCCGCATCCGTTGACGAAGCCACCTCCGAATTTAACCTTAACGACTATCAGCTAATTATCAGTGACCTACGATTACCAGGATCTCCCGGTACTGATTTGATTACATTAGCGAGTAATACCCCGGTTCTCATCATGACAAGCTACGCGAGTATGCGTTCAGCAGTTGATGCCATGAAAATGGGGGCTATTGATTATATAGCCAAACCTTTCAACCATGATGAAATGCTCACGACCATCAGTACCATTATAGCGAATGCAGCCAAAGGCAGTTCCAATCACACGCCAGACAACGCACCCATACTACATAGCGGAGCCCATACGGCGACCACATCGCCAGAACAAGGTGACTTTGTCGGCAGCTGCGAAGCCATGCTGTCTTTATTCACACGAATTTCCAAAGTGGCACGCACTGATGCCACAGCACTCATTTTAGGCGAATCCGGCACTGGTAAAGAACTAGCCGCAAAAGCAATTCACGAACAAAGTGATAGGCGCACAGCATCGATGATCTCTGTTAACTGCGCATCGATCCCTGAAACACTTATAGAATCCGAACTTTTTGGTCACGAAAAGGGGTCCTTTACTGGTGCTAATGCAGCCCGAAGCGGCCTTATTGAAGCGGCTGATGGCGGCACTCTTTTTTTAGACGAGATAGGTGAGCTACCACTAGAGGCACAAGCGCGATTATTGCGTTTCCTACAAGAAAGCGAGATTCGACGTGTAGGGTCAGTGCAATCTAAAAAGGTCAATGTACGCCTCATTGCAGCTACACACCGGAATTTAAAAGAGCTCGCCAAGCGAGGCCTATTTAGGGAAGACTTATACTATCGCCTCTATGTAATGGAATTGCGTATGCCGCCCTTACGCGAGCGAGGGCAGGATATTTTAGAACTAGCTGATCAGTTTTTGATAAAAGCATGTGAAAAAATGTCCACAGCTCCGGCTACTTTATCACCTAGCTGCCGAGAAGTGATGCTAGCCTATCAATGGCCGGGAAATGTACGCGAACTAGAAAACGCTATTGAGCGTGCGGTTATTTTAGCTGATGACCACATTATTACACCCGAGCTACTAGGCTTAGATATTGATATACGCCCTTCACTCGAAACCATCGAGCATACTTATGGAGAGCGCACATCGAACCAGCTGCCGCCCGACCTGCCCGTACAAAAACAATCACGAGCGGGCTTATCGCTCGATGATTACTTTCAACGCTTCGTTTTAGAAAATCAGGAGCGCATGAATGAGACAGATTTAGCCAAGAAACTGGGTGTGAGCCGTAAGTGTCTCTGGGAACGTCGCCAAAAACTAGGCATCCCACGTAAGCCTAAAGTCTCATAAGGGTAACACTTTGGGTGTAATCACAAGCGGGTAACACTTAATAATCAAAAGTGTTACCCGCTTGTTACTCTAAGTAACACTTTACAGTTACACTGCGTTACATACCTGAACCAATATTCATGATTTGAAAAAATAATCATTTAAAAACAAACGCTTAATAAAACTGGCACATCGCCTGCAATATACTATGTGTACAAACAACAACAATAAGCTTTAAACACAGACCGCAATAAAAATAAAAATTGGAATGTGCAGATAAGTTATCTACCTCGAATAAAAATAATAATGAGGTTTAAAAAGGCTGGTCGCTAGGATTGTGTGATAACACCCCCAAGGCACCAAATAAAAATAACAAGCTAAGGTTATACCGGCTTGCGATCAGCTTAAATATCTCTCTTTGATTCAAACCCCTTTCAGCTTAATGTGTTTGCCTATAGATGGTATGATTAAGAAAACCCAATGAGCTGCACAATAAATACACATGCCTACCCGACTTATTAAAAAAGTGACCGGTCTTTTCCGGAACAAACCTGCTACGGCAGAAGTAATAACCCCAGAAGAGCAAGCACCCGTTGTTGCTCACGTCGCATCAACTGATAGCTTCCCTCGCGTTATTACCGAAGAACAGCATCAAATAGCGCGCAAATATTTGGATGACAATGCAGCCAAGGTTGTTTATCGACTATTGGACGGCGGCCATCAAGCTTACCTAGTTGGCGGATGTATCCGCGATTTGCTACTTAATAAGCGCCCTAAAGATTTTGATGTAGCCACGAGCGCTCACCCTGAAGAAGCTCATCAGCTTTTTAAGCGCTCTCGCTTGATTGGACGACGCTTCAAACTATTACACGTTCGGTTTGGTCGCGAGCTTATTGAAGTCGCTACCTTCCGCGCTAATCATGATAGTAACGATAACGACAACGAAACCCTTGGCAAGCAATCTGACTCTGGGTTAATTCTGCGTGATAATGTCTACGGCACCATTGAAGATGACGCTATACGCCGAGACTTTACTATCAATGCGCTTTATTACAGCGTAGCTGACAAAAGCATTTATGACTTTGCAAACGGTTACGATGATATAGACAAACGCACTATTCGAATGATTGGCGAGCCTGAAAGCCGCTACCGCGAAGACCCCGTTCGCATGCTACGCGCCATACGTTTTAGCGCCAAGCTCGATTTTACGATTGAGCCTGCAACAGAGGCTCCGATCATACCCTTAGCAAGCTTACTGCAAGATATCGCGCCTGCTCGCTTATTTGATGAAACATTAAAATTACTACAATCTGGCCATGGCGAAGCATCGTTTATCCTATTAAAAGAGTACAATCTGTTAGAGCAACTACTACCGCTCACGCGACAAGCTATTGATGACCCGACCACTGGAGAGCAAGCCGAAACGCTCATCATCAATGCACTTAAAAACACAGATCGCCGACTAAGCCAACGTAAGAGCGTAACACCCGCTTTCTTATTTGCAGTTCTATTATGGCAGCCATTACAGAACCGCATGCAAGCACTGCTCAAAGAAACACGTATGCCTGCTTACACTGCAATGCAGACTGCCGCCAATGAAATAATTTCTGAGCAAGTTAAACGTATTGCTATACCTAAACGTTTTTCTGTCCCGATGCGTGAAATTTGGGAACTGCAGCTTAAATTACCTAAACGTCATGGCCATCGTGCACAACAGGTACTAGAGCAGCCACGTTTCCGTGCAGCTTACGATTTATTGTTACTGCGCGAGCAAAGCGGCGAACAAACGAACAACCTAGGCCAATGGTGGACACGTTTTCAATCGGCGTCTGAAGAGGAAAAATCGGCCATGGTTGCCGATATAAAACCCGCGCGCAATACGCGCAGCTCATCGCCAAAGAGCAAAAGCACCTCTCAGCCATCGAGTGACACGAACAAACCAAGACCTCGCCGCCGTAGCCGAGCCCCAAATGACCCGCGCAACAAGCAAGCCTAATCATCTTTGCTATATCGGACTCGGTAGCAACCTCGATAACCCTAAACAACAGGTTATCGAGGCGCTAGCCGCACTCGTCCTCATTCCAAACACAGAGCTCATCAAACAGTCTGCTCTCTACCGTTCAGACCCCGTTGGCCCACCCGGCCAACCTGACTACATTAATGCCGTGGCCGCTATTCGTACCCTTTTAGAGCCGGAGCAACTTCTTGATGCACTGCAAGCAATAGAACAAGACCACCAGCGTATCCGTAAAATTCACTGGGGGCCTAGAACACTCGATCTGGATATCATCTTGTTCGGTGACCAATCCATTGCCACCGAGCGTTTAACCGTACCTCACCCTTTTGCACACGAACGCAATTTTGTGTTATGGCCACTTGCCGAGATAGCACCTAGCGGCCTTCAGTTCCCTAACGGAAACACACTGACTCATCTTTTAGTCTCGAACCCGCTGGGCACACTCGAAAAGATATCGGTATAATCTGCTCCTAAACCAATAAGACACTATGGGTTACCTATGAACAATGTCACATTACATACGTTATCCGCTTGCAAACAGGCAGGCGAGAAGTTCGCTGCACTGACAGCGTATGATGCGTGCTTTGCCCACGCCGTTAGCGAAGCTGGGATTGAAGTGATCTTAGTAGGTGATTCCTTGGGTATGGTCCTACAAGGCCAAGACAGCACATTACCCGTCACGATGGACGACATGGTCTATCACACACAAAGCGTTTCACGTGGCAATCAAGGCGCCTTAGTTATGGCCGATATGCCATTTATGAGCTACGCCACGACTGAGCTTGCTATGGCTAACGCTGCTCGCTTAATGCAGGCCGGTGCACATATGGTTAAGCTCGAAGGCGACCGCTGGTTGGCTGATGCAATTACACTATTGTCTGAAAGAGGCATTCCCGCCTGCGTGCACATGGGACTAACGCCTCAAACCGTCAATAAGATGGGCGGTTATAAAGTACAAGGGCGCGATAGCGAAAGTGCTAAGCAAATGATCGAGGATGCT
>Ga0209302_10002285_pt1 | contig 11191 bp, 10 predicted proteins | sample ArcOceMetagenome_2_FD_187445 | JGI IMG/M metagenome (GOLD analysis project Ga0209302, IMG submission 187445) | Marine eukaryotic phytoplankton communities from Arctic Ocean - Arctic Ocean ARC135M Metagenome (SPAdes) (version 2) | ecosystem: Environmental > Aquatic > Marine > Oceanic | place... | reverse complement strand
TGTCCGGCATCTCCAATCCCAACAATCGAAGAGGTTTTGACCGAGACGGAAACGAAAAACGTGTTTGCGTTTTTGGCACGAAAAAAGAAACCGAAACCGCCAACCGGCGTCCGAGCGCGCGACGTGATCACCGAAACCGTACGGCTCACGTTCCGCGATTTCGCCGCCACCGTGGTGCTTGCGGTGTGCGCTGGGGCGGCGGCGCAGGTTGTTAACTTGGGGGGGACTTTTTTGCTGGCGATCGCGGGGGTGCACGAAGTCGACATCGTCGCTGCGGCGTTCTTGCTAGCGGTGCAGGTAAGTATTTCCCATTCACCACATTCCGCCTCCCTGATTGCCCATACGAGACTGACACTTTATTTTTTATCTCCCAGCTCGCGAAGCAAGTCGCACAGATTTCCGTGCGCGTGGCGACGTTCCGCAACGCGCGGGATGTTGATTGTGCTGATGTCACGTCCGATGGCGGTGGAGTCATTACTTCTGCTTCGAGAATGAACCCAAAAAACGCGTGGCGAGAAATCGTGGACGCCTTCGCCGTGTGGAAGTTCGTTTTGTTCATCGACGCGCGGCGGTTACTATCCATCGCGTGGAACGGGGTTCTCACGATTCCCGTTCCGTACTTGGGTTTGGTGAAACTTCTTGACTACGCTTTGTGCGTCCCGGTGTTTCTGTTCGAGGGGTTGCAGGGTAAGGAAAATTTAAAGAGAAGCGAAACGCTGATGCTGGGGCACCGAATGCGTTTGCTTCGCGCGGGGCTGGGGCTAGGTACGGTGTTGTCCCTAGCGGTCGGCGTGGTGGTGGGAACTTTCAGCGTCATAGTTCCGTCGCTTCCGTCGTTATTAATGGAACCCGCGACCTCTGCGGCGGCCACCGCAACCGCGGCCGGTGTCAGTGGAACTGTGTCGAGCGGCATGGACACAAATCGCGCGTCGGAAACGGCGATGGGGATATTCACCGGCACCGCGTTCGACCGGGTGTGGGACGTCGGCACGATCACGGAAAAGTGGGCCACGGTTTTTTTGCTGGCGTTCGCGGTGGTCGGGTCGTTCCTCTTCGCCGCCGCGGTGCGACAGCTCGTGTACGTTTTTTACCGGGAAACCGCGGCGAGGTACGCGCCGCCGCCGCCGCCGGATGAGGTGGTGGACGGCGGCGAACCCGGACCGGTTAAAAAGTTTTTAGCGAAGATGGCGTTCTGGAAGAAAGTAGAGGATGGGGACACGTCAGACGCGGTGGCGACGCGAACCGCGGAGTTGCGGGAGAAGGAGAGCTCTGGGGGGGATAAAGATTTCGCCAAGGAGAAGGGAAGCTAGTCGTTATACGTGTATACCGAGAAAATAGAAGTACAAGCGCTGTGTTTTGCAGAGAATCGCAGCACATGTTGGTACTAAGGGAAAATTTCTTGGACGCGTCGACGTCTTTCCTTTTAGAACCGAGTTGAAAAGCTACGACTCACTCCACGACGCACCTCGTCTGGGCGTGTTTTCTTCCGTACCCAACATGGCGGCTCCTCCCCCGAACCTCACCTCCGCGTTCGACCCCCTGACCCTGGCGGACGTGCTGACCGCGAAAGCCACCGTGGCGAACACGGGCGGCAAACTCGACGGTGGCGGGCCTCGGTCGGTCGTCGCGGTCTGGGAAACCTCGACGCTTCGCGAAGCCCTGGACGAGCTCGCGATCAGTGGCATCAAGTCCGTGCCCGTGCGCGTGAAGCTGACTGGTGAGATCCTGGGCTTCTTCGACGCCTCCGTTGCCGTGCGCGTGGCGCTTGACGCCGTGGAGCGCGGTGAGGGTCAGACCGAAGCCGTGGCTCTTGGAAAAAACGTTATCGACGTGATACACCCTTCGCTGGTTTCCGGCACGCGAGGCGACGGCGGGTCCATTCCCTTCGCGTGCGCGGCTCTTCCCCTTCGCGAACTCATCTCCGACCTCGGATACCTGCTCTTCGAACAGCACTGCGACAATTTGTACGTCAACACCGAGGTCCGACGCGTTTGCGTGGTCGAGACGAACCAACCGTCAACCGACTCGCCGCCAAAGCCGTTGACTCCGCCGGACGCGAGCTCTTCGTACGACGCCACCAAAGCGCACGGCGCTTCGCAGGTCGCCCCCACGGAAAATCCCAAGTGGGAAGAAATCGTCGATGTCGTGTCACAGATGGATATCGTGCGGTGTCTTCTTCTCGCGGTGAACGCGACGGTGATTCTGGATTCTGAACGCGACAGTGATTCTCAATACGCGACGCAATCGCGGAACCTACGACGCGCGCTACGCGAGTCCGTGGGGACGCACGCGTCGCCTCCGTTCTGCACGTTCCAGGACGCACCCGTCGCCGGGGTGTTCCGAGAGATGATTGCGAAAGGTATAGGCGCGGCTTGTGTGGTGCGCCTCGGCAAATGGACCCTGGACGGCGCGGGGGACGCCTCGGCGTGGCGCGCGATTGATACGCTGAGCTTCAGCGATTTCACCAGCCCGTCCTTTGCCGAGGACAGCGAGGATGTTCTCAAAGAAACTGTCGGTTCGTTTCTAAGCCGGGGGCGAGACGGTGCCGGGATCGTCAAGCTTATGGACGCGCTCGGTGAAGACGCCACGATGGCGGACGCTGCGCAGGTGATGGTCAAGCAGCAGATACACCGCTGCTGGATCGTCGACGCGAACGGAAGCCCAGTCGGCGTCGTCACCTGCACTGACGTGCTGCGCTGCGTCGCGACCGCGATCGGTCGATTCGAAGTGGAAGATAGGATGCAACGCGCTGTGAACCAAGCCTTCGACGGGCTGATTTCAGAAGTTACGCCGGCGGTGTAGGAAGCGCCGGCCAGAGGCGAGAGAAACGAGAGATGAAGAAACGAGAGAAACGAGAGACGAAGAAACGACAGACCACCGACTGCGTAACGAGACAGACCGAGCGCGTAAAGACAATGAATGCAAAACGTATCAGCTCGGACATCTCGTCTCTCGCCCCCCTCGTCCCCGGCCTCGGCCACCGCTTCGACCGCCCGTACCGTCACGCTGAATATCAATTTTACCAACGCTTTCATTTAACATGTCCGCGTGCGCGCCGGCTGCTTTTTTCAACCACCCAAACCCGCCGCCCCGTCCGCCGCCTGGGTTCGGTTTCAGTTTCGGGAAAGGAACGTGCCCGCCACTACTCGTACTCGCGCGCGGCTCAGTTGTATCAGCATTTTGCTTCGGTTTAGGAACGTGCCCGCCGCTACTCGTGTTCGCACGCGGCTCGGTTGTATGCGCATTTAGGGTCACGAGATCCGAAGCCCTCGGCCGCGCCGAAGTGAGCACGATTTCGCAGGCACCGACGTCAATCAGCCCGTTTCTGTGTTGTTGCCGTTTCATCGCCGCCGCGAATCGCTCGCGCCGCGCGCGCTCCGCCGAAGACGAAACGCATTCGGACGTACCCGCTGCGTTTTCGTCGTTCTCGTCCTTCTCGTCGCCGTCCAGATTGACGTGGCGCACGTCATCATCTTCAATAGGCACGCGGCACACCGGGCACATGTGTGTGGGTGGTGGGGGCAACCTACACGCCGCGGCGGCGTGCGCGCCTCGCTCCGCCGCCGCCGCAACCGCGGCGCGCGCTTTCCAGCGCCACCACTTCACGAAGCAGTTTTCGTGGAAACAGTGGTAGCAGGTCATGAGCTTCATGAACGGTCTCCTTGTGGTGCGCTGCTCTCGGTCCCCCCCGCGCCCTGCATCAACCGGAGTAAGGCAAAACGCGCAGTCTCCGTCCGGGAAATTCATCTCGCTCAAACAATCAAACGCGCACTCGCACAGCAACGCGAGGATGGGCTGGTTGGTCAAGCCGCGACACGCATCTTCCAAACCCCGAAACACGAAAGCTTGACTCACGTCGTCCAGCCCGCGCGCGTTTGTTAACGTAACCGAGGGTGGGTTCCGTGGGTAGTCGTTATCCAGGGTCAGGGTCAGGGTCGCCCGGACAAACCGCGTGGTCTCGTCATCCAGGGTTCGCGGCGCCACGTCCAAGGACACCGTGGTGTGTTTCCAAATGCGCGAGGAAGATTCCGACAGAGGTTCATCCCGCCCACCATCACTCGCGCGTCTCACCACCAACCCGTCGTCAGGGTACAGCGCCGCGAGCGCCTCGAGCTCCTGCTCTATCGCGGCCGCCGCGTCCGCCATCGCGACGCGGCGCGCGTCTGGCGCAGCGCGAGCGCAGAGCTTCTAGAGACCAATTTTACAGAATGTTTCCAACCCTCCACTCTCACTTTTTCTTTCCGGCTTATCCGAGGTTTTCCGCCACGTCCCTCACCGCGCGCGTCTGTCCTCCTCACAATCCCCCGCGCCGACACCGGGACCTCTCGCCGAGGCTTCCCCGCTCGTTTTCCCCGAGCGCAGTTCGCGTGCGAGGACTCGCGCGTTTATTCAGGCGCAACATAGGTCGAAGTGCTTGAAGTCGTTTTCGAGGAGATGGCCAGCACGACGGCATGCTTCGGTTTGGCCGCCTCGGGTACCCTCGCCGGTACCCGCGTGCCCCGCGCGCGCTCGGCCGCGAAGCCCACCACGGGCCGCGCCGCGCTTAGCGTTCGCGCGCACGGCCCCGGTGGCGGACAGCACCTTACCCCCGAGGTACGACCACCTTCCACGTTCCTTGACGCCCCAGCCGCCGCCCCACCGCCCCGATGTTCCTGCGCCTTCCTCGTGGGCGCTGAACAGACGAGCAGACACCGCCCGCGCGTCCCCAGAACGCCCTGGCGCACCATAACTGACCCCTCTTCCCGTCATCTCCCACTCCAGGATGTTTCCAAGATGAACACCGCCCCGACCGGCGTGGCGGGCGCGGTGCTCGACGCCCCGACCGGGGATGGGTCTAAAATCGAAGAAAGAAAGCACGTCTACGTCGAGACGTACGGGTGTCAGATGAACGTAAACGACTCTGAAGTGATGCTTTCGGTTTTGAAACAGGGAGGGTGGGACGAAACGACAGATATTCACGACGCGGATGTGATTCTGGTGAACACGTGCGCGATACGCGAGAAAGCGGAGGCTAAGATTTGGCAACGGCTGGCGTATTTCAAATCGCTTAGGCGACGCAAAAAGAAAGGGGAAAAACCCGTGGTGGGCGTGCTCGGGTGCATGGCGGAGCGGTTGAAAACCAAGCTCTTGGAAACCGACCAGCTCGCGGACCTTGTCGCCGGTCCGGATGCGTACCGGGATTTACCAAACCTGATCAACATCGTCAACGGGGGAAACCAAGCAATGAACGTGCAGCTCAGCGTGGAGGAGACATACGCGGATATAAGTGCGTATTGCGCGTTTCCCGAATCCCGCCTCCACGTTTTCCCACACGAGACTGACACTTTTTTTTACAATCACAGTCCCCGTGCGCAAAGAAGGCGCGCACGCCGCGTTTGTGACGATCATGCGCGGGTGCGACAACGCGTGTTCGTTTTGCATCGTGCCGTACACGCGCGGGCGGGAACGGTCAAGAGATCCTTCGTCTATTGAGTACGAAGTCCGGTTACTATCGGAACAGGGGGTCAAGGAAATAACCCTGTTGGGACAGAACGTCAACTCGTACGCGTACAGCGACGAAAACGGTTCGGGGGGCGACGCCACGGATTTCTTAACCATGTTGAGCAACGGTGGGGACGACGGGAAGGTCCGGGAAGAGGAAGATTTCAGTGTTGGTGGTGCGGACAGCGTGTTAAAAACAATCCCGGTAGGCATGTCCCCCGAAGTCGCCTCTGCAGGAGGCACGCCCTTCGTTGGGTACGCGGAGGGTTTCTCGTCTCGGTACGCGCCGAAGAAACGCAGGGAAGGGAGCGTGCAGTTCGCCCAACTTCTCGACCGCGTCGCCGCCATTGACCCCGAGATGCGCGTGAGGTTCACGTCACCGCACCCGAAGGACTTCCCCGATTCGGTGCTAGACGTGATTGCGTCACGCCCGAACGTATGCGCGTGCCTGCACATGCCCGCGCAGAGCGGCAACACGGACAACCTGGAGCGCATGGCGCGAGGGTACTCGCGCGAGAGCTACCTTGCGCTCATCGACAACGTCAAGGCCAAGATCCCGGGGTGCGCGGTGACCACGGATATCATAGTCGGTTTCTGCGGGGAAACGGAGACGGAGCACAGAGACACGGTGAGCTTGATGGAAACCGTGGGGTACGAACAGGCGTTCATGTTCGCGTACTCGGAACGGGACGGCACGAGCGCGGCGCGTACGATGGTGGACGACGTGCCTGAGGACGTGAAGCAGCGGCGGTTACAGGAGGTGATCGACGCGTTCCGTGGCGCGAGCGCCGTGCACCAGGAAAAGGAGATTGGTAAGGTGCACCTTTGTTCCGTGGAAGGCACCTCGAAGAAGAACGAGGAGGAGCTAACAGGGAAAACAGACACGAGCAAGTGGGTGGTGTTTTCAAACGAGGACGTTGGGATTTACGGCGGCGACGTGGACGAAACCGAAGCGGCGGTGAACGGCGGATTTGGGGAGAAAAAAACCGCGCCCAAACCGGGCGAGTACGTCGCCGTCAAAATCACGGGGTGCTCAACCGGGACGCTTTTCGGAACCTGTCTCGGCAGGACCACGCTAACCGCGTTTTACGCGATGCACGGAGGGGCGTGGGTGGAGGCGGACGGCAAGCCGCTGGTCTCCGCGGCGACGGGGTCGCGATAGGCCTTGCTTTGAAATCACGGAAGTAGCATCAGCATTTCATTTTCCACCCGCACGCGCACGTCTCGTCAATTATTTATTTCCTTCTGCCCGCCCGAATCGGGTAGGCACTCCAGTGTGCGCACCGCCGCGCGCACCGCACCTGGTGCCTGCATCGCTCGTCTCCGGAAACGCCATGGTGCGTCGTCGTCGCCGCCCGAACCGCATCCACGGCACACACTCGACGGCGTTTCAGACTTCTCTCCGCACGCGACCCGTCATCTTCCTCGGGAGACTTTTCGCGGGAGCTCGAACGTTCGACCCGGCCGACTGACCCATTCCTTTCCGCAACCTCTTTTCCACAGGCGGACAACCGCCACACTATCGTGCTTCTTCAGACGACGAAAAACAAAACCTCGCGCACGTTCCTTGATTACGAGAAGACGAGCCTTGCGGTGGAGGGCATCGTTTCGTTGTTTGAGAAAAGGCTGAAGGTAGTAGCGTTTCCCCCAGCAACCCCAACTGTTTGCCCATACACGACTGACACTTTCTTTTATTGGTATCAGGAGATGTATCCCAATATGCGACGTTTGGACTACGACGTTTCCGACCTTTACAACTACATCGACGCGCTGTCGGATTTAAGCGCGCTGGTGTACGACCCGGCAATCAACGCGTACGCGCCGCAAAACAAGGAGTGGGTGAAACAGAAATGCTTGGCGCACCTCAAGAAACAAGCAGGCGGGCAATAGGAAAAAATAGCCAAGAAGAGGAAAACAGGACAATAACTTTTTTAACTTAAATCCCCATCAGCCGTTTCACCTCGTCGTCCACGGCGTCGTTTTCGGAATCCACGAGACACGTCACGATGAACGGCCCTTCCTGGCCGGTGCGCGCGGTTCGTCCGCATCGGTGCAGGTGCATCTCCGGCGTGTTCGCCGGGGTGTACTGATTGTGAAAAAAGAAATGTCAGTCGAGTATATCGCGATACATGAACAAACAGTCAGAGGGAATAGTCCCTTCAAGTACGAGTATGGGCAATCAGGGAGGCGGTGTGTGGAAATGGGAAAGGCCCTTACCTGCACGACGTGGTGCAGGTCGGGAAAGTCTATGCCCCTCGCCGCGAGGTCGGTGCACACCAACACGGGCAGGTCTCCGTTGAAAAACTCATCCATGGCGACGCCGCGGTCCGCGGTTTTCCCGTGAAACGCCATGGCGGCGAACCCGGTTTGCGACAACTTGGCGACTAACAAATCCGCCTCGTGTGGGGAGCCCACGAACACCACGGCTTGGTGACGCGCCTCGCCTTTCAGCGCGTTCGTGAGCGAGACGAACCGGTCGTCGCTGCCCGACACGTACCGCACGCGCTGTTGCAGCTGCGGATGCACCCCCCCGAACTGTTTCGTGCTGATCCACTTCAGGGATTCCGCCCCCCTGGAGAAGGCGTCGAAAATCGGCCCTTCCTCCCGCATCGTCGCCGCGGCGAAACAAAACTGCACCCGCCCTCCGAAGCGGTTCACGCCTTCGCCTTGGTACGCGGCTTCAATAACCCCAGCGACTTCTTTTTCAAACCCCCTACTTAACATCTCATCCGCTTCGTCGATCACGACGTGCTTTAGCCTGCCGGGCATGATCCACCCGTCCCGCATCAAGGACAGCAACCGCGCCGGAGTCGCCACGAGAACCTCCGCCCTGCGGAACTCGGGAATGGCCTCCATGTCGCCTTTGATTTTCGATCCCTTGGCGCCCGCGGGAACGGACATGGCGTTCGTGGCGCCCACGCGCGCGTTGGCTTCGTTGGAAGCCCGCGACCCCGCTTCCTCCGCCGCGGTCTCGCCAAGTTCCAAAATTTCTTCCTCGCCCAACCCTGCGGTTCGTGCGTTTTCCACCGCCATAACCCTCGCCGCGACCCGGGCGGCCTTCACCATGGCTTTCTCGTTAAACTTCCGCTTGATCGCGGCGCTTTTCGCGGCGCCGCGCTTTTTCGGCGCCGTGGGTTTCACCAGTTTCTTGTCCTTCCCTAACAGCGAAAAAACACCCGGCTTCGGGAACTCATCCGTCGCGACCCACTCCGCGGCGAGCTCGGCCATGTACGTGACTTGTCTTCCAAGCTCCACGTTCGGTACCAAGACCACCATGGACGGGCAACAGCGGCCTTGGACCTTGGTGCCGCCCCGGCCTGGTGCGCCCACCGACGCCATCATCGGCAGCACGTACGCGAACGTCTTGCCCGACCCGGTTTCCGCGAGAATAACCACATCCTGACCCGCGATGAGCTCGGGAATCGCCAGCCGTTGAATTTCAGTCGTGCGTTTCATACCCGCCTTCGTCATCGCGGTGGTCATGTGCGCTGGTAACCCGGCCCTGGCGAACGGGCTGGACGACTCCGCGGCGTCTGCGGAGTCGCCGCTCGCCAAGTCCGCCGCTTGTTTCGCTTCGCGAACCGCCCGCGCGGTTTCCCACGGCCGGACCCCGCCTCTTTTGTACGCCGTGGTAACAGCAGTGCCTCCTTTTTCGGTTTTCTTGACACTTAGCGGTGACTGTTTAGCAACAGGACCCGCGTCGTCCACGCCTAAATCCTTGTCCGCGGCGGCCTGTTGCGCCGCGTCGCGCCGCGCCGTTTTCTCCGAATCCCGCCGCTGCTTTCCCGTCTTCAACGCGTTTGTTTTGCCGCTCGCGTTTTCGCCCATCATCGTCGACCACCCGCCCAACCCAGTGTCTTCACCCCAGTACTCCCCGTCCGCGCCCCTGTCCTCGGAGTCCTGCGTGTTGAAATGTCAGGGTGGGGTGGTCAGAGGGATGGACAGAAAAGACAGAAACTCCGGAGGAGGATTCAATGAAGATGTCATTCACGATTCGCGGACGCGGCGGCGGCGGGTGCCTCCTTGGTGGCCGTCTAAACGTACCTTGCGTTGCTCCCGGTCCTGTCGTTTCCGGAGTTCCTGGAACGAGATGTTCCGCTGCGTGTCCCCGTAGTCATCGCGCTCAGGTTTCTCAGAAGTGTCCCCGTCGCCTTTCTTGTCCAGCTTGGAGAACCGGCTGTCGGTGTCGCCCCAGCCGCGTCGCGCGAAAACCACGGCACGGCGAGATTCGTGGGGAACGCGTCGTCCCAGCCCCGCGTTGGGGACGCGCGGGGGCGGGGCGACGCGCGCGAAGAACGACACCGCCGCCATACCGGAGGGTCGGTGCTAGAAACAAGGACCGCGGCAACTTGTCTCCGGGTCTCCGGGGACGCGCGCGGCGGAGTGGACCGGTCTCGGCCCCTTTTGCAGCTTTTGCTCAAAAAATAAGAAATTGTGCCCATCGAAATCGGGCTCCAACCAAGTTTAGGGCTTCATCGCGTCTCCATTTCCCGACGCCACGGTCCCGGCATTGCACGTGCGCGGAGTCGTCGGGACACGCCCACTCGCGAAGACGTCCAAGATGTCTCTTCGCATCTCCATGAACGCCATGTCCATCGCGGCGCCTGTTAAGGTGCGTGTCGCACGCCATTCGCCGTGCCGAACCCGTCGCGTGCGCTTTTGGTTTTCGCTCATCCGCCTGAAAGTTGGACGTGGCACGTCAAACACGCCGAACCACCTTTGCGTGCCATCCCGGGGTGACGACCGCGGGGCGCGATCGATTCCGGGGCGCTGTTTTCGTCACCGGCGTGATACACGACACGTGCTTGCCGTACCGCAGCGTCGCACCGCCCGTTGATAGTCGCGTCGCGCACCAGCGCCGCGGTCCGGCGCGCGTGTCCATTTCCCGGCTTGAGGGTTAGGTCATATTGACGCCTTATCCAACGATTTGGGCGGACTGATTTTCGCCACCCGCGGGGCCGTCGCGAGTCGCCGCTTTGTACGCTCCAAAAACACCGTAAGCTGACGTTACCCCCCCATCCCTGCCCACTACAAACAGGCCGCCGGTGTGACCTCGAAAAAGGCGTACGCGCTGAGCGCGAGGTCCGCCGTCGCGGCGGCCCCGCGCGTCGTTTCCCTCGCCGGGCAACGCGGTTGCGTTTCCCGAGGCGCGTTGCGAGTTGCGGCGGTGAACCCGCGCGGCAACTCGGGGGGCTCGCGAAAGGGCTTGGCTAAGTACGTGGAGCGCGTGGATACTCCCCAGATGAAGGATGACTTGATTCCCTTCCGCGTGGGCATGACCGCGAAGGTAGGCGTGACGGTTGTCGAGGGGGGTAAGTCGCGCGTGCAGCCGTACGAAGGCATCGTGATTGCGATTCACAGGGCGGGCGTGGCGACCACGATCACGGTCAGGAAGACGTTCCAAGGGTACGGGGTGGAGCGTATTTTCCCCATCCACTCGCCGTTGTGCGCGTTCGAAGAGGTCCGAGGTGCGGGTAAGCCCGTGGTGCGCAGAGCGAAGCTGTACTACCTCCGGGACTTGGTTGGAAAGAAAGCGAAGCTGAAGACGAGGTTCGTGGCGAAGAAGGTTGGCGCGACCAGGCACGAAATCAAGATGGAGGCGCTCGCGGCGACCAAGGCGGCGGCGGCGGCGGAGGTGGAAATGGCGGCCGCGGCGGCGGTCAAGGCGGAAGAGGATGCGGCGGCGGCGGCGGCGGCGGAGGCCGAGGCG
>Ga0209302_10002283_pt1 | contig 11193 bp, 10 predicted proteins | sample ArcOceMetagenome_2_FD_187445 | JGI IMG/M metagenome (GOLD analysis project Ga0209302, IMG submission 187445) | Marine eukaryotic phytoplankton communities from Arctic Ocean - Arctic Ocean ARC135M Metagenome (SPAdes) (version 2) | ecosystem: Environmental > Aquatic > Marine > Oceanic | place... | reverse complement strand
ACGCAATCGCAAGCACAGCACGGGCACGGAGGTCGGAGGCGGAGCCGAACAAGGTCGGAGGCGGAGCCTTTGCGCACACTCCTCGTCGTTGCCCTCTGACGTCTGAGGTCGCTTAGAATCCTTAAGTAGGGACGAAAAAAGTCCGCGCACTTTGCTCTGCTCCGCTCCGCTCCACTCCGCTCCACTCCGCGTCCGCTCCCCTCCACCCACATGGACCCTGAGTATACCGAGGCTACTGACGACCACCGGGGGACAACGCGGTGCAAAAAGCGGACTTTTTTCGTCCCTACTTAAGGATTCTAAGCGACCTCTCTGAGCACTCCGCCAGCGGATCGCCCTCGCGCCACTCGCGTTGCGTCCGCGGATCAGCCAGGAGGGCGGCCGCGCGCCCGCGGCCTTTCATCCATCCGGCGAAGCACACGGCAAGGGCCCACGAAGAGGCCTCGCCAAGGGCCCTACTCCTCGTCCTCCGCCGCTCCGGCCGCAGCGACGCGCCACTCCGCATCGGCCTGGTCCTCGCCCGAACAGAGCCGCAGCGCCTCCGCCGCGCCCGCGTCGTCGCCGTGCGCGCCAATGCGCGCCTGCATGCAAAGGGGTCGCAACCTCAGCCACACGGGTTGCAGCTCAACCACACGGGGTTGCAGCTCAACCACACGGGGTTGCAGCTCAACCACACGGGGTTGCAGCCTCCATCACACGGGGTGCAGCCTCCATCACATGGATCACATGGACATGGGCTGCAGCCTGTCTCACATGGGTTTGCAGCCTCCATCAAATAGGGATGCAGGGCTCGCCTCGAGCAGCCCGATGAGCTCCTCCTTGCCGCTGTTGTGTGGCACCGTCAGGCCGTGCGCCGCGCACACATTGCCGAGCTGCGCGAGCGACAGCGCGTGCAAGTTGGCGGGCGCGCTCGCCCCCGCCGGCGCGTCACTCCCACGTTCATCGGGCGGCGGCAGCGCGGCTGCGAGGCGCGCGAGTTTCTCGTTGCGCGCGCCACTGCCATCCAGTCCGTGCTCGGAGCACTGCGCGCCCAGCTGAGTGTCGGTGAGCATCCACGCCGCATCGGCGCGCGCACCCAGCAGCTTCCACGCCGCCAGGTTGCCCACCTCGTCCTGCGCCTCCGTGAGTGCCGCGCGCCGCGCGCGCACCTCGGCCTCGTTGGCGCTGTCCTCGGCGTGCGCAGAGTGCACCTTGGCGTCGGTGCAGCTTCGCAGGTGCAGCCGACGTTCGACCTCGTCCGCCTTGCAGCCCTGGCCACACCGCGGGCAGTCGTCGCGCAGTAGCTGCACGAAGAGCTTCTCAGCCTGCTGCCGCTGCAGAGCCTCGCTCAGCGGTGGCGCCGCGCGGCGCGACGCGCGCGCCGACTGCGCGTCACGCTGCAGGTGCCGCTTCCGCTGCGCCTCGAGTACCTGGTCGAGCAGCGCCGCCTCGACTCGTGGACCCACCGGGTATAGACGGAAGCCGAAGGTGCCCGCGCACTCGGGGCAGCTGACTTGCTTGTGGTAGTCGTCGGGATGATACTCGATCTCCTCTCTGCACTTAGGGCACTCGTGGCTCGCTGTCATGCAGCCGAACGAGGCGAGGCAGCCGCAGCAAGTGTAGGTCTTGTAGCCCTGCATCATGAAGGTGTACTCGTACGGCTGCAGTCCCGAGTCGGGCAGCCCCCACGGATCGCGGCAGCGCGGGCAGCGCACCTTCGTGCGGAAGCAGTTGTGATTGTCGCGCGCGAGCGCAGGCTGTGCCTTGCGCTTCCCCTTGGGTGCCGTCAGCTCCGGCGCGGTGAGAGTGTCGAAGGCCTGGCACAGCTGCTGAAAGGCTTTGGTGGCCCCGGCGAAGCGGCCGCCGAGCTTGTCTGGATGGATGAGCTTGGCCAGTGCGCGATAGGCCTTGCGCAGTGTGGCAAAGGGCGAGTCGCGCGTCACGGCCACGCCGCAGGCCGACAGCACACCCTCGTGGTCGCCCACAGCACCCGCGCTCAGCACCGCCTGCGCCGCCGACACCGCAAGCGCCAAATCGTCCTCCTCCTCCTCCTCCTCCTCCTCCTCCTCCTCCTCCTCCTTCTCGTCCGCTGCCGCGGCGCCGCGGCGCCTGCCCTTGGATGGGCCACCATTGCTGCTTTTCTTCGCGGCCGGCTTGACGCGAGACGACAGCGGCACCTCCTCTTCGTCCTCTGAGGACTCGGCCTTCACTGCGGCTGCCGCGCTGCCGCTGGCCGCAATCGCCACGTCCACCGGCTCCTCCTTCACCATCCGCGACTGCGCTGCCGGCGACGGCTCCGTCGCGTCCTTGCCCTCGCCGCCGGCCGCAGCCTCCGGCTCATGCTTTGGCATCGCCAGCTTCGCCCGCTTCTTTGGCTGCAGAGGCCGGTTCTCCTCGTCGTCGGAGCTGGCAGGCGCTGCCGCGGAAGCCGCGGAAGGTGCGGAAGGTGCGGAAGGTGCGGAAGCCTGCTCGCACGCCACCCAGGTCGGCTTCTCGCCGTGCTTCTCGGCACCCAGCACGACCGCACCCTGCCCGGCGAGGGCGTACAGCGCTTTGTTGACCTCTTTCGCGCTGACGCTGCGGCTGATCTTCGCGCTGACGAGCGGGACCAGCTCCACCTTGTCCAGCGGCGCTGCTGCCTCGGACAGGGCTGAGAGGATAGCCTGGTCCATGTTCACCTGGCAAAAACCGGCGCGCGGCAAACTTCGGGGAAAACCAGCCCAGCGGCACGCCGACGGGCGTTCGAACCTCCGTCGAGCGCGTTGCGACGAAAATTCCTTCGCGGTTGCAACGCGCTGTAAAGTGGTGTGTGCCTGTTCCCTCAGGCGCCGTTGGTTTTTCCTTTCAAAAAGACTACCCAACATTCGCAAATAAAACTTTCGTCGAACCGCGCGTGTGTGTCCGTTTCGCACCTCACCCACGCCATGTTCCCCGCCGACGGATAGACCAGGAGATTTGAAGCATTGCTTACCGCTGCTTCCCATTACAGGCTTGGTTCAGTGAGCTTTCACCCCAAGGTTCAGTGAGCTTTCACTTCCAAAAAGCCAACCAACGTGCCAAGGACTCAACCAACCAAGGTGCGAACCCCGTTCTCTGTTTCCTACCCCGCGCGAAGCGCGCGTGTACACTGAAGACCGTATGTAGGCCATATTGCGTGTTAGTATTTGGTAAATACTGCTACTGACCGAACTGCTTCCCAGGCCGGGATGTGAAGTAAAGGCGTGCTGTTTTAATTCATGCACTTACTTTTTCGTTGACCCTTGGTTGCCCCCCACCCCAACCCGTTTGGCTACCGAGGCCGGTAGGCAGAGGAGGCAGCCAGGTTGGAAAAAAGGGCTGTAGGTACATATTTAATATATGTGCGGGGAAATCTGGTGGTGGGTCTCTCGGCGCGTAGCGCCGGACAATTTTGGGCCTTTTTGCACGTTTTGTAGGGTTTCGGGCCGGAAAATTTTGGGCCTTTTACCCTGTTTCTGGTGAAATCTCGGCGCGTAGCGCCGGGAAATTTTGGGGCATATGTCCGGCCTCTGTCAAGTTTTCCAACCTGGGGAGGCAGGCAGCCACCCAAGGCAACTTTTTCGCGTGCTGTTCGCGCACGAATGGCCGAGGTCGAGGTCGCAGTAGTTACCGGCGCCGCGCGCGGTTTAGGCTTTGCGATTGCGACGGCACTGGCCCAGCGGGGCGCCAGGGTCTGCCTGCTCGACCTAAGTCGGCAGGCCCTGGACACGGCTGCACAGCGGCTGGCAGCCGCAGTGCCTGCGGCTCAGATCATGGTGCACGCAGTGGATGTGGCGGATGCTAACGGGGTGGCCACAGCGGTGGCCACCGTCTCACGGCGCTGGGGTCGCGTGGACACCCTCGTTCAGGCTGCCGGTGCGCCCAGCAGCACCGTACCGACACGTTGGTTGACGGAGGCTAGCCTGCGCCCGCCCACACATACCCCCTCGTGTGCGCTTCACAGGCATCACGGGCAGGACGAACATCAAGACGGAGGAGGTCGACCCGGAGGACTTCGATAGCGTGCTCCGCGTCAACCTGCGCGGCATCTTCCTCATGTGCCGTGAGGTGCTCCCGATCATGAGGCGGCACGGCTATGGGCGGATCCTCAACATCGCTTCGATAGCGGGCAAGGACGGCAACGCCGGCACGCCGGCGTGCATTAACTTACTATGCTAACTTGCCACACTCACCCACTACACTAACTCACTACACTAACTTACGCAGGCATGCTGGCGTACAGCGCGTCGAAAGCCGCTGTGGTCGGGCTGACCAAGGTCGTCGGCAAGGAGTATGCCGAGAGCGGCATCACCTGCAACGCTCTCGCACCGGCGGTGGTGCGCACGGAGATGGTCGCCGCCATGCCAGACGCGCAAGTAAAGTACATGACCGACAAGATACCGATGAAGCGCACGGGTGAGCTCTCGGAGATCTAACCCTAACCTGACGTTCACCATTACTCCAACCCTTTAACCCTACCCTCACCAAGGCGAGCTCTCAGAGATCGCCGACCTGGTCTGCTTCATCACGTCACGAGCGTGCTCCTTCACCACAGGTGCGCGCGTTGCTTCATTTTATCCGAGCGTGGTCTTGCAGAATGCAGCACACATTTGCACTGCCTGTCCGTGTCGCCGCTTTAGGCTTCACCCTCGCGATTCCCAGGCTGACAGTCACTTACTTTACTTACTCCAGGATTCTGCTTCGACGCCACCGGTGGGCGTTCTACCTACTGACGGAAAGGTGGTTGTGGGTTCTAGAACAAACAAAACCTTTCTAGACTCTAGGACAAACAAAACGTTTTAACTCTATATTAATTAAAATGGGTTTTTTACGGGGGGGTCGGCGCAGAACACGCTTTCTCAGGGATCAGCTGGACCGCGCTGACGCTGGAAGTTGGCAAATCGCCGACGGAAGTACGGTGGCGACGGCAGCTGACCACCGTACTTCCGTCGCCGCGTCGGCGATTTGCGAGTTCACTTCGTCGTCGAGCTGTAGCTGATCCCTGAACCGTGCGGTTCTCGACAACGGGCGCCAACATGGTGAGCAGGATCAAGGAGCGCGCGCGCGACCTGCTCTTGGTGCCTGCGCTACCCACCCTGGTCACGCCGTCAATATGTTGGCTGAGGAGCGCCGCTGCAAGCGACACCCTGGCGCAGCATCCATGCAGCTCCACGGCTGTGCGCGCCACTGCCGGCAGCTCTGCCAGAGCCTCAGAGCTCTCAAACCTTGCGGTGCCGCTTGCTCCCAGCCAGCCGCACAGTCGCCGGGTGATGGCCGAACATGTGTGAGCTCGTATGGGGTGAGCTGGGCAAGTTCGTAAATAAAAGGCAGGTTCGGAGAAAACACCCCCTGAATTCACGTAGTAGTACGTATTTCAATGGGAATTTATTTTCGTTAGACATTACGTGCGTATGTGGTTCACTAGTTGCATGATTGTTGGTTTGGATCGGCAATCGCGGAGCGTTTCTGGGTGTGGATTCAAACCAATTGACTCTTTGAGGGTATACCGGGTGCCTTTCTTCGGGGGAGGGGCCCTGTCTGGCCGGGGCGCGGGAGTTCCACCGCGTTGTCCCCCGGTCCAAGTAGCGAATTTAAGGAGGTTGTATATGTATTCTCGGGTTGGCCAGTGTGAAATTATAATCATCGAGGTTTATTACATAGACTTTTCACGCCCGTCGCCTGAGAGTAAATCTGGGCGGGGAATTCACTATAAAAACTACCGGTCTGTGGGTATTGGGAGCGGTTCTATGTCGCCATTTCGAGAAATCGCGCGCTTTTACACCGCCCCAAACGCCCAAAGTCAGAATCGCCAATCCGCAGATATCACGCGGAAGCAGCGCTCAACGGCCCGGTTACAGACCGACGCGCGTGCTTCACGCGACGGTTCCGAGCAGTTCGGATCCGGCACGCAAGCATACGGCCACATTTGAGCCGGCCGCGTGGAGTTGGGTCCAAATTACGAGCGGTTCCGGAGCCCCAAAACGCGTTTTGAGTGAGGAAGCAATCACATTCAAACTTCAAAGGCCAAATTGAGTACCTAGATCGCCGAGCCAGGCTCTGAAAACGTGCTGAAAACAACAACCATTCGATTATCCACATTAAACGTGTTGTGTACACAATTCCTTTGGTCTGGGCTTTGCCAACCCACCTAAACACGCCCCCCTCGAAAAGACCGAGAATACAACCTTAATGCGTAATTAATGGGATATGGGTGAGTACACGGTAAAGGGTACATGATGCAAGCAACTTGCAGAATCGGTCTTGTTCTCAAAAGTCTAGACTTGTAAGAGTCGCGGTGTTTTTTTGGTGTGCATCTCGTCTGGGGGACTACCGGTACCCAAGTTATTAAGGTAGCCGATCGGTTCAGACTATCTAGATGGGTTTAGCACCAAAGATGAGCTCAAACCGAACATGTGGCCAGACTTTACGACGTTTTCCCGCGAACCCTCCGCAAAACCCACCTTGGCTCAAATCAAGGGTGCTGAGCCTCAGGTACGTTTTGGGCAGCCGTATACGGGCAGATCCACCATGATCCACCCTGCACCCCCACCGCGGGCGGTTTTAGCAGCTCCTCAGCCATGCAAAGACTGCCCCCAAACCCCATGGGCTGAGGGCAAAGCTGGCTTTAAAGGAAAAGGTGATCCAGAAGCCAAAAGTCGTGTACGACCTACTACGACCGTATAGGCTTAATCGTGTAGTCAACTAATAGCTTTAGATAGAACGCCTAAATAAACCCTAAACCGTGGTACGATAACGCCTTTAGAACTAACCCCACATGGCCAACCCAGTGTTGGTGTCCCAGGGACTTGGATAGCAGCGTGTGACAACGGTGTGATTCTAATTTATTTCAGTTCAGTTCCAATCTTTAACCTTTATATTAATCTTCAAATCTTTACAGTACCGAAGTGGGGCGGCCCTGGGAGCGACGACAGGGCCTCCCAGAAATCGATTGCTGAGGCTTGGCGCTCGTAACTGATGAAACGCGAGACGTAGGTGAGGAGACGTATCACGTATATCAGAAGATCAAGCGCAAGCGGCCTTTCTTTCCCTGTACCGCATCCCGCAGCTTTGACTTGGAGTGCTCGTCGACATTGTTGGTACCGCCCATCTTGAGCGTCATCAGCGTGAGGTTAATCTTGAGCGCCTCCGCCATTGCAACCGCGCCCTCGGCCCCGATAGAATTGCTGTCGAGGACGAGGACCTGTAGCGTCGCATTCGTACAAAGCACCGCCGCAAAAGCGTTTGCGCCCTTGTTGCCGATTGAGTTTTCGTGAAGCCTCAGCTCCTTGACCACCTGCTTAGTCATTTAGGGTCAGGGTTTGGGTCCGGGGGCACAGGTGCAGGAAAAGGGTCAGGTCACCTTGTTAACGCGGAGCGCCTCCGCGATCGCCTTGCCGCCCTCTGAGCCGATGGAGTTGTTGCGCAAGTCGAGCACCATGACGGGTGCCGCGCGAGTTGTGCTGAGCCCTGCAAATAATTACAAGTAGTAGTAAGAGAGAGCGTGAGCGTAAGAATAAGTAAGTGGGTAAGGAATTACTACTACTACAAGTAAGAAGAAAGAGAAAAGTAAGTGAGTGAGTGAGTTGTGTAGTCCACACAGTTCCGCGATGATGTGGTTCCCTCAACCCAGACACAAAGGCATATGAGGAAACCTTACTTTCTGACCTTCAGCCAGCGCAACAGCACCAGCGTCACCAATAAAGTTGGAACTGAGGTTGAGCACCTAGTGTTGGCTTGTAAGCGTATATGTACCTCGCTCTCCAGGTAGGCGCGGCACATTGCTATAAACTCGATAGGATTTGTCGTTGGAGCTGAAGTTGAGCACCTTCAACGTCCTGTTGACGCAGAGGGCACCCGCAATGGTGGCGGCGCCCGCGTCTCCGACCTTGTTGCACTCGAGGTCCAGGTGTTGTAGCGTTGCGTTCATGCGGAGCGCCTGAGAGTTAGAATAGGGCTGTAGTAGAGAGCTGTAGGCCTAAGGTTAGCGGTAAGATCAGAGTTGGGGTCAGGGGCGGATTCGGGGTTGTGGTGTGGGCTGCATTCATGGTCAGGGTCGGAGTCAGAGGACCAGCAGGAAGCGACAGAAGCGAGAGGTCAGAAGGTCATCAGGGTCAAAATCGAGCAGTTGAGCCTCCGCAATTGCTGCTGCTCCGTTGAAACCTACTTTGTTTTCGCCGAGTCCAACCGCCGTGAGTACCGTGTTAACCTTGAGTAAGAGAGTAAATAAATAAATAGCGGTCCGTCATCTACGTACTAGTCACACTGCCTCGCCAGTCGTATAGCTCGCAATGCATGCCTCGCCAGTCGTGTAGCTCGTAATGCAATTTCACTTACTGTAGTAGCACTACTTACTCTACTTACACGACCGTACTTACTTTTGACCTTGAGGGCGCTGGCGAGCGCGCCAGCTCCCTCCTGGCTGATCTTGTTCCTGTAGAGGTTTATCGAGGTAAGGCTTGCGTTAGCGCAGAGCGCCTCGCCGAGGGCGACCGCCCCCTCGTCCCCGATGGAGCTGTTGTTGAGCCAGAGGTCCTTCAGCACCACGTTGACCTGGTAGTTATATAGTAAGCAGTAGAGACTATAGGTAAGCAGTGCTGGCCGTGTGTGTCCCATCTGTTCACGTGATGCCATTTACTTAAGGTCGTACTGACTTATACGTGACCTTGAGAGCCTCTGCGATTGCCTTCGCGCCCGCGTCGCCGACACGATTAAAGTGGAGGACAAGCGTGGTGAGTACCCCGTATGGCGCGCGCTGCTGTCCTGGCGCCCCGTTGACCCTGAGCGCCTGTGGAGGAGAATGGAAGCCTTTGCTTGTGGAGGGACAGGGTGTTAGGGTCAGTAGTCAGTGGGACGGGGAAGTGGGTGAGAGTAAGGGATACGGTATAGCGCCTCGGCGATCGCGGAGGCACCCTCGTCGCCAATGGAGTTAGCACCGAGAACAAGCTTCTGCAGCACCTGACGAGGGTTAGGGTTGTGGAGTTGGGTTGCGGTCAGGGCTAGTGCTAGGGATAAGGCTGAAGTAACATTAGGTAGGGTAACGCGGTTAGAGTCAGGGTTTGGGTCAGTGGCAGGGTGTGAAGGGGTAGAGGGCTAGGGCTAAGGTCAACACCATGCTGACGGCGACCACGTAGGCCACCTGACTGGGCAAAGGGTTGGGGTTCAGCTGTGTGTGTTCAGAGTTCAGAGTTTATTCGAGCAAAACATCATCAGGCTCGGGATCAGGCTCCATGCCTAGGCTCAGATTTAGGCTCAGGCACAGCTTCAACTTCAGGCTCGGCAGGCTCAGGCTCAGGCTTAGACTGACGCTTAGGCTTAGGGCCAGGGCCTGGGCCAGGGCTGGGGCCTATACTAGCCGGGGCCTCTCGGACTTATAGCGCACCACGTGGGCGTCGTCCGCATTGAGGTCCTTGCTGCTCCACTTGAGGTCCTTTGCGTTCACGGCCTGATGGAGCGTGCCATCCACCTTTGAAAGTAGAGTAGGTGCTATGTTCAGATCACCACAACAGTGTGCCTTTCCACTGTCTCCTCTATATCCCTCTCACAAGGACCGCGAACACGTTCAAGAAGTGAACCAATGGCCACCAAGTGTGTGGTGAAGTCGCACCTTCGACAACAGCGCGCGCACCGCCTCGTCGGACGGCGGCTCGACTGGCGGTGGCTGGCTGGAGCCCAGAGCTTGCTTGACCAGGTTGTCCTTGCTTTGGCGGAGCGGGTTAGCGGACCGAAGCGTGCTAGCTTGCGTCATCAGGTCGATCGCGGCTGTGCTCCGGCCGGCTTGCAGAGGTCTAACAAAACCGAAGAAGGCTTCAACTGCAGTTGTTGTGAAACAACCTATGTGTCGTCGGTTACGACGTAAGCCTGAGTCGCAGGGGAGGCACCCAGCCAACAGCTACCCTCCAGCCTTCTCTCTTTCCCCTTTGTTCTCTCTCGGCGTTCACCTACATCCGCCGTTCCGTCGTCGCCCTCCCCAGGCGCCGCCGTCTTGGCGCGTCATACTTGCCCAAACTTGCGGTGTCTGCGATATATCTCACAACTCTCGATAACCGACTTCGAGCGCCGTCCTCTCGTCGGCGATCGCCTTTGACACGCGCTCCCGTCCACCTCTACCGTCCATGACGGCGACCGTCCGAGATCACCCAGAGGTGTCACCGAACGAGACCAACCCAGGGAGGGACTGTCTCTCTCAGGCCCTGTCTCTTGCTTGCTGCCCGCCCGCCCGACTGGCGTCTTTCCTGTTCGTATATTTGTGTACGGTAGACACCGCGCCTTGGTTTCACCTTGGTGCGGTGCCGCCGCCGTCCCTTTGCTGAATAAACTTTGACAGCTTTACCTCTGCCTCTACCCGTTGCGGGGTGCATGGATGGCGACTCGCTCGCAGAATAGGGTGTTTATTGCATGTAAATGCGTTGTTCGGGTGGTGGCGCCCTGGCGGTTCGACGTCTGCGATTCGGCGCCGCCGCAGCGGCCGTGCGAGGGCGGACGGGGGCGGCGGGCGCTTGCGCCACCCAGCCACGCCGCTCGCGGCGCGGTGGCGCGGGCGGTGGCGGCGCGGAGCGTGCGCGCGGCCACCGAAGGGACTTTGCGAAGGGACTTTGCGAAGGGACTTTTCTAAGGGACAAGCAGCTTGGACTTTTTCGAAGGGACTTTCTAAAAGACTTTTCGTACTAGGGTCTGAACATTTACACAACGGCGAAGGGACTTGGTTTCACGTTTCAGTAACCGATTTCTAACCTTTCGTGGTCCATACATGAGTGCAATGGCTAGATGATTGAGTTGAGTTGTTTTATTGCACGAGTGAAAGTTGCAACTCAACCGCGGACCTTTGCCAAAAAAATGCGGACCTCTTTGCCAAAAGAAAAATGCAGAAAATGCGGACCTTTGCCAAAGTCGTGACACACAGTGTCGTGCTGGTGTCGCGGCGTGTCACGGTGTGTCTGGGTACGTCGCACAAAAGTCGCTTGCGTCGCGCTTCTCTGTCGCGGTGTGACGCGCGGTGTTTCGCGGGGTGTTGCGAGTGTCACGTGCTCACGTACAAAAAAAGATGGCATCTTTTTTGCCATCTTTTTTGCCCTAAGTGAGAGATTTATTATAAGTGTATAACCGACACGTACAAAAAGACACACGACACTCGTAGAACAGGTCACGCAGCTTAAGATGAACGAAGAATCATTTGACGAGGCGTCACTTGTAGCCCCCCCCCCCTCGAAACGGCCCATT
>Ga0209302_10002282_pt1 | contig 11196 bp, 10 predicted proteins | sample ArcOceMetagenome_2_FD_187445 | JGI IMG/M metagenome (GOLD analysis project Ga0209302, IMG submission 187445) | Marine eukaryotic phytoplankton communities from Arctic Ocean - Arctic Ocean ARC135M Metagenome (SPAdes) (version 2) | ecosystem: Environmental > Aquatic > Marine > Oceanic | place... | reverse complement strand
ACCCCCCCCAAGCCGCCTCGTCGCCCCCTTCTCCCCCCATCTCAAGTGGGTTCTCTGCATGGTTCTCTGTTCAGTGTTCTGTTCTGCCGGTTGTATTTCGCTGCTACGGTATTGACTGCCTTTTAAAAAACTAAAGTGTACTTAACGTAACTGGGCCCAGGCCCCAGCCTCTTACCTGTGTACCGTAATCATGCTGGGATTTTTCTCATATGAAATTGAAAGTTACTGGCCTCTCTCAAGCCGAAGCCCCCAAATTTCCCCCCGCTGCGCGGGCTGTGCAGCGGAGCGGCTTCGCCGCCTCGCCGCCCCCCGCCCTGCCTGTCCCACCGCCAACGGGCCAAACGTCCGTTTAGGGTACCGCCCCCCACCCCTGACTGCTGACAGCGGCTCGAGCCTATACACTCACATGCGGCGATCAGCTGGGCCCCGGCTCGCCACCAAACATGCGCCGCAACCTCTCGACGTCTGCATCGGACGCGAGCCTCTGCGTCTCCTCCTCCGTCACAGCCTCTACCTCTGCTGCCTCCTCCTCCTCCTCCCCCTCCTCTTTCACCTCCTCCTTCGCCACCTCTACCGACGCAGCCGCTTCTGCCTTCGCAGCCTCAACCGTCGCCGCCGCCTCCGCCGCCTCCGCCGCCGCGTCCGCCTTCGCCTTTGCCGCCTCTGCCTTCGCCGCCTCTGCCGCCTCTGCCGCCGCGTCCGCCTTTGCCTTTGCCTTCGCCGCCTTCGCCGCCTTCGCCGCCTCCCACGTCGCCGCCGCCCGGGCCTCCTCAGCACGCCGTCGCCCCGCCGCCTCCTCCTCCGCCGCGTCATCGTCCATCATACGATCGTACAGGTCGTCGTCGTCCAAGCTCGGCCCACCAAACATCGCGTTGAGCGCGGCCTGTGCATTCCCGTCCCCGTCGCCCGGCTGCAGTGGCTCGACGCCTGGAAATAAACAGGGTTGCAGCCTGGATGCACATGTGCATGTGCATGCACATGTTTGCAGCCTGGATGCATGCGGCTATAGCCAGGATGCATGTGGCTACGGCCCCATCGGCGCCTGCAAGCGCCTCGGCAGGGTCGGGCTCTCCCTGCTCGACGCCGCCGCCCACATCGCCCAAGGGCAGCTTCGCGTCGCGCCCGCTCGCTTTGGGGACCACGCCAAAGAAGTCGACGTCTCCGGCCGGCCCCCGTGCCGCGCGCGGGCTGGAGGTGCCGCGGGTCGAGGGCGCCGCGCGCCTGCGGGTTGAGAGCGGGAGATCCATATCTCGAGAGCGGGAGGTCCATATTTGAGGGGTGCGCGGCGTCCCGAGGCTTCAGAGGGGCCTGGGCTGCGCTCTGGGGGGAGTAGGCTACCCCCTAACCCTAACCCTAACCCTAACCCTAACCCTAACCCTAACCCATAGGTCCAAGGCAGTGGTAACCCTAACCCTGACCCTAACCCTAACCCCTACCCCCTAACCCTAACCCTAACCCTAACCCTAACCCTAACCCTAACCCATAGGTCCGGGCCCTCGGGGACGCCGAGCGGGCGACTGGGCGCTTGCCGTCCCTGAGAGCCGTCCCCATCTTGGACCAGCTGCGCGCGAGCGGATGCCCAGAGCGAGCAGCCTCTCCTCGAGCACGTACGGGTCAAGCGTCTCCATCGTGCCGCGCGACCAGACCTGCACGCTCGGTATGGGCCGGTGAGGGGCGCACAGCCACCATCGCCCTCGCCGCCCACCTTGGCCACTCGCCCTAACCCTAGTAAGCACCCGGCCCCTCTACCCTACGACGCCGTCCCCGAGCCCGCGGCTCTCAGCCTGCAGAGTTGGAAAGACGCTCACGCCGCGCTTGGCGCAGACGACGTCCATGCCCGGCTGGTCGCGGTCGATCCGCAGCACCTGTGTTAGGGTGCCACGTGAGGGTTGGGGTTGGGTTGGAGGGCTGGGTAAGTTAGTCAGGGATGATGGGTTGTTGTCGACCCGCAGCACCATGAGCGGTCGGCCGCCGGATTGCTGCGAGGCAGAATACCTGGTGCAGAGGGCAGAGGGAGGGCCAGAGGGTGCCTGGCGGTGCCGAGGGTGCAGGGCAGTGGAGGCATGCACTCACTCGTTGGCGACGCGGCTCACGATGTCGTCACGCACAGACGGTTCGGGTGCGTCGCCCCATGAGGAGGACCACTCTGGCTCCGCAAAGGCGGAAGGGTCGGCATAGTAGACAACGACGATCGAGGACGTCTGCCGCGTCTGCTCAACGAGCGCATCGATGGTAGCGGAATCTTCGGGCATGCGCAGCTGCATGGCGATAGGGCAGGGGACTCTGCATCCTCGCGTTCCGGAAGATCGTAGCTGCAGCCTCCGAAGAACGGCTGTTCGTGGACTCGGCAGGAGAACAGGGCACGCGAGAAAAGCCAACATGGCCCGGCAAGACGGCGCTGACTCGTGGTTGCCGCCCTCCACTCCGTTTGGGGAGCGGCTGTCGCACTGAAAGGGGTGGTAGCAGTCCAACGAGGGCGAAAGACGGCGCCAAGGACAAGAAGAACAAAAGGCGTCGTTGTAAATTTCTAGGAGGTCCACTAACACAACGGTGCGCAAGCCGAGCGAGCGAGCAGCGGCAGCCACCCCGGGGCTGGGCTAGAGAAACAAGCCATTTGGTCCGGCGGGGACCGCGCCTCGGCCACGGGGTCCCGATATAGCCGGAGCATCTTTCGCCTTCGAGCGCGCATGGCGCGCCCCGGGGCGCCAAAATGGTTAGGCCCAGAATGCCTGATCGATACATGACTGGCCGGCTCGAGCGACATATTTGCCGAGGTAACCGCTTCTTGCCCGTCCTTTTGAGCGGCGATCACCGATGACACGCACCACTTTCCACCGTCCGCCGTCCATGACGGCGATCGCTCGAGATCACTCAGAGGTGCAACCGAACGAGACCAACCCAGGAGAGACTGTCTCTCTCGGGCTTGCCCTGCCTCTCTTGTTTGCCGCCCGAGGCCCCTTTGGGAGAACCCGTTCCTCAGGGTTGCCGATCGAGGGTTGTCAATCGAGGGGGTTGCCGTCGAGGGTTGTCAATCGAAAGTGTGTTCAGAGTTCAGAGTTTATTCGAGCTTACAACAATACTTCAGGCAAAAAAAGAAGCAAACCGACTAAGCTAGCCCTATAAGCCATGCCTAGCGAGCAGCTGAATCGAAAGTGTGAGTTCTTGTCAAACTGCCGCGCGGGCCCTCATGTGCCCCTCTGGCCGGGGCACCACACGCCCCAGCCGAGAGGGCGGCGGCCCCTCTAGCGCCGATCACTTGGTCGCCGAACGCATGTGGGTACCCGCCGAGCGAGATCCTGTTGGTGAGCACGCGGTGCCCACACGCCGCGGCGAGCTCACCCACGCTCACCCTGCCGTTTCCACGCTCGCTCCCCGCGCTGCAGGTCCCCGCCCAACAGGCCCGATGTGGCGGACTTGTTCATGCAGCGCTGTGGTCGTCGCCAGATCTCTTGCAGAACGGCCTCTGATCCGCCGTCTTCACTACTACCCCTGGCGTGCCGCCGAGTGCTTGGGCGCTTCCCGATCGCTGCCGTGCCAGGACACCGGCGGGCGAGGTGTATGGTGAAGGTATGAAGGCGAGAGTCGCCACAGTGGTGGGCTTCGTTGCCCGTCTTCGCTGTGTGGAGGCTGGCGCCCGTGGCGTGGCGGTTTGGCCCCACCCACGCGTGTCAGGGTGTGAGCTGCCGCTACTGTGGTGCTTGTGTGAGTCCTGGCTGATTGGCGGGGGTCGTGTGGGAGGGCGTTGGGGTGGGGCATACGCCCTGCTTTGAACCCGCTTTTGAACGCACGCCCAGTCGGCGAGACGGCCACCCGCGGCCGGGCGCTGTTCGCGCCCCCCAGGGCGGATGAGGACCCTTCCTGGCGCTATGGACATCTACAGGAGACGAGACGCACGCTCATGTAGCTGGCTGTGGCCGTAGGTGGCCTCCCGGCACCTATGCGATCTGCGCGCGATCTCGGCTCTCATGAGAGTCGAGATCGCAATCTCCTCGCGTCGGGTGCCTAGAAGCCACCTGAGGCCGTAGCCAGCTACGTGAGCGTGCGGTCTGGATCCCGTGGATATCCATAGCGCCGGGAACGGTCTTCTTCCTCCCGTGGGGGCCCGAACGGGGCGCCAACCTACTTAGCCGGTTTAGTATTATAGTGTTCCCCTTAGCCGGTTTGCTGTATTGTAAGCTCGAATAAACTCTAAGAACTCTGACGGGCACACCCAGCGTCCCAGGCGGCACAATTTCGTCCGATGCAGCTGAAGCCAAAAGTTTGCGATACGGCTTTACGTTTAGGGTGATAACATTTAAAATCCTCATACTCTATGTGTGCATGCACATCGGATGCACATGCCGCATGAGCCATGACCATGTTGGGACATCCACGTATGCGCACATCAGCGCCGCGCACATGTGCATGCACATGCGCATGTATATGTGTGCACATGTGCATCCCACCCAGCCACCAGTCAACGAAGTCAACGAGCTGTTAGTTTACACCGCGGCACTTTTTAGACACACACCCGTTTGCGCACTGCAGGCGACGGTTCAACCTCTCACGTGGATCTCACGGCCCCGGCGTTTTACAGTCGGCAGCTCCTCTGCTCCCTGACTCTCCAACCGAGGCAAAACTCAAGCGACCACCGAACTCAGGTGATCGCCTTGGGGGGCGCAATTCAGTCCCACATGAAAGCTGAGGCCTTGTCGACTCTGCCTCTGCGTGGATCCTTGTCGGAGTCCCTCACCTTACCGTTTGGTGGTAGTAGAGTCATCTTGCGCTGGTTCGGTCAGGGTTGAATGAGCTCCTCGCGTGGGTTCTTCTCGATGTCGCCCACCTTGCTGGCGCGGGGGCAGCAGCAGCGGCAGCATTTGGGGCAGCCGGGCTCGATGCCGACGTTGCCGCACTTGATCTGCGCATGGATGAGAGAGGCGATGAAGAAGACTCCCAGGCCGCCGCAGCACAGCAGCGAGAGGGCGAGGCCGCCCAGCCCAGTGGAGAGGTCTCCCGCCAGAGGCTTGAAGGGCGCGAGGAAGACCGGCTTGAGCCTGTAAGTAAGCAAGCAGGTGGTAAGTTCCGACGATCTGAGCCTGCGTGTCACGAGACGGCGCCTGGGCGATGGAGGCGGAGACGGAGGCGGAGCGGGGTGGGCACGGCGGTGCTTTCTCTAGGCCACACACGTCTGCCCGAGCCCCTGTTTGGCGTGCGGCGTCACCATGCGCAACTGAGCGCGCCGTTGATTCCGTCGACCGCCGTAAGCAGTGAGGGAATGGCGTCGCGCACCCTGCTGATCTGTTCGAGGAGCGTGTCGAGGATCGAGGTGGTGGATTCAATGCCGCTGATGGCCGAATCGAGGTGCGTCTTGATGGTAGCGAGGTTACTTCTGACCGAATTGAACAGCGTGCATGAGGACGCGCTCGGTTGATCGCAGTTGCAATTACACAGCCCATGCACATTATCTTGCATCATTTTAAGGCTGTTGGAGGCGCTGCTGCCTTCGGAAGTGGCGGCGCTGATGGTCGAGATGTCGATGTCAAAGACACCCGAATCGTAGAGCTTGGAGTTGACGGTCACGTTGAGCGACGCGACGCTCAGGTCGACGTTGAAGGCGTTCTCGATGTACGGCACGAGCGAGGTCGAGTCGGCCATGCAGCCCTTGACGACGGCGCACAGGGCGAGGGAGGACTCCACCACGCCGTCGTTGTCGTTGTCAAAGCCGAAGGTCATGCCCGAGGAGCCAGCGGGCACGTTGGTCTCCTTGCCGGGCGAGTTGGAGTAGAGCAAGCACCGCTCGGCGCCAACGAGCGTGGTCGCGGGGTCGGGGAGCGAGCCCATGAGCGATCCAAAGTCGAAGATGAGCGCGGAGAAGAGCAGTACCATCGTTCCGATGACGAGCAGCGCCACGCCGCAAAGCGACGTGCCCACCCAAGCGCCGCCCGAGGCGAAGACACCACAGCCGTGGCAGCAGCGGGCCGCCTTGCCGGCGCTCTGCTTCCTCGCGCACAAGGCCATGCAGCAGCCGCCTGGATGGCCAAACACGGTGGCATCGGCGGCTTTGGGCGGGCGCCAGAGCACTGCCGCTGCCTCCCTTCGGCACCCAACGGGCTAGGGGCCTCGGGCCCAGAGGGTCGGCCTGAGCAAGCGGGTGGGCCTCTGGAGCGGCGAGCGTCGCCGCGTAGGCGGCTGCGAGCCAGGGCATGTCAACCATGCCCCGCCACCCACGAGCGCCGCAGCGAACAGGAAGAGGGTCAGCGCGAAGAGGGCGAGGCCGATCAGGGGCGCGAAGTTTGTGATGTTGTCCCAATGCTCCTTCATGAGCTCCTTGACGTCGTTCCCGAGGTCGTCGGTCTGCTTCACGCCGTCCGCGAGCAGCTTGTTGAACTCCTCGAAGCTCGTGTCGAGGTCCGCTGTAGTCTGGCTCGCGGTCTCGGTGGCCTGGTGAGCCAAACGCAACGGATTCGGCGTGCGCGGCGCCTTGGGGAGGCTCCTCCGAGGCGCTGCGAGGCCCAAGCGGCCATAGGAGACCAGAGGGCCGCCGTGCGCAAACACGAAGGCGCCTCGAGCCGTAAGCGGCCGGCCAGCCCTGCCGCTGCCGGGACGACACGTTTACCCAAGCTGGCAGGCCGTCACCGCGTCGGCGGCCGTGGACTTCAGGTCGGCGACGAGCGTGTCGCACGTCTGCACCTTCGCCGCCTCCAGCGCCGCCATCATCGGGGTCCACTCTGGGCTGTTGTCCGCGATGTTGCCGCCCGCTGTCGTGATCGATTCCTTGAGGTTGTTCGCGGTGTCGAGCGCCGACTGCAACGACGTGCAGGCTTCCGTCACTTTGCCGTTCGATTCGGCTCCGTCGGCTGTTGCGTCGAAGGCGGCAGAGATCAGCTTGGCCGACGCGGTGAGCGGCACCAGCGTGCTTGAGAAGGAAGAGAGCGACACCTGCGGCGCGCAGAGCCAAGACAGGCTTATCAGGACGCGAGGGCCCGTGCTTCATCGACTGGCAGTGGCAGGCCTGCAGGCCACCGGTGGCGGTGTCGATGTCACGAACCGCCGTCTCGGCCGTGTCGAGCGAGGCTGATACCACGCAGAGCTCCTGCTGGAGACCCTTGCCGAAGGTGGTCGAGGAAGTGATGCCCGCGATGGCGCACACCTGGATGGTCAAAGGCAGCGAAGCTGGGGTTTCAGGAGGTGGCCCAAGATCTGCAGAGCGTCTCGACTCTGGCGCCCTGCGGGCAAGCGTGCGCAAGCGTGAGGGCGCCTCGAGGCGCAGGTGGCCAGCGCTGTTGCTGTCAGGACCACGTAGTATCACCATGCGGGCCCACGATCGTGACGATGCCCCACAGCCCACAGCAGCCGCCCGCCGCCGCCTTGTGCTTCCTGCCGTATGTGGTCTTCTTGTGCTTGCAGCACCTGCTCAGGGTTGGGGTTGGGGTTGAGATTGGGTTGGGGTTGGGGTTCGGGTTGGGGTTCGGGTTCGGGTTCGGGTCACCGATGAGCGCAGCATCGCGACACCCACAGCGGTAGAAGCGAGACCACGATGAAGCCGGCGACGACAAAGCCGGGCAAGGTCAAATTTTGCAGCTCCGTGGCGTACTCGGACATGTCCTCTTGCGCTGCTGTCGCCTCGAAATCGCTGCCGTCCAGCTGACGGCGCACCAATTTCTGCATGCTAGCCAGGAGCACGTCAGAGCGAGGAGACGCGGACTCCTCAAAGTCGTACGAGGAGATGTTGCCGATCAGCGGCGTGCAAGTGGTGGTCGCCCATGCGTCATTCATGGCGGAAGGGAGGAGGAGGAGGAGGAGGCAGCAGAGGTAGAGGCGGTGGTTTTGTGACGCAGACAGAGCGCCTGCCTGCCGCCTGTAACTGATTTAAGGGCAAGTGTGAAGAGACCGAAGGAGGACCGCTCAGGAGCGGGTGACCGGAGGGCGATGCGCAGGATTGTGCTCGGTGACGTTCTGGCCAAACACGTACGTAGTCGAACTAAGAGGTAGGGCCCGTGTCTGGCCGTAAAGGTAGCGGGAGTTTTGGCAGCGGCCGCACCGCTGGGTATGCCATCGGGGAAGACCAGACAGACATACATCACTCACCCTGGCTGGAAGCCATTGCAGGGATGTAGCACCGCCGCCCGCGGGATCGCTTCTCGTGGGTACCTCGTGGGCCCACGAAAGAGAGAAGCACCCTAAGCCTAAGCGTAAGCCTAAGCCTAACCCTGACCCTGACCCTAACCCCAACCCTAACCCTAACTAATCCTAACTAACCCCTAACCCAACCAAATCTTATCTTCCGCGTCGCTTATCGCTCGTACGCGCTTACGGGCTTATCCTCACCCAACCCAAATCCTAACGCCGCCGCTTTGGACGATTTTGAACGCGTTGTTTTCCCGACACTCGAGCACACCCTGGGACCTTAGATCCGTGGTCTAGGAAACAGGCAGGAGGTGGCTGCCTGCCTCAAGTTGCCAAACTAAGGAAACCATGGCGCTGAGTCTTCTAGGGTCGACACCCCTCGGGGTTCCGCTCGGGTCGACACCCCTCTTCCTGGGGTCGGATCGGGCAAAACGATCGACGCAGAACACCTTCGATCCAGGCTACGAGGGGCTCACCTACGCACAGGTCGCTGAGCGCACGCACCCCAAGGTCACCTACATCTCAACGTCCGGCATCGATCACCACTCTGCAAAGTACGGTGCCGCGCCGTTCCTCTCGAAGCTCTACGAGCACAAGTGGAAGCCTGGTGACAAGGGCATGAGGTGTCACGCCGTGGATAAGGAGCACGACACGGACGACTACTGCAACGTTTTGTGCGACGCCCATTGGAAGGAGAAGGGGGATAAGGAGCCGTGCGACCCCACATTCTGCTGGTGCGACGATGGCACGGGCAAGTCCAAGGACGGCTACACGCTCGATGACAACGGCAACGTCTACCGGAATGAGGAGACCATCAAGGCCACCCTGGCCGCGGAGCGGGCGCAGCCGAGTGGCCTGCCCGATTGCCGGTGGACGCCGCTGAATCACAGCGGCTGCGGGCGGGACCAGCCGTACGAGTGCGTCGGCGGTAAGATGAACGGCAAATGCTCCGAATCGAACTGGTTCGACGCACCCGACGAGTGCTCGCACTCGTGCATCCACACTGGCGAGCTCAACTGGTCACCGCACGAGAGACCGTGGTTCCCCGGACCCTGCGCCGACGAGTTCCAGATTGCTTCCGACGCGGACAAGCCGCTGCCGCACTACATGCACGACCCGAGCAAGCTGACGATGGAGGCGCGGGGCATCGACCTGAGCAAGGAGGAGGTGCTGATGAGCTCCACCTGCCAGTCCAAATCCGCCAACTTTATTGTAATCTCGCTGTGGTCGCCCAAGTTCAAGTCGAAGGCCGAGCGCTTGCTCAGATCGTGCGAGCGGAACGGCGTGTGCTGCAAGTCGACGCACGTCCCTCCCGACATTTTTGGCGCCAACGCCATGGAGGGCACGGAGGCCTTCCGCTTCCAGCTGATCTCCACGAAGCCCGCCTTCATTCTGAGCGAGCTCGAGTACACGAGGAGCCCCGTCGTCTTCGTCGACACGGACATGGAGTTCCACTCGTATCCGAGCCTTTTCGACTCGAGGTTGGTCGGCAATGCGGAGAAGGGAGGCTGGCCGTGCTGCTCCCTGCCCGACTCGACCACGTGTGACGGCGGCGCCGGCTCTCGCGACATGGGGGTGTTCAACTACTGGGGCAACGAGACTGACCAGTTCCACGGAAAGGCGCCCAGCCTTGGCAGTGGCGTGGTGTTCGTCAACGCCACGCAGCGCGCCGTCGACATCATCACCGCGTGGGCGGAGGCGATGGCCAACGACGCCAACGCCGAGGCGCCCGACGACCAGGTGCTCAACAAGCTGCTCAACGAGGGCCTTTGGCTGCCGCGCGCCTCGTACGGCTACATGCCCGCCTCGTACATGCGCACCATGCCCTGGTTCTACCGCGGCGTCGCCCCGATCATCGACCACGACCACGGCGCGTCCCCTGGCGTGGCGGGCCACTCCGAGGCCACACCAACACTGCCCATGCTCCAGCCAGACGACCCGAACGACCCCGCCAACGCCGAGGCGCTCGACAAGCAGAACTGCCTGATGCACGGCATTTGCACGCCCAAGATCCAGAAGCAGATCGACGACGAGAATGCGGAGATGAAGTGGAAGGGCGACAAGGCGGCGGGGCTGCCCGTGGGACCGGAGCCGATGCCGCCAAAGACGAATGGGGGCCTCGTCTTCCCCAAGTCCAAGAAGCACGGCGCCAACGCCGGCGCCGGCATGGGAGCTCCAGCCGTGCCAGTGGATCCGGCCGTGGCGGCTCCCGCGCCGGTCGCGGAGGCGCCGGTCGCGGCCGAGGCCCCGACGGAGGCCCCGGTGGTCGCGGCTGCGTCGGCTGGGAGTGGCGACTGCAAGGCCATTTCCGCGGCCGCCTCCGACGAGTGGTGCATGAACGCCTGCAACGCTGCCGACCCGCTCTGCCCAGACACGATGTGCAAGTGCAAGTAGGGCTGGCGGCGCTCATCGAGTCGGGACACGCGCGAAGTGCGTGAACACCCGTCTTGGCTCTGTTAGTGTTACGCGGTGTGGGCTCAGCGCGGTGGCCCGCGGGCGTGGCCTCAGGCCTGTAGAGTTGGCATGTCAATTTCATCTTTTTTTCACGCTGACTGACCTTCAGGCTCGTTTACAGGGGGAGGGGGTGTATAGTACCGTAGTGTGCTCTGGGCAGCCACGCTGCACTCCAAATTATAACCTGCAGGTGCACTATTAATACGCTTTAACAGCGATCTCGTCTACACGTACGACGTGGCTACACGTTTTGCATCCGCGCATGCCAGCCTGGGTGGCGGCCACAAAATATAAGGAACCTCCCCCTCTCACCTTATCTCACCGGAGGCAGGGGACCAAACACTAACGGCGGGCCGACAAAAGGTAGCGGAGATCGGCCGCAGCCCGGACCAGGAAGCTGAGCACAGAGCGCCACCATAGGTCGCCTGTCCGCGCAACCCAGACGAAGCCCACTCAAAGCGCTTTGCCAGCGGCTTGTAGATGTGGAGGTTGTCGTAGATGGCAAAGCTGACGAAGAGGATTGCACAGCCGACGAAGAGGCCGACCATCTTGGTGTTGAGCCAGTTCAGGCTCACGAACGAGCCAAACCACCCCTGCAGACGAGGGGGGTGGGGAAGGGGTGGGCATGGGCCGCGG
>Ga0209302_10002279_pt1 | contig 11205 bp, 4 predicted proteins | sample ArcOceMetagenome_2_FD_187445 | JGI IMG/M metagenome (GOLD analysis project Ga0209302, IMG submission 187445) | Marine eukaryotic phytoplankton communities from Arctic Ocean - Arctic Ocean ARC135M Metagenome (SPAdes) (version 2) | ecosystem: Environmental > Aquatic > Marine > Oceanic | place... | reverse complement strand
GCCGCACTTTAGCACACCGGGGGCCAAGGCGACCGACTTTAGCAGGTTTGGTGCCCATCTGTGCCCGGCACACTTTAGCCGATTTGACCCCAAAGTACCCCACTTTAGCAACTAGTACCCCCGGGTGACGCGTTCACCCGGGAACTCGATGTCGATCGGCTTTCTCGCCCCTAGATCTGCTATATACGGAAGTGGCGCGGGTGGTGTGACAGGTTTGGTCAGTACGGTATCAATGTGAGCTTTTGAGGCTCTGGGACCCTCAAAATCGTGACCCTCCACGTCGAAAATCACCCCCCAGAAACGATTTTTTCTGTTGGCTGATTACCACCCCCTCGGAGGGTAGGGGGTGTTAATTAGCGGGCAATATATTTGTCCTTACCATATATATACATGTAGGGGTGATACACAGCGGACGTGCAATACCCTAGATGTACGGAAATCGTCCCTAGATCAAGATTCCGGCGAAAATCTTGGGACCCCCCCCCCTGTCCCTTGGGCGTTTAATGCCCAGGGGGTCCCAAAAGCTGTCCCCCCGTTCGAACTATTATACCACGGACCTGTATTGGTAACCCACGAACAGGCATGACAACGGCTGTAAGGGGGGGTGTCTGTCATGTTTTCAGATATATTCCACGTGAGTCGTCTTTACTAGTGTAACCCACTCGTCTCCTAGCCTCACAGCCAGCCTCGCGATCCTCGTACCTTAACGGTCACCATTTCCGAGATTTCAACATCTCAAAAATCCGAGGGAGCGCGACAGTGCACGCCAGGTGCACGCGCACCTCTGTTGAGACCTCACTCGCCTGTGCCTCAGACCTTGTATACTATTGGAGTCAAACTGAGAGGCTTAGCTGCTCCTTAGACTGCCTATCGTCCCAAGCGGGCCACCCCTTTATTCCAAATATTGCCTAAAGAGCCTATATCTCATACTTTACGGCTTTACAGTTTACTGTACGCGGCTTCATCCCTCCCCCCGCCCCGCAGCGCCGCGTGGGAGTCGGGACACATCTCGCCAACACTAGACGCCAGAGGGCCAGGCGCGCCACACCTCCGACACTAGATCTCGTGAATCGCCCCGCGGATATCTCGTCCTCACTCCTCTGTACGGACGGCTTTTCAGCGCCTTTAGCTTTACCCCCCCAGATCCCCATCCGCATCCCGCTTCCCGGTGACAGCGCCTCAGCGGTGTAAAAAAAGACGCACACTTTCCCTCTCAAACAAATTATCTGGAGACCTTGTATCAAATAACATGGACCCGTGCGGTGTGCCCACACCACCCGGAGGCCCTTCACGCGCGCACACTGCGTGGACCCCGTGGCCTTGGGCTCAGGTCTTCCTCTTGCGCTTGTCGTGCGCCATCTCCTGCAGCGTCTCGAGCGCGATCTTCTGCGAGGAGGTGCGCTCGACGCCGCTCTTACGGCGCACTCCGAGGAAGCGTCCCCTCTCCACCGTCCTGCCGAGTAGTGACGTGCCCGACGCCAGCTTGAGCCACTTGACGATCGCGTCGACCTCGTCGGCGGAGAGCTCGGCATCCAGGTACTGCGCGACCGCGGCCTCGGCGCGCGAGGGCAGCGCCTCCTTGAACTCGTTGTTCAGCCTGGTCACCGCGCGAATGGCCGTGTAGACGCGCGCGGCATCCGAGAAGTCTGCGGCGTCGGGGGACGGTGGCTTGAGGGCGACCGCGTCCTTGTGGCGGATGTCGAGGATCGGGTGGTCGAGCACGAAGCCGAGTAGCCCGCCCTGCCTGCCGAGCGCCAGCTGGCAGCGTAGCGGCTGCTGCGGGCCGGGCAGCAGCGCCAAGCCGCCGAGCAGCGCGACGCTCGCCTGCGAGATGGGGTGGCGGCAGGCGGGGGATGGGGCGGGAGAGGGGGCGGGAGAGGGGGCGGGAGGGGTGCGAGCAGAGTGCGAGGGATGTGCACGAGGTGTGCGCGAGTAGGTTACGAGCGCGCCTGTGCGGTGGGTTCGGGCTCCTCCTCCAGTGCGTGCAGCAGCCCGTCCACCACGCGCCGCAGGGGCGCCTCCTCGGAGCACACGCGGCCGAGCACGCGCCCCAGCGCCTCGGCCGTGCTCTCCTCGCCACAGCACGCCACCGCCGCGCGCACAAAGGGCGCGCACACCAGCACCTCGCACGCCTCCGCCGGCAGCGGCCGGTCGTCGAAGGCCTCGACCAGCTTGATAAGGACCTCGAGCAGCGCCTCGGGCCCCTCGCCGCCCGCTGAGGCGAGGCAGCCTGGCTGCTGCGGCTGCGCGAAGGCGTACGGGGCGAGCGCGGCCGGCAGCTCAGCCTGGTCGGCGGCGGCGGAGTCGCCGATCAAGAAGGCGGGCAGCGCGAGCAGCGCGCCGTGGTGCGACAGGTGCGCGGCGACCCACCGGCCGACGGGCGGCGGCAACTGCACGAGCTGGCGCAGCAGCACGAGCAGGGGCGCGGCGTCGGCGGGGTGGGTGGCAGCGCGGGCGAGGCCGTGCCGCAGCAGCAGCCGCAGGAAGCAGCCCACGTGGCCGCCGCCCTCGCCCATGGCCGCATAGACGGCGGCGGCGCCGCCCGCCGCGTGCGCCGCGTGCAGTTCGGCCTCCAGGATGCTCGCGACCATGGCGCACACCAGCGTCGTCGCCGCCTTGCGCGCCGCGGCGCAGCGGCACTCGAAGAGCGCACCGAGCAGCCAGCGCGGCGGCGGCGGCGGCGCGGGCTCGGCGCCCCCCCCCTCAGCGGGCGGCGCCGGCGCCGGCGCGAGCAGCGCGTGCAGCAGCCACACGGCGGCGGGCCGTACAACATGCGTGGTCGTCTCGAGCGCGCTGGTCCACGCCGCGAGGTGCGGTTCCTGCAGGCTCTCCTTGAGCCGGATCAGGTGGCCGAAGAAGAAGCGCGCGCACAGCTGCAGCTGCAGCTGCACGGCGGCGGCCGCCTCGCTGCTCGCCACGTTTTCAAACTGCGCGAGCGGCGGCGCCGCGTCGAGCGGCCGCGCGTCGCCGCCGTGCGCGGCAGTGATGGGTCTTGGCGGCGCGGCGGGGAGTTCGGTGGAGGCGCAGGAGCCGTGCGCGCAGCGCAGCAGCTGCAGCATAAAGTCCATGTACGTGGCGTCGTACAGGTGCTGGCGCAGCAGCAGCTGCGAGTTGGCCTCGTGCACGCTCTGCGTGGTCGCCAGCCGCGCCGCCTCGAGCGCTACCTTGCGCTCCGCCGCCGCGCCCGCCGCGTCCGCCTCCGGGCTGGCGGCGGCTGCAGCCTGCCCGAGCGGCCCGAGCACGGCCGAGCCGCCGCTCGAGCTACTCGGCCACGTCGCGGCAGCGGAGGCGGCGGCGGCGGCGGCGGCGGCGGCCGGCGGCAGCGGCGGCGGCGGCGGCGACCCTCGCGCGTCGCGCTCGCCCTCGTCGACGCGCGCGGTCTCCGGCGAGCGGGAGGCGCGCGAGTGGCGCAGCGGCGCGACGGGCGGCGCGGAGCCGGAGCGCTGGTGGCCGGGCGTCGGCCGCCTGGCTGGCTCCCGCCGTCGGTAGAAGAGCAGGAAGCCGTTCTGCTGCTTCTCAACAAACTGGGCCGACTGGACCGACTGGCCCGCCGCCGCGCCGCCTCCGCCGCCGCCGCTGGTGCCAGTGCCGGTGCCGGTGCCGGTGCCGGTGCCGGTGCCGGTGCCGGTGCCGGTGCCGGTGCCGGCGGGAGGCGGCTTGCGCTGGCCGCCAAAGCACTGCTCGGCGATCTCCGACTCGTCAAAGGGCGTGACGATGCGGTCGTTGAAGGCCAGCCAGCCCTGCGACGCCTCGCGCGCGCGGATGTATGAGAAGTAGTGGCCAAAGTTGGACGTGCCTAGGTGGACCACCACGCCCACCAAGTCGTAGACCGTCGCCTCGCCCGCCGCCGCCGCCGCCGCCGCCGCCGCCGCTGCCGCCGCCGCGGCGGCCACCGCCTCCGACGCCGCCGCCGCCGCCTTGCCCTCGCCGCCCATCGACGCCGCGCCGCCCGCCGGCGGCGACTCGGCCCGGGCGCCGCCGCCCCGCGCCTGCGCCTCTACGCCGCGCTTGGTGTACGGCCCCAGGTCGAGCACCGAAGGGAAGGCGCACTCGCTGTTGAGCTTGAGGTTGGCCATGGTCTCGTAGTCGAGCTCGAAGCGCTTGAGCTGCAGGATGAGCGTCGACGGCAGCTTGCCCAGGCAGATGCGCTTCTGCGCGTCCACCTTGACGCCCGGCACCTTGCGCCCGCTCGCGTCCACCGTGTCGTCGAGCTGGTAGGCATTCTCGCCCTCGAGCCGCTCGCCCTCGAGCAGGCTGTCGAAGGCGCGCAGGATGCTGGGATGCCCCTTGACGGGCAGCTCGATCTGCAGGAAGGCCTCCTTGCGCTCCGACACCCTCTTCACCCCGTTGACCTCGTAGAGCACCTGCTGCAACAGCTCGCCGCCAAACTCCTGCATTAGCAGCTTGGCCTGCCGCGTCCCCTTGAGCGCCTCCTCCAGGTGGTCGCCCAGCAGCGTGAGGAACTCGCCTGCCACAATGTGCATGACGTATAACATGTGGTGGCAGCGTCTCCCACATGAGTACGGTGGCAGCCTCTATCACATACGGTGGCAGCCTCCTTCCTATCGCATGCGAGGAGCGCACCCGCGTCGTTCTGCTGCATGGCCGAGTAAGCCATGTTGAGCGCATCGCACGCATGCACCAGCTTCACCGCATCGTACACCTGGCGCGAGATGCATATGCATATGCATATGTATATGTAATATGCTATATGTGTAATATGTGTGTGCATATGTGTGTGTGTGTGTGTGTGTGTGTGTGTGTGTGTGTGTGTGTGTGTGTGTGTGTGTGTGTGTGTGTGTGTGTGTGTGTGTGTGTGTGTGTGTGTCTGCGAGCGCGTGCGCGTGTGCGTGCGTGCGTGCGTGCATGTGCGTGTGGGTCGTCGCGCCGGGTGCAGCCCGTCGCGCAGGTGCGCGAAGAGGCGCTGCAGCTCATCGACGACGGGTGACCGCTGCGGCAGCGGCGGCGCCGCGGAGAGAAACCCGTCGCGGAAGCCGGGCACCATGAAGAGCTGCTGCAGGAGCGAGTTCATGTAGCACGTCGCGCCCTGGTTGACCAGCCCCACGTGCGTCTTGCATATCTCGCTCGCCGTGTCCATCTGCCACATCTGATACTCGTCGCTGCCGCCGATGCCGCGCGCGTCGCGGGCGAGCACCTCCTCGAGCGATGGCAGCAGCAGCCGCAGGTTGGGCAGGCAGCCCTGGCACACGGCGGTGAGCAACGCCGTGCACGCGTGCCGCACGCCGGTTGACGGTTGGCTCTGCGCGTCGGGCACGAGGCAGCGCCGACACAGCGCGTCAATCTGCGGGCCGAGCAGCTGCTGGCAGCCGCGGCTAGAGCGGACGAGCGTGGTCAGCAGCCGGAGCAGTCCGATGATCACGCGCTCGCTCGCGCCCTTCGTAGGGCGGCGGAAGGACCCTCCTCCGGAAGGACTCGCCTTGGTCCTGGGAGGCGCGTGCTCGCCCAGCACGCGTGCGAGCAGCGCGCCGCACAGCTCGCGCCGCGGCGCCTCGAAGTCCTCGGCCACGTCCTCGGCCACGTCCTCGGCCACGTCCTTGGCCGAGCCAGCGGCCGCGGCCACCCCGTTGCCGTCGGGCGGGTCGGCGTCGGCCTCCGAGTCGGCCACCTCCGTGTCCCGGGATCCCTCGCCCGCCGCGAAGAGCAGGCTGGTAAAGAGCTCCCAGTAGTCGGAGGAGGTGTCGGCGTGCTCGACCGCCACGGGCAGCAGCCCCTGCATGAGCCGGATGGCGTCAGCCACGCAGCGCCGCCGGTCGATGCAGATGTGCTGCACCAGCAGTGACGCCTGCCGCCGCACCGGCACCTCCGGCTGGCGCACGAGGAGGAGCGAGAGCGCACGCGGCACGTCGGGCAGCGCGAGGAAGCGCTTGAGCAGCTGAGGGTGCGCGCAGAGCACGGCGTCGAGCAGCTTGAGCACGTCGAGCGCCGTCTGCCTTCGCTGCTCGTCGGGCACAGCCGTGTGGGAGCGCGTGGTCACGAGCCGCAGGCAGAGGCACGCCAGGGTCCAGAAGGCGCCCGCCTCGAGCTTCGGCCCGCGCGCGGCCGCGGCGGCGTCGGCGAGCGAGAGGGCAGCGGCGGGCGACGCGGCGGCGGCGGCGGCGGCGGCGGCGGCGGCGGCGGCGGCGGCGGCGGCGGCGGCGGCGGGGTCGTGCTTGCCGTCGGGCGGCGGCGTGCGCGGGCTGCGCGGCGGCGAGCGCGGGTCCCCGGCAGAGGGCGGAGGGGCGATGGCGAGTGCGGGCGCGTCGGGCTCGGTGGCGATCCGCTTCTTGAGGTTCTGGATGGAGAAGCCGCGCAGGTAGAGGCCGTCCATCGAGCCCTGGCGCGAGTGTGTCGCTCGGCCGGCGCCGGCGGGGTCGGGCGAGTGCAGCGGCAGCGGTGGGGCCCCGGGCGTCGTCGGGTCGAGGGCTGCGCCGCTGGCGGGCGCGGCGGCGGCGGCGGCGGCGGCGGCGGCGGCGGTGGCGGCGGCGCCCGGCAGTATGTGGGCGCTGTGGAGGTAGCCGACGAGGCACGCGCGCACGACGGCAAGGCAGGTGGAGAGCATCTGCGCGTGGAGCGCGTCGGGCAGCGGCGAGGCTGCGAGCTGCACGAAGGTCTCGAAGAGCGTGATGAAGCCGTGGCCCATGAAGCGCTGCTTCCACAGCGCCATCTGCTGCACCGACGCCGCACGCGGCTCGGGCACGTCGGCGGGCAGCAGCTTGGCGCACACGGCCTGCATCGTGTACAGCACGCGCATCGGCTGCCGGTCGAGGAGCGACATCTCCTTGCGCCACTGCACGGCCTCCGGCCGCTGCAGCGACACGAGGCGGAGGCTCCAGCTCGGCACGCGCATGAGCACGGCCCACGCCTGCTCGACCACGCCGGCGGAACGCGCGAAGGCGCGGAGCACCTCGAAGAGCACGCCCGTGTAGTGGTTGGAGTTGGAGATGAGGTAGCCGGGCAGCGCGCTCAGCCGCTCGTGCTTCGCCTCGCGCGTGTCCCTGTCGCGCTTATCGCGCTCGGCACCGGGGCGCAGCAGCCGCACGGCGAGCGGCGCGTCGCCGCTGATCTGCAGCTCGCGGATGGTGGTCGCCTCGCCCTCGAGCAGCGTGCTGCCGCGCAGCAGCTCCATCGAGCGGTAGGACACGCGCGGCAGCACTAGCCCCGTCTGCAGCAGCTCGTGCTTGAGCCGGCGGCGAAGCAGCCCGAGCGTCAGGTTGTCGTGCACCAGCAGCTCGAGCACGAGCGATGAGGGGGGCGCGGCCGCCGCGAGCGTCGCCGCCGCGGCGCCTGCCTTGCTGGAGAGCAGCGACGCGGCGCCCACCTTGTTGGAGCCGCTGTGGTCTGACCCGGTGGGCTCCCGGCTGTGCTTGCCCATGCCTCGCCCGACGTCGACGCCGGCGCTGCTGCTCCGCCGGAGCTGCGGCGGGCGCGAGGGGGCGGTGGCTGCGGACTCCTCGCGGCTCATGTACGCGCCCCGCTCCGTCCTCCGTCCCGCCTCGCCGGGCGGCGCCTCGGGCGGCGGCATCGTGGCACCGTGGCGCGTGGGCGAATGCGGCCGCTCGTCCTTCGGGTGGGAGCTAGGGTTAGGGTGCCCGCCGTAGAACTCGACGGCGACGGAGAGCTTGAAGGACTGGCCGCGCCACGAGGCATGGTGCGGGATGAGCTTGCGCGACTCGCCGCACGCGCTGATGAAGGCGTCGACGCACTCGAGCAGCAGGCGCACACGCAGCTGCATGCGCGGCGTGGGGCCGGTGGGCAGCCCGTTGTTGTTGGGCGGCGTGGCGAGCTGCTGCATGGCAAAGAAGAGGCCGATGAGCAGCTCGTGCCGCACCTGGTGAGGGTGATGGTGAGGGTTGAGGGTGAGGGTGAGGGTGAGGGTGAGGGTGAGGGTGAGGGTGAGGGTGAGGGTGAGGGTGAAGGTGAGGGTGAAGGTGAGGGCGAGGGCGAGGGCGAGGGCGAGGGTGAGGGTGAGGGTGAGGGTGAGGGTGAGGTTAGGGTGCCGGTGAGCGTTAGGGTTAGCGTTAGGGTTAGGGTGCCGGTGAGCGTTCGGGTGAGGGTTAGGGTCTCGTCCCGCACCGTCGCGGCGTCGAGGTGCGGCGCGGGGCGCAGGTGGAGCTGCACGAGGAGCGGCATCGCACGGCGGCAGGTCTCCTCGGGGGCAAGCATCATCATGAGCCACAGCTGCGAGACGCCCGCCAGGCTGCTCGGCATCGCCTCCACTGAGAGCCGCTCGAGCTGCGACTGCTCGAGGCGCGTGGCGTCGTCCTGCGCGGGCCGCCCCTTCTTAGAGAGCAGCTTGAAGAGGGAGAAGCCGCCGCCGCCGCCGCCCTCCGATGGTGCCGCCTCGTAGCGCATGTGGCCTTTGGTCACGTGGTAGTGGCGGAAGAGTGCCTCGAAGGCGAGGTAGAGCGGCGGCGTGAGCGTCGCCCACGTGAAGGCGTGCACCATCTGCTCGAGGAAGGCATAGGCCAGCGCCTCGTGCGAGAGGCAGCCCAGCACAGTCGGCAGCCAGAGCAGCAGCGCCTCCCGCTCGAGCGGGTGGTGCAGCGTGCCGCACACGGCCTCGAGCGCCGTCTTGGCGATCTCCTTGCGCAGCTCCGACGCAAGGAAGCCCCACATCTTGAGCCGCTCGAGCAGCTCGGCTGGTGGCTTGCCCGCCGTGAGGCTCGCCTCGGCTGCCGGCCCGTCGGAGTACGGCGACTGCACGAGCGAGTGCGCGATCTGCAGCAGGTGTAGCTTGGACTCGAGCTGCGAGAGCAACGCCGAGCTACCGGGCACGACCACGCCCGACGCCTCGGCGGTGGATGCGCCCAGCTCCATGATCAGCCGCATCGCCGTGCGCGCGGGCAGCTTGAGAGCAACCTCCGGCAGCCGGGCCACCTCCTTGGACGCTCCCTTGGCGACGATGCCCTTGGGCAGCGGCAGGTCGACGACGTTGATGTCGGGGGTGACGAGCGACGAGCCGCTACCGCCCGCCCCGAAGGTGGGAGGTGTCGTGGACTCGGGGGCGTCGCTCGGCTTGACACGGTTCGACGCGCCCTCCCTGCCGCACAGCGCCAGTAGCGGCAGTGCCGCCAGCCGCAGGCCCTGCTGCAGCATCTCGGTGCTGCCGCCGCGGTAGTGCTCGACCAGGGCGGCCTGCAGCGACTCGTGCGCGCTCCTGGGCGCCTCGCGCAGCACGAGCATCTCCCAGAGCAAGAGCACGAACTTGTCGGCCATCGCGGGCAGCGGGCGGAAGATGGGCGAGAGGGTGCCGAGCAGGCTGGCGAGCCCATCGCTGATGCCGCCGCTGCTGACCACCGCGCCGATGCTGCCCAGCATGTTCTCTTGCAGCGCCTCGGGGCAGCGGCGCGAGCTCAGCACCTCGGAGAGCAGCGAGGAGGCGACGGCGGCGACGGCGGCCGACTTGGTCGAGCAGGCCGACCAGATGAGCGTGAGGGTGGGCTGCTGCAGCTGCCCCGCCTGCAACAGCGCCGTGAAGATAGGCGTCGCACGCTGGAGCACCTGGGTAGGGTTAGGGTCAGGGTTAGGGTTAGGGTTAGGGTTAGGGTCAGGGTCAGGGTCAGGGTTCGGGTCAGGGTCAGGGTCAGGGTTCGGGTTAGGGTCATTGTCAGGGTCAGGGTCAGGGTCAGGGTTGGGGTTAAGATGCACCTCCTCGTGCGCCAGGTCGCCCAGCAGCAGCTGCGGTAGCTGCTGCGACATGAAGGCCTCCGCGAGCTCGTCGACCGCCGCCTCCGTCCCCATCGCGCCGCGGCTGTGGGGCAGGCCGTGCGCCTTCTCGAGGAGCCGCGTGCAGTCCTTGACGCCCCACAGCCGCAGCGTGAGCGTCGGCGAGCCGAGGGCCTTCGCCGCGAGCGCGACGCGTGGGACCATCACCAGCTGGAGCCGCGCGAACTGCGTGTCCTGAAGAGGGCTGGCCAGCTGCGGCAGCACTTGCACCGTCTCGGCGAGAGAGAGCACGTGGGCTTGCTTCAGGGGGCCAGCCTCCGGAACTGCGCCGATCGCTACCGTGGCCGCGCCCACCGCTTGGCTCGCGAACTCTGCGGGCAGCTTCACCAGCGCGCGTATGCGCAAGCAGAACTGCAGCGCTCCCTCGAGCAGCTCGGCACCGCCCGGCCGCTGCACGCAGCCGAGCACGGCATCCACCACGCTCGGGGGCTCGAAGACCATCTCCACGGCCAGCTTGGCCAACGGTGCTGGCTTGCCGGCCCTCGCGCCTTCGCAGTCCGTCCACACGCGAGATTCGGCGGACAGCAGCCTCACGAGCCCGGCCAGCCCCGTCGCGGCTCGATCTCGTGCGCCAGCGGCCTGCAGATCCTCCTCCACCAGCTGGCGCTGAACCACGGCGACCAGCCACACCAGGCAGAGCATGATCAGCGATAGCAGATTGTCGCTGAGCCTCACGGTGGGCTCGAGCAGCTCCTCGATAAGGGCCGGCAAGGATGTGTAAAAAGTTTCGATGGCCTCGAGCGAAGCCCTTGAGAGGCCGGCCAACGCCTCGCCAATGGCTCGAAGCTTCGGGTCCGTGATGACATGGCCGCTAGCGAGGATACCGGCCAGGACCGCCGCGCCCTCGGCCGCCATGCTTTTCGCCTCGGTGGGTGCGCTCCCAGTTTGGGGCGCAAGTTCGCATGTTATATCTGGCAAGGCTACACAACGGCACAGGGACGCGAGCTCGGGCACACGATGAGGCACGGCTCGAAGCCGCCTGGTTTCAGTGCATGAGGCACACCAGGGCGCGCCTAGAAAAAGCCACCGTCCTCCGCGAAATCGTCGTCGTCCTCGTCCTGGCCTCCCCATCCGCAAGTTACGCCGCGTGGGACGCAACGGCGCTCACGTTCGGCCGGGATTCCCACTATATCCATCGACATGACCGCGGTGAGCCGCGCACTTTCGGGCTCAGCCTCAGTTAACTAACCTTTGCTCACGGCGGTCTTTCGAGCAATGCTCTCTGCTCAGGTCTGCTTACAGAAACGGCATGCCTAGGAATACGGAGTCCAGGGATACAGTAGATTCTAACATTCTAACATGGGTTGATTCCAGAACATCGGGGAATGTTAACATTCTATAGAGTCCGACTTGACCCTCGTTGGCCTGCTACCACCCCTTCAGTGCGACAGCAAACGGAGTGGCTGATCCACTCGCTGATCCACTCGAGGCGACCACTAGCGAGCTACAGAGACGTGTGGGCGGCGCGCACCTCCATGA
>Ga0209302_10002278_pt1 | contig 11207 bp, 5 predicted proteins | sample ArcOceMetagenome_2_FD_187445 | JGI IMG/M metagenome (GOLD analysis project Ga0209302, IMG submission 187445) | Marine eukaryotic phytoplankton communities from Arctic Ocean - Arctic Ocean ARC135M Metagenome (SPAdes) (version 2) | ecosystem: Environmental > Aquatic > Marine > Oceanic | place... | reverse complement strand
CGCTCTTTCTACAACAACAGGAATATTGTGTTTAATTAATAAACTGGCTACTTTTTCAGCTCCATCTCCATGAACTACTACCATATCTGTAATTCCTAGATCTTTAAACATGGTTACTGCATCTGTTATCTCTTTATGACCACTAACATGAATAAATATTTTTTGAGATCCATTAAACAATCCTTTTGTGGCTTGGTAAGTTAAATTTATTTCTTGATTACTTTCAGTTATATAACGTTTTGCTGCAGCAAAATAATCTTGAATACTCTGCGTATTTTTGGAGTATTTTTTGTCTAACTTTAAACCTGAATCTTCACCCAGCCACCATCTACCTCTAGTAAATGTTTCTGGCCAATTAATATGTATAGCATCGTCAACTTTTACCGCAGCATCTTCCCAATTCCATGCATCTAGTTGCATTATTGAAGAAGTTCCAGAAATAACACCACCTCTTGGTGTAATTTGTGCCATTAAAACCCCATTTGGCCTCATAGATTCAACCACTTTGCTTTCTGCATTGTAGGCTATTAAACTTCTAATATGAGGTAACATAAGACCAATTTCATCTGTATCTACAGATGCTTTTACTGCATCAACTTCTGCCAATCCTAAAGAGGCATTAACAGCTATAAAACCAGGGTAAATATGCTTTCCCTTCGCATTTACGACAGTTCCTTGTCTAGCAATTTTTACTAACGCGCTACCAACAAAAGTAATTTTTCCGTTGTTAAACATTATCAAAGAGTTTTCTATGACTTCTCCGTTGCCTAAATGAGCAGTTGCTCCTTCTATAGAAAAGGCATTTACTTGTTTAGAAGCAGGTGTTTGTTGTGCGATGATAGACCCTGCTAAGAAGCAAAATATCATATTAAATATTATGTATTTTTTCATGTCTCTCATTGTTATATTATTCTGTATCACAGGTAAAGTTTTTTAAGATTTTTTTACTAGGAGCTTGTGTTTTAGTGCCTTTCATTTTCTCCTGTAACATCATGCTAATTAGCTTGCTTTTTTCTTTTTTGATTGCAATGCGTTTTTTCTTATCTTCTTCAAGATCAAAGAAAACTTTTCCTTCAATAATTGTTTTCTCAGCAATGGCATAGATAGAAAGAGGATTGTGACTCCATAATACAACATCAGCATCTTTTCCAACTTTAATACTTCCAACTTTTTCGTCTATATGAAGAAGTTTTGCAGGATTGATAGTCACCATATTCCAGGCATCTAGTTCTGTCATTCCACCATATTTTATTGTTTTTGCAGCTTCTTGGTTTAATCTTCTAGACATTTCTCTATCATCAGAATTAATAGCTACAGTAACCCCCGCATTGTGCATAATTGCAGCATTGTATGGAATAGCATCATTTACTTCGTATTTATATCCCCACCAATCTGAGAAGGTAGAACCGCCAACTCCATGTTCTTTCATCTTATCTGCTACTTTATATCCTTCTAAAATATGTGTGAATGTATTGATCGTAAAATTGAACTTTTCAGCAACTTTAATTAACATATTAATTTCACTTTGTACATAAGAATGACAAGAAATAAAACGTTCTTTATTTAAGATTTCTGCTAAAGTTTCTAGCTCTAAATCTTTACGATAGGCTTTTCCACTTTTCTTTAAAGCATCATATTCTTTAGCTCTTTGGAAATAATCTACAAAAACTTGTTCAACTCCCATACGTGTTTGTGGAAACCTATAACTAGAATTAGAACGAGATTGTTTTACGTTTTCACCCAGAGCAAATTTGATAAATTTAGGAGTATTTTCATAAATCAAGTTTTTTGCATTCTCTCCCCATTTTAATTTTATAATTGCAGAACGACCCCCAATAGGGTTTGCAGAACCATGAAGAATTTGAATAGAAGTTACTCCACCTGCTAAATTTCTATAAATATTAATATCATTTGGGTTTACAACATCTTCTATAGTAACCTCTGCAGTAGAGTTATGACCACCTTCGTTTATGGCTGAAGCTCCAATATGAGAATGTTCATCAATTATTCCTGCAGTTAAATGCTTTCCTGTTCCGTCTATAACAGTAGCTCTTTTATCTGAAAGGCTCTTGCCAATCTGAGTAATTTTTCCATTTTTAAGGAGTACATCGGTGTTTTTTAAAACACCTGTTGCTTCACTAGTCCAAACGGTCGTATTTTTAATTAAAATAGTCTGTTGTGTTGGTTGAGAGAAATTTCCTAGACCAATATTAGGATAACTTACAGAGAGCAAGGTAGGAGTGTCAGAAGTCTTTTCTTTCCTATCTTTTTTCTTCGTATCTTTCTTTTCTTTCGTGTCTTTCTTTTCTTCACTTTCTTTGGTAGCAGACCATAAAGACTCAGTTCCATCTATACTAAAATACGTACCACTTAATCCAGTAGATGAAGGTTGGGCCAATATTCTAGAAAAATCACCATTGTTGTTCATTGTCATAGAAACCCATCCGTCAGAAAAAGAAAATTTAGAAGTTATTTTTTTTTCATCAGAAGTTAGACTTCCACTTTGTTTAGCCTCCTTTCCAGAAACTTTTAATTGAAAAGATGTTCCTTCAATAGAAAAACTATATTTTCCATTAATATCTTTAATATTCATGTCATTAATAACATGTTGATCTCCTTGAACCCAGTTTTCATAGATAGTTGTTCCTTTATCAAAGACATCTCCATTGGTGATGATAAAATTAGCCTGACTTCCTGAGTTTAAATTCCCAATATCAGATTTTCCAATCATACTAGCAGGTATTGTTGTGAGAGCTTCTAATGCTTTAGTTTTATCAAAACCATAGCTAATTGCTTTTTGTAGGTTTTTATGAAAAGATTTTACAGATTTTAAATCATGTGTAGTAAGCGAAAAGGTAATGTTGTTATCTGATAACACTGCCAAATTAGAAGGTTCTTGATTCCAACTTCTCATATCATGAAGAGAAATTTTATTTGCAATTAGCGGATTACTTACATCATATGGTTTTCTGAAATTAATAGGGATTATCATGTTTGCTCCCGTTGCTTTAATATCATTTATTTTTTCAAATTCATCTCCACCACCAACAATGGTGTATTGAATACCAAACTCGTCTCCAACTTTGTCTGCTCTAAAAACATCTAATTGATTTCCAGCATCAAATATTTGAATCAGATTTTTATTGTTGTTTAAAGAAGTTAAAGAAGCATCTGTATTTTTTATGTTTCCACTAGCATACCAGTCTGCATCTAAATACATCTGACGTAATAGAGCCATAGCTCCCATTCTAGAAGTAGGGTAGTTTTGTGTAGATAATAAACTTTTTGCAAATGATAAATACTGAGCAGATTTTTTATCTAAAATTCTATACCCATCAGATGATTTGGTATTTAGCGCAACTAACATTCCATTACCTCTTACAATACCATCTTGCATGTGCGTATTTACAACACCAAAACCAGCATTCACCAATTCTTTTGCTTTTTTATTATCAAATGAAAACAGTTGAGATGCATCTACTTCCGGTCTAATATGATCATTCCAATAATGACCAGTTCTGGTGGCGTCATACTGAGGAGTTCTACTTCTACCTCCTTTTCTTTTTGGCTTTTTGATACCAAAATCTGAATATATATCAATAAAAGACGGGTATATTGTTTTTCCTTTTAAATCTATTGTTCTTGCTCCAACTGGAACCGAAATAGATTTTCCAACGCTCACAACCTTACCATCTCTAACGAGCAGTGTTCCTTTTTTGATAATTGAAGTAGGTGTAGTGTATATTTTTGCGTTGATAAAAGCAACTGTTGTGTTTTTAGTTGTCTTTACACTAGTGTTGATTGGAAAGTAGTCTTGCGCTTGTAAAAAAGATATAGACAAAAGCATGAGTACTAGAAATAGTTTTCTCATTATTATGATTGTTTGATTTTTCATAAATTTATTGAGAACTAAACTCACAGAGAGTTTTTTATTTTTTTTTAACAAAACTTTAAGAAAGTTAAATAATTGACAGTCTCAATATGATTTCAGTAAATTAAGATCTATGTGAGGATAAACGTGAAATTTAATTCAATAAAAAAGCTTACCGAAGTAAGCTTTTCTATTTAGTTGATGATTAGTTTTTTAGTACTCAATTTTTTCTTTTTGTTATAGACGCTGAGTAAATACATCCCTCTATTTATACTTAGAGGAATGTCAATCGTAGAAATAGTACCGTTGGTTTGAATTTGATACAATTGAAATTCTTGAATCAATTGCCCTCGTAAATCGGTAATTCTAAATGTAGGATTTATGATTTTCTGATTGAGGTTGATTTTCAGCTTTGATCCATTTTCTATTGGATTAGGATATATATTCACAGTAACTAGGTTTTCATCCGTGATACTTGCTGTACTTGGATCGGCTTGGGCGTACAATCCTGTTCCAGTTCCTACCAGTAATTCATCGTAGAACAAACAATTTATTTCAGTTCCAATTGGATACGAATATCCAAGTGTCCATACAGATGCACCAGAAGTTAAGTAATAAATTTCATGATCTACAGCACAATACAACGTATTGGTTCCATCGTGAACAATAGCTCTTCCTACTTTGTTAATCATAGCTGTTGAAGTTGGGAAACCTGAACTTGTATTTACGGTCCATAATCCAGTTCCGCTTAAAGGCTTGTAATAGGAGACAGGATGATTAGTTCCAGCATCTGTACCTGTGGCATAAACTGTGTTGTTGATTGCATCGTAATCCAAGTCATTTATAGAAACAACAATGGTTGTTCCTGTACTTGTGGTTCCTGAATTCATATCCTGTGTTACCGTCCAACTTGATGAACCTTGTTCAACTCGATAAATACTTCTTCCTGTTGGCGTTGTTAGATCGTATTGAACACCTATATAGGCAACTATATTCCCTGATTCTTGAGTGAAAACAATATCGTTTACATCTACATCATTACTTCCAGAAGAAGCCTGTAAATAAATTTGTGACCAAGAACTTCCTGCGTCTTCAGAAACAAACAATCCTCCTTTGTCTGAATCCTGAATTTCAATACCAGCAAAAACAATGTTTTCATCAAAAGGACAAATGGTCAATGCATTTGTGTAGGTTCCTACCATTGGATAGTTGTAAGGAGCGCTTTCAGGCGTAAATACTTGACTCCAAGCTAAACCGCTGTTTATTGTCTTGTAAATTCTTAGATTCCCAACATATGCTGTTGCATTATCAGAAGGCTCCATAGCCACTGAGTAATAAGGTGAACCGTCACCATTTGGAAACATAGCGTTGGTCCATACTGGAGATGAGGTATCGTAATCTGTGACTTTACGAATTCCTGATTTGCTAGCAATCCAACCTGTAGATTTATCTACCGTCATTTCCATATCATTCACTTGAACGGCTTCAATTCCTTCATCAGCACTAACAACGGTTGCTCCTAAATCATAAGAAACTCCAAAGCCTTGATCTGAGGTAGAGTAGAATATATCCTCGTTAACAGGGTCTACAAATACAGATCCATCATTGGCATTGGTGTAATGTGACGTTGTTCCAAACTTAGCCCAACTTCCACTGATTCCATTGTTGTTGTTAAACATAGAAGCAAACAAAACATAATAACTGGTTGCATTTCCAGAGAAATCAAAGTTTCCGGCAGAAGTTCCAACGATACCCGAACTAAACTCAGTCCAAGTAGTTCCATTGTCATCGGAATAGGCAATGTACTTATTCATATTATCCGTTCCTCCCAAAAAGAATCGACCGTCTGGAGCAATTCCAAAGGCTGACCAATTTACACCTGTTGAAGTCAACGTTGGTGAAATATCCGCAAAAGAGGTTGAACCGCTAAATGCGTTGTAGTCATCACTAGAAATATATAAATTAGGAGTCATTCCAGGAGTGAAAATGTACATCTTATCTGTTGCTGAACCAATATACATCTTAGAGAAGTTGGTAAAAGCGGCAAATGTGATAGGTGAACCTGTGCCTGGAGTATAATTGTTTGAAGCATCTAAAGTTCCAAAGTCAATTTCCCCAGAACCTTGACCTGCAGTAAAAGCATAATCGTCTTCTATAAGGAAGTCATCAATACCTGTTTCCATGGTACTTGAGACTGAAGAGGAACTAATAGTTGTATACTGTAATTCCTTATTCATATCAAGGAAATAGAAAGTCTCAGATCCTTCGTGAATTCCAATGGTTTGAATGTTGGATCCAAAATCTTGCGTATTGTCTAAACTAGGCACCACAGTAAAAGCATCTACAGAGGGTGCTCCACTGTTTGCCAAAACATCGGCATAAAACACTGAATTGGCGCTTTCGGTGGCAATAAAAATTCGAGTAGAATCTGGATGAAACTGATACCCATCGATTGAATTGATTCGTCCACCATAAACATCTTCAACAGTAGGAACTCCTAGCGAAGTAAATACATAATACTCGTTAAAGGAGAAACTGATGATACTTAGGAATAAGAAAAGTAAAAGATAATTTTTTTTCATTTGGATAGTTTTTTAAACTCTAATATACAAAAAAATAAATTTCATATCTATCTAAAATATTGATTTAGTGATAGTAATGATATAATATTGAGTTATTTTAATGTGAGATTAGAATATCTTTTCACTGTAATAATGTATTAACAGATCAACAACGTAATTGTAAGAGTCAACTCCTTTTTGTTGTTTATTAGATTTAAGATATGCATTGTATCCTTTTTTTACAATAGGTTCAAAAGGGTTTTTGTAGGCATTCCAGAACTGAGAAGATACCGTAAAGTCTTTAATAACACCTATATGTATTGTTTTGTAAAGTACCCAGTATTGTTCTGGGTCTCTTTTGTACAATTCAAACAACATATACCTTGTAGCCATTCTATAGGCACCATACTTAAAATAGAGGTCTTCATTAGATAAAGCTGCCAGAAACCCCACAAAATTCGCCTCATTTTCTGCTGCAAAACCAATTTGATGTGCCATTTCATGACAGGTAGTTGTTGGCAAGCTTGTTGTCGGAATTTTACTATTTACCTGTGCTTCACCAGTAAATGGGTTAAAATAACCCGAAGTACCGTTGTAAGACTGAAAAAGACTCATTAAAGAACTTTTAGCAACCCCATATTTATAGGTAAACTGAGGCATTTCCTTTGCCAGTTCATTGAACCCGTTCTTTGCAAGTGAGTAGATTTCTTGATGTGTATAAGGAACCTTTATCATTGTAGAATCAGATTTTGTAATCACAAAATGGGAATTGTTTAGTTTAGAAATTAAATACTTAGAGACATCAATTAATTCTTCATTACTATAAGAAGTAGTTTCGTATCCTAAATTTTTAGATAAAGGTTCTCTATAATAGTTTAATCCCCACAAAAAATAAAAGAAGAAATAAATAACAGAGATAAAAGAGGTAATTCCTAAAAGTTTAGAAAAGAAATTTTTAAATCTTGTCAATACTAATTTATAGATAAAGTATATACTATAAAAAACAGCAAAGAAAATGAAAAGATCTCCAATAGAAACAGAGATCCATCCAAATAAAATTCTGAAAAGAGAGCTGATGTAGGGATATATACCCATAGAATAATAGACCTCTACAAAAGAAGGATTGTGTTCTATCCATTTCATCAATAGCACTTGAATTCCTAAAAAAAGTGTGAGATAAAGATTTCTTTTTTGTACTTTCATTGTTGTAAAAATACACAAGAATTTTACAACTTTGTACTTTGTTAACATGATAATAACAATTTGGTTAACAAATCTTGTGTACAAATAAATAGTGATAAGAGAATCTTCAATCCCAAGTAAAAATATACATTTGTTACCATGGAGAAAACGCAATCATTTAGTGGTCAAAAGATAGAGAAAACTAGAATTATTAGTCTTGAAAAAGGTAAAATACCACCTCAAGCAGTTGATTTAGAAGAGGCTGTGCTTGGAGCTATGATGATTGATAAAAAAGGTATTGATGATGTTATTGATATCTTACATCCAGATGCATTTTACGAAATAAAGCATCAAGAGATTTACAGAGTCATTTATGATCTCTTTCAAGAATCTAAACCTATAGATTTATTGACTGTTTCTAATGCTTTGAGAAAAAACGCAAAACTAGATTTAGTTGGTGGCGATTTTCATTTAATCAGGTTAACACAAAAAGTAGCTTCATCTGCACATATAGAATATCATGCAAGAATTATTCTTCAAAAATATATTCAACGTAGGTTAATTAGTATTTCAAGTGATATTATTGAGAATGCTTATGATGAAACAGCAGATGTATTTGATTTATTAGACAATGCAGAAGCAAAATTATTTGAGGTAACACAAGGAAATTTAAAGAAAAGTTCAGAAGGAGCCAGTGATCTTGTAAAACAAGCATTGACAAAGATTCAGGAAATTTCCAATAAAGAAGGAATGAGTGGTTTAGCTACTGGCTTTACAAAATTAGACGCTATTACTTCTGGTTGGCAACCTTCAGATTTAATTATTATTGCAGCTCGTCCTGGTATGGGAAAAACAGCCTTTGTTATTTCTATGGCTAAAAATATGGCAATAGATTTTAATCATGCTGTAGCTGTTTTCTCTTTAGAGATGTCTTCTGTTCAGTTAATTACTAGAATGATTTCTTCTGAAACCGGCTTAACTTCAGAAAAGCTTCGTAAAGGAAATTTAGAACCTCATGAATGGGAACAGTTAAATGTAAAAGTAAAACGTTTATCTGATGCACCTATTTTCATAGATGATACACCATCATTATCAATTTTTGATTTACGGGCAAAAGCTCGTAGGTTAGTCTCTCAACATAATGTTAGAATTATAGTGATTGATTATTTACAATTAATGACTGCTGGAAATAACAATAAAGGGGGTGGAAATCGAGAGCAAGAAATTTCAATGATTTCTAGAAACTTAAAAGCTTTAGCAAAAGAGTTAGAGGTTCCGGTAATTGCACTTTCTCAGTTGTCTAGAGCAGTAGAAACAAGAGGCGGTAGTAAAAGACCCTTATTGTCAGATTTACGTGAATCTGGAGCAATTGAACAAGATGCAGATATTGTATCTTTTATTTTTCGACCAGAATATTATGGAATGACAGAATGGGATGACGATGACCATACACCCTGTGAAGGCCAAGGTGAATTTATTATTGCAAAACATAGAAATGGTGGATTAGATAATATTCGTTTAAAGTTTACAGGACATTTAGCAAAATTCTCAGATTTAGAGGAAGGTTTTAGTAGTGAGTTTCAATCTAGTATGAATACAGATTTTGCAGAAGATGTTTTTCCAGATACTCGAATAGAACCAAAAGATGCTTTTGGAATGGGTGAAGACGATGTGCCTTTTTAGTCTTAAAAATTAGGAGAGTTCTTATTAATTTAATATTTCTTACATGAAACGCATTTTAATTTTAATACTTTTTTTTAATAGTGCTCATTTGCTAGTATCGCAAGAGCAAAAAACACCTTTTCAATCTTTAGATGTATTTTCTTTAGAATGGGCTTCAAACCCTCAAATATCTCCAGATGCTTCTCAGATAATCTACAGAAGAAACGGCTTTGATATTATGAAAGATAGATCTAGAGGAAATCTTTGGATTCTTAATACAGACGGTTCTTCGCATAGAAAATTAACCTCAAGAGAAGTAAATGAATCTAACGCAAGATGGTCTCCAGATGGTAAGCGTATTGCCTTTGTAAGTACAACAGTTGAAGGTTCAGAGCTTTATATGTATTGGGTTTTAACAGGGCAAATTGCAAAATTATCGCAATTAGAAATGTCTCCAGGAAATATAACGTGGTCTCCAGATGGGAAACAGATTGCTTTTACAATGTTTAAAGCAGAAAAGCCACCAGTTATCATAAAAATGCCAACAAAACCAACAGGAGCTAATTGGGCAAAACCTGCAAGAATTACAGATAGGTTAAAACATGAGGCTGATGGAAGAGGATATATGAAACCTGGTTTTACACATGTCTATATAATTCCCGCACAAGGAGGTACACCTAGACAAATAACAAGTGGTAATTTTAATCATTCTGGTACCTTATCTTTTTCACCAGACAATAACTCAATTTATTTTTCTGCCAATCGTGTTGAAGATTGGGAGTATGATTTTAGAAATAGTGAAGTATATAAAGTAGATATTTACACCAAAGATATTACAGTTTTAACCTCTCAAAAAGGACCAGACTTTTCACCTAAAGTTTCTCCTAATGGAAAAAAAATAGCTTTTTTAGGATTTAAAGATAAAGTACAAGCTCATCAAAACAGGGTGTTGTATTTAATGGATTCTAATGGTAAGAATAGAAAGGTGGTTTCTGAAAATTTTGATAATAGTATTTCAAATATTTCATGGGACACCTCAGGAAAAGGGCTATATTGTACTTATGATGAAAAAGGAAATTCAAAAGTAGCATTCATCAATACAAACGGTAAAATAACGAAACTAGCTGATAATTTAGGAGGTACTACCATTGGAAGACCGTATGCATCTGGCTCGTATTCTGTTGCCAATAATGGAACGCTAGTTTTTACACAAACAAGACCAGAATACCCATCTGAAATAGCAGTAATTCAAGACAAAAAACCACCAAGGCTAATTACCAATTTAAATGAAGATGTTCTAGCCCAAAAGATACTAGGAGAAACAGAGGAAGTTTGGTATACCTCTTCTTTTGATGGGAGACAGATACAAGGCTGGATTGTAAAGCCACCTTTTTATGATGCTTCAAAAAAATATCCACTTTTAGTGGAAAATCATGGAGGACCAATTTTAAATTATGGTGATCGCTTTACAGCAGAGATCCAATTATATGCAGCAGATGGATATGTGGTTTTTTACCCAAACCCAAGAGGAAGTACTAGTTATGGAGAAGAGTTTGCAAACTTATTATACAATAATTATCCAGGACAAGATTATAATGATGTCATGGATGGAGTTGATTTTTTAGTGAAAAAAGGAATTGCGGTATTATGACTGCTTGGATGATTGGTAAAAGTAATCGATTCAAAGCTGCTGTTGTTGTAAAACCTGTGATGAATTGGATTAGTAAAACATTAGTTGCTGATAATTATTTTGGGTATGCAAATTCAAGATATCCAGGCCAACCATGGGAAAATTTTGACAACTACTGGAAGTTTTCTCCATTATCTTTGGTAGGTAACATAGAGACACCAACTATGGTAATGGTGGGTATGGATGATTTAAGAACACCTCCCAGCGAAGCAAAGCAATTATACCATGCTTTAAAATTGAG
>Ga0209302_10002275_pt1 | contig 11219 bp, 10 predicted proteins | sample ArcOceMetagenome_2_FD_187445 | JGI IMG/M metagenome (GOLD analysis project Ga0209302, IMG submission 187445) | Marine eukaryotic phytoplankton communities from Arctic Ocean - Arctic Ocean ARC135M Metagenome (SPAdes) (version 2) | ecosystem: Environmental > Aquatic > Marine > Oceanic | place... | reverse complement strand
ATGCTGCTGCCCTGCCACTTGGGGGCCTACCTTGCTGTGGCCCCTGCAGCTGCGGCAGCAGGCTGTTTACGCTCGCACGGTGTACAAGGACCCACGGTACGCCTAACCACTTTCATCTGTGCTGAGCACCCGGCAGCACCCGGCAGCACCCGGCGACGGAGCACCTGCTTCAACCTTCATGAGGGGTGTTGTGGCACAAGTTCTCGTTGGACTTGTTGTTGCTGCTGCACTGCGCAGCAAACCCTACAACAGCAGGAGGACAAACGTTGGTCGCCAGCATGACATGACGCCCACGCTCGGCTATTGCGCTGCGACACGGCTGTCTGGCTCAACGGGTGGCTGCGACGCGTCGGAGCGCTCTGGCTCGTGGCTGCTCCCGGGTTCGGCCTTCAACAGCTGGGCGAGCGCATTCGATAGCTGCGCCAGGCTGTGTGCTGCGTGCTCGGCCTGCCGCAACATCTCCATCTCTCTCCGCTGGCACGACTGCAGCTGGTACCATAGTTGCCCCGTGACCCAGCGCGATGTCATCGGCCACTACTCGTTTGCTGTTCCGCACGATGGCTCGCTCGCGGTGCCGGCGAATGTGTCGCTGCAGCCGCTGCCGACCGACCAGGACCACGTGTACGACCTTTATGACGAGCCGCTGCGCAGCTACGCGCGGCCCGTGAGCGCGCGATGCCCGAGACAACGAGTCGATGTGTGCCCCGCCCAAGCAACGGGCGCGCGCCTGCAGCTCATGGCTGTTGGGAAGACAGGTAGCTCGACGCTTGAGGAGATGCTAGAGGAGTGCGACACCGCCTTTGGTCGAGTGCAAGCGCTCTCGCACGAGCACGACATTAGTATGCGCGAGCTGAGGGACTGTGCCTCGACCAGTTCACTGATCTTCAGCGTGCGAGCTCCCATCAGCCGCCTCCTATCCGCGTGGCGCGAGAACCGATTTCAGGAGCACAGGGCCGGCTTCCGCTTCCAAGACAACAACGACCTCTTTCGCACGCCCAATGAGCTGGGTTGCGCCCTGGGCTCCGACAACGACGGCCTTGCCGCTGCAGCGGAGGCCTCAATGCTGCACACGTACCACATCCGCAATAACCTTGCCAGCTACCTTGTGAGCCCACAGTTCCTTCGCGACACCGCATCTGGTCGCATCTTCCATGTGCTTCGGGCGGAGCACACGGACGCAGACCTCGCCGAGCTGATGGCCAGGCTCTGGCCTGCAAACGCATCCCTGGCGCAGCCCTGGCGCTCTCGGCTGCAAACGCATCCCTGGCGCCCTCGACACGGCCGTAAAAGCGGTAGTCGCAAGGGGACGTGTCCAGGAGAAGGACAGCAACATGTGCAGCAGGCTTCCCCAACCGCCGCATCGACGATCATTCACAGACGCCAATCTCTCAACCTGAGCCATGGTGGCGCGGAAGTCCTCAAGTACGGTGCGCTCAGTCGCTCTGCCTTTGAGCGATTCCTGCAGCACCCACTGGTCGTGCAGGACTACGAGCTGATAGACTTCCTTGCGGGTTGCGGCTTCGTGCCGGCGGGCTACGCCCAAGAGGTGCGCGCGCTCGACCGAGCCCTGGTGCGTGACGAGCTGAGTTGCGCGGCCGATCGACACGGCTCCTAACTCCCGACGGTCGTTAGGAGCTTAGGAGTTAGGAGCGCTCCTGACTAACCTGGTTATAGACGTATTTCTCGGCACGGGACACATGACACTCGTGTAACACTCGTCCCGGGCTGCCCCTATGTATATGTATGTGTTGGTCCCCGCTCCCTACCCGCTCCCCGGCATACAATAGTTGTTGGCGTTCCATCGTGTCCGTTACGTGTTCTCGTTGTAACAACGTTATCGATACAATGTTCTCTCCCAACCCGGCCCCGAGCACGGCCGGGTCGGGGTACACCCGCGCACGCACGCCGCAGGGCCAGGGGGGCATGAGAGCCCAACCGCGCTAAGCGCATTGTTCCCCACGGCGAGCGGCGGCGGCAGCGGGGCAGCGACGGGCGACGGCGACGGCAGCGAGGGCGGACCGGCGAAACGACAGAGGGGCGAGCGGGGGAGGCGCAAGACTGGCGACCAGAGGAAGGCCACACGGCGAGCATCCGCAAGCAGGGGCCCTGTGTAGGTGCGGCTTGGCGCGGAGCCCATCCGAGGATCACGGGGCTCCCAGGGACTTTGCGATGGACTACTCGCAGCAGAACGCCACTCTCGATCTTTGCGTCAACGTGCTCGTGCGCCCCACGCGTATTTCGCCGCGCCAGTCAGGGGCCGCAGGGCCACGTAGTACCCTTCGGGGGTGCGCGGCGAGGCCCGGATCGTCGGTTACGTACTGCAGTCCAGGAGCGCCGACCGGGCCGAGTCCCTAGGTTTGTAGGGGCGTATTCATCATCGCCAGTTAACCGTACCTTTGTGTCTGTGAGTGTGAGGGGCCCAGGCATCGAGGAATTGCATTAATAGGTTGTTCATTTAGACGGAAAACAATTGCATAGCGTCGTGAGTCGTGTAGCGTCGTGCAACCCAACAATCTTATGTTATCTTATCTGCAGCGAGGGAAATCATGGCGTGTTTGACGCAACGCGATTGTGGCGAAGATAAGGGCAAGTACGATCGTAGTAAAGACGAAGAGGGTGACAAAATGCCGCCGGTGGCGGTCCGTCTGGCGATGCTGAGCACCGAGCTGTTGCTGCTTCCTCTCATGCCGCCACCGCTGCTGCCTCCTCTGATGCCGCCACAGGTGCGGGCCACCAGAGCACTGGCGCGGCTTCGTGGCGGCAGCACTGACCATGGCAGCAGTGCCAGGCCTGCGATTTACCCGTGCTGGTCGTCGCTCGAGCGACGGCCGTGTAGTTCTTGAGGTGACCGTGTTTCATCTGTTCTTGTGTTTGGATAGCCATGTGGGCCAAGGGGGTGCGGGGGGGGCCCAGACCCACCGGTCGTTATATTGATCTCTCAGACGAAACTCTGGCCTGGGGCTCTGATAACGCACTCTACAGGAAGCTCTCGATGGTCGAGCACAAGTACGGGCGGATGCTTCCTACTTCCTGCTCTCATACTGTAATGCGCGTGCACTTGCGTGTGTGGCGGAGCCTCTAGACTTGAGTTGAAAAAAAAAGAGGTGCTCTGAAGAGTGCGAGCGGGTCCAATAATTTCGCCTCGGTTGCAGAGATGCTTCTCAGGATTGGTGCCAGGCTGCTGCAGGCCTGGTAACGGGCGACGGCATTCGTTTGCTCGTGGCGGTCCCGTGTGGTATCGCACTTCCCCTGAACCTGGTCCTAACCCCAAACCTAGCCCCGAGCCAACCCTAACACGCTAACCGTCCCCAGCCCTGACCGTCAGACAGACTCCAACCCTAACTCTGAACGCAACACGGCCCGGCAGGCGACCTCAGCCAGCGGCAGGCCGATCTCTCGCGGCTCTCATGTCAGTCAACGCCAGCCTCGCGGTGTTCTTGCCGTACGACTTCAACGGGAGTGATGCTACAAAGCCCGCTCTTCGCTCCTACGTGTGTGCTCTAGCGCTTGCTCTTCAACACGTGCACGACCGCGATCCCTCCATCGTGCCCGAGTTGGCTAACCTGAGAATGAACTTCAACCTTAGCCACCAGCTATTCGGCACGGAGGGCAACGCCTCGATCGCTGTCAACGCCGCGATGGACTTCCTCTACGAGAGCCGCGCGCTTGCTGACGGCGTGCCGCGCGCGATGCTGGGCCCTGCCTATTCAGAGCTGGCCACGCCAATGGCGCTGATGGCAGGTGCGGAGCAGGTGCCGATGGTCTCGTATTGGGCGGCCTCGCCGAAGCTGTCCCCCTTACCCTACTTCACGCGCACCTTCCCGTCTGACAGCACGGCCGGCCGGCTGCTGGTCCACCTCCTGTACAACGGCAGCGTCTTCGCAGACTGGAACCATGTTGCGGTGGTGTATCAGGACGACGAGTGGGGGCAGGGGTACGTGGCTCAGATAGAGCTAGAGTTCAAGCGCCTGGGCTTGGATGCGCTGCGGGAGCCCCCAGACGTGCAAGACGACGTGCCCAGGTATCGCACGTTGCGCACGTTCTCCTTCGCGACGGAGTCGGGCAGCGACGAAGCTGACGCCAACGAGCGCGACAGCGTGAAGCTCGCGCTTGACGCGGTAAAAGACTACGGCTCCTCCGTCATCGTCATCGTCGCCTTCGGCCCGTCGCTCGTCAATATCCTCGAGGCAATCCAAAACCGCACCTGCGCTGCGCCCGCGCCCGTGCTTTGCTCTCCACACAGCAACCCCTTAAAAGCTCGCTTGAATCCATGGCAGGAGGCAAACAGGACAGGCCTGGTGACATCGGAGCACGCATGGCTCATCGCTGACGGCAAGGGCCTGGCGCTGCCGGAGATCGAGGCGCTACTACCGAAAGAGAGACGGGCGCGCGTGCGTGCTGCTGTGTTGAACAACACGAGTCCCTCCTGAGCAACCCATTCCCACACCCGCCTACCCAACCACACCCGCCTATATACCCAACTACACCCGCCTACCCACGACCCACATCCACCCCCCGCCTCTCTCCTCCGCCAACGGACGACAGGGAGTGGGTAATGTGGCCTTTGGTTCCAGTTGTGTCCACCCACCGAAGCCGGCCATGCGTGTGCTGTATACGTATGGCAGATAAGCTCTCTGATCTCGGGTATGCAGTCCTTTGAGGCCGCTGCAAGGCTGCAATCGGGTTTCCGACGCTTCCTCCACGCATGGGAAAACATGACGGCCGACCAGTGCGCCAGTCCCTCCCTCGCCCCCCGTTGCCTCCCGCGACGACCTCAAGCCACCGCCTTGGATGTGAACGTTGTCACCCACATCTTTGGCAGGTGCGCTAATAATTATATCTTCGGCGAGCCTGACGCGCAGCTCTTCGCTGTTCCTGATCGACCGTACGAGCCTTCAGCCTACTTGTACGACGGCGTGGTGGCCCTCGCCCTCGCCATGGACGCCATGGCGGCCAATGACACAGCGGCCCTCGCCATGGACGCCATGGCGGCCAATGACACAGCGGAGGAGGCGCAGGGGCAAGAGCCGGTCGGGTCAAAGATAGATATCGGGGTGAAGCTTCTAAAGGAGCTGAAAGAGCGCGTGCGCTTTGACGGCGCGAGTGGTCCTATAGATCTCGACAACGTCACAGGCGATCGCGAGCCATCGACCCTCTTGTTCGCGCTCGAGAGTTTTGGGGACGTCCTTGCGGCAGATCCCATGATCCTCGCGTACACTGTCAGTGCGAACAATATCCGCTTGAACAACGACAGCACCATCGAGAGTCTCGAGATGGTTGCCACCGCAAATTTGTCCTTGCAATGGATCGGCGGCAAACAAGGGCGTGGTGCGCAGCCTAAGGACGCAATCACGAGCAAGGTGCGCGGTTGTCTGCTGTGCCTGCCCCCTAGCTACCTAACGCTACACTACCCTCTACTGTGAGCTTCAGTGCTCACACTCACTCATGCTCACGCCAGTTTGCTCGCGTGAAAATGGCAGCTGCGCGAAGCTTTCGAAGTTAAAAAGCTAAAGGAGGCGCAGAAGGCGCAAGAGGCAGCAAGTCGCAACAGAATCGTGGTGATCGTGACGGTCGTCGTCCTGCTGGTGGCGATCGTCGCGACGCTGGGCGTGACTTTCTGTTGGGTGCGGGTGCGGCGCGTCGCGGACCTTTACGCGGTGCCGACTGCGCCGTTCAAACCTGGCCCCCAGCACTGAAAACTGCGGAACTCTCGCAAAATTACCCTCGTGTGCGCTGTGCCACAGGTATCACCTTGGCAGTTGATCCGCGACCGCACTGCGGCCAAGGCACGCGCGGTACGCTTCATCGTCGTTAGGGTGCACTGGCAGTGGCTAAAACTGCGCAGCGAGGGTGCCGCTCGCCCTCACGCGCGTGTGGCAGTAGACGACGACGACGCGCGTGAGGTTCGCGGCAACGCGCTACTCGTGGCAGCCGGCTGGCGCACCGGTCCGCACGTGCCCTGGTCGATTTGGGGCCTTCGAGACCAGCTCACGGGCGCGGGTAGGGCAACGGCAATGGGTGAGGTGACGGCGACGGAGGTGCAGGTGGAAATGCAGGCGCGCCCCAACCCATCTGGCAATGCTGGGGGTCGAAGAACAGGCAGCACCGGTGGCAGCAGTGGCGACGACACTCAGAGTAACCGTGACGGCAACGGCGGCGATTCTAGCAGTGGCGCGGGTGTCCAGCGGATGAGCTCCGCGAGGTTCTCCCACATGGCCCGTGGCGAAGTAGCGGACCATGTGACACGCCGACTACTGACGGCATGCAACACCGACTGGCGGGTGCAACCGAACGCCATCGACGTGTGCAAGGCGCCCACCGCCGCGCAGGTGCCGCGAAGCTAGCAGCCACTGTGCAATCGTATATGCTCATACGTCCACGTGCCCTCTACGCAGGTGCAAGCCAACCTACTTGACCTCGAGTTTAACCTGCCGCACTTTTGCTCGCTCTTTCAAAAGTACGCGGAGGCCGAGATCCTGCTGGACTCCGCGTCGAGCGGCGGCGACGGCAACGGTGGTGGCAGTGGCGGCGACAGCCGCCACGGGGGGGGCAGTGGCGGCGAAAACCGCATGTTTCCGGGGCTGCGCATGAGGGAGGATGGCTGGGTGCGCTTCCAGCGTGTGGAGCAGCACGGGCACAACGCAGTGGAGCAGCTCAAGCTCTTCCGCGCCGCTGCGAATCGCCGCCACAAACTGACATTCGTCGAGTTTGTCAAGCTGCTACTTAGCCCGGCCAACCGCGCTCTCGACCCTGCGGCGCTGGTGCCGGAAGAAGGCCACGCCGATGCACCGCTGACACACTACTGGATCGCCACGTCGCACAACTCGTACGCGGTGGGCCACCAGCTCACGGGCTACGCGGACGAGGCTATGTACCGACGGCAGCTGCTGCAGGGGTGTCGCTCTCTGGAGATCGACTGCTGGAACGGCGCGCGCGGCGAGCCGGTGGTGACGCATGGCAACACGCTGGTCAACAGGATCTCGTTCGCCTCGGTCGCCAAGGCGGTGGGCGAGACCGCCTTCGTCACGTCGCAGGCGCCCGTGATCCTCTCACTCGAGATGCACTGTGGAGAGAAGCAGCAAGCGCGCATCGCCGAGCTGCTGAAGAAAGAGCTCGGCGTGCTGCTGATCACTTGCGCTGACCTCGAGAGCCTGGTCGAAGCTCAGTCGCCAGCACTCGGAAGCTTCTTCGGCGAGCAACCTTCCGTGCGCGAGCTGCCGTTCCAGGCGCTGCAGGGGCGCGTGCTTATCAAGGCGAAGGTGCCACAGCGAACGCTTGACGACTACGAGGGGTTGACTACAACGTTGCCGTTATATGAGGAGTCCACGCGCGAGTCTGTGGTGACATCGTTGCCGCCGAAACGCCCCAACGCGAGATCCAGCGCGAAAGGAGGCAGCAAGGGCGTCATCGAGCCGAGCCTTCGCGCGCTCATCACGATGCTGCCCGTGCCGGCGCCACGCTTCATGACGGGCAAACTACCCCTGGGCGGGCAGGGGCTGCCCATCTCGTCGCTGTCTGAGCCGCTGCTACAAAGCATCTTCGCATCCGCAGGCGAGGACCTGCGCGCGGAGGCAGCGGCCAAGGTGCAGCGCATCACGCGCGGCTGGCAGGCGCGCGGCCGCACTGCTCCCCGCTTCGCTTACTCCCCGCGCGAGGCTTCCCGCGCGGCACGCCCTGGCGTGCCTCTTCCGCTGCGTTCCTCTCTCCTACGCCTGCGCACCTTTACACCGCTCGCATGCTATGCCCCGCAGGCGCGCGCCTTCCCGCGCGGCACGCGCATCAAGTCGGACAACGCCGACCCCCTCTTCCAGTGGGGCATGGGCGTGCAGCAGGTGGCGCTCAACTTGCAGACCAACGACACGCCAACGCAGCTGCACCACGCGCTCTTCGCACTGGGCGGCGGCTGCGGCTACGTGCTCAAGCCGCGCGAGATGCGCGTGGAGCCACCCGAGGCGTGGCCGCCCGCGCGCGCCACGCTGCACCGCGCAACCATCACGCTGCTCTCGCTGCACCAGCTGCCCGCGCCCGACGAGGAGCGGCCGGCGCTCGCCCGCGGCCACCGCCGCGCATGCCACACGTGCGTGCCCGAGCTGAGCGGCGAGTACACAGGGCCGAGCGTCAGCTCCGTCTCGTCGCCCTCAGTGTGCATCGAGCTGCATCCCATCGGGGGCTACTGCCGCGTGGCGACGGCGCTGCCGCCGTCGCCCGGCGCGGGCCGCGCGCACACGACGCAGGCGGTCGAGAAGTCGGGCTTCAACGCGTGCTTCGCCGACGAGCTGCCCGTGCACTGCCTCGCCGCCGAGCCGCGCGAGACGCTGCTGCGCGTCGGCGTGTGGGACCACGGCACACTAGTCGCATACGATACGCTCGTGCTGGGCGCGCTGCGTGCCGGCCACAGGTGCACCCAGGGCTAATACACTAACACTAACACTAACACTAACACCCTCGGTCACCCTAACCCTAACACTCTAACCCTAACACCCCGACCCCAACACCCTAACCCTAACACCCCAACACAGGTGCATTCAGCTGCGCTCGCGCCTGGGCACGCGTATCGAGCTGTGCCACCTCTTCGTGCACGTGGCGCTGGGCGAGGAGGTCAACATGGGCGCGAGCTCGGTGGAGCTGCGCGAGGAGCTGCAGAAGGAGAAGGCGCTCGTGCAGAGCTTGCGGAGCGAGCTGCGCGCCCGGCGCGCGTGGCACCCGCAAGAGGGCGACGATGCTGGGTCTCATATGTAGGCCGTCACATTTGTTTGTTTGTCTGCTTTAAAAAAAACAGCGGACACATGAAATAAGATCATCTGGGCAGATGACCCTAGCTCGGTGCGCGGCGTGCCGCCCAGGAGCGCGAGCCCTGTCGCGCCGAGGACCTTGGCGGCCGCTGCTGTGAACCATCACTATATTAACTCGTGCATAAAGACAGACGCGCGCTGGCCACTGCAATTACAGGATTGCGCAAACTCTACAATATACACAAGCGTCGCGGTTAGTACAAACCCCCCCTGTCCCCAGGACAGCGCGCCACCCTTGTGGAGGGATGGCCACCACGCTCGCCCTTCTTTCGGTCCTCGTCGGAGCACAGGACGTGATCGTGCTCAGCGACGGTCAGCCCGTGGTAGGCGAGTTTCTCTCTGGTGGCCGCACGACCTACCACTTCGATCTGCCTGCCGACTCCCAGAGCGATGTTGCGATCGCTGTGACGCCGCTCAGCGGCGGCAACCCTGACCTCTGCATCAGCCAGACGACCACGAGGCCGGCTCCCTCGACCAGCACCTGCCACTGGTCGGGAGACAGCGCCGGCGCCGACCGTGTGCTCATTCCAGCCTCAGAGCTGGACCTCACCAGGCCGCTCTACGTGGGAGTGCTCGACGGCAGGCAAGGCGGCATCGCGAGCACCTCCTTCACCGTGCTGGTGACGCTGCAGCCCGGCGGCAGCGGCGGCGGCGTGTGCGGCACTGTCAGTGGTGCCTGCGTGCTTGTGCCGGGCGTGCCGCAGCGGCTCGTGCTGGTTGATGAGGGGCAGGCCTTCTTCACGGTGGCGGCGAGCGGCCACGAGGGTGCAGACCTGCAGATCTCCGCCGTGCCCATCTACGGCGACCCGGACCTGTACGTCAACGCCGGCCCCGCCGCGACGCCGCGCTGGCCTCGGACGGGAGACGAGGACGACTGGTCTGCCATTGAGACGGGCACCGACCTGGTCTCGCTGTGGAGCGACGAGGCTCTTGCGTGCGGGCAGGCCTACCCGGAGCCGGCGCAAGCGTGCACCTACTTCGTGCGCGTCAGGGCGTGGGGCGCGACGGCGGCCGATGTGACCGCCACGTTCGTCTCGGCCGAGGACAACCAGCCAACGCGGCTGCAGGAGGGCGTGCCGTTCCGCGGCGTGGTGCCGGCACGGCAGTATCTCTTCTTCAACTACTCGCTCTCCTCGCTCGAGGAGGAGATCGCCGTCAGCATCACGCCGCTCACGGGCGATCCCGACCTTTACGCCTCCTTCACGCAACAGAGGCCACGCGAGGGCACATCCACATGGCAGGCGGGTAGAGTAGAGAGAGGAGGGGGGGGGAGGACAATGCACCCCTGCACCCCGCACCCTGCACCCTGCACCCCGCACCCTGCGTCGCTCCTCCTCCTCACTGCAGCGCGTGAACCATATGGGTCCACCTCCTCTCCGCCATGTGAGGGGCCACCTCCGCCCTCCCTCACCCCCTAAAACCACACCCACACCCACACCCACACCAACACCCACACCCACACCCACAGCTTTTGCTCCCCCTATGGCAGTCGTTCTCAAGCGGCGACTCGCCAGACGTGATCGCTCTCGGCCCGACCGACGCCGGTTGGCCCTCGTCCCTGCCGGCGACACTCCACCTAGGCGTGCTCGGCTACGCGGCCGACGCCCTAACCCTAGCCCTAACCCTAGCCCTAACCCTAGCCCTAACCCTAGCCCTAACCCTAACCCTAACCCTAACCCTAACCACCTAGGCGTGCTCGGCTACTCGGCCGACGCCACTGCCACGGGGGGCGCGGTGGGCGGAGTGGAGATGACGAATCCTAACCCTAACCCTAACCCTGACCCTGACCCTGACCCTGACCCTAACCCTAACCCTAACCCTAACCCTAACCCTAACCCTAGCCCTAACCTTAACCAGGTGGGTGGAGTAGAGATGACTATCGTGGCGGGCCCCTCCTCCTCCTTGGGCAACGCCTCCGCCGCGCGTCTTGTCCTCGGCATGCCGCAGCAGGCCTTCATCAGGCAGGACGGCTACAAGCTCTTTACGCTGAGCCTGCCGCCCGCCCGAGCTGTGGGCACCTTGCTCCTCTCGGTGACAGCACGAGCGGGTGACGACCCGCACCTCTACGTCTCTGCGGGCGGCACCGCACACTCTGACGGCACGTGCGACCAGGGCGCCACCTGTTGGTCCTCTGCCCAGAGCGGTGACGACGTGCTCGAGATCCCGGGGGCGGCGGCGGAGGCGTGATGCAGACCCTAACCCTAGCCCTAGCCCCAGCCCCAGCCCTAGCCCCAGCCCTAGCCCTAGTCCCAGCCCCAGCCCCAGCCCCAGCCCCAGCCCTAGCCCCAGCCCCAGCCCTAGCCCTAGTCCCAGCCCCAGCCCCAGCCCCAGCCCTAGCCCCAGCCCCAGCCCTAGCTCCAGCCCTAGCCCCAACCCTCACCCTCGCCCCAACCCCAACCCCAACCCCAACCCCTACCCGAAGCCGAG
>Ga0209302_10002271_pt1 | contig 11227 bp, 9 predicted proteins | sample ArcOceMetagenome_2_FD_187445 | JGI IMG/M metagenome (GOLD analysis project Ga0209302, IMG submission 187445) | Marine eukaryotic phytoplankton communities from Arctic Ocean - Arctic Ocean ARC135M Metagenome (SPAdes) (version 2) | ecosystem: Environmental > Aquatic > Marine > Oceanic | place... | reverse complement strand
CTCTCCCAGACTCCAGAGTCAGTGTGCGGTGTGCGCGCGGTAGTGGGTAGAGCCGGTACTTTTTGAATGTTAAATAGTTTACGGCAAACCTTACTAGTTGGAAAATCCACACATTAAAGGACAACAGTCGTCATAGATGCGCCCGTCGGCCCGCCAGTGTGCAGCGTCCCAGAGGCCGCGCTTGAACTTTGATGGCTGAGTCCTGAGTGCTGTGTTTTGTTTTGATACCTCACCCCTTGGGCGTCGGCGGGAGCAGGGAGCAGGGCGCGCGGAGTGCCCAACCGTGCGAGGAAGCCGCTATGACTGTGACAGGGCTCGAAGAAGCGAGCACATATAGATCGCCTGCAGCGCGCACACACAGAGGTGCCACACCACGTGGCTGTGCATCAAGCTGAAGTCGAGGCGACCTGGCTTCGCCCACCGCTCGGGCACGTGCGCCCCCTTGAGCAGGAGCGCCACGCACATCAGGGGCAGCACGGCGTGCAGGCTGCCGTCAACCTCTCTGGCGGCGATCAGCGTCAGGCCGAAGTTGGGAATGATGAGCAGCAGCACCAGCAGCAACCCCAGCCCTGAGCCGTGCCAGCAGAGCGCTGCGGTGATGTCCACGCTGCGGCCGGAGGACGGCTCGAAGGTGTAGACGCCGGCGGCTGCCGATCCTACGACGACGGCGGAAAGTAGCGCGTTGGCGGCGCCCCACCACGGCAGCCAGCCGGCGGCGCCCAAGGATGGCCACGCGACGAGTGCCATCGCAGGGGCGTTCCATACGAACTCGAGAAGGATGCCCGCGTAGTCGAGGAACCAAATGGCATGACTCAGGCGCGCCGAGCAAACGTAAAAGGTGTGGCCCACGAGAGAGCACAAGTGCTGAAACGTCGTGGCGGCGGTGGTTGTGACGATGGCGGCGTGCAGCTCCGTGCTGGTGGGCCTAAGTGGACCCGCGGAATAGAGGTGGGCACAGACGGCGCCAACGGCGAGCATCGGCAGGATGTCGGTCATCATATTGAAGAAGTCATTGTGTGATGGGTCGGCGATAGAGAGTGCAGCTCGCCTCCAGGTGAGCTTGATCCGAAAGCCGCGAAGCTTGGTTGTATCCACATCCCACACTTGAGGCACTGCAGCGAGGGCCAGCCACCGGATGCTTGGGCGCGGTCCTTGGTCCCCGGTGTCGGCCTGTCGGTGTCGGCCTGTCGGTCCTCGGTACCGCGGTTCAATGGCCTCAGAGCCGCGTCGTTCGCAGGCCATCGAAAAGGAGCGCAACTTTCTGCGAAAAGCAGCGAGCGACAATTCGACCGCACGCGTAATGGATCAGCTCAAAACTGAGAGAGAGACAGACAGACAGACAGACAGAGACAGATCATCATCGCCGTACACCGTGCATTTGTGTCTGGTTGTGAGGGGCCCAGGCATCGCGCGGCATTGCGAGGTAATTGCGAGTAGTATACGTGTCGTGTAGTATACGAAACCATTCTGTCGGTCAAAACTGAGAGAGAGTGAGAGAGAGAGAGAGAGAGCAGGGCGACCCCCTCGGCCCCTTCATCTTCGCGCTGGCCTTCCACGCCACGTTGCAGCCCCACGTCGCAGGCTCGCAGCAGAGCCAGAGCTCCATGCTAGCATGCAGAGCTCCAGGTGGGGGCCCCGAGTACCGTAGTACCGAGTAGCGAGTACCCCCCCCCCGCGCCCGCGATGGATATCGCGGGCCTTCGGCAAGCGTTGGCAAGCCTTCGCTAACGTAAGGGGTAGTGGACCTTACCTTCGCTGAATGGCAGGAATGCCATTCGGGTTCGTAGCCCAACACCAGCAGCTGCCTAACATGGGATTTAAAACAACACGAGGATCGAAGCATCGCACAGAACTCAACAGGGGTCACGGGAATAGAGAGGCCCTCCGCGGATGGGGCTCGAGGCGCCCGGGCAACATCGACCCAGGGCAGCATTCGCCCCGGGGCAGCATGCGCATAGAAGCGAACGCAGCCGGCGCCGCGCGACGCCGCGCTCACTCCGCCATGATCATCGGGGCGTCGACGGCCATCGACTCATCGGCCATCGGCATACCCATCCCGCTGTGCAGCGAGTGCTCGGTGGCGCCTGCCGTCGCCGGCGTCTCGGTCGTCGTCTCGCCCACGATCGCTCCCGCTGCCGCCGAGTTGTCCCCCCAGTCGATCTGGTAGCGCGTCACGCGCGGCTTGTCGACGAGGATGTTCCGCACGAGCTTCTCGTACATGATCTGCTCGGGCGGCACCTCCATGAGCTCCGGTGCGTCGTACTCTGTGTTGACGTAGTAGCCGATCCGGATGAACTCCTGGTTAGGGTAGGGTTAGGGTTAGGGGTAGAGGTAGGATCAGGGGTAGGGTTGACGTAAAGAGCCGATCCGGATGAACTCTGCGCACGCGTCGTGCATGCGTCGTGCATGCGTCGTGCATGCGGCGTGCATGCCGCATGCACGCGGCGTGCATGCGGTGCGCGTTCGGCGTACGCGCACGTGTCGTGCACGCACCTTCTCGTGGTAGAAGCAACTGAGCAGGATGACCGTCACTCCGAGTATGTCGTGCGTCGGTATCCTTCGCGGGTCGGGCGCCTCAGCCTGGAAGACAAACTTGTAGGGGCCCACCTATCACAGGATGGTGGTGGTGGTGGTAATGGTGGTGATGGTGGTGAGTCGGGGGGTGGGGGGGGAGGAGCCCGCCGCGGTGCCTGCAGGGTGCGGTGCCTGCAGGGTGCGGAGCCTGCAGGGTGCGGTGTCTGCAGTGGAGAGAGCCCGCGGGGCAGTGAAACCCGGGCGGCGGCAAAACCCGGGCGGCGACACACGGGCGCGGCGCGAGCCTGCATGGGTCCTACGTCAACAGAGTCGAGCAGCTGGTCGTAGTCGTCCGACTCGGCCGAGCCCACGTACCTGAGCAGGGTTAGGGCGGGGTTAGCGCGGGGTTGGGCAGGGTTGGGTCAGGGTTAGGGCGGGGTTAGGGCGGGGTTAGGGCAAGCCGGGGGCTCGCCGACCGTGTGGGTGGTGCCGCGTGAAACGCCTAATCATCTGATCTCTTATTGTGCTGGCGTGGTGCGGCCGCGCGGGAGGCATGGAGGGTCAGGGGAGGCCAGGGGAGCAGGGGTGCAGGGGTGCAGGGGTGCAGGGGTGCAGGGAGGCGGCGCCACACGTTAGCTTCCACTCAATGTCGTCCGGGATGGGGGCGATGCACTCGAACTCGATCTCGAACTGCGCGGGCGGCACGCGGCGGTTCGCGGTCGGGTCCGCAGCGAGGGTGGGGGGCGAAGGGGTCGACGGTGGCGGTGGAGGGGCGGAGTGCTGGAGGCCTCGGGTGCGGGGTGTGTGGGGCAGCAGGCAGAAGTGGCGGGCAGTGACCTGGAAGGGGTTCTCGAATCGCGCCGGGTTGTCGAGCACCGTAACATTCGTGACCGTAACGCACGCCATCCTCGAACCCCACCCCTCAACAGCTAAGACTCAAGTGCGACTCGAGGTCTGTGGAACAAAGGAGCGATGCTCAGTGGAAGGCGGTCCTCGCACGCGCATGCCGGAATGGGTGGGGCTAGGAAAGGGGCGCGCTGGTCGCGCATATACGCGCATGCGTGCGCAGGACCACGCACCTGCTAGGTGGAGGCCGCGTCCAGCGTGGGAGCCCACGAAAGCCGGTGCTGGCGCGCGGAAAAGCGTCACTGGAGCACTGGAGCGTGAGTGAATTCGTGAGGGGGCGCGACGCGCGGTCCTTCCCGTCGTCGCCTTTCCCAGTCATTTCCAGATATGCAGCGAGACTAGATGAGCTCTCGACTACCCTCGCTGAGCGTTACCACCTCGGCGGTAGCAAGCCAGAGCAGGTGGCACAGGGCCGGACAAAGCACGGCATGGCACGCCGGCACGCCCCTAATCGGTCGGCTCTGGGGCAACCTCGTCCCTCTTGATGTGTGTTCCGCGTTTGTTGTTAGGGTCGTGTCCGGTAGTTTTCTAACGGAGAACGGAGCGCATGAAATAAGTATGGAGCTGCTCGCCTCTCCGGAGTCCTCGACCGTCGTGGGAGCCTTGCAGCTGCTTCAGGCTCCCTCGCTGGCCTAGCAAACGCGCGAGATGTACGTTGTCTGCGCCAGCTACGCTTGGAGCAGCTCGAAGCCGACGAGATTCGCGGCAGGCCCTGCTGCTGCTGTGGACGACACCACGGCGGCTGCGTTGGAGAGCTCGCCAGCCTACCAGGCCGCAAAGCGTTCTGGTGAAGCGTTGCCCAAACTGCGGGCGCTCCGCCAGCTCTTGGGCGTGCATGACGCGGCGGCCGTGCTCCACCACCCGCGCTTCTGGTCGATGCCGCTCGAGAAGGACTTGCTGCCGCGCCACGCCTACCAGGTCAGCCTCGGCGCACCAGCCACGACCACCTGGTGCACGACGGCTGCGCTCGAGCAGCTGCTCCTCGCCAAGGACGCGCACTTCGTGGAGGGGCTCGCGTCAACGGGGCTCGAGGGCGCGACGCCCGAGGGCTACGCGGACTTCGCAGCCGCCTTCCGCAAGGGCGGGATCGACGCGGCGCGCGAGGGGCGGGGGGATCTGCTCGAGCTGGCGATCTCGCACGGCTGGGATCCGAATGACGAGCGGGACGTTCGCGGCGCCTCGGCGCTTCACTACGCGGCGGGGCACGGGCACGACTCGTGCGTCGAGCTGCTGCTGCGACGGGGAGGCCTCTCCGTGAACGACAAGGCCTCGGGCGACGGTGCGGCAACGCCGCCAGCTAGGGATGGGCGTGGGCTTGGGCGTGTTGGGTAGGGTAAGGGTAAGGCCCACCCTCCCATGCCGAGCCCAAGTCCAACCCCCACCCCGACCCGACGCAGGCGCGACGCCGCTGCATTGGGCGGTGGCGGGCACGCGTCGCCGTCCAAACGGCTTCGGCACGGGTGGCCACCTCAGCACCGCAGCCATGCTCGTGACGCATGGCGCCGACGTCCGCGCGGCGACGCATGACGGCAACAGCGTCGTGCACTGGTGCAGCTGGGCGGGGGGGGTGCCGCTGCTCCGCTGGCTCGTGGGGCAACTGCAGCAGGAGGGTGAGGACGCGCACGACGCCGTGGCCGCGCTCAATCATAAGGGGTGTAGCGCGGCGCACTGGGCGGCGTCGGGCGGCGATCGCGCGGTCTGCAGCCCGCTCGGCCTTGGTTAGGGTTAGACCCTAACCCTAACCCTAACCCAAACTCAAACCCTAACCCAAACCCAAACCCTGGCCCTAACCCAAACCCTAACCCTAACCCTAACCCTAACCCTAGCCCTCACCAGGTCTGCAGCCTGCTCGGGGAGGAGCTTTGCCTCGACTTCGCCACGGCCAACGGCCAGGGCAACACGCCTCTCACCAAGGCGGTCGAGCACCGGCGCGAGCACGTCGTGCGCTGGCTGCTTGAGAGCGGTCGCTGCGAGGCCGCAGTCTTCGACGCCGCCGGGTATATACTATATACCGATACCTCGCCCGCTTCGACGACCAATACTACCACGAACGTGCCCAGGCACTCACCCACTCACCCACTCATAACCCACTCACTCACTTGCTACGTGCTGCTCCAGGTACGCTGCGCGGCTCGCGGCGCGCCACAGCGCCACCGACGCCTCAGATCGAATCTCCGAGATGCTCCAGAGCTATCTGCTCGCGGCGCACTACGCGGCAGCGCAGGCGCAGGCGGCGGACGCAGCAGAGGCGGCGGAGGCGGCGGAGGTGGAGCTCGCAGGGCAGGAGTCGTCGGTGGCGGCGGTGGTGCCGCACGGTGCCCAAGACTCGGCGGCGGCGCGGCACCGCGCGCTCGAGGATCGCTTCGAGCTGGCCAAGAGGCTCTTCGACCGCGGGCTGATCGATGGGGACGAGTGGAGGGCAAAGAAGGCGGCGCTCCTCGAAGAGCTCTAGTGGGTTATCAAGAGTCTGTCTAGAGTCAGGTAGATAAGAGATAATCTGAGGTGGATGTAGAAGAGAAGCTTCTTCTTCTTCTTCTTCTTCTTCTTCTTCTTCTTCTTCTTCTTCTTCTTCTTCTTCTTCTTCTTCTCTTCTTTCTTATCTTATCTTAGTGGATGGGCGCTAGCTTCCCGTAGCTAATAAGACCCCCCCTCTCGCTCGGAATTGCATCGATGCTTGCTCTCGTTGCGCTGGCCCTGTCGGCGCTGGCGCCTGGCCGCCACGTGGTGCGCCGCGCGCCAGTCGCCGCCGTCCGCATGGGAGCAAGCGAGCCTCAGGCAGCGACAAGAAACCTGGGACAGATGGAGCGGCTGCTGAATGCGAGGCGCAGCTGGAGCGGTGTGATGACGACCGCCCATGTGAGCGCCGCGGTGCTCGAGGGCCCACCGCCCACCGAGAGCGAGCTGCTACAGGGCCTCGCCTGGGTGCTGCAGCGCCACCCGATGCTTGCAGCGTGCGTGCGTGGCAAGAGCAAGTTCCACATCCCCAACCCGCAGCCCTACCCGATGCACTCGGACTACCTGGGTCGCGCCGTGGCGTACAACTCGGAGCTGATGCGCACCTACCCCGACGAAGACATCCAAGGGTTTGCGCCCTCGCCACTCACCCCGGAGGAGCTCGCGGCGCGCGTGCTGCGCGTTGTGACGCTGCCGGCGGGCGGCGGCGCGGCCGCGGTCGAGGCGGCATGGCGCGCAGGCTTCGACGAGGCCATGGACGACAGCAGCTTTGACGAGGACGCGGACGGGCCGCTGTGGCGCGTGACGCTATACGCCGAGGAGGGCGGCGGCGGCGCCGGCTCCGCGCTGCTGTACGCGGCCAACCACGCCGTGTCCGATCAGCTCTCGTTCAACCTGGTGCTCTCCGAGGTGCTGCGCACGTGCGCGGAGGTGCGCGCGGGGCAGAGCGTGACGCCGCCGACGCCGCTGCCGCTGCCGCCGTCGGTGGAGGGCGCGTTGCTCGGCGAGGAGGACCTGCAGGCTTCCGAGATCAAGGAGCGGCTCGAGCTCATCATCGGCCGCTTCGGCGAGAGCTTCCCATCGTGGGAGCGGGGGCGCGCCGGGCTCGAGACGATCAAGTACGCGCTCTGGCAGCTCGGCGCCTCGGGCGCGCAGCTGCTGCCTCGGTGGGTGCCGCCGGCCGAGGCCATCGCGGCGGAGGAGCAGAAGTGGCAGCACCAGGCGCGCGCGACGCGCAATAGCTTCCGCACGCTCACTCCGGAGGTCACTTCGGCACTGGTTAAGGCGTGCCGCGCGCGCGGCGTCACGGCCTCGGGCGCGCTGTGCGCGGCGGCGGTCTTCGGAGCGAGCGACGCCATGGGGACGCTCAGCGAAGACCCGGGAGTGCCCGCAGAGCCGCAGCGGTACAAGCTGCTGCAGGCGCTCGACATGCGCACGCTCAACTTCGCGGCGGGCGGGGCTGAGAAGGCGGGCGCGCGCGACGACTGGTCAGGAGGTACGGTGCTCGCCGGCACCGGCTCGCTCGACATCCTGCTCGACCTGCCGCCCTGCGCTGGGCGGGCGCTACGTGGGGAGAGCACCTCTGACCGTAGTCTGGGAGGGGTGGCCGGCATGGGTGCTATGGATTCCTTCTGGGACTGCGCGGCAGAGTGCAACGCGCAGACGAAGGCGTGGATCGCAAACGGGTGGGGGCGAGAGTCGTTACTTCTCTTCTCGTCCGGCTGGGAGTTCATGAACATGAACCGAGTCGTCGAGCTCGGCTCGCAGGACCGTGCCACCCTCGGCCGTGCCTACTCGGCCGGCGTCTCCAACGTGGGCGTGTACGCCCATCCCACGACGCACGGCGACGTGTCGCTGTCGAGGGTCCACTTTGGCATCTCTCAGACGGTATCGGCTCCGTGCATCTCCGTCTCCGCAGTCACGGTGGAGGGACAGCTCTGCCTCACCGTGCAGTATGCGACGCCGATCTGGCCCGAAGCTGAAGCCGAGGCGTACGTCGATGGCTTGGTGCGCGCTCTCGAGCTGGCAGCCGAACAAGCCGAGTAAAGACTACCGGTACTTTAAAACACGCACACCAGCTTCGCGCTAATCAAATGTGTGGCTTCAGTGTATACCGTGTTTATAGTTACACATGTACGCCCTATATACGAGAGCGAGCAGCGACCGCGTCGGCGCGTGCCCGCGTGCCTGCGGCTGCGCGGCCCCGGGTGCCGCGTGCGAGCGTCGCGCGTCGCGGCGTGTGGGCCGTGGCGCGTCGCTGTGTGTACGGCTTTACCCGTCGAGAGCGGCGCCGAGTGCGAGATGCTTTCACAGGCGTGTGGTACGCGACGCGCGAGGAGTGCCGAAGAGGACAGGGCTCTCTTACTCTATTGTCCCCTCTTCTCTCTCATTAAATACGGGCGCAAAAACCAAAATTATAAAATAAGAAGGAGAGCGCGCGTATATAAGAATACAGTCTTTCGGGCGCAGCCCGACAGGGTGAGCACCCTACCAGAGATTTTCGGTAGCGTCGCAACTCGTGTCTCCTCCCCGCGTCCTGTCTCCTCCCCCCGCGTCCCGAAAACGCTACACCTATCAACTACATTCGCAAAAACGAGTGGGCCCCCTGATCTGTTCTGCCGGTTGTATCTCATCTCTACTAGTGGTGTGTGCCTGTCCCCTCGGGCGCCGTTGGCTTTTCCTCAAAAAGACTACGCTTGCAAAAAAACCTTACTAGTGGTGTGTGCCTGTCCCCTCCACAGGCGCCCCGTTGGTTTTTCCTCAAAAAGAACTACACTTGCAAAAACTTATACAGCGCCCCCGTAGACGCGTAGACCCTAGTTTCCCTCCGTTTCGATCCATATCGAGCTCCATCGTGCATCGATATATACCGCGACATTCGCCCGAGGGACCTTCCACAGTCTCCTCGCGCTAGCTCTCGCCATGGCGCGTGCCTTTTTGCCTGAAAGTGAGAGAATTTATTACAAGACACACACTCACACACAGCCTATAACAAACACGACACGGGGTGGGCGAAGGGCACGCCATCCGAAGACCACACTACCCCACCGTCCTCCCGGACCGCTAGTGTAGAGGTTTGGTTTTCAAAAGAAACTACAATCGCAAAAAAAAATCTTTCATAAGGAACACCTTTTTATACCACCGTTTGAGACTTTATAAAAGAGGAGAGAAACACACGAGAGAGAGGTGTCGTAAGAGAGGTACGGGCGGCTTTATCTATAAATGCGTCCTTCTATATAATAATAACAATCAGAGCACGCATCAGCGCTGCTTGACTCATGGTCACAGACAGCCGCGACCGCGGTGGGGAGTCCGTCCTGGGATGCACGTCAGGCGGGCCACTCGTTCGATTACGATTTCGTGGCCCGCCGTCACTCGTCCGGATCCGATACCTCCGTTGCAAGATGCTGCTGCATGCGCTAATTCGCCTTGAAGGACGATGTCTACTGCTTCTCGGCGGGAGGCTGGCCATCCCTTGAATCCGGCAGCTGCTCCTGCCTCGCTGCCGTCTGCTCCTCGGCCGGCTCCTTGGGTTCCGCTGGCCTCTCCTCCCTTACAGCCTCACCGCCCATGGTGATGAAGGAGAGCATGCCGGTGCCGACCACTTTGTCCGTCATGCCCATCGCATAACGAACCGTGTCATAGCCGGTCTTTATCGATCCTGCGGTGGAAAGATGTGCGTCAGCGCTGCAGCGGCCTAGCAGCTGTGGGGGCCAACCCTAGCGCTGCGGCGTAGCAGAGCGGCATACAGTAGACGAAAGTGCGCCGCTGCTCCAATGGCCTCGACGGCATTGCCGCGCCAGAGCGCCGGGCCACACGCAGCATCCTCTTTTTTGAGGATGTTTCGTGGAAGAACGCAACCGAGGGGGTAAGTCGTAAACTACCTTGGCCACGGACTGTTGCGGCGGCCGGGCGGCTTCTACAGCTCTGGCTAAACACCACAAGACATCTGGTCGGCTGGGACCGCGCCTCGCCCACGTGGACTCGAATTGGCCGGAGCGCGCTTCGCTCTCGAGCGCGCCGCATGGCTAGCCCGAGCGCGCGAAAAGGGCTTCTCCTAGGATCGACGAACGACACACGACCATCCCCACCAGCGTGTTCTACGGCGCCAGAGAGGCCTAAAATCGATGTCAGTCTTGCACAACGTGGTTCGTGGAGCCCAGGACGGCACGCACGTGCCCCTCAAGGTTACCTCAAGGTGGCAATCAATCCTGCCACGGGAGATTGCCAAAACCACCCGAAAATACCATAATCGCCTTCTGATGGGATTGGCATAAATTGGAGATGCCCCAGCCACTCAGGCGGCCCGCCCAGACTCGCCAAGCACCCCCGGCGCTCGCGTCCTCGATAGAGGCCTGACGGTGTTCGGTGGTTACCACCCCTCCAGAAGGCTGGTCGGAACGCTACGCGACCGCGCCCAGATCGGTACAAAAACTGTTCGGACTAGTCCAGAATGGATACCAGGACTCCGCCTACCTCGCCATGGCGCCCAGGCCGGCGGGGCCCCACCGGCGACCGAATACTGCGGTAGGAGATCCGGTCTGGGCCTCCAAAAGCCGAAATCGCGTTCCAGCCCCCCTGGTACAAATTTAAGATGCCCTGTCCACTCGTGAGGCCCAGTCTCCTCAGACTCGCCTAGGGCGCCCGGCTGAGCTCACACACCGGCCGATTGCAGCACGTTGGGTAGTTGGGTTCTGGGGAAGGGGTGATAGGCAGTGATAGGCAGCGACCACCCTGGTGGAAGGTCGGCGTTGCGCACGCTGACAGTGCCTCCATGCGAATTGGGTGAACGGTACGCCCTGAGCAGGGGCGTGGCCTCCGACACGCACGGATCTACCGGGAAACCCGAACCGGCCTTCCAGAGCGCCGAGAGCGCACTCCCCGTGCAGGATCGCCCTAAATCCGGGGCGTGCGCCGTTCTGGGCCCGACGAGGTGCTAGGCGAAATCTTGGGGTGCGTTCTGGGCCAATTCGTGCCGTCTCCACACGGCGGGCCCGCCAGTCATGTACCGATCCGCGTTCGGGGCCGAACCGCGTTGGCTTCTCCGGGGATGGCCGCGCGCGCTCGAAGGCGAAAGGTGCTCCGACCAGATCGCCCACCCAAGGCCAACGCGCGGTCCCCTCCGGACAAAATGACTTGTTTCTCTAGCCCAGCCCGGAGGTGGCTGCTCGGCTCGCGCACCGTTGTGTTACTGGCCCTCCTAGTAGTTTACAACGACGAAGTAACGAGAGAGGGCAAGTAAGAGCCCTTAGGGCAAGATAAGATAAGATTCTTATCTTATCTATCTTAGGGCATATCTTATCTATCTTATCTATCTTAGGGCAAGTGAAGAGGGTCACAGGTCCGCGTTTGC
>Ga0209302_10002270_pt1 | contig 11233 bp, 14 predicted proteins | sample ArcOceMetagenome_2_FD_187445 | JGI IMG/M metagenome (GOLD analysis project Ga0209302, IMG submission 187445) | Marine eukaryotic phytoplankton communities from Arctic Ocean - Arctic Ocean ARC135M Metagenome (SPAdes) (version 2) | ecosystem: Environmental > Aquatic > Marine > Oceanic | place... | reverse complement strand
AAAATAAATATCCCCCAGGGTGAAACAAATCTGTAGCATGTGGATATAAACTATGTCTTTAAGTCTGAAAGTAAAACCGGGGGACCAGTCAACATTAGTCTGGGCCAATCACTAGTCTCAGAACTGGTTAAACCGGATCCAAACCTAACCCAAGTATTCGCACCCGAAAAAAGAAAGAAACCCTCACATGATTCTAAGTCTCCATTCGGTAAGTACCCTCTAATAACCAAAAAAAGAAGTACTCAATATAATATAATAATCCAGGGCGTAGTGTAGCGTGATTAGAGTATTAATAAAATAAAATCTACTTAATGATATTCTACTATAAGACATAAGAGGACTAAGAGGATTGCAAGTAATTAGATACTCTTATAAGTACATAGAAGGGAGGATCACTAGTAATTGTTAAAGTGCGCCAAATGCGCTGGACCTCTATATACTGTGTGCCAATTCGGGGGTGATCCTAGGTTGGGGAGTATTTAAGAGGGGGAGTGGGCGGACAATTCTAAATTATGGGAGGGACCCTGATACTCACTTATGGATATGGGAGGGTCCCTGATCGGACTCTGGGGTCGGGTCCCTATGAAAATAGTAGCGTTATTTTGAAGTGGGTATTACGGGTTTTTTTAGTTTTTAAAAGCAGCGGAATTTATTTTCCCTTACTTTAATACGTTTAAATGAAGTATAGATGGAATAAAGTGTAGATTAATTTTAGATTGTGAAAAATAAAAATTTTTAAGACCCCCATAGAAACCCTCAAAGAACTAAGAACACTATTAGACTTTAATAAAGACAAGAAATAAGTAATCTAAAACTAAAAGTAACCTAGAATCAATGAATTTTATGACAATATGTCATTAGTTTACGTATAGAGGGGTTCCGAATGTAATATAATATTAAAATAATATGAAAATAAATGCCCAAAAGTTTTTTTATATCAAATAAAAGGTTTATATTTACATATAACAAATAATTAATAGCAATATGGACGTTCACACACAAACAAGCATTGAAATCGATTTTAGTAGAGGACAAGAATTTACACCTAACGTAGTTTTTGACGGAGTAGAACTAGAGTCACAGACATTTAGTAACAAGACTCATCAAATAGAAGAATTACTTGATTATATTACCTACAACGAAAACGGAGGATGCGATGTATTCATTTAATTGTTAATAACTTTTGAAAATAAGTTCCCAAAAGTTTTTTTATATCATTTAAATTGATTATATTTACTATATAATTAATACTAACACTTAAACACCACAAATTATGCCTTATATTACTAAAGATCAAGTTACCGCAAAAAGAAAACAATTAAAAGCTGCTTTACCAGAATACAAGCTTTCAATTACTACTGAACATTACTCTGGTATTAAAGTTGCTATCATGTCCGGTCCAACTGATTTTGAAACGGGATATTCACAATTAAATCCTCACATGGATTATAGAACAGAAACATGGAACAGATACACTGAAGAATATGATTCTAATCCAGGTATTCAAGACGTGTTAGATATTATTATGCCAATCTTAAACGAAGGCAAAGGAGCTTCACATGAAGATGGTGATTACGGAATGATTCCAGACTATTATACATGGGTTCATATTGGAAAATGGGATAAAGCATACGAAATTAAAACTAAATAAAAGCATTATGGAAAGAATAGAACAAATTAAAATAGTAAAAAAATTAGTAGAAGATTCATTTGATGAGAATGCAATGTACACTGGAATAGACGATATGAATGAAGAAAATAAAAATCATATCATAAATATAGGAACTTCAATCTTATGTACTAAATGGGAAATAGGATTTGAAGGAGGAGGCTTTGTACGGGCAGTTGTCGATAATGATCTTATGAAAGCAGTTGGAAGTGCGGACGGAACATCACTTAAAGGTTTAAAATTCTTTGCATCTTTATTATATAATACATCTAGGCCAATATCAATAATACATGCAAATGATTAAATATTATGAAACTACTATAATATATTAATATATAAAATAAATAAACTATAAGATTATGAAAGAATTTAAAAAGTTAGTATTGATAATAGGCATGTTATTAATGACATCATGTGGAGTAACCTTTAAATTAGGTAGCCATGCATATCAAACAAACAGACCCACTGTCAAAACATATACAAACACATTTGATGTTATTAAGAACTTAGATCCACATCACTTCGGTTTACATTATGGCGGTAATTGGATTCTTTGCAGACATCATGGTTTTCATGATCTAAACGATTGGAGCGATTTTACATATTCTCCATATTCATGTAGGGTTAATAGTGGATTTATAGCAGGTGCCCGTTGGAATTCAGCGTGGAACTTTGCTTCACCTTGGAACAATAGATATAGATTTAATAGATATGGATTTAATGACAATTGGACTAATTCAATGTATTATGGTTGGAATAATTATTATAATCAAGGATGGCCATATTATGGAAACAACGTATACGGAAATAGATATAGAACAAACATATATTATGGTCGTAGAGCAACTAATCAATCCGGTAGATGGGAATCAACAACTCCAGTTAGAAGAGTTAATCCAAGATCAACTAGAACCATTAGAACAAATACACCAACTAGAGTTATTAGAACAAATACACCAACTAAAATAAAACCAATTAAAAGAACTAGAACAAACATACCAAGTATTCCTAGAAGACCTAACACTCGCACCATTATCAAACCTATTAATAATAAACCAAAGCGTACTAATACAAGATCTACTAGAAGTAATATACCAAGAACTAGTAGAACTAAAAAGCAATAAATGAAACTTTAAGTAATATTATAATATAATACTATATGAAAGACATTAGAGAAAATCAAGGAAGATCAAAAAAACAAATAGAAGAAAACTATAGAATAACAGGATTCATTTGGTCAATTGGCCTAATATTTGTAATAATATACACTACTATTAACATATTAATATAATATAAATGGCTAAATTTAAAAATACTAAAAGCTGGAAAACTAAAATAGTTGAAGGTAGGAGAAATATGATCTGTATGAATTCAGATTTAGAAAAAAGCAAATATCCAGACTGGGGACCTGACGATGGCGAATCAAAATGTAATGAATGGGTGGAAGTTGGACACAACACAGATATGGTACTTTGTAGCTACTGTACAAGAAGATCCTTGGAATTATAATATATATAGAGTAACGAATAGATTGCTAATAAAATAAAGATTTTTTAAGACCGGTGCTCAACCGGTCTTTTTTTTCACTAATAAATAAACAAATATACTTTCGAGTATACAATAACTATAAACATTAATCAAATAAAAATGGCAAGTAAAAAACCAGCAAAAACCCCAATGATCGACCAGTTCGGAGAAGACCTAACAGCACAGGCTGCTGAAGGTAAATTAGATCCAATAATTGGTAGAGATAAAGAGGTTTATAGGATATGTCAAATACTTTCTAGAAGAAAGAAAAACAATCCAATTATATTAGGAGATCCAGGTGTAGGTAAAACTGCGTTAGTAGAAGCAATAGCCCAAAGGATTGTAGATAAAAAAGTAGCAATGACTCTTACAGGTAAGAGAATCATATCATTAAATATTTCAAACATAGTAGCGGGAACTAAGTATCGTGGAGAGTTTGAAGAAAGAATGAAAAAGATTGTTGATGAGTTAAAGGCTAATAAAGATATCATTGTATTTGTTGATGAGATTCATACATTAGTCGGTGCAGGTGGAGTCAGTGGATCTTTAGATGCATCTAATATTCTTAAACCAGCACTTGCTAGAGGACAGGTACAGTGTATCGGTGCTACAACATTAGATGAGTATAGAGAAAATATAGAATCAGACGGAGCATTAACCCGTAGATTTCAAGAAGTATTTATTGATCCACCTAGTATTCCAGATTCTATTGAAATTTTAAATAGAATTAAAGGAAACTATGAGGACTATCACGCTGTTGAATATACAGAAGAAGCATTGGAAGCATGCGTTGTGTTATCTGATAGATATGTTACACAAAGAGAACTTCCAGATAAAGCGATTGATTTAATGGATGAAGCAGGCGCTAAGGTACATTTATCTCAAGTTAAAATGCCAGAAAGTATTAAAAAAGCTGAACTTGAAGTTGAAAAATCAAAAAATCAAAAGTTAGCAGCAGTTGCTGAACAAGATTATGAAAAGGCTGCTGCATTTAGGGATGTTGAACTTAAGAAAAGAGATGCTGTTGATGTAACTATTGCTAAATGGCAAGAAGATTTAAGAATTAATCGCAAACAAGTAACATACGATGATATTGCAGAAACAATATCCGACGCTACTGGAATTCCAATTTCAAGAATGACAGATGATGAGGGACAAATCATTATTGATATGGAAGCTCGTTTAAAAGAAATGATTATAGGTCAAGACTCTGCAGTCGAAGGTTTATGTAAAGTAATTAAAAGATCTAGAACTGGGGTTAGTTCACCTAAAAAGCCAATTGGATCTTTTATGTTTATCGGACCAACTGGTGTTGGTAAAACAGAAACAGTTAAAGCCCTTACAGAGTATTACTTTGGATCGGAGTCAAACTTAATTAGAATTGATATGAGTGAATATCAAGAAAAGTTTAATGTCTCTAAATTGATTGGATCTCCTCCAGGGTATGTTGGTCACGAAGAAGGAGGTCAGCTTACGGAACAAGTTCGTAGAAAACCTTACTCAGTTGTGTTATTTGATGAGGTTGAAAAAGCACACCCAGATACATTCAATACGTTATTACAAGTATTAGATGAGGGTAGATTAACAGATTCTTTAGGAAGAACTGTAGATTTTACAAACACAATTATTATTATGACATCTAATGTTGGTGCTAAAAAAGTATCAGACTTTGGAGTTGGAGTTGGATTTGAAAGTAAAACGTCAATGGCTGCAGGTAAAGCGCATGTTGAAAGTATTATTAGAAAAGAACTTAAAAATAAGTTCTCTCCTGAGTTTTTAAATAGATTAGATGATATGATATTATTTGATTCATTGACCCAAGAACACATGGTAGAAATAGTTGATATTGAATTAAATAAAACTATAAAAAGATTAGATGCTCAAGGATATAAAATCAAAGTAATGAAAGCTGCTAAATTGTTTTTAGCTGAACAAGGATATGATCCTTTATATGGTGCAAGACCTTTGAAAAGAGCAGTTCAAAATTATGTTGAGGATATTTTAGCTGATGCTATTATTAGTAAGAAAATGGTAATGGGATCTAAAGTATATTCAATCACACATAAAAAAGGAGAAGATAAACTTTCTATGAAATAGTAGTATAATAATAGTAAAATACATTAATACTATATTATATGACATTCAATAACAAATTTAAAGATCTTATTTTAGATATAGAGCAGAACGGTTCAGTAACTCAACCTCGAGATATGAAGGTTAAGGAACTAACCGTTCAGACTTTAGAATTCGATTCAACAATACCTTTTGCAAACTTTAATAAAAGAAAATTTAACTGGAAATATTTTGCAGGTGAATTAGCTTGGTATCTTAGAAAAGACAGAGACGTAGATTATATAGGTCAATTTTCAGGAATGTGGTCAACATTAACAAACCCTGGAACTAATAAGATCAACTCTAATTATGGATCTTTATTATTTAATGATCAACTACAATGGGTTCTTGATTCTCTTAAAGCTGATAAGAATACACGACAAGCTATTGCTTTCTTAAATCAACCTAAGTTTCAATTTAAAGGAAATAAAGATTTTGTTTGTACAATGTACCTCAACTTTTTTATTAGAGATAATAAATTAAATATGAAGGTTCAAATGAGATCTAATGACATCTTTTATGGACTTACATTTGATGCACCTTTCTTTGGATTTGTACATCAACATATGAGATTATGGTTATTGGAAACTTATCCAGAATTAGAAATGGGAACTTATTACCATTGTGCAGATAATATTCATTTCTATGAAAGACATTTTGATCTAGCAGATAATATATTAGCTGATGATTCTCCTTCTACAGAATATTCTATGAATATTGAAAAACCACTATTTATAATGAGACATGATAATATGTTATTAACAGAACATGGTAGTAAGTTTCTTAAAGAAGTAGATGCAACCATTAATAAGCCAAAAGAAAAAGGACAGTATATTAACATACTAAAAGAATATCTTAATATTAGATTAACATAATATGTATGTAAATGCTCCACCAACATTTGAAGTTAACGACGATTTAATAGATGGGATCCACGGTCCCATTAAAGATCAATTGGGATTTTCAGAAAGAATTCTAGAATTCGTAGAAAATAACTTAAACGGAGATGACATTGAAATAATTCTATGTTATTTAAAGGAATCTGACGGAACTATAATGGTTGCGAAATTACATAATGACGGTTATCTTAAATCATTAGAAAAATGTTTAGAATACTATAGTAAAGAGGAACAATACGAAAAGTGTAACAAAATAAAAAACTTAATTAAAAAATATGAACTACGGTAAGGAATTTACAAAGTATGCAATGAGTGATCATAATGTGAGCTCATCTAATTTGGATTATCACACAAAGCAAATAGGTAATTCAATGACTCCATATATTCTTGAAGAAAGAGATATGAGAGCAACTCAAATGGATATCTTCTCAAGATTGATGATGGATAGATTACTATGGGTTGCAGGTCCAGTTAATGATAATATGTCAACTATAGTACAAGCACAATTAATGTTTCTAGATACTACAGCAAATGATGATATTACAATGCATATTGATTCGCCAGGAGGTTCGGTTAAATCTGGATTATCTATGGTAGATGTTATGGATTACATTAAGGCAGATATACGTACTATTAACACAGGGATGGCCGCTTCAATGGGATCAGTATTATTAGGTGCTGGAACTAAGGGTAAGAGGATGTCACTTAAACATTCGACAACGATGTTACACCAATCATCCGGTGGATTTAGTGGAAACATACAAGACGCTGAAATAGATTGGGCTGAATGGCAAAAAGTAAACAAGACTTTATTTGAGCTTCTTGGAGAATATTGCGGTAAGAAAGCAGATGTTGTTATGAATGACGCTACTAGAGACTTATGGTTAAGCGCAACCGAAGCTAAGAAGTATGGTATTATAGATGAAATTATAACTAAGAAAAAATAATTAATATATAAAATAAGGATTATGAAAGTATATTTTTACATTAGACAAGAAAAATTAGAGTATCTTAATAGTATATTAAAAGATTATGATAATCTAATTGAACCTATTGAAATATCTTTCAATCCTATGAATGATTCAGTAATGGTATCTCTATTATCAGACGATTTTATCGGACTCAGTGATAGAGATACGTTTGCTACTCTTATATCATTATAATATAATATCATAATAATATGACAAAACGAGAAAAAACTAGAGAATTATTTATTGAATTAATAAATAAACAGCTTAAACCACATAATGTTACTTATGAGGATGTTAAGGGGGATCCTGAATGGTATATGAACTATCGAACTTCAGCAGAATCTGAAGAGGAATTTATATCATATTCAATTAAAAGAATCAGAGAAGTTTTAAAATGTTCTAAACAAATGGCAACTAAAGAAGCCCAGTGGTTTATATTACAATGGGGACTCGCACTAGAGTTAACTCCAACAAAACAAAGCATCAAATCAAAAAACAAAAAAAACAATATAATATAATATCAACGTATTATTATATGTATATTGCCTAGTCTCTTTACATTTTCGTGGATAGATATACCATGAATGTATTAGAGGAGGATTGGTTAATGAAAATGCCACTTGATTTTGAGCTAAAAAAATATAAACTTTTAGCCGCTACTCAAAAACTTACTCTTGCCATAAAGCTAGGTTTTATTTACAATGCACTTAACGAGGTTGAATATCAATTAGGTCTTTTATATAAAGTAAAAAATCTTAAAAATGAAACTGAAGATAAAATAAAGGTTATGAAAGGTATCAACTTAGACACGATGTCTGTTGAATACGAATATCCTTTAGAATCAAATGGAATAGAAGATATGTATACCATGTGTGATTATGCTATCGAAGAATTAGAGGCAGTTTACAGATTGGTAAGAGCTAAATGGAGATTAAATTCTAAAAAAATAACAATCACAGAAATACCAGTAAGACTTCCTACTAAAAATAAAGGAATCATTTTCTTAAAAGGAGCTGACAATAAAATAACAGTATATTCTTATAGCAAGCCATTGTCATTTATCGGAGATTGGAAAGATATGAAGCTTAAAAAATTAGAAGTAAATATAAGTAACGAAAAGGCAATGATTAAATACATTAAGGCCACTCGTGAAAATAATGATATTAATAGATTTTGGAGATGTGATCACTCTATTGAATTTAGCAATATAGAATCAAACGTCATTCCTATATTACAACATACAATATTCAATAAACTTCTCCTATATTAATAGGATATATAAAGAAAAATCAATTACAACATGGCATACGTAGCTAAAGATGATATTATAATTCAGGTTGAATCTGAACAGGATTTTACACAAGGGATATCTCAATCATATGAAATATTAGTACATAAGGACTTTATTGGAAATCCATTAAATCTAAATGAACCTACTTCATTCCATGTTGCATTATATGTCAATGGTAGTAAGGCCGTTCAATACTCAAACCCTAGAACATTTGGAGTTTCAGATATTTTAAATGTTGATAAAGCTGGAAACACCGGTAAAATAGATTTCACTATTGACGATTCACAGGCTATCTACCTACCACATGGAGACATATACGCTGAGATAAGTATTATTTTTGAAAACTATTACCCACAACCTAAAACATATACATTTCCTAAAATAAAACTAGGAAAATCAATAAACAATCCAGATATAACTATAGGCAATGGTGGAGGCGATAATACTGATGTAGATACAGGTGGAGGAACTACTACTGTAATATCATCACCATCGAATATGGGAACGTTTACTATACAGGAAATTGATGGTTCTAATCCAACAGCACCTGGATATTTAACAATTGATTCCCATTACCCAATGGCAGTTAAGACTATAATATTTAGAAACTTAAATTCAAACAACACTAGATTAACAACTTTAGAAAACTTTTTAGAAAAAAGAATAACTAACGATAAGATAAGTGGAATAATCACAATAATAGATCAAGCAGATTCAAACATGTATGTTATTTACAAAATAGATACTTGGGAAAGAATTGATATTACACAAGGAAATGGAATTGATGATGATAGTGATGGTATAAAGGTATACGTAACTATGGAAGCAGCATCAGCAGGTCCTGGTGTTACAAAAACAGAATGGGAAATAGGACAAGAAGTATCATATACCTTAGATGCACATGGCGCTGGAGGTACTTTTAATTTTGAAGGAGGCGGAGCAGCTAGTGAAAGTGGAATATTAACATACGTTGATAAGAGAGAAAACCCAACACCAAGTATTGGAGATTCATCACCTACTGGAATTAATATAACATATTCACCATACCAAGATTCATATGTTACTGTTGAAGTAAATGGTATTAGTGTAGATCTAGGAGACGGTGTTAAATCTACCGATTCATACTTTTCAGGAGATAACGGAGTTACCGCTGCGCGTGTTGAAGAAATACGATCAGGCGATCAATTATATTGGAATGGAATTCAATCTGGATTTGAATTAGTATCTGATGATGAGATCAATTTAATATATGAAGCCAAGGCTGACGATTTAAGATAATCGGGTTTTTTGGGTTTTTTTAGTTTTTCATAAATTTTATTAATATAATATGTGGTATTTGAGCTGTAGGCTTTAATACCAGTAAATATATATACCACTAACAGCAATAAAGTTGTTAGGCCAAAAATAAATTATATAAAATAATATGGCACAAATTCGTTCAAAACAAATTAAAGACTTCTTAACTACAGTAAATTGGGAAGCTGTTACAAATTCTAGTATTGCAAACGCATCTGACGTTAAAACTTATGTTGATGGTGAAGCTACTCTTGCAAGAGCTGCTGAATCACAATTAGGTTCTGACATAACATCAGAAGCTGCTACAAGATTAGAAAACGACAACACGTTACAGTCTAACATTGATTCTGAAGCTGCAACTAGATTAGCTAACGATAACACGTTACAGTCTAACATTGACACTGAAACTGGAAGAATCGACGCAATCTTATTAGCATCTGATGCTGATAAAGATACTTTCGTTGAGGTTGTTTCTTTAATCAACGCTGTTGATTTAGAAAATGAAGACGCTTTAGCTGTAGTAATCTCTAACTTAAATGCTGAGATTTCTGCTACTAATTCTGACTTCGTTGTTGTTAACGCTGCAATCTCTACTGAAATCGCTGCTACTAACTCTGACATTACAGTATTAAGTGGGGATGTTACTTCTATTGATGTAAGATTAGGTGAAGTATCTGGAGACTTAGTTGATGAAGTATCTGACTTAAGAGTTGAATTAGACGCTGAAATTTTAGCAACTAATGGAGATGTTAATACATTAACTGCTTCTATCTCTTCTGAGAAAGCTGCTTATGAATTAGCTGACTCTAACTTATCTGCTGCAATCGCAACTGAAAAAGGAAGAGCTGAAGGTGTTGAAGCTGGATTACAATCTGCTTTAGATGTTGAAATCTCTGCTACTAACTCTGAAGTTACTAGATTAGACGGTTCTATCTCTACTGAGAAAGCTGCTTATGAATTAGCTGACTCTAACTTATCTTCTGCAATTGCTACTGAGCAAGAAAGAGCTGAAGGTGTTGAGGCTGGATTACAATCTGCTTTAACTGCTGAAATCAATGCAACTAATTCTGATCACATAGTGATGAATGCTGCAACTGCACAGGCACAAGCTGATGCTGATGTTGCTCAAGCTGGTGTTGATGCAATCTTATTAGCATCTGATGCTGATAAAGATACTTTCGTTGAGGTTGTTTCTTTAATCAACGCTGTTGATTTAGAAAATGAAGACGCTTTAGCTGTAGTAATCTCTAACTTAAACGGTGAGATCGCTGATACTAACTCTGACTTTACAAGAATTGAAGGTTTATTATCTGATGAAATCGCTGCTACTAACTCTGAGGTTACTAGATTAGACGGAGCAATTACTGCTGAGTTTACTTCTATCGATACGAGAGTATCAGAGGTTAAATCTCTTTTAGTTGAGGAAATCGAGGATACTAACTCTGAAGTTACTAGATTAGACGGTTCT
>Ga0209302_10002269_pt1 | contig 11233 bp, 3 predicted proteins | sample ArcOceMetagenome_2_FD_187445 | JGI IMG/M metagenome (GOLD analysis project Ga0209302, IMG submission 187445) | Marine eukaryotic phytoplankton communities from Arctic Ocean - Arctic Ocean ARC135M Metagenome (SPAdes) (version 2) | ecosystem: Environmental > Aquatic > Marine > Oceanic | place... | reverse complement strand
TCTAAGTAATGTTTGATACCGTCGAGGCCGCTGTGGAGATCCTTTTCAAATTCGTTGCGTACATTGGTCTTTACATTGTTGTGTATTGACATCGATGTCCATCCAATATCTTTAGTGGTTGAGAGCAACTCAATATTGTTGGGCTTGAGCTTCTTTGATGGGGGAGCAGCGATACGAGATGAAGAGGGCAATAACAATCTACCTGGTTTTGACATTGAACTTGAACTTGAATTCATAGACGTTTGATTTAATTCTGTTGATGTTGAACTGGGTTGCGTTATGCGTTGACGTTTGATGGAGGCATGCGTTGTTGTGCTTCTTCGCTTTCGTTTTTGATTTTTTATATTTTGATTTTTTATATTCGAACTTTCATTTCGAAACCCCCCTGTAGACTGGGATTGACTACGTAGAATCCATCTCACGTCCCCTCGCAAAAAAGGGAAAAGTTGAAGGTTTTCCTGTATTTTAGACCAATCTAGCCAAACTCTCCCAAATGCATTCTCCATGAAGGTGGAGAATGAAATGACCACGTTGCGACACGCGATCGCAAAGAAGAAACGTCGGAGAGGTGAGAGGAATACTGATGGCACTTCGAGAGGAAGGGAGATGCGCCGATCCCACAGATGAGTTGGGATTGATGCTTTGTCTGATTTTGCCGCCTTTTCGGTGATGAGAGATTCATCGATCCATTGAAGTGGCAAACATTTTCCGATAGAGACTAAAAACGTCCCCTTTTCGTTAGCCGATCTAGTGGGTATGGACGCCAAATAAGAGCTGCCAAGAAAAGTGGTGGTGAAACCGAGCGACTTTACCAGTAGATCAGCCAGTATTAATCCGGCTTTTAGCGGCGGAATATCTCCTATAAAGTTTGCCTTGATCAATTTGTCGGTAACAGACCAAAGGGGAAAATCCCAAGCTTTGCATAATTCAGAATTACTAAGCGATCGAAAACCAAAACCGGAGTCTCCTAAATGAGTAGGAATGCGAATCCTACTTCTTGGTGAGCCGGCAGGGAGGATGCTGGTAGAATCTACAAAATCATCGTAGGACTTTGTGGTAGGTAGGAATCTACCGTGATCAATTACCGATCCAATGTTTCGACGTACTGTTAACGGTGTAACTAAAGTTTTGCTGTTTCTGATAAAGAAATAACCAACCTCAGATGTAACGCCACCGACGTGTTGATGAGGCAAACGAATGAACTGTCCCTCCGATTGTAAACGACGAGGTTTCTCGGTGAATCTCCAGATGGATGGGGTAGGAGTTTGAGCAAAAAGACTCGAAAATTCGCCAACAGAGCCGCATCCAAATGCGACATCTGGAGTTTGCTTCGGTAATAATTTAACGGTACAGAGTTTTTTGTTCCAAGCCGTATTAATTTGTTCGAGTAAACGTTCTGGTATACTGCCTAATAGAACAACTGATGACCATTCGCTCGGACGCAAGGTGAGCAACCAAATGAAACCAGAGGAGCCTTGTATGTAGCACGACGCCTCAACATCATGCGTTCGAACTCCTCCATCGACTACTCCATGAGCGAAACTTAAAGATCTGTCTGTTGCTGTATGCTCTGGGTCAACTATGGCTTCAGTAGATTCTCTAGACGGTAATATTGAGGATAGAGGCAAGATGTTGTCTATGTAGATGGGTAAACTGATATGACTAAAATTTTTATGCGTATCCTGCATTGATCAATTTTTCTTGTACCCTTCTAACTCCTTCTTAGTAGCGTATCTTTTCTCTGCCTCCTTAAACTTGTTATTGGCTGTAGAGCAAGCGTTGTTTGCTGCCTTAGCTTCCTTGGTAGCGTCGGATGAAGCTTTGCTAATTTCTGCTTTGAATCTCTTCAATTCTTCTTTAACTTCTTTTAGCGATGATAAACATGACGATACATCGCTGGAATCATTATTGTTTACCAAGAAGCGAACGTACTCGCTGCTAATGCATTCGTGGTCGCTGAAGTTTACTCTCGCAAATTCGGCAGTCTTGTCCAACGTTCTACTCACATGAAGCCAAATTGATGACTGTATTGCTCGTTTAGCGTCGCTGCCTTCAGTGACTTCGAATCCATCCGCTACACCGGCTCGAACTGTGAAAATTTCGCGGAAAACTTTATCGCCCAATCGAGTTGACAGTCGCCATGCTTTATCTGCTTTCATATCATTTTGGATCAATTCTTCTGTGTTCTTTGTGAGCCAATTCACAAATGATGTTAGAGCGGCACACGACGTTGTGATAGACAACTTGTACAAAGCGTTGAGACTTGGATCAGTGATATAAGTATCTACGTGCTGAGTAAGTTGATACTCTACTCCTACTAACTTTGTGGGGATGACATCTTTTCCTCTATTCTTCCATTCCTCCCAGGTCTTGAATTTAGAGAACCGAGAGTCATTTATCCCGACTAGACCTTTTCCGGATTCGTGGAATAGATCTGGAATAGGATTAACGAACGCCGTCATAGATAGCGCTTCTCTAACTGTTCCGATGTTCAACTTCTTAATAGACTCAAGATTACTAAGGTAACCCGTTCTTCCCTGCATGTCGAATAAAACGTGTCCACACACAGTGTAGATATCCACGTAGAGTCCAAAATGTTTTGTTCCAGGTTTTGCCGATACAAAAGATGATGCGTCGTCCATGTTGCGGAAGTGCAGCGCTCCAAACTTTACCTCCGACTTTGGACTTTGCGCAACCTCTCCCAGGCGCATGGAATTTACGGCCTCAGAGAGAGATTCAATGGTGGCTGTTAACTCTACAACCTTTTGGTCGTATACCTCTTGAGAGACACCTCTCGCCTTGTGGGGTCGACGTCCATCGTAGACAGGCCTAAATTCGCTGACCATAGGTTCGTTGAAAAGATCATCATCGAACAACCCTTCCGTTTCAGACGCGCCATACGATGCTGATCCATTATCTATTAAAGATTGGAGAGAAGAGATCTTCGCATTGGTGCTTTGGTGAGCTCTTGAATTCTTCTTAATGAATGAACCCAATTTTTCGGAGAAGTCTTTGAATGACACATTCGATACGAAATGTCTTTCTACTTCACCTTTCACCTTAGATGCTATCTCATTAAATGATAGAAGATCGACTTGCTTTCCCAATTTTGCGACTTTATTGCTGGTGTCCGTTGCATACTTTCCAACACATCCTATGGTGTCGAACAACGATCCTCTTTCAAATGTGCTGGGGAAAGAAGTACCGAAGTCTCCGATTGTTCGAAGTACGCTAGTGAGTGTTGTGTTTTGAAAAGAAGTAGCTCCATTGAGTTCAGTCAATTCACTTCCTGTTTTGTTCCACAAGATCTTATCAATTTCTGCCTTGTTGTGAAGGAACACTTCAAGTTTTTCTACTCTGGCTGCAATGGATATATCGTCCTCTCCTTCCTCCTTGAAAGAAACCTTTTGAAATCCTGCGACATCTTGGAATACGAATAGGCCATCAGATGAATCGTCGTCGTTGATAGATTCTAACTTGAGTCGTTTCTTTCCAGGTGTCTTCACAAACTGAAGAGCTCTCTTGAGTTCTGATTCTCCCTTTTGAACGTGCCCCATTGATACCGGTTCACCTTGATCTTCGTAGGCTGTTTCGATGTTCATAAATAGATTATTCCAATCTGTAAATGTTCTCTTACTGTCTGGCGCGAGTAGCTCAGTTCGTAATTCTTCCGTGACTTTCCTGAGTTCTAATCGTGGTTCAACGAAAGCGCTAGCCTTGTGTTTTACAACCACCAAGGTCTCATGACCGATTTTGACGGTTGCTCCATCTCCAAGATGATTTGACTTGCAGGCGGTGCGAACACAAAATGACTCATTTCCTCTGACTAAAGTATCACAACGAGTTAAATCAACAGGAAGAACAACGACAGCATACAATTTTTCATTCCCCCCTGTAGTCGGAAGGAAGCTCTCACCGTAAGGTACCGACTGACCCCGAAGGCGACCTGCCACTGGAGGCGCAGGAGCCATCTCGTCCTCCGAAAAAGCGACGTCCAAATCGTTGGACGCCTCGTCAAAGATATTGCCTAGGTTTGCGTGGATAGTCATACTTGGATGTAGGTTTGTTGTATATCTAAAGTAAAAAGTAAAAAATATTGATTCCTCTCGATTTGGTCTTGCAGCTAGTAACACCAATTCAACAGTTTTTAATATAATGAGATGATTCATAATGGAGGTACGCAATTGAGGTACGCCATATGTATAAAACAAAATAAAGGATATGATTTTGTATCATCTCTTCTCTTTTCCCGATGACTGGTTCTCAGGCCATCTCTGAGTCATGCGTTCGTCAGTTGGTCTGTCTTGCGTTCGTAGATCCGAACAAAACGGAGCGTTATATTAGGATCTACGAGGTACTGAAACAGGCGCTACTAAGACAATCGTATAACTCAAAAAGTCAGGATAATAGTCAATTAAATAAATCTTTATAACATCTATATTACTTGACTTGCCAAGATAGGCGTGCAGCCTGCATCTTGGATAATAGATACAGACTGCGTCTGGGGGGGCGTTCCGTCCCCGGAACTTTGCTTAGAAACAGATTTCGGCAAAAGCCTATACCCTAAATAGTAAGTAACCATCCAATAGAAACCATCCATTGTCTTATATGTCAAATTAGTTTGAAGGAGATAACTCACTGATCGCACTAACAGACAGACGATGGATAGTCTTTCTTGGATTATCACTTATACCATAAAGACATATATAAACCAAGAGAGGTAGACTCGTGCTTCCTCTCTTAGCCTTCGGCGTTGATTCCTTAAAGGGAGGTGGGTGGGAAAGTAAAAAATATTGATTCCTCTCGATTTGGTCTTGCAGCTAGTAACACCAATTCAACAGTTTTTAATATAATGAGATGATTCATAATGGAGGTACGCAATTGAGGTACGCCATATGTATAAAACAAAATAAAGGATATGATTTTGTATCATCTCTTCTCTTTTCCCGATGACTGGTTCTCAGGCCATCTCTGAGTCATGCGTTCGTCAGTTGGTCTGTCTTGCGTTCGTAGATCCGAACAAAACGGAGCGTTATATTAGGATCTACGAGGTACTGAAACAGGCGCTACTAAGACAATCGTATAACTCAAAAAGTCAGGATAATAGTCAATTAAATAAATCTTTATAACATCTATATTACTTGACTTGCCAAGATAGGCGTGCAGCCTGCATCTTGGATAATAGATACAGACTGCGTCTGGGGGGGCGTTCCGTCCCCGGAACTTTGCTTAGAAACAGATTTCGGCAAAAGCCTATACCCTAAATAGTAAGTAACCATCCAATAGAAACCATCCATTGTCTTATATGTCAAATTAGTTTGAAGGAGATAACTCACTGATCGCACTAACAGACAGACGATGGATAGTCTTTCTTGGATTATCACTTATACCATAAAGACATATATAAACCAAGAGAGGTAGACTCGTGCTTCCTCTCTTAGCCTTCGGCGTTGATTCCCCCCCGTAGTATAGTTGATGGTTGCGCTTAATAGTTGCATTGATTTATTTGTTGTTTTCTTGATTGTTTGTATTATTATAAACCAAGGGTGGTTGTACGTATGAATATAAAATTACGTGGTTGTTATTGATGAGTTGTATTGGAATTGATTTTTAGTCTTCAACAGAAGACAAGTTAGGGCAGTGGACAAGAGGGCTGGCTTAGTTGTTGATTGGAAGCGATAGTTGTTAAACGCACCAAATCAAAACTCAAGGGGATACAGAATGCACATTAGGGGCGCATGTTGTATCCCAAACCGGCAGAGCACAAAGCACAGAATGAGTGACCACAATCCACAATTGCGTGTGGGGTACCCATGTTTTGCTCAAACTCTCCCTGTTCTGTGAGACAAACAGAGCACTGCAATAGAACGGTGTTGTATGTTCGAAGGATGCAATCGTTTGATCGAGGTACAAGCTTGCAGATTGGACATGGCGATGTTGGATCAACCAACGCATGTCTTTGCCGAGGGCGGTGGTTTGGTCTGCGGTGCGGAGCATGAAATGCGGCGACAGCTGGACCAGCGGCGATCACTGGAAGAACGCCTATAACTTCAGGAGCATCTTGGGGATCAATTGCGTCTTCTGGTGGTGGAAGAGCGAGTGGAGGAGCTAGGATGGCTTGTACTTGAGCTTCGACTTGGTGTTGAATACCTGCAACGACGACGGGACCAACCACGGTCTTCCAGATTTCTCTGTACGGGCGATTTACGACATCACCAATCCGATTTTCATCATAGTAATGGACCACGATACCAGAGGCAGAATTCAAATTTACTCTGACAATCTTCACCATAAATTTAGTGTGGGTAGCCGCGCCCATACAAACAATGTCTCCTACACGTACATTTCTGTAACTTGGTCTTCCTCTTCGGTGAGCAGAGGCACCCATTTCCAAACCGGTGTCGGGATCGATGAACTCGACATACCTGTAGATTCCATAAACGTTAGCCGCCATCGTCAACTTTAATTAGATATGAAAGATGGTTTGTGGACGTTTGTAAAACTTTCCTGTTTTTTGTTTTGACAGAATGGAATTTATGAACAACACAGCGAGATTCCGCAAGACTGTTTTTCGTATCTGTTTTCATTTTTCTATTCGACAGAACCGAATACGGAGCGGCTTAGACGTGTTGTTGTCGTACAGATCATTTTCCCCGACGCTTTCTTTTCCACGTTCTATTGAATTCATCTTTCCCCGATTCGTTAAGGACTGTCTTTTGACAGACTCTCCTTCTATTTTGTGTCTGTTGGGATTAGCTTATCGAGGAAAGTAAATCCTATCACGCGAAGAGCGTAACGAGATTGATAATCATCACGCTTATGACGGGATAGAACAAAATAAACGTCTACTCCGACTAGTCGATGACGTCAGAGATTTTGTGGGCCATCACTTATTTGACTGACTCGATTAAATTCTATTCGACTTGGTCGAATAGACTTTGGTTGCACGACTCGATCGAACTGTGATTGATTTTGGTTAAATATTTATCTATAGCGTCGTTTATTCTTTACAGAAAAGGAGACGCTATAATCCTTCGACGTATCAACCGGAAGCACTTAATCATCGTTATTGGTATGTCTTATCCGATCACTCCGGACAGGTGGAGGTCGTCTTATCCCATATCGACTGCTGGAAGGAAAGTGTAGTAATGATCTGCATCTTTCTTTCTTCAGCCGAAAATAGGCTTAGTACTTTCGAAAATGATTAGTGGTCCACGATTGGAGTTGAATGACGTCTTTAACTTATTTATAGCATCGTTTATTCTTTACAGAAAAGGAGATGCTATAATCCCTTGCCGTATCGCCGGAAGCAAGCATCCAGGAGCTCCTGCTGAGCGTATCTCAATCGTAAACTTTCAGTCGGCGCCTTTCCCTTTGCTCTTTCTTTGGTTGACCAGCGATTCACTGCATCGATATCTGATTGTGGAACTTTTCCCGAAATAGCTTGAGTGTCTGACGATTTTCGGAATGTTCGATTGTTCTGGATGTACGTTCGTATGTCCTCCTTGGATCGCACTCCTTCTGGAAAATCATCTCTGGAAACTTCAAACAGTTCTTCCAAGACTATCCACATCTGTTTGTTGATTTCGATCGATGTGAGGAGATGACCGTCTGAATCACAAATAGCTGGACCTTCCTTTCTCCCTGCTAGTCGGTGAACTATCAATAGACGGTCCCTCCATTTCTGAATGTCAATTTTGGAGCGGCCAGTGATCTTGACAGATCTAAGATAGTGAACAACCGCGCCTTCACCGTTCTTCAATTTTCCAATGAGAGGAAACCATAGTAAATCTCCTTTGGTGTTCTTGAATTCTTCCAAATGTTTTATTTCCAAGAGAAATCCTTCTGCTCCACGAAGAGACAGAGCATAGGCTATGGCGATGAAGGCACCACAAATAGTCCACGAAGCTGCTTGATTAAAGTCGTCTTTCGATTGCTTGATCTTTTGATCAATGCCCATAAGCAAACGCTTCAGTAGATTGATGCTTAAAGCAAAGTTTGGCCTGACGTCTGAACCCATCCTTGACTTGCATCCTGCGGTAAAGCGTTGATACCAGTATGATCCGGTACCTCCACCCTGGAATCTTTGGACCCATCCTTTGTCATCGCTGATAAGACTAGCTCCCCCAAATAGATCGTTGGTGGATACCTTTTCAAAGCTAGCGATAGCCGACTTCACCTTTCGGATTGATTCCCATTGTTTGTGAGTGTCGCAATACTTTCCAGGTTTTGTCGACTCGTTTAGTATCGCTATAGCTACTTCATAACCAAAAGAATCATACGGTGGGGAAGGGCCTGGGTCATAGAATGGGCCCGGTAAACCAAACCTTTTCATCCCTTCGATTGTGCCTTTTACATTTCTTCTGTTGTTGGCCACTGTACTGCTAGCCCTACTCCAGAACGCATCCAGGTTTGCTCGACGAATAAATCTAAGTAGGAGATCATCCATGGAGTTTGATGGACTTGGGTCCGCCTTTCTAAGACGTCTGAACACGCATACATCACATTGGAAAGGAGTATGCAAATGATCACCTGGTCTAGCGCTCTCAAATTCTTCCTTGGACTGTCTCTTTCGACCCCACAACTTGTTGATGTCATCGTCCAAATGAATAGCTCTTAGTACATCTTGCTTGTGAAATTTTGTCTTCGGACTCGAAGTATAACATTTTGCGCACCAGCTCGCTCTGCATGGACGGAAACTTCCGACTGAGTGAATAAAATTCATGCAGAAGATTCCGTCCGACCATTGGTTGTTCTTTCCACACTTTACACACCTTCCTTCGTAGAGCGTGCATCTTGGGCGTTCCTCTGAGAGACCACGGGTAGGAGCTAAGATACGGAAAGCAAATACCAAGCAAACAGGGCTCAAACATGTTAGGCGGCCAGTAATTTGAGTTAGCGGGTATGTCAATAACGAGATCACAACACTTGTACATCTGTTTCAGCCAGAGTGGAGTCATCAAACGCGGGCAGATAATGAAATGAGTGGAGCTGTGTCGCTTTATTCTGGCTTTGCGTAATTCTTCAAAAGCTACGTCGCATATAGCGGGTGGAGGAGCCCACACCAACACAGACGTTTGAACTACCGGTCGCCAGTGACCGTCTGGGGAGATCTCCCCACTTATTATATCGTGACCTCTGGTGAACCAGTCTTTGGAGTCTAGGAAAACGGGAGGGTTGCCTTCGCTAGCGACCAAATCGATTATTAGAGCTTTCAGAGTTGGAGCTCTGGTAAATGCTGATAGATGAAATGGGATGAATTGTTTGTAAGCTAAACCACCCATAACTCCTTCATTTAGAGCTCCACGAGACAAGCCGTCTCCTCCCTGAGCTATCATTCGGAGACCAGATACGTGAGATACGAAGGCCTGAAAACCAAACTCCATTTGGAGTGCGTGAAATTCGATAACCATCGCTAACAGAAGCGGGCTGTCGCTTGTCCCTTTGAAGAGAGCCGCTTCAGTTACCGAGTTGTCTGTTGCGTATATAACAAAAGCATTTTTCAGCCTGCCGGCTTCGCCTTCCCTCCTCAACGCATCTAAAGAGTTTCTCATTTCTCTGTAGTTTGAAGATTCGGAAGACACCTCTTCTGACCAAACGCCGAAGTGATAGGATATACCTTCGGGTGTGAGCCAATTGTCTCCGAAACCTTCTCCGGAAGCGTCGCCAAATCCGTAATTGACTTGATACCACCTCCTAGCTCGCATACAAATCTTAGTTGGCTTTTCTTTTGAGAAGAATATACGAAGTGCCTTAAGATCGGAAGTCAGTCTGCTGGCTGGAGCTACATGTGATGGATGGCCGATGTTATGAGCGTCTATCATGACATTCCTTTCTTCATCGCTTTCAAGTGCAGCTAGTTTATCCAAGTAGTCGTTTGCTTTCATCTTCCAACCATCTTGGTATCTATTTGGTCGCCAAGAGTCTATGGTTTGATGTACTCCTTTGAGGAAAGGGTTGATGACCGTATACGTCATTGCCAAATGAACTAGGAATCCTCTGTCACGTTCCAGCGGCTTGAAGGATAGCTTGTTGGTGAGAGACGATTCTAGTTCGGCTTCAATCCTAGTTAATATCTTTACGACTTTGTCCCACTTTCCTTGTGCGACTGATTTGTAGATGTTGTCGTCGTCTGCTTCAATTATGGATCCAGCCCAAGCTCCAGTATTTATTTGAGCTGGGGGTTTGGTCTTTCTTGAGGCATTCTGACAACCCAAATACTGCAACTTCTTTCCGGCTCGTTGACCGATTTGCCAAGCCTGCTCCGACGATGAGCCAGTGGCTCGACCATCATCGACGAAGGTAGTTAAAGAGCCTGCGATGCCATTTGTTTCATTGTTTAGTTTGTAAATCCATGGAAGACGCGGATCAAAGTTTTCTGATCCTGGGCAATTTTCGACAACCGTGTCCCATCTAAACGGGTTGTTCTTTTCGTTTCTGTCTCCGACAATAAACTCTTCTGCGTGGTAATAGAAACGAATGGCTATGAACGGGCTTGGGCGGAAGCCCATTAAACATCTCCCCCACGCTTCTAGGTCAGTGACAGGACGTTGGCCCGGGAGTTTTTCTATCTCTGATCGCAAGTGACTAATTCGGATACCCAGGTAACTATGCAGCCATTCTGGCAACGGGAAGTTCAAGAACATTTCTCCCAAGTCAATGTCCGCAGACCAGTAAGAAAAGGATAGTTGACGCAAGACTGTGCTTGGAGTTGGTAGCCAGAAACTCGGGGCCCAGAATACGTCATTGAGCAAACACTTGGTTGCATCGTAAACAATGCGTACATCGTCATCCTTAGGAACTGCGAAGTAGTCAATGTAGTTGTTTATTTTTGGAACAGGTATAACATATTCCTTTCTACGTATATCTCCTATCTTCTCAGCTATTTTAGATGCTTGGTCCTTAGATACTCCTTTAGGCTTCCTCATGTTGTTTGGTAGGTTGCCGAAGCAGTATAACTTCCAGCCATCTCTCGATGCCTTGCAGGATGCCGAGGTTCCCCACCGCCAGTGCAACAAAGACGAGCCTCTGTCCCACTTCCACCAACTGCTGTCTAAGTAATGTTTGATACCATCGAGGCCGCTGTGGAGATCCTTTTCAAATTCGTTGCGTACATTGGTCTTTACATTGTTGTGTATTGACATCGATGTCCATCCAATATCTTTAGTGGTTGAGAGCAGCTCAATATTGTTGGGCTTGAGCTTCTTTGATGGGGGAGCAGCGATACGAGATG
>Ga0209302_10002267_pt1 | contig 11244 bp, 8 predicted proteins | sample ArcOceMetagenome_2_FD_187445 | JGI IMG/M metagenome (GOLD analysis project Ga0209302, IMG submission 187445) | Marine eukaryotic phytoplankton communities from Arctic Ocean - Arctic Ocean ARC135M Metagenome (SPAdes) (version 2) | ecosystem: Environmental > Aquatic > Marine > Oceanic | place... | reverse complement strand
CAGTCATTGTCTCTTATATCCAACAAGGCCCTGTTGGCTTGTTTGGTCAACTCAACGGCGTGACATGCCCTCACCTCCGGCGATCCACGGCTGCGTCATCTTGACCAAACTCGGCAAGTGCCTGGCCCAATGCACTCGTGGGACCCGGGCCTCTGATGTGCAGACAGCCACGCTGTGCCAGCTGGTTGCCACAATGCAGGATGTGGGCGGCAGCCTGCAGTTTGGCTACCTTGAGCTCCACGGGCTCGGCGTGGTGCTGCAGCAGGGCTACCGTGTCACGATCGCAGTCCTGTGTGACCCGGAGCACGGGCAGCCATCCGCCCGCCTCGTCGCCATGCAAGCTCTCAACGTCTTCGGCAGTGCGCACGGAAACTCAAACCCGCACACCACCGCAGAAACCTCGCGTGCCCACCCTTCGCCCGCCCTGCCGTGCAACTACAGAGCTCTTCCACGGCGAGATCGACGCGCTGACCGAAGCGCACGAGCGCGACATGGATGCCGTGGTCTCATCGTACACCTTCCACAGTGCCACGCAGAGCCCGGCCGGAGACGCCCTCGAGACGCTGCCCGCCTTCCGAGGCTTCGAGCGCGCCTACCTGCTTCCGCTGCTGCAACGACCGCCCTCGGCCGCGCTGTGGCTGGACCCACTGCTTGAGCCGGCGTGCGCTCTCGTCGCGTGGTTGGTGAACCCTTCTCCTCTGCGCTCGCAACCGCCCATCCTACTCGGGCCCGACCGGCGGCCGGGGCGAGCGCTGGCCGCGTATGCGGGGCCGCATCTCGCGGCAGTGTGGTGGCCCGCGCTCGAGCAGGCCCGGGCGCTGCTCCAGGCGCGCGCCATGGCCACCGGCGAGCAGAACAGGAAGGCGCGACTCGCGGCCGTCGCTTTCCCCGCGGCCGCGCAAGGTGGCTGCTGCCTCCACGTGGCCGTCCACGCAGTCCGCCTGGTGCCGGGTGGGCGCCGCCCTGCCCCGCGCCACGCCGCGCCGCGCCGCGTCGTGCCGCGCCGCGCCACGCCGCGCCGCGCCACACCACACCACGCCGCGCCGCGCCGCGCCACACCACGCCGCGCCGCGCCGCGCCACACCACGCCGCGCCGCGCCGCGCCGCCCCGCTGCCGCCCTCTTCCGCGCTCGCTCCCAGTTGGTACCGGCGTGAGAGAGCCTTCCTCCCCCCACCCGCGCAGGTGGCGCCTGCCTGTTGCTGTTTTACGAGCTGCCGCTTCGGCTCTCGGGCACGAGCACGCCGCCGACAGCAGAGGACGGCGGGGCGCCTGCATCGGCAGAGGATTGCGGGGCGGTGCAACTGCCCGAGGCGTCGATCCCGCAGGCGAGCGGACAACCCGCTAACCACCGCCTGTTGCTTTCCTGGAGCGCGAGCGCCATTCTCCGTTGTGTGCGCAGGACATTCGGACCGCGCTGCAGAGCTCGGCGCGCCTCATCCGCACGGCCTTCCCGCACGCCGTCAGCGAGGTCCCCCCGCTGGGGCCCAGTGCGCTTGTCGAGTCCGAAGACGACGTAGGCCCCATCCCGCTCACACCAAAGCGCGGCGCAGCGTTAGCGGCGGACGCGGTGCTCCCGCCTCCATTGCATCGAGACGCAGCGGCAGTGCAATGCAGCGGCAGTGGAGAAGCAGCACCGAGTAGCCCAGCAGCCATGCCGATGACGCCGCTGCATTTAGTCATCGAGTCGCCACGGGCCGGCTAAACGGTTTGAAAGTCATGCAGGTTGCAAAGTCCGCAGTACCAGCAGTTGGATTCCACACTTATTCCCACAGTCACCTTCCTAAATAAGTATCCCAGCGCTCGGGCTGGGGCAGTCGTGAGGTATAGGCTGTGAACCCGAAGGATGAAAAGTTAGAATTATAGAAACCCTGCCCCCTAAAAGATGCGAGCCAAAATTGTGGCTCCCGGCGAGAGTCGTGAGGAGGAGTCGTGCAAGCATCAAGGGCCCACATCGAAGCACGAAGGCAAATGACGAGCGGTTCCGAGTTTCCGTATAAAAAGTCCAATAAATAAATAACGCCGTAAACAAAAATACCGTTACCGACCCTCTACTCGCCCGGCGCGCGCCTAGACCCCCTAGGGCAGCTCACGCTCTCTACATGGCAGAGTCTCTCTAAAGTAGCTGTCTCTCACCATGCTGCTCAACGCCTTAAAAGCGCTCCGCAAGGGGAGTGAAGTAGTCGCCACCTTCGCCGGGGACGATCCAGCTTCGAACCTCGCCGCGGGCGTCACCGGTCCACAGGAGCCTCGTGCCGCCCTCGCCCATGCACAAGCTAGTGATAGGCGCGCGCTCCGGGGTGCGAAGGCGCAACTCGGAGCGCTCGACCAGCTCCCACGCAGGTTGCAGAGCACCCCCAACAGGCACGGCGGACTTCGCGTAGGGTAACCAGCTTCCGGACTGCCTTCCGGATGAGTGAGGCTCACGCACCACCCACCAACGCACGGTGCCATCTTCGTGGCCGCTTGCCATCACGGGCAGCGACTCCACCATCCACTCGGGCGTCGGGGTGAGTGCCATGCACCGGATGGGCGGCACGCGTGCGTCGCTCACCTGCAAGCCAACACCGGGGCAATCGAACCTCTCAGGCAAGTGTGGCCTGGAGCTGCGGCTGCGGGCGCACGCACGCACCGCAAGCAGCGCAGCATTGATCGACCAAAGCTGGAGCTGGTCGTGAGTGGCGAGTGCCACCTCCCCCGTCTCCTCTTTGATCTGCATGGCTACGACGCGGCCAGGCGGGCTTGCGCCAGCGGGTGCCCTGGTGTGAGGGTGCACCTGGAGCACGTGGAGTAGGCGCAGTCGTCGAAGATCCCAAAGATGGACAGAACCATCGTCCCCCGCACTTGCGAGCACCTGCCACCGCCATTGTAGCATTTAGCAAAGCGTGCTGTCGTCTCTGACACGGCTCCTAGCTGTACTAAGGGGGTGGAAGGGCTCCCAGACCTGCTGCGAGGAGTCGCAAGCGACGGAGCAGACGGGGGTTGCATGCGTTGCCAGCCGGCCCCGTGGCTCCAAGCGGAAGCTCCCCGATTGGGGGTGGAAAAGCCGCCAGACGGCGAGGCCACCGAGCGCATCCGCAGTAACCAAGGTGTCGCCGTCTGGAGCAGCGCGCACACGGTGCAGTACGGTGAGGCACGGTGCAGGGCGCGCCTGTGCAGAGCCGCCGTGCGCGCACGGATGGCAGGGGGCGCGCGCCTGATGTGATGCATGCAGCATTGACCGGCTCGCCGAAGTGGAGCCCGTGGAAGCAGCAAGCGGCGCCCCCACCCGACTTGCGAGGCGCAAGACTGCGAACGGTTCCATCTGCAAAGCCGTACTGAAGCAACTGCTGCGTTTGCACCACCAGCAGGCACGACCGCTGACAGGAAGCAAACGTGCGCTCAGCTGCGCCCCCTGCAACGCCCACGCCCATTCGACCGCTGCCGGCCGCGGCAAGGAAGCGGACAGTGCCAGAAAGGAGCTGTTCGCGGGTGCTGGCGAGCTGCTGCTCGGCCGCAAGGGCCACCAGCAGTGGCACGACCTGGATTGTGTTGACTGCTGCCGAGGCCGACCGCTTCGGATGTGGCCGCTCACGCCAAAGCTGGCACGGCGTCTGGCCGAAGTGTTGCATCTGCGGGCAACGCGCTCGTGAGACGCGCAACGGGCGATTGGTCGATATCGGGCGGGTGATCGATGGTAGCTAACACCTGCGAGAGCAGTGCCGCACGCTGCGCATCGTCGACAGCATCGACGTCAACAGCGCCTTGGTACGTGCAGTAGTAGAAGACGTTGAGGGCATCGACCGCCGCCTCACCCTGCTGCTTGTGACCAAATACCAAGTCGATCCAATCGGGCAACTCGCGGCTCGCGTGCGGGGACTCGAGTGCCTGCCGCCACGCCGATGGATGGTGAGAGGGGGCACGCGCTTCTGCTGGGCGGAGGGCTCACCTGCCGCATCCTGCGGACGAACTTCCAAGCGCTTCCTCGTGCCCACGGAGGCAGCTGCGCGTGGTGCAGGGTGGCGCCATCCTGCCGCTGACCGAGACTCAGGCCGTTCACGTTGAGCAGTGCTTCCGGCATGTAGAAGAGCTCCGGGATCAGCTCCTTGACGCACCCAGTGTCGCCACCCCGTTCCCCTGAAGCCAGGCTCCATTCCTCGCCGACCGAATGGAACAAGCGGTCAGCCAGGTCAAAACGACCGTCCTGCAGCGCACAGTGGTAGTCTGTGAATGGCTGTAGCCGCAGCAAGAAGGAGCAGACAGACGCGGCAGACGAGTAGTGTGTGCCGTAATGAAACGGTGGCGTGTCGCTGGTGGGGTCCTCCCACTCTGCATGCCGTTTACGGAACTGCTCTGCTCGCACCGCACTCTGCGCGCCCATCGGCTTGTGCAAATCGCGGAAAGAAGCTGCGTCACGGAGCGGACAGCTGTCAGTCTGGTATCGAGCCAGCAGCCACGGGAAGACCGGATACTGCATCACATCGTCGTAGCAGCGCCCAGCGGCCTCGTTCACGCCCATCAGGTACTCAAAGTTCGAGACTCGGCCGTAGGTCCAACCGTCGGTCAACTGCGAGAGCTGACTGTTTCCAAAGAAGGACCACCGCGCAGTAGGCCCTTCGCTGCCGCCACCACCGCCGCTCACCGCCCTGATCCTTTCGGTCGGGTGTTCATTGCGTGGGAGGAGCGGCGTCAGCCTCGAGTGCAGTGCGTTCCGGGCGGGTTCGCCGCCCTCGAGCCGGAGGAAGACCGAGGTCCCGTCTCGCATCAGCAACTGGAGCGCGCACGGCTGCAGCTGCGCTCGCCTGCGCACCAGACCGAGAAGGTCTGCGTAGCCGTAGACTTCGTACGTGCACGGGAGCTGTTCAGCAGGCTTCGCGGCGGCGTCGCCCGTGCGCTTTCGTGGAGACACCACTGGCGGGCGTCGCTCCACTGAGGCCTCGGCGTCTCCTGTGCGCCCGGCGCGCCGGTGACCCTGAAGCAGGAAGAAACGATCGGGTGCAAGGATGAGCACGCCAGGTGCTGCGTCGATGCCGGAGAGGTGCACGGCATCAAAGAGGTCGTCAGGCTTGAGGGCGTGCACGGAGTTAAGGACGCTTTGCAACTCCTGCCCGACCAGCGCATCCTTTGGTCCTGGCTCGCCCTGCATCTGCTTCAAAGGCGCAAGCTGCATCCATGGCTGAGAGGCGACGCTTCGCACGAGCTCCTGATCTTCCCGATGCAACTTCCTGCGAGTTCCACCGAGAGGAGACACGCACGCAGAGTCCACGACCCAGTTTGTAGGCAGCGTCAGGGCATTGCATTCTTGGTCCGAGTCTTCCCAAGCCGAGTGTTGCAGGAGTTGCTGAATGTAGAGAAGGTGCATGGCGCGGTGCTGCGCTTGGTCTCGAGCGCCTCTCGCAAGGGTCAGAACTTGCACTCTTCGCTCGACCGCCTGAGTGCCAGCCCTGGTTGCTGCATGCCAAACCGCGCTAGCCTCTGTGAGATGTGTGCTGGCTGCACGCTGCCATTTCTGTTCCGCAACGATCTTCGCCTGCTGGTCAGAGGCAAACTTGGTGTCAAAGGCGGTCGCATCTTGTTGGTGGCGCTGCGTCGCATCCCGCCACCGGACGCCGAGCGAGTTGTCAAGCAGCGCCACCAGCTTTTCATTTCGGAGAGCTGAGACGTCTCCTCGTTGCAATCGCTCCTGCCACCGAGAGACAGGCACGTGTAGGCGCGGGCGCTCTGCGGGCGGGCGAGGGCTAGTGGCCGGGCAAAAGCTCACAACTTCGAAGACGAGCGGAGAGTCCCCAAAGGCCTCCTTTTGGAACCAGGTGTGCGAGAAGAGCGACTTCAGGTTCTGCGTCGCTCCGTTCCGCACGTCGGCATCTGCATGCTCGACCAGAAGGACCAGCTTCCAACAAATGGCCAGTAAGAGGCCGCGGTGGGGCACCAAGCTCTCCTCCTGGTCTGGATTGCGCAGCACCAACGTCATGACGACCATAGACACATCGCCCAGCAGGGGAAGTAGCACTGCGGACGACGACCGCACGTCCGAGGCGAACCGAAGGAGCAAGAAGCGCAGGGCAGCCTCCTGCAGCTCAAGCAGAGGCCCGCTGCTGCGCCGGGTCAGTCGCGTGGCATCCGGAGCTGCAACGTTGGTGCGTCGCACCCACGACACCAGCTGAGACGCCACGGCCGCGGCGTGCTGTGCGCCAGCTGATGACAGCGTCCCGCCCTTTCCCGATGCGGCGCTGTCCTGGCGCTCCAGGAGCAGCAACAGGAAGCCCAGAAGCTCGTGCTGAGGGGCCACGTCGGCAATGGGCCCATCAAGATTGCTCGCGGCAGAGTGCGCGACAGACCCCAGCCAAGCTTGAAGCTGGAGAGTGCGCGTGAACAGCTGGGAGAGCACGGCGAGGCCCGCATCCTCAAGCACATCGACGCCATCCGCGAGACGGTCTTGGAAGGCTTCTGTCACTTGGCCAAGCAGCTGCACACGGAAATCGACCCAGACGCGAAATGGGACACCAGCGTGCTCAAGTGACGGGAGGGGGTCTAGCAGCGTCTCCAGCTGCTGCAAGCCGTGCGTCGCGAGACCCTTCCCTCGAAGTACCTGCCATGGTGGGCCAATCGGACCACTGGGTGATGAGCCAATGCACCGGAGATACAACGGCAGCTAGGGAGCCGATGGCGCGCCGCACCACTTGCAGCAGCAACTGCGACAAGATGCGCATGAGGACGGACGTGTCGATGGTGCCAGGCGTGGTTCGTCCCTGGCCCTGCCCGACCTTGTCGTCGGCCACGTTCCGGGCGTACAACCACACGACCCCAATCGCAGAGCCGAGCCGCTGCAACACGTCGATGCGCTGCAGAAGGGTCAAGACGAAGTCGTCCGGGTGCTGCTTAATGAGCGTACCAAGAGCGCGGAGCACTGCCATGCACAGCTGGAGCTGCTGACGGACCACCGCAAAGGACGAGGTCGAGGACTCCTCCTGGCTGCCGGGGCGATCAGGCACTCCATCCTCCTCGGGCCTCTCCCGGGATGGCGACTGTTGCCCGAGCGTGGCACCCGACGCAGCAATGCGTAATCCCTCGCGGATGAGCAAGCTGAGAACGCTCAGCGCCTCGGGCAGCCAGTGCGCCGCTGGTCTCGCTTGGGCGACCAGGGAGTCGCATGCAGTCTGAAGCGCGATGGAGTCCTCGGGAGGTGGGTTCTGCTCCAAGCTCAAGCTTTTGCCCAGCAGCAAGCCCAAGATCGGAAGGTAGACGTCTGGGACGTGCGTGTGGAGAGGGAGGAGCACCGCGAGTCGGTCGAAGCCACTAGCTTCGCGAAAGGCCGGCTCAAAGTTGACGAGTGTCGGGTGGTTGTGGCTCAGGTGGAGCAAGCTGGCAATCATCCTCAAGGCGAGTGACACGGCTCGGGGTTCACAACTGGGATGCAGGAAGAGCAGCAGCAGTGATGGCTGCAACAGCAGAAGCACAGCCCGTGACCCTGAATGAGGGATCGCCGCTGGCCCGCTCGTCTCACCAGTGAGGCCTTCGAGCAACCCCCCCAGGTGGGTTGTCATGCGGCAGAGCATGCGCAAGCACAGTAGGAGCACGTCGACCGGCGGGGGGCAGGCTGCAGCGGCCGGGAACGGCGGAAGAGACGCGGCCAGAGTCTGCAGCAAGAAGTCATGCACGAGTTGCGTGCTCTCGCTGGCGACTTTCACTGAGTGCCACACCCGCAAGGCGAGCCGCGCTGCAAGTAGATGCGCACCCGAGCTGACCAGCACGCCCGACTTCATGAGCTGCATGACGGTCTCCAAGAGCCCGGCATTGAGCAGCATGTTTGCATTCCACGCGCCACGCCCGTCTTCGCTCAGCAGTCCATGCAACGCCTGCATCCAGTACCGCTGTGTCGTGGGAGGCGCCTCGGACCACAAGGAGGCGTCGAGCAGCGCGTGGCGAGCAGAGCGCACGTCGACGATCAGCGAACGACGCCGCCATTTGTCCATGCGCCCTATCGTGCCCGTGCACGCATCCTCATCACTCGCTGGCGCGAGGCTCTCAGTCGTCGGGTCGTCGTCGAGAGCCATTGCAACAAGGGCGGCACACACGCGCTCGCACAGCAGAGCGGCTGGCTTCGCTCTGAGGAGAAGGATGAGCCGGCCGTACAGGTTCTCTTGCGCCACAAGGCAGAGGTTGGCGGGGTGTAGCCGCAAGAAGCCTCGAAGCAGACACAGCGCGCCAACCAAAGCTGTCGTGTCGTTTGCGGCATTCATCACAAAGAGCAGTGCGGCCGAGCCTCCAGCATGCGGCAGAACATCGGCGAGGGAACGAGGGTGCACGAGCTCGCCGCCGCCGCAAAACACCAAGGTGCGCTCGGCGGTCGCTCCAGAGCGCTTCGTCGCAGAGAACTTCTCATCGTGAGGCGGCTCAGCAGCGGCAATGTTTGGGAGCGTCGTGGGGCCGGAAGGCATGCCTTCCGACGATGCGTTGAACGCGACAAGCAGCCTCTGCGCCGAGATGTAGAAGGGGGAGAAGGAGAAGCTGCTGTCGTGTGACCCTCCGTCCCCAGCAGATGGCTTCTGCCCGGACGATTGTGCGAGGCAGGCCGCAAGCCTGGGCAAGCGGCAGGCAAGGGAGAGGAGGTGAGTACACTTTTGGTGGGCGCAAGTCGCCTTGGTATGTGCAGTTCGAGGGCGACACGCATGCAGAGTATGTGCAGTGGCCTCGTGCAGTGGCCTCGCACCTGGATTGGTTCCAGCACACGCGGAGCTCTTTGGCCGCGTGGTCGTCGTGCACTTCTGCGGTGTTGAGGCGGAGGAAAGGCTGTGCGAGAAAGCCCCAAAGGAACGCTTGGCGCACTTGTGAGGCGCTGAAGCCCATGTCGCACACGTAGGCACAGGCGACGTGCCAGCCAGAAGCCTCGCCCGGGGCTGCTGCAGTCTCAGCCCGCGAGGCTGATTCCGTCGCGGCGTGTCCGGGGCCAATGTAGCCGAGGGAGAACCTGACGCCCAGGCGGCAGTCAGGTGACGGGAAGAGCAAGGTCGCGCTGTGGTAGGGCACGCCGTCCACGTAGACGGTCAGCCGCGACGCGTACTCGGGCTTGCGGCGCTCGTGCACCAGCACGAGGCACTTCCACTCGCCCCGTGCCCACGCCAGCGGCACGCAGCAGACGGCGGGCTTGGCGGCACCCCCTGCGTGCACGACAAGCTCGTCGGCGTGCAGCTGGGCACTCGCGTAGGAGTGGCCGTCCTGGGACACGACCTCGTACACGGTGAAGGGCGCCTCGTCGTCCCGCACGCTCTCCGCTGAGGGCGTCGGCAGCCACGGGCGGCGAAGCCAGCAGCAGATGCTGTACGCGCTTTGAGGCGGCCACGGGCGGTCAGGGATGTCGACGCTCGTGCGCCCTCCTGGTGGCTGCAGCCAGACGTAAGGCAAGCATGGCCGCGAGCTCGAGCGCAGGATGCGGGCCAGCGTCCACAGCCACGACGTGCCGGCGGTCGGGCCGGTGGCGGGCTGCATCGCGGCACGCAGCAGCAACCTGAGCTCGCGCGGCCCGCTCCAGGCCCGCGCGAGCTGCAGGACGAGGAGGGTGCCCATCCGCCGCGCCAGGTCGGCGGGGCCTTCCACCCGAGCCGGCTGCACGGGCGTGAGCAGCCAGCGCAACGCCTCCACAAGCAAGCCTGCCCGCGAGAGCTGCACCGCCGCCGCTTCGCAGCCGCTCGCCAGCGCATGGCAGGCGCTGAGCAGCCTGAGCAGCACGCCGTCGTCCTGCAGCTGCACCGCCAGCGAGAAGGCGGCCGTCGCGGCCTGCGGCTGCTCGGGACGGTGGGTGCCACCCGTGCACAACTCGAGTAGAGAGGCTAGCACGGCGCCGGCGTGCTCGGTGTGCAGCACGGCAGTCTGCCGCAGCAGGCGCGCCAGCCCCTCGCTCCCGCCCAGCTGCTGCCAGCAGCGCTCCCCGAGCAAGGGCTGGCCGCGGATGGCGGCTCCAAGCGTGCGCAGCAGCGCCTGCAGCAGCCAGACGCACTCCGCCTGCCACGTGAGGCGGGCATGGCATGGTGACGAGCGGGCCCGGCTTTGGCAGGCGGGGGTGCGGAGGTGAGCGAGCGCAGGTGCGACGCGACGCACCCGGCGCACTGCGACGATCGAGCCACGGTCGGCGATCGGTGCGGCGGTCGGCGGCGCGCTGGCGGAGCCGATCGCCGTAGTGACCGCGCACGTCGCCCCGCCGTCGGGTCCAGGCTGTGTGCTGATGCGCAAGGCCACCTTGGCTGGGCTCGCCTCGCCAGGCTCGCTCGGTCGGGCGCGGGGCTCGGCTGCGTCGTCGAAGGCGGCGCCAAGAGCTGCGCGCGCGGGGGGGGAGTGCGCTGGGTGTGGCCCGCCGAGGAGGAGAGCGACATGCCTCGCTTCAACCCGGGATGCCCCTGTCCCCGCACTGTCCCTCTTCTTCTACCCCGGGCTAGGCTCCGCAGGTGCGACGCGCCTGCGAGGAGCGAGATGCAGCAGCTCGGCCCGTCCGCGTCGAAGAAGGCGCGCTGCGCCGCGTGCGTGCTCACTTGAGCGAGGCCCAGCTGTGCGTCCTCGGCATCGGCCTTGGTCACGGCGCCGGTGGTCGTCGCCATGGGGCGCCCTTGGAAGGCGTGCCAAAGTGCGCTCATCGTCATCGCAGCTTGCCAGGCCGAGTCTGGCAAACGACACACACGTGCAGGTGGGTGCAACGGGCGCGGCCGGGCCACGCAAGAGGCAGTGCTGCTCTCGGGATGGGCGCAGGCGAACCGCGCCTGGACAGTCGGCTTGGGTGCCGTTGGCGATGGCCCGAGCGTGCAGGGTTTGTACGCAGAGCTGGAGCCCCTCCAGGAGCAAGGCGACGCCCTGCGTGACTGGAATCCGAGTGGCCAGGAGCATCCTCTGCAAGAGCACAGTGGCGGTGCGACGCAACCGCCGAGTGACTGCCCACCTGGCCACTCTCGCCACGGCGACGGCATCAGAGCACGGTTGTGGCACGCGTCGTAGCTCTGCCAGGGCAGCCAGGAGTGCGTCCTCCGCCTCTTGAGTACAGCTCGAGCTGGATAGGCACGGTGCCAAGACCTCGGCGAGGCTCGGCAGATCCGTTGTCATGCCGGTCGTACCTGCTGCCATGCAATGGAGGGTTAGGGTGAGGGTTAGGGTTAGGGTTAGGGTTAGGGTTAGGGTGAGGGTTAGGGTGAGGGTTAGGGTTAGGGCCGAGGTCAAGCTTGTGTGCTTCGGCCGCACCGCCTGGCGCCAGTGCGTGACGCTTGCCTGAGGGGCTGTAGATAGAT
>Ga0209302_10002266_pt1 | contig 11244 bp, 5 predicted proteins | sample ArcOceMetagenome_2_FD_187445 | JGI IMG/M metagenome (GOLD analysis project Ga0209302, IMG submission 187445) | Marine eukaryotic phytoplankton communities from Arctic Ocean - Arctic Ocean ARC135M Metagenome (SPAdes) (version 2) | ecosystem: Environmental > Aquatic > Marine > Oceanic | place... | reverse complement strand
CAGTCACCCGCTCCTGAGCGGTCCTCCGACCCTTAACCGATATTCACCAGATATTCACCCCCAACTTTGGGTGCCTTCGAGCGCGAGTCCGCGAGAATCTTTGGGCACTCTCCGTCTCTCCATTCCAATGCTTGCCAGCGCGACGGTAAGATCATCGCTGGCAAACGCATTGCGTCTTCAAACAACTTCAGCATCGCGGTTGTCGGCCGTTCCTGCGCGCTTCGTTTCGAGCTTGGCTGGGCGTCGCCGCGACCCGCACGAGGTGCTCGGGGTGCTGCCTGGAGTGTCAAAATGCGAGCTGAAGAAGGCGTTCCACCGCTCATCATGGAGTTGGCACCCAGACCGGGCAACGCCGAGCGATCGACCAGCTGCTGAGGTGCGCCCCGGAGAGTGTTCAAAACCATTAGCGGCCCCACGCCACACTGGAGCGGCCTCCCATAGTAGTAGTAGTAGCCTCACAGCGCACTCCTTGTCCCCGCGCCCTGCAGCAAGCCTTCAAGGAGCTTTCGGAGGCTTACCTCAAGCTGAGCGGCCGCAGTGATGGGCCAGGGGGACGCGCGAGCTGGCCGTTCGATGGATCGCGCAATCTGCGGCCACCGCCAGCTCCGGAGCAGCACAGCGTCTTCGTGGAGTTCCTCGGCGTGCGCAGGCTAGCACGAGAGAGGACCTGGAGGCATATGCTGCGCGCGGCGCTATGTTGTCGTGTCGTACCGAAGCAACACCGGCCACTTTGGTGAGTATACAGACGGCTTCGCATATATATCACTTGGCGCGCTTCCGGCCGGGCCTGGTAGTTGAATTTGACATTCGCGCTGGTAGCTCTAGAGCTGACGCGTGTTGTGTACGGCAAATCTACTATAGCGTCATTGAAAAGGCCGCCCTGGCCGAACTAAAAGGAAGGCAAAAAGCGCAAGGCCTGACGTGAACGACGCTGGTCGCTGCAGAATTAAAAGGTGAACTGAAGCTGTTGGGTGTAGCTGATTGTCCCACGCAGTCTTTGCGACGTTTTGTGGCACCCGGGCGTATACTAGGCGTAAGGGGTCGGCGCCACTTTAGCAGATTTTACCCTCGCCCGTGACGGGTAACAAAGGGCCGTCGCCGCTGGTACGCTATCTAGGCGCGTGAGCAGTCGTTTAACAGCACTCTTGATGGGCTCAGTCGTCGCTGAGAGGAACGGGCTGTGGCCTCGCCCCGTCGGGCTCTCGGTGCGAGACGATGCACGAGTCGAACGCGGTGAAGCGAAAGGCTACGATCCCGCCCACCAAGTCCACATGGTCCACTGGAAAGCCCGCGAGGCCCCCGAAGAAGAGCAAGCGGCCGAGCGCGGCCACGAGCCTGTCCGCTCGGCTCGCGGCGCCACCCGTGGGCGCGTCGCGTGGCTGCGGCGTATCTCCAGCGACCCAGAAGTCGTCGAAGTCGAGCATAACCTTCGCCGTGCCGTCTTGCGCCGGCCGCATGACGCCGCTGGCCGAGACCCAGGCCCGTAGCGGGCCCAGCGCCACGTGAATGTGGGAGACGATCTCGCCGCGCGACGCAAACTCGTAGTATGGGCGCAAGCGAAGCCCCGTGTAGGGGCGCACCTTTTCGAAGTGCTCTATGCGAGCGAGCCACAAGCCCCTCCAACCATCGCTGCTGCCGGACGCTGCGACAGCAGCAGCGCGAGACTCGCCCTTGCAGGCCTCAACCAGCGGGCGCATCGCCGTGGCATCCGTGCCGCGGTCCCATGCTTCGCACAAAGCCACCGCGCTCGGAGTGGCCGCCATGCGAACTTGCGGACCACTACCGGTGCCATGAGTGGTCTCGAGCTGCACTCGATGCAACAGCCAAGGCTGGAGGCCGCAACACCGCCGCAGCGCCACGCAGAGAGCAGACTCCAAATTCGAGCTCCCATGTCCGAACGTCACTTTAAAACCTCAGCCAACACGGCGCGTGAACGCGCCGTTATCAAGCATGGCGATGGCGGAGTTCGATGCGATCAGACAAGCTCAGGACAGGAGCGGTCGCTCGAACGCCATTGCTGTGCCGTCTGCAGGGGGCTTGCCTTATTCACAGAAGGTTTCTTTCTGGCAAGGCGACCTGCTGAAGCCGCAGTCCCAGAATCCTCCCGAGCCGCAGTTATGGCAGTTCCATATCCTCGAGGCCATCATGGACGTTGACATACTAGGGCTGGCTACCATCCTTGAAATGCTCGACTCGGCAAAGCTGCAGGGCGGGTTCAAGATCAGCAGGGTTCCCCCAGAGGCTACGCTATACATGCTGGGAGGCGAGACGTTTTCATCATCGGTCGAGGGGACATCGGGGCTGCTCGGTAGCGACTTCGCGTTCGAAAGACGGAAGCTGCGTGCTCGCATCGGCCGCTGGCTCGAGATGATCGGTGCACAGGAGGGGGATACGTTGCTCCACCTTGCCCTGCGCGTCAGCGGGGCCGACGAGAGGCAGAAGACGGCCATCGTCGTCGAGATTCTGGGCCACGGCGCCTCGTTTGAGGTGGCCAACGCACGGCACCAGCTGCCGACGCAGATCGACCCAGCCTGCTTCAGGCACGCCTTCTTCAAGGTGCTCCCGGTCTGGAGGCGCGCTCAAGAGCAGCTGCGTGCGCAGGAGAAGACCGCCACCGATGTGCGCGAGGCGACGGCGGTGCATGAGGCGCGCATGGCGCGCCGCATGGCGCGGCGCGCGGCACGGCACGCCGCTGACGCGGAAGCGGCGAGGCTCGCGGAACAGAGAGCTGAAGAAGAGCGCGTGCGCATCGCGCATCATCAGAAGCTGCACCTCGCGATGAATAAGGTGGCGAAAAAGGAGGCGCGCGACGTCTTCCGAGACCAGGGCGGCCGTGAGAGGATGAAGGATCTCGCACCGGTTCTCGCGGCTCTTGGCATCAATGCCTCCTGGGTCCAGCGTGTCATCGTACAGGACTGACGCGAGGTGTTTATTAGTTAGAGTGGGAGGATTTGGGTGAAAATGGGGGAGATTAATATAGCCGTTGTGCGACCTGCCCCCCGCGACAGGAGAAGCCGAGAAGGTCTCGAAAAGTCCGATTGTTCTGCTGCTGCATCATGCTCTTGCTGGTGCCCGGTGCTCTCTCATGGTCCATGTCGTACGGCAGTGCCACCGCCACCGCACCGGTAAGACGGAGTCGACCGATGGTGATGAACTCCTTCCTGATGGATGCTAACATGGCCACGTTGCAGACTCGGCTCGAGTTGCTGCAAAAGAAGGCGTCGCTGCTGGATCAGCTGCAATCTATCGAGTCGGCCGCATCGCCAGGAGTAACCGCGATGATGGTCACGTCCGAGCAGGCGGCTTCGACTGCTCCGGTGGCCCTGCAGCCTTGGGCGGAGTGGGGCGGCGCCATGGTAGATTGGGCGGGGAGCTGTGTGGGCGCGCTGTCCACCGAGGTGCAGCAGCAGGCCAGCGGGCTGGTGCCGCCGCCGGCGCTCGACGCCCTCTACACGGCCCAGTTCATGCAGTCGACCGTGCTCGCCGCGCTCTCCGACTTCGTGCACGCGCCGATCCTCGGCGAGATGACGGCGGCGGGCCTCGTGCTGCAGCTCGGCGTCATCGCCGCCTTCGGGCTGGGCGGCCTCGTCTTCTCGGCCGACGGCGGCAAGGAGAGCGAGGCGCCGTACGCGGCGGGTACTAGCACGTACGACCCCAAGGTCGCCGACGCCTTCTACCGCGAGCGTCCGCTCCTGGTGGCGCGGCGGATCATCACCCTGGCGCGCCTCAACTCGGCCTTCACGACGGGCCTGCTCTTTGACTGGCTGGTGCTGGGCAAGCTCTTCAAGGACGAGGAGTACACCGCGCTCAAGAACGCCGAGCCGCGCCGCGCCAAGGAGGCGCTCGTGCTGTGCGAGCAGCTCGGCACCACCTTCATCAAGCTCGGCCAGGCGCTCTCCATCCGCGAGGACCTCATCCCCACCGCATACGCGCTCGAGCTGCGCCAGCTGCAGGACGCCGTGCCGCCCTTCTCCTCGGAGGAGGCCTTCGGCGTGCTGCGCGAGCAGCTCGGCGTCAAGGACCTGAGCGAGGTCTTCAGCTCACTCTCGGCGACGCCCATCGCGTCGGCTTCCATCGGACAGGTGTACAAGGGCACGCTCAAGGGCGGCAACGGTACGGCGGTGGCGGTCAAGGTGCAGCGCCCCGGCATCCTCGCCGAGATCGCGCTCGACCTGCACGTGCTCCGCCTCGCCACGCCGTTCCAGACGCGGCTGTCCAACGCGATCAACGGCATCGCCACGGACCCCGCGGACATCGAGGTTGCGCTGCAGCTGGTGGACGAGTGGGGGCGCGGCTTCGTGGCCGAGACCGACTACCGACTCGAGGCCAAGAACACCATCGACTTCTCAATGTACATGCAGAAGCGCGGGCTCGACGCGGTCTGCGCGCCCACCGTCGTCACTGAGATGGTGCGCGACCGCGTGCTCGTCACGGAGTGGGTGGAGGGGACGCGCCTCGACCGCGACGCCTCGCCCGACGTGCCGCGGCTGTGCGGCGTGGCGATCAACGCTTACCTGACGATGCTGCTCGACACGGGCGTGCTGCACTGCGATCCACACCCGGGCAACCTGCTGCGCACCACCGATGGCCGGCTGTGCATCCTCGACTGGGGCATGACCCTCGACGTGCCACAGGACCTGCAGTACGCGCTGCTCGAGTTCATCGCGCACATCAACACCGAGAACTACGGCGAGATCCCGCAGGACTTCGTCAACCTGGGCTTCGCGCCCGAGGGCGTCACCGCCGAGAAGCTCGAGTCCTCGGGCATCACCGAGGGCGTCGCCTTCGCCTTCCGACAGCTGTCGGCGGGCGGCGGACCCGCCAAGATCGGCGAGCGCGTGCAGGCGGAGTTCAAGGAGCGCTACGGTGCCGAGCTGAGCGACCGCGAGCTCGAGAAGGCTGCGCAGGCCGAGATGGTGCAGCGCATGGAGGCGCAGCTCGAGTCCGAGGGCATCGACGTCAAGGGCGTGAGCAACGTCATGGAGGAGATGAGCCGGCGCAACCGCGAGCTCTTCCAGCTACCGCCGTACATGCTCTACGTCGCGCGCGCCTTCTCGACCCTCGAGGGCATCGGGCTCGGCGTCGACGAGGACTACTCCATCGTGCAGGAGTGCTACCCGTACCTCGCGCGCCGCCTCTTCACCGACCGCGCACCGCGCGCCAAGACGGCGCTCCGCTCCATGCTCGGCCTCGAGGGCGGCCCGGGCGGCATCGTCGCGCCAGGCGACGGCGTCGTGGTGCCGACCTCCCCCGCCGCCTACGGCCAGGCGGCCCCGCCGACGCCGGCGGCCGCGCCCGCGGGCACGCTGAACGCCGCCAAGCTCTTCGAGATGTCGGAGGGCTTCTCGAGCTACTCCGACTCGACCTCCGCCGTCGAGGTGGACACGGCGGGGCAGGGCGCCGCGGCTAAGGAGATGGCTAACCTGCTCCTCTCGCGCGAGGGCTCGACGCTGCAGGACATCCTCGTCGAGGAGAGCACGCGCCTTGGCGACGCCGCGGTGCGCAGCGCGCTGCGCCGCGCGCTCATCGACGACATGCCGCTCGCCGCCGCCGCCGCCGCCGCGGGCCTCAGCCCGCCTGCGGCGCTTGTGCAGCTGCTGGCGCCCACGGCCGAGGACGAGCGCGTGCTCGGCGCGGCGCGCGAGCTGGGCGATCTCCTCGGCCCGCGCGTCCGCGATGCCGCCACCGCAGCGCCGTCGGCCGCCGCGTCCGGCCCGCTGCCACGTCCGCCGCCCGTCGTCGCCGAGGCGCTCGAGGCGCTGCGCACCAGCGCCGACGCGCGTGACGACGCCGCGCGCCAGCTCGACGGCCTTGCGGTGCTCTCCCGCCGCATCGGTGCCGGTCTCCTACGGCGCGCGGCCGATCGCGCCGACGACGTTCCTATTTTGCCAGGCCCCGCCCGCGGGCCGCTCATCTCGGGGCCGAGGAGCTTGGCTGACGCCATCGAGCCGGCAGCGCCGCCGAGCGAGCTCTAGCCTTGGGCGACGGCCAATCGGCCATCTCTATATGGGCGAGTGACTTGCATCTCAGTTTCGTGATGTCAGTTTTATTTGTTTACATGCTATCTCCCACAGTTTTACGTGCCCGCCCCGCGCCCGCGGGGATGAGCCGAGCGCGACGCAGCCTCATGCAAACCAGCACCACAGCACTTGCCACTGCCAGTCTATCTCATGCATCATGCTGAGCCTCTCTCCACTCGACTGAGTAAAGCCGTACTTTAACTTGTATTTTAGTACCACTCGACTGTATTATATATTAATAAGAGAAAAAACCCGAACAACCAATCCCAAACCCCCTGCACACAGCTCTCGCCCAAACCTTGCCGAACTACACGCGCACACAAACGTCCCCAAAACGCCCAAGCCATCTGCTCTCCCGCGCGTCTGTGGACTCCTGACCTCGCCCGCCCACTAAACTCCACGGCCCCGTCCGCGGTGCACTCACTTTCTGCCCCACGGCCGTCTTGTGATGGCGGCGCGCGACTGACCGTGTGGTCGTCCGTGCGGCGTGAGCACGTGTGACCGGTGCTCGGCGCTCGTAGCGACGGCAGCGGGCGTCTCTTGCTTGCGCCCCCTCGCTGCCCCCCGTCGCTGCCCCCCGCCTCGCCCCCCCCACCGCCCGCTCGCCCCCCTTAGCTTCCACTCGCCCGCCCACCGCTCGCCCGCCCGTCCGCTCGCCCACCCGCTGCCTCAAAGGGCGACGGCCGCGTCCATCCGCTCGTCGAACTCGGCGGCAGACGAGGCGGCCGGCAGGTAGAGTAGCTGGGCCTCGGGCAGGAAGCGCGCCTCGGCGGTGCCGCCGCACAGCACCGAGGTGGGCCGCGCGAGCACCGCACCGGTGGCGCCGCCGAACACAAGCAGCAGGAGGGCGCAGCGGCGGGGCGGCGGCAGCTTGGCAGCCCACTGGCTGAACCAACCACGGTACGCCTCGCGCAGCGCCTCCTCGCCCCAGTCGGAGGCGTGGAAGCAGAGGCAGCACTCGCTCTCGGCCCGCGGGAGTAGCACGCCCTCCTGCGGCTGCTCCCACCCCAGCAGCCGGCGGCAGAGCTCCTCCGGCCGCAGCGCGCTGAGCGCCGCCTCGCCCACCACCGCCGTGAGGCCGCGGCGGAGCGGCGCGAGCGCGGCGCGGCGGCAGCCGAGCAGCAGCTGCTCGACCACCTCGGCGGCAAGGCGCGCCTTGTTGGCGTCGGAGACGACCAGCGAGGCGAGGCTGGGCTCCTCGAGAGGCGTCTCGCCGAGCAGAGCCGCCAGCGTCGCGCCGCGCACCTCGCCGTGCGGCCCGTGCCGCTTGGCGAGCAAGCAGCGCAGCGCCTGCGCGCGCGGCGGGTCAAAGGCGCCGAGCCATGCGACCGCACGCCCCAGCTCGGTGGGCAGCGGCGCGCCCACCAGGTAGGCGAGCAGCGCGGCGGGCAGCGGCAGCGGCACGTGCAGTCCCTGCACGATGCAGTAGCCGAGCAGCCGGCCGAGAGCGTCGTACTGCGCCTCGTCGCCCGCGCGCAAGGGCCCTGCACGCGGCATGAGCGGCAGGTCAGCCGCGGTGGAGACCATGAGCCCCGCCTCCCGCACGCGCGCAAAGCTGGCCGAGAGCAGCTGCGCCGCGGGCTGCAGGATGCCCGCCGCGTCGGCGCGCAGCACGCTGGTTGCACGCAGCCGCGGCGCCGCCTCGAGCGCCGCGGCGAGCGGCGAGGCGCCCTCTGCGACTGAGACGAGGACCACCCCGTCCCCGGCGTCGTCCCACGCTTGGATGCCGCCAAACGGCGCCGCCGCCGTCGCCTCCGCCCGCAGCGCGGACGAGGCGGCGTCGACGGGGATGAGCGACTCGAAGAGGGGCGAGAGCAGCGCTTGCGCCACGCTCAGCCGCGCGAGAGGCGCCTTCTGGGTCAGCCCCGAGCACACGGCCCACGCCGCTGCCAGCGGGCCGGCGGGCGCCTCGGCGGGCATGAGAGGCTCGGAGGTGCTGGCGTCTTCGAGGCGACCGAGGGCCTGATGCGCAGTGTGCATGCAGCATAGATCATGCGCAACCGTGTCCATGTGCACGTGCATGTGCATGTGCAAGACCGTGTCCAGAAGCATACACGGGGCATGCACAGACCGGTCGTGTGCGTGTGCGTGTGCATGTGCTATCCTTTGAGGGCGGCGCCTGGTTCCAGCGCGGAGTCTTCCCCGAGAGCACCTCGAGCAGCATCACCCCCACCGAGAAGCAGTCCGCCGCCAGCGGCGCCGCTGCGTGGGCGGGCGCGTCGTGCACCATCTCGGGCGCGCCGTAGGGCCCGAGCGCGCCCCCATGGGGGAAGCCCACATCGGTCAGCCCCACGGCGCCGTCGGGCCGGCGGCGCACCGCGGCGGGCGAGATGGCGCCATGGAGCACCCCGTGGCGGTGGAGCAGGGCCACGGCGCACAGCAGTGGCGCGAGCCACGCGGTGAGCTCGCCCAGCCCTTCGGCGGTGGCTAGCGCTGCGCCGCCGCGCTTGCGCTCGACCCAGGACGTGAGATCCTCGAGCCCGAGCAGCCCCGGCGTGAGGGCGAGGGTGAGGGCGGGGCTGTCTTGGTCGTAGAAGATGCGCGAGGGGAGGAGCAGCAGCGGCGAGCGCAGCGCGGCAAGCGTGGCGTGCGCTCTCTCGAAGGCCAGCGACCTCGGCAGAGCAAGCTGCGCGAGGGTGAGCTCGGGCCCGGTGGGCTTGGGGGTCGCCACCTGCGCGTGCCAGCCCGGCTGCCGTGCGATCTCGCGCCCCAGATCGAGGTGCTCGAGGCGCAGCTTGTGCTCGAGCGGCCCGTCGCTGCCCGCCTCCTGGATATCTCGCTTGAGCTCGAGCAGCCGCGCCATCTCCGGGTACCACTCGACCAGCCGAGGCTCGTGCAGCTGCCGCTGCACCTCCCCCGCCTGCGCCTGCAAATCCGCCACCGCACCCTCGGCTGCGGCGCGGCGCGAGCGCAGCGCCGCCACCTCCTCGACGTTGCCGTGGCGCCCGGCGGTGTTGATGCGCACGTGGAGCTCGGAGATCTCGTCGGCGAGCTCGAGCTCCCGCGTGCGAAGGCTCTCGAGCTGCCGCAGGTTTTGCCGCACCGCCGCCATGGTCTCCTGCGCGCGGCTCGCCTCGAACTCGCTCTTCTTGACCTCGCCGAGCAGCAGCCCGAGCTGGTCCAGGTCGGCCCGAGGCGAGTCGCCGACCAGCAGGCTCGCGTTGGCGGCGATGGCGCCGTGGCACGTGGCGCACGCGGCCTGCAGCGGCGCCTTGACCTGCTCCATGAGGGCGATCTCGCGCGCCATGCAGGCCGAGAGCGCCTCCATGGCCTTGAGCGTCTCGCGGTTGGCCTCGCCCAGCTCGCCCATGCACCGCCGCAGCACTGGCATCGCCACGCCGATGGCCGCGGGCATCTCGGCCGCGCCGCCCTCGCCGCTGCTGTTGGCCTGCGCCGCCGCCAGCGCCGCCTTGCCCGCGACGGCGCCGACGCGGTCGCTCTCGGAGGCGTACTTGTTGCCGCGGCCTGAGGGGGGGGGGGGGGGGGGGGGCAGCAGCAGCAGAGGAGGAGGGGGTGGTAAGCGGGCGGTAAGTGGGGGGTCAGAGGGGGGGTAAGCGGCGGGTTGGAGCCGCTGGCCCGCACGCTGCCGCTCCTCGTACAGCTTCTTGACCGTCACCAGCGTCTGCAGGTACTCGGCGCGCGCCCCGTCGCGCGCCGCCAGCAGCCGCCCGTCCGAAGGCGTCTCGCGCAGGCTCGCCTGCAGCCCATCGAGGCTCGCCTTCTTGAGGCGGAGGTGCGCCTCCATCTCCTCGCCCTTGCCGTCGAGGTCGGCGAGGTCGGAGATGAGGCGGCGGGCGGGGAGCAGGCTCTGCGCGATGAGCATGCACGCCGCCTGCAGCTCCGAGGCCGAGCCGAAGACGCCCTCCTCCGAGGCGAAGGCCGCGCTCTGCGCCTGCAGCTCCTCCATCCGGCCCGCCTCCACCTCGAGGTCGGCCTTGCATGGCGCGAGGTGGCGCAGCTCCTGCAGCATCGCCTCCTCCTTGACCAGCTCGTTCTCGCGCACGATCATCTCCGCCTGCGCCTCGAGCGCCGACACCGCCACCTCGTTGCCCTCGGCCCGCGCGATCTCGAGCGCATTGCGCCCACGGTCGTCTCGCACGGTGAGCAGCGCCTCCGCCTGGCAGAGCATGCCCACGATCTCGATGTGATCGCAGTGCGAGGCAAGCATGAGCGGCGTGAACTTGTCCGCCACCGTGTACGCACGGTTGACGTCCACCCCCGCCTGCACCAGCATGCCCACACACTCCTTGCGGTTGCGCAGCGTGCCGATGCACAGCGGCGTGAAGCCTCCCTCCTTGGGTGCGTTCAGGTCTGCGCCGGCGTCGATGAGCAGGCGGAGGCAGCGGCGCGAGTCGCGCTGTGTCGCAATGTACAGCGGCGTCGCGCCCGAGCGGCGGGCGAGGTCGACGTTGGCGCCGGCCCCGATCAGCAGATCGAGGCAGCTCGCCGCGTCGTTGCGCGCGGCGAGGAAGCTCGCGGATGCACCAGAGGCATCGACGGCGTTCACCTCGGCCTTCGAGTCGAGCAGGAGGCGAGTGCACTCCGCCTCGTCATGCATCACCGCGAGGAAGAGCAGCGGCAACTTGTCCGGCCCCTGCATGTTGAGTGCGGCCTTGTTAGCGCCTTCGAGCTGCGCCCCAAGCCCCTCCGCATCGGCGGCGAGGATACAGGCCCGACAAGTCGCGTCGACCTCCTCGTTCGTGCGCCCTTTGGAGAACATCTTGTTCGTTCCCAGTAGTTTGGGGTGATAACGCCTTCCCGCTAGCCCCATCTTATCTTATCTTTCCCGTACTGCTTGCGGTGCTGTGCGTGTGCGTCGACGACCTGCCGCACGGTGCTTGTCTAGGCTCATGCTGGAGCCAGCCGTCATGAGAGCATACACAACGCGAGGACTTCATGAGCGCCAAGACGACGCCGCGAGTTAAATGCTTGGCCAATTCATTTTGGCACGTGGCAAAAGACCAAGATACATCCCAAAACGCCAAGCCGTGTACCACTATGCATGGTGTACCACTATTCGCAGACGCCGCAGAAAGAGGCCTTCGCCTGCTCCGCCTCCGTCTCCGCCTCCGTCTCCGGCTCTGCCTCTGTCTCCGTCTCCGGCTCTGCCTCCGCCTCCTCGAGCACGCTCGCTCGCTCGTGGTAGCCCTCACGCACCTTCGACCTCACTTCCTTCTCGAGCAGACGCACGGCCGCCTCCTCGTTGAGGTGGAGGCCGATGATG
>Ga0209302_10002264_pt1 | contig 11247 bp, 17 predicted proteins | sample ArcOceMetagenome_2_FD_187445 | JGI IMG/M metagenome (GOLD analysis project Ga0209302, IMG submission 187445) | Marine eukaryotic phytoplankton communities from Arctic Ocean - Arctic Ocean ARC135M Metagenome (SPAdes) (version 2) | ecosystem: Environmental > Aquatic > Marine > Oceanic | place... | reverse complement strand
TGTGCATGTGCATGTGCATGTGCATGTGCATGTGCATGTGCATGTGCATGTGCATGTGCATGTGCATGTGCATGTGCATGTGCATGTGCATGTGCATGTGCATGTGCATGTGCATGTGCATGTGCATACATGCACATGCACATGCACATGTAACATAAAACATGTTAACATGTGCATGCGCATGCAAAACATGTGCATGCAAAACATGTGCATGCAAAACATGTGCATGCACATGCACATGCACATGCACATGCACATGTGCATGCGCATGTGCACATTATGTGCATGTGTGTATGTTTGTTTGTATGTATTATGCATATGCATATGCATATATAATATGTGCATGCACGTATAAATCGTATATAGGCGCGCCAGCAGCGCGAAGAGAGTGAGAGGGGCGCCTTCGCCGCCGCGCGGGAGGCCGTGTTCACCGCCCGCAGCAAGCCAACGGGCCCGCGACCGACCGTTCTCTCGGAGCCGTCGGAGGGCCTCGGCCTGGGCGGCGGCGGGGCGAAGGGCCGGGCGGCGGACGCCAATACCGCCAAGCGGCAGAAGGCTGCCACGGGCCTGCCGCGCTGCTGCCTTGTTTCGAAGCCAACGTCCGCCGCATCCGCCGCGCCGCCCGCCGCCCCGCCCGCCGCGCCGGTGGCGGGGGGGGGGCTCCTAGGGCTGGGCGATTACGGGAGCAGTGATGAGGCGTCGGACGGCGGCGCGGAATGACGTGCGCCTCTGTGACGAGCTTAACCTCCACTGCCCTTAGCTCAGCGTAGGAGCGCGTGGCTCTGGAACTTTAAAACCGTAGTTCGCTGCCTATCGCCTCCTAATCTCATAGACGATGTGCATTTCCAGAATTCCACGCGGCCGCTGGAGTTGGACCCCCACGGTTTTCCCCCACAAAAATCGGAAAGTAAGACCGGATTCGAAGACAGCTTTGAAAGACTATTCCGTTTCCGACTCGCGACTGTTGCAATCACAATCTGCATTATCATTTTTTCTCATTTTTATTTTTTAAAACTCTTTTTTCCGAAGGCGGACACATGGCCTTCGACAAGCACATACCAACTCTCCAAGTGTCCGTGCAGTCCTTGGTGCCAGATGTCGGCTCCATATATTAAGGAGAGTGTGGCCTTGATCGCGGTCACACTCTCCTCAGTGGAGACCTCAATCAACCTGCATCTCATCCTCGCCGTTCTTCTCCTCCTCGCCGTTCTTCTCCTCCTCGGCGTGCTCCTCGCGGCCGGTGCTTACTTCTTCGTTTATTCTTCGTTTTGCACAAGCCCAACGCACCCCAGGCGTACCCAGGCGCAGAACGGTCAGGACGGTGGCGGCCGCGGCGGTGGCGGCCGTGGCGGCGCGCGCTACTGCTGCCGATAACTGGGCCGAGACCCAGGCCCGGCTGGTGCAGGCCTTGGCTCCTTCCCCGGCCGGGTTCCACGACCCACCGCCACCCGCGACCCCGCTGCCCACGGCCGCCGCTGTAGCCACGCCCACGAATGAGCACGCTGCTGCAGCCATACCCACGATTGAGCAGACCGCCGCCGCCGCCACCGCCGCCGCCGTGCCCGCGCCCGCCTGAGAGGAGCTGCCGCGCCTGTCTCTCCGGCGGCGCACGCAGCACGCGGTGATCGCGCGCAGGGCCAGCATGGTGCCTGCTGCGTGCGATCACCAGGCACCATCCACGGTCAAAGCCCTTAGGCTTCGACACAGAGGTAGAGTACTCTTTTACGGCTTTATGAAATAAAAACGTATGTGAATGTTATCATGGATACCGTCGGTGCTGTCAATTCAATGAATGCTGTCAAACTTCGCCGACCGTCTCAGATATGAGATGCAAGGAGTTGATAGCTCGGTCGAACAGGGGGTGTAGTGACAGGGGGGTCTACTAAGGCACCTTAGGTCTACCGTAGTAAAGGCAGGCACCTTAGGTCTACCGTGTAAAGGCAGCTTACCGCGTACCTCCCGCCTTATCAACCTTTCCCGTCAGGATGGCGCTCGTGGTAGGCACAATGAACGACCCGGCGCGGCTGGTGGCCTACATGCTAGAGAAGGGCTCCGTTGCGAGCGTGGCGGCAGCCTGCTTCTCTCGCATGGCCGCCCTCGCTCCAGACCCGTCTCCGGAGAGCATCGCACACCTCAGAACCTTTGTCCAGGCCCGCGGAGTCCACGAGGTGGTGAGGCTGATGGAGGAGCACGCCAGCGTCTTAGACGGCGACGCTACGGGCCGGTCCCTGAACACCGAGGTCCTCGCCCTCGCCGACGTGCAGGAGCAGGGCTGCGTACTGCTCATGAACCTCGCTGGGCTGGCGCTCTCAGGCGAGAGTACGGGCAGCAGTCCGTTTACATACGGCTGCAGCGCGGCTACATGCGGACAGCCCGGCTGCACAGGGCTGCAACCCTGCTACACGGAGTCACAGTTTAGGTATCTCACGGGCCCATGCGTCTCACCGCCTGGAGCCTGTGCTGTCAGGCGACGAGGCCGCCGCCTCTGCGCTGCATGACGCCAAGGCCGCCGTGGCGGTGGTGGGTGCGATGGCGATGTACAGCGAGCAGCTCGAGCAGGTGGAGTGGCCTTGTAGTCCTAGTCCTCTACTCCTACTCCTACTCCTACTACTGCTGCCACTGCTGCCACTGCTGCTACTGCTGCTACTGCTGCTACTGCTGCTACTGCTGCTACTGCTGCTACTGCTGCTACTGCTGCTACTACTGCTACTGCTGCTACTACTTGAGCAGGTGGAGGGTGCCATGGCCGCACTCATGCAGCTCGCCACGCTCGACCTGCCCGGCTGCATGGAGGCCGGCCTCGCGGAGGCAGTCGTGCGCAGCATGCACTCGCGCCTCGCTGGTGGTTGGCTCCAGTTCCTCTGCGCACCGGCATGGTCGAAGTGCCGGCATGGTCGGCGGTGCTACTCCTCGCTAGCCTGCCTTGCTGGTGCTACAGCTTGCTCGCCTGGCCTTCTGGGACCGGCGCTCCTGGCTCCGGGCTGCGCTGCGCACGCACTCCGGGCGGCGAGCCACTCAGCTGCTTAGAGCCCAATGGGAGGCTGCGGTGAGCCCAATGGGTGGCGGCGGTGAGGCCCGGCCGAAGCTGCGGATTCCGCGGCGTGCAACACCCCCAGGCGCACGCACGCTCTCGTGGTGCGTGTCGACGGGAGGGGCGGACGTCGCCGAGGCGCTCCGCGTCGCCGGTGCTGCTGAGGCCCTTGTACACGCGCTACGCACAGAGGTGAGTGATGCCCTGCGGTGACCCCTGACCTGAAGCCTAACCCTAACCCTGACCCTAGCCCTAGCCCTAGCCCTAGCCTAGCCCTAACCCTAACCCTAACCCTAGCTCTATCCTAGCCAGGTGAGCGACGATTGCGGCGACCCGTACGGCGTGCCGGAGCTACCGGCCAAGCTCCAGGCACCTCCCACGCCCGCCTGCGCCTTACCGCCCCTCGCCACACACACTCACCGCCCCTCACCGCCCCTCACCGCCCCTCGCCGCCCCTCGCCGCCCCTCGCCGCCCCTTGCCGCCCCTCACCTCCCCTCGCCGCCCCTCACCGCCCCTCACCGCCCCTCACCGCCCCTCGCCGCCCCTCGCCGCCCCTCGCCGCCCCTTGCCGCCCCGCACCACCGCTTGCCACCCACGCAGCTCCTGCGGCCTTCGACAGGTGATGGGGCGGGCCTCGCTCGCCGCGCTGGCGGGAGGTGCGGAGGTCGACGAGGCGGGCGGCATGGAGAAGGGCTTGCTTAAGGTTCGCGATAGTTGGATAGATGGATAGGGGATGATAGGTGGATGGATGGATGGATGGATGGGTCGCGATCGTGCATGCTGGCGTCTCGGATCTGATCTGGGAGTGACACCGCGTAGCGATTGACACGATCCATCCACCCATCTATCGATCTATCGATCCATCCTTAAATCCAACCGTCCTCCATCCGTCCGTCCAGGTCGCGCTCTTCCTGGTCGACGACCTCTGTGTGCTCAGCAGCCTCGGTGCGCGGCCCGAGCTCAACGGCTGCGGCGGGCGGGTCATCGCCGGCGGCGCCGGAGGCATCGGCGCCGACGCCGCCAGCGGCCGGTACGGAGTGCGCACCCATGTCGAAACCAAGGCCCACGGAGGCTCGGCCGGAATGGTTGGGGCCAGCAGGCTTCACCAGCGCCCGGGGTGACACCTGGGTGCGGCCAGCCTCGGCCAATTAGGCCGCGCCTCGGCCAATTAGGCCGCGCTGTCCGGCCATTATCCGGCCGCATGTCGGACCGTGTTTTCGTCACAGGTGCGCATCGAGCTGCCTCTCGTGCATCGCGGCACGCTCATCCGCGCCCGACTCGAAAACCTGAGGCTGGCGCCGCACAGCCTCGCGGCGCAAATCACGGCCATCGCGGCAGGACCAAGATAGGCGTTGTTGGTCCAGATTGCTGTTTGCTAGCAGTACCAGCGTATAGCACACCAAATTGGCCCATCAAGTGAATCGGTCAGTAACAGTATGTCGTTGTCCAGAAAACCGCGAAAAGCGCGTGTGCTCCGAACTCTGGAGGCGTGCATCTTATACCACCCCCGCCGCGCCCGCCTCCACTTGCTGTTGGCTTGCCTCATTATAAAGCCTTTAAGGCTCCGACACACTACCTCTTTTTACGCTTCCACCGACACTGAAGGGACACCGGCGCGAGACCGGCTACTCGTTGGCCCGCTCTATCACCCCTTCTTTCAGTATTCTTATTTCTTTCAGTGCGACAGTTTGCTGGAGCGTGGAGGAATTCTGGGTGTTTCCAGAGGGGCTGTATTTTCTCGGGTTTCCCTGTGCACAGTGCAATGGTCGATGCCGGCGCGCATGGCCCTCCATGATAATATGATTGCCTGGGAGTGGGTGGCACGCCTGCCAGCTCCGCGGCGGCGAAAAGCTTAGTGGTGAAGGTCGCGACGATGTGGCTGCAAGGGCCCGGATCGCCACGGGCATCCTCTGCTGCAGCCGAGCGATGTATCTGTCCTGTAGTTGGCGATCGAGACGCTCGCAAAACAGGAAAGGTAAAGCGTACTAGCCTGGTTGGCGAAGAACCCAGGCCAGCCACCTTTGGCCAACATTTGTCAGCGACCCGCTGTGGGATGCAGCCAGATCCCAGGGCACTGTGCTACCAAGTGTCGTGTGGTGGTCACCGCCGACATGATGGCTTCAACTCAAAACAAAATTTGGGTTTCACTCACCAGCCGGCGCCCACACACCTCCAGCACCCGTACGAGAAGAGATCAAAAGTCTCAAAGAAAATGCTCGCCGAGCGCTGTAGCACGCAGTCGAGCACAGGCCGCGAGTGGATCCCGAAGGGCGCGGGCAACGGCGATCCATGGCGGCGCTGAGTCGGCTGTCGCTGCTCTTGTGGGTGCATCTGGCGTCAAGATGATGAGGTGGTCGGCGCTGTTGAACGGCGGGGTGGCCTCACCTTGAGGAGGAGTGTTCATGATTGAAGTCCATGAAGCTGCGCGAGCAAGCAGGGGCATAGCAGGTCAGGGGCTCCCAAAGTGAGAGTTTGCACAGCTGGGCGGCAGCTTGCCTGGCTCAGAGGTGGATTACAGTGGCGTGTTGAGGTCGATTTTCCCGCAGAGGTTTCAATGCTGTGGGTCATGTCGCGAGCTGTAGACTAACCAGACCACGGCAGTCACGAATATCCGGTGCTCCCCCTCGATCTTCGCCATCGTTTGTGCCGAACTCGTGATCCGGAGATCTTGGATTTGCTCTGGAGAAGAGGGGTGCTTAAAAAAAGAGGGAGCACCGCGGCGGGTGCGATGAGAGGGCTTGTCTGGGGGGGTCAGCAGGCGGCGCGGGTAAGGCTGATTCCCAGCCGTTCTCATCTGCGGGAAAAGACTGCCCCACCGCTGGCTAGCCGTCGTTAGCCCGACATGGCGGTAGAAGGTTCCGTTCGAACATTAGTACTTTACGGCTTTAATCAGATTTTTAATTCATTAATCATGTTACGGCTTTACCTTTAGTAATGTGTACGTTAACTGACAAATAAAGTACGCAACTGCTTGCGGACGCGGGGGAGACGAAACGCCAACAGCACCAAACCTACGGCTACGCGTCAAGGTCTCTCCTGGCCTGGCTCCCACAACCCACACGGGGCAGGTCGTCGACTGGCCGCGCCCCGCCGGCGGCACCGGACGCACCTCTCAGCTCTGTGTCTTGGCGTGGTCAGCGGGCACGGGGCCGTAGTCGTACAGGATCTCCCGGTGCGAGCTCCACACGAGCTTGATTGCCTCGGGCGTGTGGATGCCGCCTGGTGAGAGAGTACACACCCGCGCATGTGCATGCATGCGCGTGTGCATGTGCATGCGCGTGTGCATGTGCATGTGCATGTTGCATGTAGCTGCAGCCTCGGGCGCAAAGGGGCCGCGGCCTTGTAACACATGGGTCGTAGCCTCTGGCGCAAAAGGGCCTGCAGCCTGGTACTGCACAGGGTTGCAGCCTGTGTGCCCCCACCTGAGCGCGGGTCGCCCGACGGTCCGAACCACATCTGCTGCGGCGCGCCGGTGGTGCGGGCACGGATGCCAGCATAGATGGTCCCGTTGATGGTGTTGCCGAGCACCTCGTTGAGGAAGTGCTGATCGTTGGAGACGATGCCGGCCGTGAGGTGGTTCTGCACGCGGTTGACGAGCTCGAGCACCTTGGGGAGCTCGCCCTCCTTGTACGAGGTGATCACCTGCAAGGGGCCGAAGAGCTCGGTGGCGGCGCTGCTTACTGTGGCGTCACTCACTATGGCTCTGGCACACTATGGCTCTGGCGTCACTTACTATGGCTCCGACGTCACTTACTATGGGTCTGGCGTCACTTACTATGGGTCTGGCGTCACTTACTGCGGCTCTACGTGCTACGGCAGGTCGCCTGGAAGGGGCCGAAGAGCTCGGTGGTGGCGGCCTCGAAGGCCTCCTCGCTCCCGAGGATCGTATCGATCGGCAGGTAGACCGCCGTCGGCTCCACCGCCCCGTAGCAGGCGGGGATGGTGTGGCCCTCGAGCGCCTTGCCTCCGAAGGCGAGCTCGGCTCCTGGCAGCGCCATGCACCGCTTGATGTGCGCGAGGATTCGCTCGGTGGTCCAGGTCAGCACGGGGCCGATGGTGAGGCCGTCCAGCGAGCGCTTGGCCGCCTGGCTCACTTTAGGATTAGGGTCGGGGTTAGGGTTAGGGTCAGTGGTCAGTGGGAAGGGCTCGTAGCTTGGCCGCCTGCGCCGCGAGCTTCTCGACCACGCCTAGCTCCATCCAGTTCTCGTGCGCGATGAGCATCGACTGGGCCGAGCACTTCTGGCCAGAGGCCGCGTAGGCGTCCTGGTCGGCCTGCCAGAGTAGGAGACAGGAGAGCGTAGCAGGAGAGTAGTGGTAGCCATCTTACGTGCGGGTGCGCTGCTTAGTGCGCTGCGTGGTGCGCTGCGTGGTGCGCTGCGTGGTGCGCTGCGTGGTGCGCTGCGTGGTGCGCTGTACGGCTCATGGTGTGTGCTGCGCTGCCTGCCAGACGACGTAGTCCACCTCGCTCGGATCAGGGCCAAGGATCTTCCAGTCAAACCCCGCATCCTCGAGCTTGACGCGTCCGCGCAGGTCGGCCGTCAGCTTCTCGGCCACCGCCTGCGACCCTGTGAAGAGGCACATGCGCGAGTGGCCGTCGACCATCAGCTTGTTCATCACCGGCCCGTCGCAGTAGATGTAGTCCATGTCTTCGGCGGGCAGCCCCACGTGATTGAGCATGCGGATGAACTGTAGTAGCGAGGGTGGTAGTAAGGGTGGTAGCAAGGGTGTGGTAAGGGCGTAGTGAGGGCGTGGTGAGGGTGTGGTGAGGGTGTGGTGAGGGTGTGGTGAGGGCGTGGTGAGAGTGCAGTGAGCATGCACATGCACACGCCTGCTCCATGACGATGGCCACGCGCCGGTCGACGTGGACCGTCGGTCGGTTGCCCATGAAGAGCGCGGAGCACGCCTGCAGCGGTTAGGGTCAGTAGTCAGTAGTCAGGGCCAGTGGTCAGGGTCAGGGTCAGGGTTCGGGCTAGGCCTAGGTCCAGGGCCAGGGCCATGAGGCAGGGCCACGAGGCAGGGCCAGGGGTGGGGCCAGGGCCAGGGCCGGGCCTGCAGCGCGCAGATCTCGAGCGGGAAGTTGAAGGGCGTGATGACCGAGACGCCGCCGTAGGGCATGCGCATGCCCACGCTGGTCTGGCCAGGGTAGTCACCCGGCACGCCCGAGGACTTGGCAAGGTAGCGCACCTGGTCGGGGGTGGCGCGAGATGGGCTAGGCTAAATGGCCACGGGCGGGGGCTGGCGCGACCTCCGACCAGGGTGGGTCCGCGCGAGGTGGCGCGAGGTGGCGCGAGGCGGCCCACCTGGTCGGAGCCGTAGTTCTCCATCCACTTGCGGGTCACGGCGGGCTCGCCCGCGCACTGGGCCTTGGACTTGGGCACGAGGCGGTGGATGAGCTGCGCGAAGAACTCGGCAACCTCCGGCTTGCCCAGCTCGTGCGCCCCCTTGACCATGACCTCGCCGAGCATCAGATAGCGGCCGACGTTTTTGATCGGGTTGTGGACACCGCTGCGAGGACAGGAGGCCATCCGCTCGACGAAGGGGCCGATCTCGCCCACCGTCGTATCGGGCACCTTGACGAAGGCCTCGCCGTTGAGCGGGTCGACCACGCTGTGCTGCGAGGCGGCGTCACACCACTTGCCTCCCACGAGGTTCCGACCAACGGCCGGCGAGGCGGCGCTCATCGTGAAAGGGTCGACCGTGGCCCACGACGGCACCGATGACATCCGACGCAGGCCAAGCGACGCGCGCAGGCCAAGCGTCCGCAGCCGCAAAGTCGGCGCCATCCGGACGTGCATTTTGGCGTGGCAGTACGTGTGGCTCTGCGGTCGTCAAGTTTTGCCAGGGGCGTTATCCGCGGACGCTTCTCTTAGCTCTTATTTGTATCATCATTCTTCTCCTCCATACCAATATCTACCATCTCCTGCGCGAGCTGTTGCCGCGCGGCCGCTGCGCCCTCGTGGCCCTGCTTGGCAGCGCGCTCGAGCAGCTCGGCCGCTCGCTGACGGTCCTGGGCGACACCGACGCCCTGGGCTAAGCAGATGCCGAGATTGTGCTGCGCGTTGACCTCGCCCTGGTCCGCAGCGAGGCGGAACCAGCGCGCCGCCTCGGCCTCGTCCTTCTGCACCCCCTCGCCAAGATAGAAGCTGAAGCCAACCTGAGTCTGCCCGAGCGCTAGCCCTTGCTCGGCTGCACGCCGGAACCAGCGGACGGCCTGAGCGGCGTCCTTCTCCACGCCTTCGCCCCGCCGATAGCACATGGCAAGGTTGAATTGCGCAGCACTCTGCCCCTCCTCTGCCGCCACGCGGTAGCGCGTGAGTGCCTCCTCCTCCTCCTCCGAGCTATCGAACGGATCGAACGCCACGTCGTCGCTGAGCGTCGCGAGCTTTGCCCGCAGCTCCCGCAGCGTGACCGGCTTGATGGACGGGTGGATCGAGCCGACGTTCCCAATCGGCATGCCCGCGCGAGGGTTGCGGAACGAGCAGTAGAAGAGCGCGCGCGTGCTGCCGTCCTCCAGCTCGTTCGCTCCCCCGCAGTGCAGCGTGCGTGAGTCGAAGAGGGACGCGTCGCCCGCACCGAGCAGCGCCACCACATGCGCGCGCTCCGCAAGCAGCGCGTCGCGCGACGGCACCTGCGTGTTGAACCGTGGAAACTCAAGCTCTAAAAGCTCCGCTGGCGGCGCCACAGCCCCTCGTGGCGATCTGGGCGGCCTGGGCTCTGCTCCAGAGATTTCAGAGCAGCCCAGCACTCGGCCGTCCCGTCCGAGATGGCCTGGGCTGCCGAGCTGCGGCGACGCTAATAAGGCCATGCACATCCAACAAGCTGCGGCACGTCCGCCTCATAAGCCGCGTGGGCCTCAGCGGTGTTGGTGCCCGGGAGGAAGATCGTCGGGCCCATCGGGGCGGAGATGTCTTGCAGCGCGACGAAGCATGTCAGAAGCGGCGCGCGCTCCTGGTGCGGGTTGTCGGGGTGGATGGGCTGCCGCGGTGCGCCCGGCTCCGAGACGAGTGCGGAGAGCTCGTAGAGCCTATGTGGCGAAACAAGGCCGGTACGGCCGGCCGGCGCGGCCGAAGCTAGGCCCAACGAAGCGGCTGATTGGCCGCAAGGCTGGCCGAAGCTCGGGGCACAGCCTGGAGCATGATCGGTCGCTGAGAGAGGCCCGTGGAGAGCCGGCTGGCCGAGGTTACTGGCCGAGGTTACTGGCCGAGGTCACTGGCCGAGGTTACTGGCCGAGGTCCGAGCCACCTTGGTTTCCACATAGCGTAGCGCGTCGCGTCTTCGCCGAGCGTGCTGCCGAGCACGGCGTGCAGCAGCGTGGTAGAAGCACCGCCGCCGCCGCCGCCGCCGCCGCCGCCGTCGCCGCCGCCGTCGCCGCCGTCACCAGCGCCACGGCTTCCGACGAGGAGCTCACGCAACGCCATCTGCACGCCACGGTTGCCCTCGAGTGGTAGCAGCAGGTCGCACCTATCGGCCTTGAGAAGGACATCTGCAAAGTAAGGCCGCCAGTCGTCGCCGCTCTCCACAGCCGCAAGCGCGGCGGCTCGGCGCTCGAGGATCTCGGCCCGCAGCGATGCCGCCGTTGAGGTTCTTAGCACACCGTCCAGCCGCACCACGCCCTCTTGCGAGAGAGCGCTCACAGACATCGCTTTGAGTGAAGGTGGCTTAGAGCCGCTCCTGCCCTTGCTCTTCTTCTTCCTAGCTGCGGCTGGCTTCGCCTTGGCCTTCTTACCACTCACACGCGCAGTCGCGCCGTCCTCCGGAGGGGTTAGCTCAGCCAAGGGCGCCGCCAGCACCGCCAGCTCAGGTGTCGCTTTCGCCAGCAGGGCGGCCTCGAATTTGGCACGATCTACGAGATCGTCGATCATCAACGCGTCATAGCCGCCAGAGAGTTCCGGTGTTGCACAGCATCGTGGCGCTGAACTTCGTGGTGCTCGCAGCGCCAGCGCGGCGACTCGCAGCGCGGCGACGAGCATTGGTCTGGGTGATATTACGCGGGTGTATGGCTTCGCAGAGATGGGTCTTCGTAATTGAAAGCTCACCAACAAACAGTTTAAATATTAAACACAGGGACTCTGGGCATGTACCTACCTGCGTTTGATACTTTTTCAACCTACCTACCTCCACCCACTTAATAAGAGAGCACCTCTCGCGTCACCTACCTACCTATGAAAGCGTCTCCATCGAGCCTCCACGCTTGACCTACCTACCTACCCCCCCC
>Ga0209302_10002263_pt1 | contig 11249 bp, 10 predicted proteins | sample ArcOceMetagenome_2_FD_187445 | JGI IMG/M metagenome (GOLD analysis project Ga0209302, IMG submission 187445) | Marine eukaryotic phytoplankton communities from Arctic Ocean - Arctic Ocean ARC135M Metagenome (SPAdes) (version 2) | ecosystem: Environmental > Aquatic > Marine > Oceanic | place... | reverse complement strand
CGGCGGCGAGGGCAGTGGCGGTGGCGGCGAGGGCAGTGGCGGCGTTGCGGGCGGTGGGAGCTGCGAGGACAGCGAGGCGGCGCCGGCGTCGGCGGCCGCCGAGAGCTTTGGCTGTGGCAAGTGAGATGCACGTGCACATGCTGCATGCACTCTGCATGCACTCTGCATGCACTCTGCATGCACTCTGCATGCACCCTGCATGCACTCTGCATGGCTGCACCGCATGTGAGTGCATGGGCACTGCAGGTGCACTGCATGGGCACTGCAGGTGCACTGCAGCTGTCATATGCATCTTCTGGCATACGCAGGTGCCGCTGGTCGCCCAAGGGCTGCGGCCGATGCCGACGGGCTGGCTTCCGGCCGGGCCCGCTCGAGGGTCGCAGTGGCGGCATCCCGCGTCGCGAATGGGAGCAGGTGGTGACGGGTGCGGCTGGCGACGGCGGCGGGCTGCACGTGCGCGTCGCGGTGAGCGACGACACGCCTATCTGCCGCCGGCTGCGCGCGTGCGGGCTGCACGGCGGCTACGGCCTAGTGGCACTCGAGCCGGTGGCCATGGGTGCGCCGGTGGTCGAGTACGTGGGCGAGATACTCTCGCGCGAGCAGGTGGCGCGTGGGATCGGGCTCGAGCTTGTGATCGGGCTCGAGCTTGTGATCGGGCTCGAGCTTGTGATCGGGCTCGAGCTTGTGATCGGGCTTGGGATGGGGCGTGGGCGTGGGGCGTGGGCGTGGGGCGTGGGCGTTGGGCGTGGGCGTGGGGCTTGAGTCTTGGGCGTGGGCGTGGGCGTGGCAGTGAGCCCCTCCCGTGCAAACAGGCGAGTGCGCGTGAGCAGCATTACGCGCAGCAGCAGCGACCCTGCTCCTACTCGCTCTTCACCGAGGTGCGCCGCTACACGCCCGCCGCCTGCCGCCTGCCGCCTGCCGCTGCGCCCCTGCCGCGCACCGCCGCGCCACCACCGACCGCGCCCACCACGGTGGCGCATGGCGCAAGGCCCGTGACCCATGGGGCCATGCGCCACGCCACGCCGCTCGCCCCGTGACCCCTGCGCCGCACAGGTCTTTGTCATCGACCCTCTAAGAGTATGATCTAATATCATATAATATGTCAGGTCTTTGTCATCGATCCCACCCTCTACGGCAACGTGGCCCGCTTCATGAACGCGAGCTGCGAGCCGAGCGTCCGCCCCACACCGCTGCTCCTGCGCGCCAAGCTCTCGAGCAGCGCGCCCGGCCTCGCCAACGCGCCGCGCGTCCTCTTCGTCGCCACGCGCGACATCGCTGCAGGCCACCGCCACCACCCCCTCGTGCCTGCCGCCTGCCGCCTCCCGCCTCCCGCACCGCGCCGCGCGTCCTTGCGCCGCCAGGCGCTCCCGCTGTTGCCCGCGCGCATCTCGGCCGCCGCGCCCGCCGCACGCGCCGCAAGCGCCCCACACGCGAGGCGCCGCACACAAGGCACGGCCGGCCTCCCTTTACTCCGGCAGGCGAGGAGCTCACCTGGAGGTACAACGCGGGCGCGCCACCCAAGAGCGGCGAGAAGGCCGTGAAATCGGTCTACGGCGGCCGGCGCAGCCAGGGTGCGATCCGCCGCCACCCGCCCTGTAGCTCTCACCACCGCCGCGCCTGGCAGAGTGGCGCGCACCAGCGACCGTGCGTCTTGCTCACGCGCACTATACTCACGCGCACTATACTCACGCCACGCTGCGCAGGCCCGACGCCACGCGATGCCAACGTGGCGGCGGCCTGTGCCGTGCATCTGCGGCGCGCGCACATGCAAAAAGTGGCTCTAGGGCAGCTCTAGGGGGGAGAGGGTCCACACTTAAAGCTCCAGGTGCATGGCGTGTTTCCTTACAACATCGAATATTCAGACTTTATTGGTCCGCTGCCTCCACCCTCTCGCGAGAGTGGTGGCGGCGATCCAGCACGAACGACCCTAATCGTAGATGGCCGCCTCAAGCCCACCGAGCGGGTGTCCGATGCACGCCGCCCTGCCCGCACCGCCACCGAGCGCATCGCCGCCGAGCGGGTGTCCGATGCACGCGGCTCGACCAGCAAAGGCCGATGAGATCAACCCGGTCCGCCTCATTGCCTCCACCGCTCCTGCCTCATTGCATCCTTGCCAGCCCCACTCCCGGCATGTGCAGCCCAACCAGCCAGCAAGCTGAAGCTGCACCCTGTTGCCTGCGTCCAGGCCAACGCGATGCCGACGCAGCCGAACCAGCAGCCCGCCATGGGGCAGCGCGCTCCGCTGTCCACCCGCCGCGTCGACTCGACCATCCCTGGCCCCTCGGAAGGCAACTGGCAGTACCCGTCGCAGCAGATGTTCTTCAACGCGATGCGCCGCAAGGGCTACGACCCCGCCGAGCACGAGATGCGCGCCGTCGTCGCCATCCACAATACCGTAAACGAAAAGGCCTGGGACCAGATCTTGCACTGGGAGTCTCTGCACCCCGAGTGCCTCGACACGTTGCGCTTGCTCCGGTTCCAGCAGAAACAGGAGCAGACGCCCAAGGCGCAGGCGTTCGAGTTTGTCGGCTACAAGCCGCCCTTTGACCGACACGACTGGGTGGTCGACCGGTGCGGCGTCGAGGTGCGATACCTGATCGACTTTTACCGCGGGCGCCCTCCCAAGGGGATCCCTGAGTTGATGACGCCCATGTATCTCGACGCGCGCCCCGCCGCCGACGACGTCAGCGGAGCGTGGGACCGCGCGCGCATGCCCTTTGTGGAGGCGTTCAGGGCTGCGCGGCAGATGGTGGCACCGATGATGGCGGGCGGTAGCGCGGCGGCGGCCACTAGTGCGGCCGAGGCCAAGCCCGCCGCGGAGAAGTCACAATGAGGTTGCTGCTCACACGTGTTGCAGATGTAAAGCCTTTATTAGTATCACGCGCCCACAGCCACACGCACAGGCAAACCCCAGACGAGACACCCCGGTCCCCGCACCACACACTCTCTCGCGTCTCGGGGTGACCGGCACCACCACCAGGGTGAGGGTTGCGGCGGGGGTAAAGCGAGCGTGTAGAGCTAGAGGTGTAGACGCAACACGGGCAAGACGCGCTAGACGGGGATACACTGAAATAAAGTACTCACAGCGAGACGACAGACCAGCGAGAGCGGAAACATTGACCGTGGGACTCACCACACACCAGAGATGTATGTATACGTGAGTCGTGTGTGCGGGCTTATCTACGCTCTCTCGCACACTCTACTCTCTAGACAGTTAAAGCTTTATATGCATTTTGAGCAATTCGCCCGTGGATTCGTCATTATATAACTTACACCGGACATACATGCGGAGAGACTTTGTACCGACGGACACGGCGACGGGGACTGAGGACTGTGGCACCTAAACTGGCGATGTAAGGTCACGGGTAAGGTATCCCCTTACGCGGCGATTTCGGTCAACGTGGTCGTGGAGAGATGGACGCAAGGCCGTCAGACCAGTGCTCCTCGGCGATCTGGCACGAGGCGAAGACCCGGTTCGGGTCGAGCTGGCAGAACCAGTGCTCCGGCAGCGCCCTGCCGCTCGACAGCTTGCGCCACTTGTTGCAACGCTCGCACTGGGCCCACGTGTCTGCCACGGCCTCGGCCTCCTCGTCGCCGCTGTCCTCGAAGCCGCCTGCGGCGGCGTAGCGCACCGCCTTGACACGCGAGTTGAGCCGCTGCCCGTCCGGGGCGACGAAGGTGTGGTCCGTGTGCCGGCCCGTGGGGTCGCTAGCCCGCTTCTTGCTCACCCGTCGCCAGCCCGGCCCCATCTCAGGGCAGGGCACACCCTCCGGCCCAGTCGGTTCCCCAGGCATCTTCGAATCCGCAGCGGCCGCCGTTTGGCGGGAGGAGGAATAGGCGCCATCTTGTTCACCTTTGTCGGGGCGAGCGCTGCTGCCGCCGGCACTGGCCGCGGGTGGCGGTCTCCGAGGCGCAGCGGCACGAGGGGCTGTTCGCACCTCATGTGCCGGTGCCCCCCCCTGGGCGGACATGCGAGCAGGCGGTTCGCGCCCCATGTGCCGGTCCCTGCACTCGCGCCCGCTGCGACCCGGCACATGGGTCGCGACCAGCGACCAGTTGCTGGAGAAGCTCTTGGGGTAGAGCTGCACCACCTTGCTAATGCGGGCGTCGCCACCATCTGGCCCATCCCAAGGGATCGGGGCGGGGGGCGGCTCGACCTCCGGGCTCCAAGGCGCCGACCTGCCTGACGCTGCTGCTGCCTGCAGCTGCTGCAGTCGATGGCACACGCGCTCAGCCGTCGGGAGCGGCGGCGGCGGGTGGGCCAGCACGTCTCGCCAGCGCGTCTCGCGGGGCGGTGACTCGCCCCAGTACGAGCCAGCTGACGTCGCGCCGTTCTCGTAGTCGATGCGGATCTCGTGGCCGGCAGCAATGTGCTCACTGCAGACGAGCATCAGCTGCTGCCGCAAGTCGCACGCGCTGGGTTTGGGCATCGGCCATGCCTCGAGCCGTGCATTTGGCCTCGACGAGTGGTTGGCGAAGATGGTGGGGCTGAGCGGGCACTCGAATGGGCTGTTCTCACACTTGCCTGCTCTTCGAAGCATGCGCAGTGGGTGGCGCATTTGGCCCGCAAAGGAAGCCGTGGGGCCTCCAGTGCGTCAGGCCAGGGGCGCACCATAAGGCCTCATAATGCCACGCTTGCAGTTTTCACAGACAAGCCCGCCATCGATGACAATGTCGGTGCCGGGCACTTGCAACACCGAGTTGCCGTGCCTGTGGCTGCGGCTTGGCAGCCGTGGCCCTCTATACTCGCTCACAGCCTGGCCCGAGAGCAGGTCCACGCGGGCATAGAGGCCAAGCCCAAAATCGCTCGGCCAGACAAAGCACCTGCAAATGGCGCAGTCCCATGATGTTAACCTCTGCGACTAAGGCCCTTGGGTTGCGCATGCTAGGCCCAGATGGGCCGCTTGTGAACGAGATGCAGCACCATGCGTTCATCGGGCCAAACGCACTAGCCGTCAACAGTGCGGCAGTCGAGCTTGCGAGCGATGCCTCGATCTCGCTCACACCGAGGCGCGTGGGCTCTGGCCGGTAGCACGGGCGCCACTCAAAGTCGCAGTTCCCCTTCTCGCACCAAAACAGCTGCCGCACCCATGCTGCCGGCGCGCCGCAATGACAGCGCGGCGGTGCGCATGGCGGCGCGTGCGCTGCAGTGCCGTTGCCGCTGGCTGCCACCAGCGCGACGCACCGAGCACAGCCACACTGCGCTCCTCTGTGCAAGCTCACCAGCTCACGCGCCTCCGGCAGCTCGGCAACCTGATGCGCCGTGCCGATGCGTGACCGCTGCGTGACGCGGCGTGCCAGGTACGCGCTGGTGGCCGCACGCTCCGGCTGCGGCAGCGCATGCCTGGTGGCACGGTCAAAGGCCTTGATCATCTTCCTGTCGAGAATGTTGGCCTCGTCTTCCCACGAGTCGTCCTCCGCGCAGTAGCCCGACCAGCGCACAAGGAACTGGCGCTGCTCGCTCCCCCTGGGCCGCGTAGCGAGCAAGGCCTCAATCTGATAGATGGCACCCTGCCTGTGGGTGAGTCAGTTACATCGTGTGGGGCTGACATAAGTCAGTCCTGAGGCCTCTCTGGATGTGCATGCATGTGGGCAAGATTGCTGCTGGGGAGGTGGGCACTTGTAACCAGGTGCTGCACTCGTCCACATGCAGCAGGCCAGCATGTGGCAGGTTAGGCGCGAGCGTTGCCCAGTCCGGCGCAGTCTCAACACTCTCCGGCGAGGATATTTCACCCAGAAAGCGCGCCACCTCAACCCTCGAGCGGAAATGGCGGCCGCACGGGCTGTAGTAGACCTTGATCGTCCTGTTCGCGTTGCCCTTCATGCGCACCTCCCACCCCGCCGGGAGCCCAAGGCTGGTGACCTCCTTGTCCTCCAGGCGCGTGCCCCGGGTGCCGTCGGTACTCGACGCCAGTCGCTGCCGCTTCGGCGGGGGCTTGGCCTCGGGCCTCAGTGCGCGTCCGTCTGGTACAAGGTTAGGGCCATCGGCAAGCGCATCCTCGTCTGTTTGTCGCCGCCCAAGTAAACGACCGCTCTCTTTCCTCAGGTCTTCGTTGTGCGTTTCCCCATCGTCGTACTCGATGGTGTACGTATGGACGGAAGACTTCTTGTCGACCAAAACTGCCGTGACCGTGCCATTCTCCCATCCAGATAACCACTGGATCGAGACGCGGGCGCCAACCTCGAGCGCGCCCGCTGCTGTGCCCACAGTCCTGCCGTCGATAGAGCGTTCCTCCTCGCCCTCCTCCTCCGCGCCCTCCTTGCCCTCGTCCTTCTCACCCTCCTGCTCCTCCTCCTCGCCCTCATCATCCTCAGCGTCGCCACCCGCACCCCCCACCGCAGGCCCGCTGTGCCTCGCGTAGCAGATAGCCGCATCGAGCGCGCTATCAAACGTGCCGAGCAAACGCACCGGTGCCGACCGTGCGGGCACCGCCACCGTCTGGGCCTTGAAGAGACTTCCGTTGCGGCCTCCCTTATACTCTGACACGCCCTTGTACCCCGAGCTCGAGACCTTGGATAGGTGGAGCTGCAGTCCGTCAACCTCGCTCACCACCTTCTTCGCTGGCGCCTCGTCCTCGTCTCCCTCGTCCTCGTCCTCGACCAAACAATCCCTCTCCGCCTCGGGGTGGCTGGCGCGCTTCGCCTTCGGCCGGTGCGACTTGGGCTCCGGCTCCTTGCGGCCGCCCTGCATCTCCGGTACCATGGCGTTGGATCTGTGAGCCAGCCAACGGCACAGACGAGCCTCCGCATCGACGTCTAGAGCCGCCTGCTCGGCATGCTCCACCTCCCGCACGCGTTGCGGTTCCCGCCCTTTAATGGCCCGCACTAGCAGCCGAGAACGGCCCAGGGACGCCCACCGGTCGCTCGCAACGTTTGGCTCACCCTGTTGTGCACTCCATTTGCGCAGGTCAGGCGGCACTCTCCGACTCGGCTCGACCGCCCACTGCTGCAGCATCGGATAGCGCGCAAGGGTGCGCCTGACACCAGCTATCGACAGCGGATCAATCGGCGCTGGCGTCCGCACCCGGAAGCGCTGGCCAGGGCCGACGCCCTCCGGAATCGTCACGGCGAGGGCCGACCCGCGAGCACGGCGAGGAATAGTCACGTCGTTAGGCGCCCGTACCTGGGTGGAAAGAGTAGTCCACACATGAGCGCCGAGAAATGCGACCAACATCAAACGGCCGCCCTACAGGGTTGCAGGAGCCCGCAAGTGCAGGCGCGCCTCGCGCACAGCGGCTCCATACATGCAGGTCACGTGCGGAGGGGCGTCTTTTGCCGCCCGGCCCTGCACCTGGATCTGTTGCTGGGAGAAGCAGCCCTCCGGCACGACGACTTCGAACGAGTAAACTCTCCCGCCAAGCGCGCCGCCCTGCTGCTGCCGCGCCGTTGTCGTTGGCAGCTCTGCCGTCTCCTCCTTTGCGCTGCGCTTAGTAGTGTAGCGTAAGTGCTTACGCGCGTCGAGTTCACGGCTCTTGTTGGGCCCTAGCACCCGCGCCACCCGCAACGCAGCCTCCCATGTCGTGGCGAAGTAGCCGTGCGAAACCTGCTTCTTGGTCGAACTGTCATAGATGCTGGCATTCCACGGCTTCGAGGGGGATGCATAAATTGCCCAGTTGACGAAGCGAAAAGTCATTCCCACAACTCCATTACGCCAAGACTCCATCGCATCGTCTCGTGTCTTGTTGAGTAGAAGCAATTCTTCATCAGCCACCTTTCGCATCACCTCCGCCTGTGCGGCCTCCTGTGCTTGCAGATTCCGCTGCATCCACACCTGAACTGTCACGTTGGCAGCCGCCGCCTCGACTGTCACCTCATTGTGCAGGAATGATTTCCACGCTGCGTCCATGACCGTGTCCTCCTCTGCCCAGCCCAGTAGCTCCTCTACACCCACCCACCACGACTCCCACGAGCTGTCCCATTGCGCTTTCGGACGACACGCCACCAGGAATTCGTGGCGCACCACTTGTCTGCCGAAGGCCGATCCTACGCCGTTTTGAGGAACGCAGCTAGCCACAGGCTGAGCAGCCACAGACTGACCGCGCTCGTCAAGCACGACGCACACGTAATCGGACTCTGCCATGGGAGCCTGCGCCGCGGCCATACAGTGCAACACTGGGAGCGAGCGCGGCCTCCCCTTGCTCGCAACCTCGAAGGCAACGAAAGTTGCGGGAGAGGAAAGTTGCGGCCGCAGTATTTAAACTAATTAATAACTTGTCAACGGGCTGGCGCTATCTATGCCTGCGGCCGATCTGCATCCGCAACCCCCAGTTTCCGCAGCCCCTGAGTCTTGAGCGTGTGGTAGCTGGTCATCAGCACGCCGACCGAGAGCGACATGGTGAAGGCGCGCGGGACGGCGCCGCGGAAGAGCCCCCGCATGCCCTCGGTCTTGACCACCTCGCGCAGGCCGTGCGACATGCCCTCGTACTGGTAGGGCGACTCGGGCGCCCAGCACTGTATACGCGTCTTAACCAGGTCTATGGGCGAGGTGACGAAGGCGGCGACGAAGCCCGAGCCGCAGCCCACCGCGAAGCTCGCGGCCGCGGAGGGCGGCCCAGCGACGCCCAGCTCCCTGCGGCGCGAGGCGAAGTGCGCCATGCCTCTCTCGTAGCAGACGAGCATGATTGGCGAGTAGATGCCCCACATCATCATGTACTCCTTCGTGCCCACGTACAGCCCGCGGTAGCCCGACGTCGCCACGATCTCCGAGGCGACCTCGGAGAAGGACTCCCGGCCCGAGAGCTGCATCCGCTGCCGCACCACCTCCCACGGCACCCACAGCGTCGCGGCGGTGCACTCGGCGGCAAAGCCGGCGGCCATGGCCCGCGCGTCCTTGCGGTGCTCGCCCGGGAGCATCCGCCCGAGCAGCCGCTTGGCGACCTCGAAGCCGCCAAAGTAGAGGCCATTGACCGGCGCGGCGCCGAACACGGAGACGCCGAAGCCGCGGTACAGGATACCTGCCGACCTGCGCAGTTGCTTGAGGTCGTAGAGCGGCTGCGCGACGGGCTCGATGCCGCCCGTGCTCGTGCGGAAAGCGGTGAGGCCGGCCTGCACGCCCGCGCTGAGCGCGTGCAGGCCGCTCGAGCCCGCCACGGCCACGCGCTGCAGCAGCGGCGCCTCCAGCGCGGCAGGGGCCGCGGAGGTGGAGTGCAGCACGCGCAGCGTGTCGAGCGGGTGCGCAAGGGCGCGAGAGGCGGGGCCAGCGGCGCTGCCGGCGAGCGCCGCCATCGTGACCTGCTGTAGCAGTGAGGCCGCAGGCAGCGCCGGCTCCTGTGGAGGCAGATCGAGCCGGTGCTTGGATCCTAGGCCCGTCGCCATGCTCTGCGGGAGCACCTCTCTCTCGACGGCAGCTGCAACCGGTGCGGCGGCAAGCTGCAACAGGGGTGGGGGCTCGATGTGCGGGAGTGCCATGTTCAGCGCAGTCGCCGGCCAGCTCGGTAGAGCCCCGTCCTCGACGGGCGGCTCGGAAATGGCCTCTCTCTCCAGAGGTATACCTGCGCCACGACGGTGCCTGACATCGGCCATCATATCGAGCGACATATCGACGGGGGCCCTGCCCGCTCGCGTCACGGCCCAAATGCGCCACGATGCGTTCTCCAGCCGGCGGCAGTAGCTCTTGGACATCCCAGTGATCTCCTCCAGCTGGTCTGAGCCAGCTTGGCCCATGAGTCGGGCCATGCTCGTCGCTAGGAGCCACTGCTGCCCGATGCCTTCCGCGGTGGGCGAGCGCATCACATCAAGGGGCTGGAACAGCGTCGTGCCCCGCTCGTGCACCACGCCGGCCGTGTCCAGCATGACCGCCGCCGGAAAGCGAACGGGTGATGCGATTCCTGCGTCACGAGACGCGCTTGATTTTTGCAAACCTTCGATCTTGGCCCATCTTCCTTTTGAAATAATCCACTTCAGAACTGTCGTCCGCTCATGCCGCCCCCACAGCTGCGCGGTCAAGGGCTTCAGAACCGCCCTGCTCCGCTGAGCGGGCCAAGCTTCAGAACGGGCCAAGCTCCATGTCGAGCTCGCGCAAGCGTACGGGCCTGCACTCGCTGCTGTTCCAGCGCGAGCTCACCGGCCGAAGGCGGACTAACCTGCTGCTCTGGAGTCGCGAGCTCATGTACGGCTCCGGAAGGTCCGCCTCTTACATTCCTCTCCCTGAGACAGCAAAGTCGACGATCGCGCTGGCGTTCTCGGCGGATGGCGAGTACTTTGCGTCCACTCACGGCGACCACACCGTCAAGGTGCGGCCTCCTCTCCCGTGCCAGGAAACTCCTGGGCCACCACCGCAATGCCCCGCCCAACACCTTGGGCCTCATCACACGCCCCAGCACCGCACCGCGCGGTCGATGAGGCGGGCACGCGGGGGGGTAGCGGCGCGCACGGGCACCGCGGCGTGGGGGCGCGTGCCACCCACCCCACGCGCGCCTCCGCTGGCCGCTGCGGCCGCGGTGTGAAGAGAGGAGGCGCCGCCCGGTCCCAGGTTGCAGCGTGGTCCCTCCCGCCTCTCCCTGGGCAGGTGTTCCGCTGTGCAACCTGGACGGTGGAGTGCGTGCTCACCGGCCACGAGCGCACGCCCTGGACGGTCAAGTTCCACCCGCACAACAACCGTCTGCTCGCCTCGGGCTCGCTCGACCAGACCGTGCGCATCTGGGACGTGAGCACCAAGCAGTGCCTCTGCCGGCACCATTTCGACTTTGTCGTCTCTTGCATCGCCTTCCACTCGAGCGGCGAGCTGCTCGCCGTGGCTGCGGGCAAGCGCATCTTGTTGTGGCGGTGAGGCCCCCGCGGCCCCTCCCTCCATCCCTAGCGTCCCCGCCCCCCCTCGCCCCCTCGTGCGGCCCGCCGACGCCTCCCGTCGTGGCGTGGCAGGTGGCAGCAGCGAGAGCCGCGCCAGGCGCTCACCGGCGCCGAGCCGCCCCTCCTCTCCGGCCGTATGAGCAGCACGGGGGGGGCAGGCGGCTGGGCGGCCCGCCTGCTACCAGGCGTGCTTAGGCCCGCCACCGCGCCCACGCCCGCGCAGGTCGCCGAGGAGGGCGGTGCGGCGCGCCGGCCGAGCCCGCCGCAGAGCGAACCGCCGGAGGTGCTGGTGGATGGGCAGAATGCGCAGCGCTGCGTTGCCTTCAAGGTGCTTGCACCACGCTGCACCACGCCGGCACACGAGCTCCCCCCCCCCCCCCCCCCCCCCCCCCCCCCCCCCCCCCCCCCCCCCCCCCCCCCCCCCCCCCCCCCCCCCCCCCCCCCCCCCCCCCCCCCCCCCC
>Ga0209302_10002262_pt1 | contig 11255 bp, 7 predicted proteins | sample ArcOceMetagenome_2_FD_187445 | JGI IMG/M metagenome (GOLD analysis project Ga0209302, IMG submission 187445) | Marine eukaryotic phytoplankton communities from Arctic Ocean - Arctic Ocean ARC135M Metagenome (SPAdes) (version 2) | ecosystem: Environmental > Aquatic > Marine > Oceanic | place... | reverse complement strand
TTGAAGCTGACTTTGAAGAGCTAATAGAAACGGCGTCTAGCAATCGTGTTAAATCTCCTGATACACGCGTGAAAGGTGCACAGGTGCCTGCCTCACATGAGGCTTCACTTGATGCTGCTCGGGCCGATAACGAAGAAAAACAGACGGGCTCAATTGTCGAAGCCGCTTTAGCTTTACTAAACGATACTCCTGTTGTTGCTAAGTCAGGTGGGCCTAATGTTGTTGATAGTGAGCAGGGGGCAGAAGAGAATGAGTTAGCCGCTTTACTGAATCGAGAGCTTGTCCAATCAGACGAAAATGTTACTTATGAAGGGGGAGTGGAAGAAGAACCTTTGGCTATGCCTGAAATCACGGTGGAAAATCCTGAGTTTGAAACCGTTACCATACAGCCAACCCCCGGCCAAGATACGCCTAGTGTCGACGATGCTGTAGTAGAAAAGCCTGTCGCCGAAAAGCCTTCGCTGGCGTCTTCTGCACCAATCGCTTCGTTAGCGTCTCGCCCCGAGCAGTCAGGCTTGTTTGAAGAGTTTTTAGAAGCGGCGGGTATTCCAGTGGCTTTGATAGATGGCAAAGATAAGTCGCAATTAGCCCAAGAAATGGGCGCCATGATCAAAAATTATTCTCAAGGGGTTGTCGAGACGCTGGCGACACGTAGTTTGGTGAAAAGTGAGTTTCGTTTGCAGCAGACTATGATTCGTCCTGTCGATAATAATCCATTGAAGTTCTCACCGTCGGGATCTGAGGCGCTTAAAATCATGATGTTGGCTGACTCTGCTGCGTATATGTCAGCGCCCAAGGCAGTGGATGAAGGTTTTAAGGATATACAGGCTCACCAATTAGCTATGATGTCGGGTATCCAAGCCGCATTTTCGCACTTGTTAGACCGCTTTAAACCAGAAGACTTACAGCGTAAGTTTGATCGTAGACCGCGCCATCAAAAAGGTATATTGGGCCGTCAGCGTGTTGATTACTGGCTTGAGTATGTTGATTTTTATGAAGATATTTGCACCATGATGGAAGATCAATTTCAGGATTTGTTCTCGGCGGAATTCGGTAAGGCTTATGAAGAGCAGCTTAGGAGCTTAGATAAATGATAGACATAAGAAACGTTATTAGTCTGCTTGTGTTAACTGTGTTAACTGTCGGTTGCGCCTCTATAAACCCTTTTTCGCCGGAAGAAGAAACTAACGTTAAGCTAGAAATGGTCATAGAAGCGGCTCACGATGTTAACCCCGATACTAATGGTGTGCCGTCGCCTATCGAATTGCGCTTGTATCAATTAAATTCACTGTCTGAGTTCGAACAAGCTGATTTTTTCACGCTGTATAACGAAGAGCCATTGCAGTCGACTTTGCTAGATACTCGCATTTTCTTAATGAGCCCAAGCCAGTTAGAAGAGCTAAAAACGGATTTGAAACCTGACACGCAATATATAGCGATTATAGCGGCGTATCAGGATATCGATAATGCAGTCTGGAAAGATGTCATTCGTGTTCGTGATTCTCGTGGTTTCTTAAAGAAAATGATTAGTTCTCAAAAAGTGATGACGTTGCATGCCTTAGCATTGACTAGTCGTGTACTGCTGACAGATCAGGAGTAATCGGCATGAGTTGGCATAAGAAGGTCGCATGGCTTGAGGGCATGTTTATACGTCCGCAGCATTTTCAGCAGCAAGACCGCTACATAGAAAGCATGGTCTCGTCCCTTAATGCACAATTATCCAGTTACGGCTGGGGTGTGTCTGAACTTGAAATAGACGAGTCAGCTTTACGTCTCGGGAATATAGTCATTCGTCGTTGTCGCGGGATTTTACCGGATGGGACGCCAATTAATGTTCCTGCTGAAGATGGTGTGCCTGAGCCTATTTCTTTAACGGTTGAGGATGAAGGTGGATTAATCTATCTCGGTTTGCCGCTATGGCGTGCGGGCTCCAAAGATATGGATAGACACGCCACGCCGGACGCAAATGCACGTTTTCGTATTGAAAATATGGAAGTGCCTGATGCCGTTATGGGTAGCAGTAGTTTGGCTGATTTAGAAGTGGCAGGTAAAAAATTATCCGTTTTATCGGAACAAGAATATCACCAGCAATATGCGGCTTTACCTATAGCTAGGGTTAAACGCATTAAAAACCGTGCAATCGTATTGGATGATAGCTTTATCCCACCGACACTTAATTTTTTGGCAGTCGATGGGCTAGCGCGTAGTTTAAAAGAAATACAAGGTTTAACGCATATGCGTAGTGAGGCCTTATCTGAGCGTATTAAATCGACAACGGGTGGCGGTTCGGCTGAGATGGCCGATTTTTTGTTACTGCAGCTGTTGAATCGCTATGAACCTGTGTTGACGCATTACTTGGTGACGGATCAGCTACACCCTGAAACGGTTTATCAAACACTGGTGCAATTTGCTGGTGAATTGGCCACATTTACTCATCCAGAGAAAAAAATTGCCGAGATGCCCGTGTATCAGCATCTAAATCTAGAAGCGACTTTTGTTGCTCTAGAACAGCTATTACAACAGCCGCTGAGCACGATGTTAGATCAGAGTGCAGTGCGCATCGAATTGATTGAAAAAGGTTTTGGTATTCGGGTTGGCTTTATACCTGAAACAGAAATAGCGGCGACTAATTTTGTTTTGTCCGTACGAGCGGATATGCCGCGTGAGGATCTACGACGCTTATTTCCTGTACAAGCGAAAGTAGGGCCTATCGAGCAAATTAATAATTTGGTTAACCGGCAGCTGCCAGGGGTAAGGATTGAACCGCTACCCGTAGCTCCGCGTCAAGTGCCTTACTATTCAGGCGCGGTTTACTTTGAGTTGGATACTCAAGGTCAATGGTGGAATGTGATACATGCCTCAAAAGGATTGGCTTTGCATATTGGTAATCAATTTCCCGGTGTTAATTTAGAGTTATGGGCTGTTAAGTAGCTACTAACCATATAAACATGGATGTATGAAAAATGGATTTTAAAGGTGATCGCACGGTCATAATCCCGACGCCGGGAGGAAGGCCAGCGACAGCAGATGTAGCACCTACGCAAACAGTTACTGATAGCGGTAGCTGGAGCACGTTGTTTGATGATGCGGATAAATTTATTAGCTCAGGATTTAACCGTCTTGAAAATGCAGCATTCAAGCTTCTTTCGCTTATTCCTACGATAAAGAAGTCTCACTCAAACCCCAGTGCGGGCCTGCTTCGCCAGCAAATGGTGGAAGAAATAGAGCAATACGAAGCCGTCGCGCGTAAATCTGGTATTGATTCGCGTACTGTTATGATTGGTCGTTATATTATCTGCTCTGTACTGGATGAAGTGGTGCTTAATACTCCTTGGGGTGGGCAAAGTGATTGGCAAACGCGTAGCTTGCTTAGCCACTTCCATAAGGAAACGTGGGGCGGCGAAAACTTCTTTGTCATGCTCGAAAATCTCGAGAAAGACCCCTCGACTAACATTGACTTGTTAGAGTTAATGTATATCTGTTTGACGCTGGGTTTTGAAGGTCGATACGCAGTAGAAGCTGATCGAGTAGGGCGTTTAGCTGAGGTTAGAGCACGCTTATACCGGACTATACGCAATCAACGAGGGGAGCCAGCACGCCAGCTTTCGCCTCATTGGCAAGGTGTAACAGTGGCTAATCGTAACTTGCGTCGATTTATGCCGTTGTGGGTGTTTGCTTCTGTATTAGCGGGCGGGCTATCTATCTTGTTTTTCTTTTTGTTGTATCAGCTCAACCATGTTTCAAATCCTCCTTATCAGGCACTAGCAATGTTGGGTAATGGGGCGGAAACGTCTTTTGATCGACCTAAAGTGGTGGATCTCTCTGCCTTACAGAAGCTGCGCATTTTTTTAAAACCAGAGATTGAAAAGAGTTTGTTGGCTGTTGAAGAGCGCGGGGGCCAGGTTCGCATTATCATTCAAGGTGATCGTTTGTTCCAGTCCGGTCAAGCGACAATTAACGGTGATTATAAACCGTTATTACGTCGGGTATCTCTGGCGTTATATGAAGTGAATGGCAAAGTGCTGGTTGAGGGGCATTCCGATAGCCAGCCTATTAATACATTGAAATTCCCGTCGAACTGGCATTTGTCGTTAGCGCGAGCGGAGGAAGTGACCCAGTTACTAGCAAATAATACTCAAGAGTTTGATCGTTACGACTCTGAAGGTAAGGCTGATACCAGTCCAATTGCAGATAATTCAACGGCACAAGGACGTTCCAAGAACAGACGTGTAGAGATTGTTTTGTTATCTAATGTTGTTTGGCGCACGAATGGAGGAAACGAATAATGCGTCTGCTTACGTCTATCGCAGGGAAGTTGAAAACAGTGCTGGGTTTTGTCGCCCTAATCATTATTGCTGTGTTGATCTGGTTTGTATTGCCGGCCGTCACGATGGGTGGGGCTGATCCTTTTGGTTCAGCTATGACGCGTGGGATGATGATTGGCAGTATGTTTGCCATGGCGCTTGTGTATAAGTTACGTACGCACCTCATGGCGAAAAAGAAAAACGAGCAGCTGGCTTCAGAAATGTCAGCCAGCGATAAAACGCCAAAAGAAGAGCTTGGAAAACAAGAAGTTTCGGAGTTAGGCCATAAGTTTGAAGAAGCCTTAAGTCTGCTGAAAAAAGTTAAGACCAAAGAAGGTGGTAAAGGTAATTATCTATACGTTTTGCCATGGTATGTAATCATAGGCCCATCAGGGTCCGGTAAAACGACAGCACTATTAAACTCAGATCTCCACTTTCCACTTATGGACTCCGTAGGCGCATCAGTTAAAGGTGTCGGCGGCACACGTAATTGTGATTGGTGGTTTACCGATGAATCCGTCTTACTGGATACCGCTGGCCGTTATACCACGCAAAATAATCAAAATGAGTTAGACGAAGTTGAGTGGAAGGGCTTTTTAGGGCTGCTGAAAAAATTTCGTAGCCGTAAGCCTATCAATGGACTAATTATTACCTTCCCGGTCGATAGCTTACTGAAAATGCAAGAGTCCGATTTAATTACGCATGCTAAGTTTATTAAGCAGCGAATCCAAGAGTTTCAAGAAACCTTTCAGATTCGTTTTCCGGTGTATATCACGATTACCAAGTTCGATTTATTACCTGGTTTTACCGAATACTTTGATGATTTAGGCCGTGAAGAGCGGGAGCAGGTGTGGGGCTTTACCTATCCTTATGACGACGACAGTGAAGAGCAGGATGTGGTACCTCAGTTTTTGATGGAGTTTAAAACGCTTCAAGAGCGAGTCCAATCACGTGAAGCAGATCGATTGCAGATGGAATCCGACATTAATCGTCGAGATTTAATTTATGTGTTTCCCCGTACTTTAGGCTTGTTGCAGGATCCCGTAGCTACTTTTTTGCAGGAAATTTTCAAACCAACACGCTTTGAAACACAGCCTTTGCTTCGAGGCGTCTATTTCACCAGCGGCACGCAAGATGGCACCACACTAGACCGTGTTGTTAATGCATTGGGTTCGCGTTTTGGGCTCCGTACTGACGGCTCTGCTCAGCGTTCGGGAAAAGGTAAAGGTTACTTTTTACATAACTTATTTACTAAGGTGATTTTCCGCGAATCAGGCTTGGCTGGCATTAATATTAAACATGAACGCCGTTTATTTGTGTTGCATTCATTGGCGTATGGTTTGGTGTTTACGGCGGCTATAGCCTTGTCAGGTTTATGGGTTTACAGCTATATCGAGAATACATCTCTGGTTGATGAAGTCCAAGCCAAAACGGTTGAGGCAGAAGCGGTTATTGCTGATATCAGCCGTTACGAGAAAGATGTGTTAGTGCCCGTTGATGCGCTCAATACCGTTCGCGCCTTGCCAACAGGTTATGATGATATTCGCGAGGGCGGAAAAAGCTGGCGTCATTTCGGTTTATACCAAGGTGATAAGTTAGGACAGGAAGCGAGTGATGCGTATGGGCGCTTACTCTATAAAACTTTCCTACCCCGCTTATTAGTACAGATTGAATCGGCCCTTTACGAAAAGCGAAATGATGCTGAATATCTATACGATACCTTGCGTGTGTACTTGATGTTGAGTGATCCAGCCCACTTAGAGCCTGCGTCTGTAAAAAGCTGGGTCCTTGAGGATTGGAAGCGTGTATTACCACGTGATATCCGCAAAGCTGAATATGATAATTTGCAGGCGCATCTTGATGCCTTGCTAGAGTATCTACCGAAAGAGACACCGTTACAGCCTAATGAAGAACTTGTATCGAGTGTTAGAACATTACTCAGCACTTTGCCGCCGGCTCGTCGTTTTTACTTCCGGTTGAAAGAGGAGGGTATGCTGAATAACGAGCTGTCGCCTTATCGTATGGTTGATGCCATTGGTAGTGAAGCGGCGTATCTCTTTCAGTTTAAGAATGGTCAGCCTATTACCAGTGAGATAGATGGCTTTTTTACTAAGCCGGGCTATCAGCATTACTTCATCGTTGATCGTGATGAAATGATTGAGCGTTACTTGACTGATGAATGGGTCATGGGTGACGAATATGGGTTGGAATCCGTAGGACTCAATGGCGAGTTACTTCAGACGCAAGTCGAGTCCATGTACTTAGATGACTATCTTGCTACATGGAAAAGCTATTTAGAGTCGCTAGATTTCGCGCCTATGACAAACCCGCGCGAAACCTTAGCTATTTTGAAGGAGCTTTCACGACCTAATTCCCCCATTATTCCTTTGCTTAAGTCGATCCATGAGAATACGGCGTCAGATGCATTTTCACTTTTGGGGGCGGTGGAAGGTATCACCGGAGATAGAGAAACACCTGCATTAGATGAAAAGCTACAAGGGGTTGCTCAGGTACGTTTGAATCCAGTGGTTGAGTACTTTACCGAGCTCAATAAGCTGACAGAGGGTGACGATGAGAACGCCCCGCCGATTGAAGAAACTATTAAGATGTTAGATGAACTTTACATCTATATGAGTGCAATCGATGGTGCCGCAAATACGGGTAAAGTGGCCTTCGAAAATGCGTCTGACCCGCTCGGTTCTGCTGCGGTACTTCGTGAAATGGATGTCGAGGCCGCTCGACAACCTAAGCCGCTTTCGACTTTGCTCGATAAAATTTCAGACCGAGCTAAGTTACAAACAGCGCAAGATGCCAAGGGCTATATGCAGCGAGAGTGGGATAATGAAGTGGCGCGCCATTGCACCAATATGTTGGCAAACCGTTACCCCTTTAATAAGCGTAGCAGTCGAGAAGCGACCTTAGATGATGTGTCTGCTTACTTCGGTCCGGGTGGGATTCTAGAGCGGTATTTTGATGATGTAGTTGTCGATTATATTGATACGTCTCGTCGTCCTTGGCGCTGGAACGAAAATAACGGGGTGAGCTTAGGCTTTTCAGAATCCGTATTACGCCAGTTAGAAATTGGTCGTGTGATCCGTGATACTTTTTACCGCACAGGCTCGGCGGATCCGTCAATCAGCTTTGAACTGCGTCCAATCAATATGGATAAATCTATTTTACGGATGAGCTTGTTTGTTAATGGTCAGCAGATGACGTATGCGCATGGTCCTCAGAGCGGTAAACGTTTTCGTTGGCCTGATCAAGGGCGTAACGCTGATCGAGGTTTAGCGCGTTTGGTTATTGTCACCAGTGCAGGACAAGAGTCGATTACTGAGCAGGGCGATTGGGCTTTATTTAGGCTGTTTGATCAAGCTAAGGTTGAACGTATGGATCGCGAGCGCTACAAACTCACCTTTACGCTAAAAAATGAGTTTACTGTCTCTTTGGAGCTACGTGCCGGTAGTGTTTATAACCCGTTTCAAATGGCTGAATTACGACAAGTGAGGTGCCAGTGATGGCGGGTTTAGCGATTGGTATTTACGGGAAGTTGCCATCACATGCTGACTTTGTGAGTGCGGATATTGATTCCGAGCTAACAGCAGAGCTTTACGATTGGATGCAAAAGGTTATCTTTCAAAGTAAAGGTGTGATGGGTGATAACGATTGGCTAACGGCGTATCTAGTATCACCGATCTGGCGCTTTTATTTGCCTGCTACTGAGCAACGAAAGCATGCCGTGACTGGGGTTATGTTGCCGAGTGTAGACTCAGTAGGTCGTTACTTCCCTATATTCCTTGTGTTTAAGTTAGAGACAGAAAAGCTACGCATTGAATGGCTGTTTCGAGAAGCGACTAGTTTGATGGCTGTATTGGAAAACGCCGGTATTCAAGCGCTACAAAAGCGCCTGTCAGTTTATGATCTTCAAGTGTTGCTTGTTGAATCGACACATGAGTTTGAACTAGGTGAACAGCTAGAGTTACCTGTTACTACGCCGCGCTCAATTGTAAATATCGATGAACAAATTGGAAAAATGATCACCCATTTGGGTGATGTGACTTTATGGTGGTCAATGATGGATATTACTGGCCACGTTAAACCTTTATGTAGCTTTAGTCAGATGCCCGACGCGAATGACTACCAGTTTTTGTTAGTCGGTAGCGTATCGGAGTAAATGGAAGTCAATGGCAGATAATAATTGGAATGGCTACGGCCAAACGGATGTAGGCTCGGTCCGAGAAGAGAATCAAGATAGCTTGGTCGTCTTGGATCGTACAGGGGTTTGGTGTGTGGCGGATGGCATGGGTGGCCATAAGGAAGGTGGTATCGCTAGTCACTTGGTTACACAGAGTCTAGAGAGTTTGGCGCAGAAAGAGACCAGCTCGCTGGATGAATTGTTATCTGAGACTATTTCCGTGTTGCAAGAGGCGAACCAAGCGCTGTGTGATATGTCAGATAGCTTTTACGGAGAAGATTTGATTGGCACTACGGTGGTGGCACTGATTATTAGTGGTAATCAGGGCGCCGTAATTTGGGTCGGGGATTCTCGATTATATCGAATGCGTGAGACAGCTTTTGAAATGGTTACGCGCGACCATACTCAATTTGAAGAACTGGTTAGTCGTGGTTTAATCGAAGATTTATCCACTGAAAAAACGCATCCGGCCAGTCATATGCTCACAAGGGCGCTGGGCGTTAGTCGTGAGCTTAATCTAGACACTATTCGTTTAGATGTTGAGCCGGGGGATAATTTTTTGTTATGCAGTGATGGGCTATCGAATATCATTGAGCAACTGGATTTAGGCAAGGCGATTTACTACAGCGAAGACAAGCAACGTGCTGTAGCTAACTTAATCAACATGGCGTTAGCTCGCCAAGCGAATGACAACATTACCGCTTTAATTGTGGACAGGATGTAATCGATGAAACGCGTAATTATGACCAGTATGGTTTCTGTAATTGTTTTACTTCAAGGTTGTGCCGTTCAACAAAAAGTTGACGATCGCTCTGTTGGCGGTTTAAGCCGTGTGGGTATCATGAGTAATGATGATCAGCTTGAAGACAGCTTCCCAGATTACATGGGGTTAGAGCAAGTTGGGGTCTATTACTTGGACCCTGTCACCAAGGGTAGTAGAAGCAGTTATTTAATTCGGGCTGAGAAGGCAATTTTGTCGTCAGTTGATTATAGCGAAGCGAAGCTGAATTTAAGTAGAGCTCTTTATCTTGATCCGGATAATAAAACGGCTGCCTTATTAATGAGCCAGTTAGTGAATGATCCGGTAGTGTTTGCCCAAGCAAAGAACTTTAACCAGAATAGCGATGTTGCCAACTATACGGTGAAAAAACGCGATACGATTAAAGGCTTATCAAGAAAAGTATATGGTAGCTCTAATTACTATCCGTTTATTATGCGTTTAAATCATTTGGCCGATAGTAAGCTGTTTGAAGGATCAGTTATTAGCCTACCTAAGCCAGAAAAATCGGCGCGTAAAGCGATCAAACCAACCCGTAAAGTGGTTAAAAAGAAAACGGTTACCGTTGTACCAGTGAACACCACCGTTCCAGAAAAACCTGTAACGACGCCCGTTGCTCTAGTAGAAAAACCTTCGGTAGTAAAGATAGATCAGCCGGCTGTTGTGCTTTCTGAGCCTCAAGCGGATTTATCTGCGACAAGTGAAACGCTAACGACAACTCCAGCGTTAGAAGCAAAACCGTTGTCTACTGCTGAAGAAGTTAAAGCCGAAGTGCTAGCTGTGCCTGCTGCGTTAGAGGTAAAGACAAATGATCAGTCTGTAGGTCAAGTAAGGGCGGTTAAAGACGTACAAAATGTAGAAGAAGTAATGTCTGCAAAACCAGAGTCGCCAGCTGAGACAACGGTTGAAGAGGTGGTGGACGCTGAGGACGAGAACCCACTAGAGAAGCAAGCGCTTGCTGCTAACGCTGCGGGTCAGCAAATCCGCGCGTATCGTTTGCTAAAACAAGTCCCCGATCGATCGGCCCAGGGTGATACAATACTGAATCGTTTAGCAGACAGTTTAGTTTCTAAACCTTACGCAAAAGGGTTAAAATACTACCAAGAACAGAAGTTGAGCTTAGCCATCGCTGAGTTTAATAAGGTATTAGCCGCTGATCCTACACATGGGCAGGCGGGGATTTATAAGGCTCGTTGTCAAAAATTGCTCGATAAATTAAGCAATATTGAATAATGTACACGAGGGTTTTAACAGTATCGTCAGTTAAGCCCCTTTGTCATAGGATATGAAAGGCAGTAAATGGATTTTTCAGCAGCATTAACACCTATCAACGGGGATGTTAAGGCGGGTTATGATATTCGCAATCATCCCGAATTAGCAGAGCCCTTCTATGAGTTGCGTGACTTACGAAACGCTATCCGTGCTCAAGAGCGTCGTGCGTTATCGCTAGAGGATCTCTACGCCCTCAGTTCTGAATGGAAGCAGGTCCAAACGGCCTGTATCAATATTCTTGCCACACAAAGCAAAGACGTTGAAGTACTCGCATGGCTAGCTGAAGCAACAATACGTGTTGATGGCTTTATTGGTCTGGCTAGTGTGTTTTCCGTTATTGACCAAACGCTTCGAGAATATTGGGGTGATATCTATCCGCTGCCGGATGAAGAAGGTATAAGCGCAACCTTATTCCCGTTAACTGGGCTTAATGGTGATAATGGCGAAGGTACTTTAGTCATGCCGATCCGCATGGCCTCTGTCATTGATACACCATCTGGTGAAATGGTGAGTGGTTGGGATTATATAAAAGCCTGTGATTTGGCTCAGCTGACTGATGATAATAAACGTAAGCGTAAAGTAGATGAAGGTATAAAATCTATTGAGCAGCTTCAGCAGCTTATGCACGGAACAGATAAAGAACAAATTAAAGCCACCGCTAAAGCGATTCATCTCTGTAAGCAAAAATTTGCTTCAATTGATGAATTTT
>Ga0209302_10002261_pt1 | contig 11256 bp, 13 predicted proteins | sample ArcOceMetagenome_2_FD_187445 | JGI IMG/M metagenome (GOLD analysis project Ga0209302, IMG submission 187445) | Marine eukaryotic phytoplankton communities from Arctic Ocean - Arctic Ocean ARC135M Metagenome (SPAdes) (version 2) | ecosystem: Environmental > Aquatic > Marine > Oceanic | place... | reverse complement strand
GGGGTAGGGGTAGAAGTCGGGGTAGGGGTAGGGGTGGGAGTAGGGGTAGGGGTTGGGGTTGGGGTTGGGTTAGAAGTAGGGGTAGGGGTAGGGGTAGGGGTAGGGGTAGGGGCAGGGTTAGAGGCAGGGTTAGAGGACGGCACCTGCAGCGTGAGGAGGATGGCGCCTAGCACCGTAACCTTAGTGTTGCGGCTGGACTCCTCCTCCTGCGTAGGTAGGGGTAGGGTTAGAACAAGGTCCACAGGGTGAACGGGCAAGGGCGTGTGCGGTGTGTGTGTGTGTGGGAGTGGAGGCTGCCGCCTTCTTCTGCCGTGAGGGGAAGTAGGCGAGCGAGGGTGAGAGTGTGGGGCAGAGGGCGCAGGGCGCCAGAAAGTACCAGAGAGGTGCAGGTATAGGGTTAGACCCAGGGTTAGGCCACTGGCTAGACCTATACCTTGTCCTTGGTCTCGCCCGGGTCGCACAGCTCGATGCGCAGCCGGTGCTTCTCGTCGTCCAACCGGAACTTGAGCTGCACCGGGGTGAGGTACTCGGGTGCGAGCGTGTCGTCCTGCACCTCGGTCCGACCCACCTCGTGCTCCGCCAGCGTGTCGTCCTCGATCAGGATGACGCGCACGAACGAGTCCGTCCTGAAGAGCTTCGGGTAAGGGTTCGGGTATGATCAGGGCTAGGTGAGGGTTCGGGTGAAGGTTGAGGTTCAGGGTCAGGGTTAGATGTTGAGGAAGGTGACCTTGTGCCGCGGGTGGCGAGGATGTCCGCGCACCGGATGTAGATCTCAACCTCCAGCTGCTGCTCCTGCTCCGAGACCGCTGGCGCACCTTGTGCCAGCTTCGCCATGCCCTCCTGCGCGAGCCTGGTGAGGGAGTCGCCGATTCCACCCGACTTTGCGCCGACGCCGGCGATCTCGCCCACGTCGAACGAGGCCACCGAAACGAGCTTCGGCGGCTCGGTGATGCAGCCGTCGTGCGCAGCCTCGTGGTAGTCCTGGCTCTTCTCAAGCTTGAGGTGCGTGACGGCCGGGTCGTGCTCCTCAGCGCCCAGGCGGCTCTTGGTCTTTTCCTTGCGGAGCTGGCGGGCGGGAGGCGACCCCGCGGGGGTGGTCGCGCGTGTGGTGGCGAGGATCTCCGCCATTGCACTCGCCTTGGGGTCCATTCTCACGGCAGCCAGTATGTCGGGCGCCGCGGCGGGCTTGTCCTGATCCTCGATTGTTTAGAGACGGTTACACGCTGGTCCCGAGGGGAGTTAACCCTAGGGACTCACGAAGAGGTCAAGAGAAAAACCTAACCATCTTACCTTATCGTATCGCCAGCCCTGGCGCGCGCGTCCGCCAACATGCGGACGGGTCGCTTGCCCAGGAGCCGCTCGCCGCCCAGCCCAGGGGCATGCGGGGGGGGCCTGCGCCACGCGCTGCCCATGGAGCCGCCGCCGCCGCGCTGCTTCGCAGTGGCAGTGGCGTCGGTGGGCCTTTGGATCCGTGCGGACTCGCGCGCGGGCCCGAAGCGCGCTCGTTCGGGCCAGGGGGCAGTGGCTGCGGGTGGGGATGCGAGGCTGACCGTCACAGTCGGAGTCGCCACGGCGGGGCCACGCGGCTTGGCGCTCGGCGGTGCCGCCGGTACCGCCGTCGTCGCCGCCGCCGCCGGTACCGCCGCCGCCGCCACCGCCGCCGCCGCCACCGCCGCCGCCGCCACCGCCGCCATTGCCATCCCGGTCGCGCCCGCGAGCCGTCGCGCGTGAGGCGTCTGCCCTGCACGGTCGTCATGGTTAGGGCTAGGGCTAGGGCTAGGGCTAGGGCTAGGGCTAGGGTTAGAATTAGGGTTAGAATTAGGGTGAGGGTTAGGGTTAGGGTTAGAATGGGGGCTTGGGTTAGGGTTAGGGTTAGGTTAGGGTTTAGGGTTAGCTATAACCTGCACGGTCGTCAGCGGATATGGCGGGGTACCGCGGTGCCCAGCTGTTGCGTAGCTCATGCAGCGCACGACCCCTCTCTGGGACCTTGGCCTCTCCCTGCCTGCTGAAGACCTGAGCCCCCCTGGGGACCTTGGCCTTGCCATACCCCGTAAGGACCTTGGGCTCTCCCTGCCCCCTGTGGACCTCGGCCGCACCCTCTCCCGCCTCGGCCGCACCGCCGGGCCGCTCTCGCCCCCCCGCGCACTGCGGTGCCGCGCCACCGCGCCACGCGTGCAACCCCTGCTGCAGGGTGCGCCCGCGCCGCCACCGCGCCGCCAGCTCGGAGAGCGCTCGCGCGTCCGCCTCTTGCCGCCAGCGCGCCACCGCCCGCGCCACCGCCCGCCGCCCACCGCCACCCACCGCGCGCCGCGCCCACCGCCGCCACGCCGCCGCCGCCGCCACGCGCCGCCAGCGTGCCAGCCCCGCAGAGAGTGGGAAGAGCCGCCCCAGCGCCGCCGCGCGCACGTCATGCGCCGCGCGCCACGCGCCGCGCGCCGCCGCGTTGCGCCAGCTGAGGTGTGCGCGGCGCAGCGCGCGACCCCGGCGCACCGCCGCAACCGAGGCTGCGTGCGCGGCGATGCGCCTCGCCTCCGCCGCACGCCAGCTGAGGTCAAGCAGGCTCCGCTGCAGCAGCCGCAGCCTGCGCCGCGGCGCGCCGCGCGCCACCGCCTCCCTTCGCCACCGCCACGCGCCCGCCCGCAGCCCCCACGCCGCCGCCGCCGCGCTCAGCCGTCGCAACCGCCCCTCGCGCCCCGCCTTCACGCCACACGCGCGCCGCCGCGCCCGTCGCGCCCACCGCGACCACGCGACCCACGGTGGGACGAGCGCCGCGGCCGCCGCGGCGCATAGCGGCGGCCGCGGCGCGCGCGCGGCCGCCGCGGCGAGAGAGAGGTCCGCCCACGCCGCCCTTGCCGCTGGGGATCGCCGCCGCAAGGGCGCGCTGGGCGACGGCGGCACCGGTAGCGGCAGCGTGGAGGCCGAGGTGCCACGCGAGGCGCCGCACCGTAGCGCCGCCACCCGCGCCGCCGCCACCGCCGCCGCCGCCGCCGCGGCCGCCGCCGCCTCGACCGCCCCCGCTGCTGCTGAGGTGAGCTGCCGAGGTGCAGCCGCCGCCGTCGCCGGCGAGAACGTTGCTGCCACCACCTGCTCGCTCATCAGCCTATCGAGCCTCCGCAGCCGGCTTACCGGAGCCGCCGCTTCTGCCGCCGCTGCCGCTTCCGCCGCCGCCATTGCAGCTCCCGTGTCTCCCGTGGCCGAGCGGCGCGACTCGGCCGGAGATTTGCTAGGAGATCTGCTAGGAGATCGCGGCAGATGGCTGGGAGATCGCGGCGCCTTGCTCGGCAACTTGGGGGGCAACCTCGACCGCTCCCCGTCGGAGAGCGCTCTCCTGTCTGTCTTGTCTCCCTCGGCCTCTCGCCTCGCCTCCCGCTCCCTCCCGCCGCCGGGCAGCGCGGGCGATCGCGGCGGCCTCGGCCACATGCCGGCCGACCGCGGAGCGTGAGCTTCCAGCATCGCCGCCGCCGCCGCTTCCGTTACGGCCGCCGCCGCTTCTAGTGCCCCCGGCGAAGGTGGCCCTTGTGCCTCGACCTCCACCTCGAGATCGCCGTCGCAGTAGGACAGCTTGTGCCGCCGTGGGAACTTAGGTGAGGCCAGGAAGGAGCAGCTAAGGGGAGAGCACCTGGTAAGGGGTAGGGGTAGGGGTAGGGTTAGGGGTAGGGGCGGAGGCAGGGAGGAACAGCTAAAGGGGGGGAGACCGTTGATCCCGTGCCAGGGGACTCCGCCCAGGAAGGCGAATCGCACTCGGCACAATCCTCGCTGCCTCCGCCTCCGCCTCCGCCTCCGCCTCCGCCGCCGCCTCCGCCTCCGCCTTCGCCTCCGCCTCCGCCTCCGCCTCCGCCTCCTCCGCCGCCGCCATATCCGCCACCTTCGCCACCTCCGCAGCCACCTCTGTTGCCGGCAGCGGCGGAGACAGCGGAAGTGCAAGCGGCGGCGGCGGAGGCGGAGGCGGCGGCGGCGGCGGCGGCGGCGGCGGCGGCGGCGGCGGCGGCGGCGAGGCGGGGTGAGCAGGGCGTCGCTGTGAGCGTAGCAAAGCGTGGCGTGGCGAGGCGAGCAGCAAGCCAGCGTGACGGCGCCAGCGTCGCAGCAGCACCACTCGCTCCGCCCGCCGCGCCGCCGCCTTCGCCTCACGCCGCGTCGCCCCGGCCTGCCGCCACCGACACAGTGCAGCCATGGCGCAGCACCGCTCGGCACGCCGCTCGAGCTCGAGGAGCGTCGCGACAGCTCGGGCGGCGCTGCGCCAGAGGCGCACGTAGGCACGCAGCCGCATGTGCCACAACCGAGACCTCACGCCCTCACGGCGCACACCAGCCTCGGCGTGCTCGAGGCGGTCGAGGCGGAGGCGGACGCGGGCGTGGGCCGAGAGAAGGCACAGGGCGCGGCGTAAGCTCGGACCTCGGAGGGACTTGGCCAGGCTGGGGCTCTGCTCGGCCGGTACACGGCCAGCCCACCGGTGCAGCGCCACTCGCATAAGCCTCCGGGCCCAGCACGTGCGCATCCGAGCCAGGCGCGCTACGAGCGCCCGGTGCTTCCATCGATCCAGCAACCCCCTCGAGACGTGACGCGTGCGAAGGCTGGGCTGCAGGCACAGGGTGAGCAGCGTGCAGTGTGGTAGCTCGCGGATATTGGGGGAAGGTCGCAAGGTGAGCGGCGGCCGTGCCTTCTCCTTGCGCGACCTCGACTTTGAAACGCTCTGCTGCTCTCTGTGCGGCTGTTCCAGATCGCGGAGGTGGATGAAGTGGGAACGGCCGTCCATGCTGGGACTAACGTGGCGCCCCGTGCAGTTTCCGTGCTGCATCAGGCGAGAACACGTGCGAACGCGGACACTTCAAACTTCTCGTCGTGGGCGGCGAAAGAACGGGACGGAAAAAAAAAAGTTCGATCTGGATTAGGCTGGTTACAAACCCTTTGCAAAATATAATACGTATATTATACAAAATACGACGCACAGGTAAACGAACGTGTCTAGCTGACAGTCTGCTTACTGACCTTCAGCCACCTACTAATGAATACTTTACGCAGTTAGCCAGGAACCACTCTCAAACCTTGCGGCACGCAAATAACGCCGCCTGCCACTGCTGCTTGTGCAACAGCGAGTCCGGTTTGCCCAGGTAGGGCGCCGCCACCAGCTGTGGCTCGGCCAGCGGCTCGAGCCTGGTTAGAGTTTTAGGGTTAGGGTACAGGGTAGGGGTAGGTTGGGGTTGGGGTCAGGGTCAGGGGCAGGGTTAAACGCTAAGGAAGGTGACCCCTCCTCTGCTGCCAGCTCGACAAGCTGGCTCAGTGTGGGGCACAGCCCGGGCCACGTGTGATACTCGAGCGGTCCGGCGAAGAGCCACAGTCCACCGGGGCGTAGGGCATCGCGCACCTGGTTAGGGTTAGGGTTAGGGTTAGGGTTAGGGTTAGGGTTAGGGTTAGGGTTAGGGTTAAGCGCACCGCACGTACGCCGGCCAAGGTGTCAGGTAGACAGTCGAGGAAGAAGCAGGTGCAGACGACGTCCACCTGCTGCTGCGCCTGGTAGGGTTAGGGTTAGTGTTAGGTTAGCGTCACGGATAGGGTTAGGGTTCGGATCTGCTGTCGCGCCGCCGAGGGCGGAACCAGCCGCGCCGCCCCCGGCTGCACCAGCTGCAGGGAGAGGTTGGGCGGCGCGGCGCCAGGCGCGACATCGGGTACCGCGAGGGCGGCTAGCCTCGAGAGGTCGGTGGCGTTGTTGCCAGACTCGTCCAGCCAGGGATGCACCGTGAGTGACCCCGGCTCTGAGCAGGCGAGCATGTGCCACGCCACGCCCAGCTGTGCCTCGCTCACGTCAGTGCCGATCACACTCGCCTCGGGCAGAGCGCACGCTACCTCCCACGCCAGCCGACCGGTGCCGCAACCCGGTAGCAGCACGGAGGTGCTCGACGACGGGGCGGCCGAGCGCAGCTCGTCGAAGATCATGGAGGTCAGGCGCGCGTGCAGGTCTCGCATCCCGCCGTGGCCTTCGGCGGACCAATCCTTAGCCAGGTGCCGCCAGACGCTGCCGAGCCCGTTGTAGATGTCGACGTTGCGGTCCGTGCTCTCCCACGGCAGTGTCAGTTCCGGCCACGACCACGAGGGCGGTGGGCCGTAGAGCGTGTGCAGCACCTGGTGAGGCTTAGGGTTAGGGCTAGAGCTTGTGCTAGGGTTAGGGTTAGAGCCTTTGCTAGGGTTAGGGTTAGAGCTTGTGCTAGGGTTAGGGTGAGGGTTAGAGCGCGTGCATCACACCGATGCATTACCGTCGACAGCCGCCAGCAGCGCAGCATTGTACGTGGTCATCCTGGCGCGCAGCTTGCCGGCGGAGAGCGAGGCGATGGACTGCGCCTCCAGCTCGATTCTCTGACGGAGCCAGCCATTCTGCCGGTGCAGCGCTCTCGCTACCGCCGTGAGGCTCATCCGCTGGGCGGGCGGTGCGCGCCGTGTTGGTTTGCCTGTCTGTTCAGGCAGAAGAAAACGAGACAAAACGAGACAAGAGGCTCAACACCCCGTACGCCTGCAGTGGACGCCCGACATCTGTGACGGTGGTAAGTCTAGCTTGATAATGCGCACCACACGCGTGTCGTCATGCGCCAGCCGTAGCCTTGCCCTTGGCTGGGCCTGATCGGAGGCGCTCGTCGTTCGTCTCGCGCACGAGGACGAAGGCGCCGCCCGGCTGGTTAGGGTTAGGGTTAGGGTTAGGGATCTAGGGGGAGGGGTTAGGGTCAGGGTTAGGGTCAGGGTTAAGGTCAGGGTAGTCGCAAGGCAGGGCCGCAGGGCACTGGCCGCGCCTGCTCGTTCTGCACGCCTGGTTCTGCAGGCTACCCCTACCCCTACCCCTACCCCTGCCCCTACCCCTGCCCCTACCCCTGCCCCTACCCCTACCCCTACCCCTACCCCGCTACCCCTAACCCCCTTCCCCTACCCCTACCTCTACCCCTAACCTGGTTCTGCAGGATGACGAGCAGCTCGTCGTCGACGTAGCCCACGTCGAAGAAGGCGCCAGACGCGGCGTCGTCGGCGCCGGCGTTGCCACCGAGGGAAGGGAGCGGCAAGGAGAGCGTGGGTAGCAGGCGCGTCAGGTCGAGGGCGAGCAGCGCCTGCGTTAGGGTTGGGGTTAGGGTCAGGGTTCGGGCTAGGGTTCGGGCTAGGTGTTCGGGTTCGGGTTCGGGTTCAGGTTCGGGTTCGGGTTCGGGTTCAGGTTCGGGCTCGGGTTCGGGTTCGGGTTCGGGATAGGGTGTGCCTGCGACTCGACGCCGACACTCTCAAAGGTGAGGCCGACCCGCGACGCCGAGCGCGCGCGCGCGCGCGTGCTGACCCGGAGGCGTGTCGCGGTGCGCAGCGCCTGTCCAGGATTAGGGGTAGGGTTAGGGTTAGGGGTACGGGTGGGGTTAGGGTCAGGGTCAGGGTCAGGGTCAGGGTCAGGGTGCGCAGCGCCTGTGCAAGGCGAGGCTCACACGTGTGAGTAGTAGACCTAGACTAGGGGCATGCTAGACTAGGGGCATGCTACTCGAGGGTTGGTTGGAGCCCTGTGTGGCATACTGTATGGCATACTGTATGGCATACGCCCCGGGCGGCAGGAGCGAGGCGAGGCGGGGCGAGGCGAGGGTAGACCTAACCCTAACCCTGACCCTGACCCTGACCCTAACCCTAACCCTGACCCTAACCCTAACCCTGACCCTAACCCTAACCCTAACCCTAACCCTAACCCTGACCCTAGGCCAGGCTTACCCCGGGCGGCAGGAGCGAGGCGAGGCGTGGGTAGAGATCGATGACGTTGACCACGCTCGCGGGCAGCGAGATCTCCTGCGAGATTAGGGTTAGGGTCAGGGTTGGGGTTGGGGTTGGGGTTAGGGTGAGGGTGAGGGTGAGGGTGAGGGTGAGGGTGAGGGTGAGGGTTTAGGGTCTCCTGCGAGATCGGGCCGACTCCGGCGAGAGGGTTAGCGTCGAGAGAGAGGACGTCGGTGGCGTTGGTGTACACGAGGCGCCAGTTCCCTGGTTAGGGTCAGGCTTAGGGTGGTCAGGGTAAGGGTCAGGCTCAGGGTGAGGCTTAGGGTCAGGGTGAGGCTTACGGCTGGGGTCAGGGTCAGGGTCAGGCCTAGGGTTAGGGCTGGGGCAAGGTTAGGGTGGCCGCCAGTTGCCGTTCAGTGGGCGCACAGCGGGGTCCTCGGGGTTGGGGAGGTCCCTCTGCTCAAAGCCACGGCCCACCCACGCGTTGGCAGCGCTGCCGATCATGCCGGCGGTGGGATCCGCAGTTGGGCTCAGCGGCGTTAGGCGTTCCAGGATGCCATCGACGCTCGCTCGGTCGAGGGCGCTCGCTCCAAAGCCGCGGTTGCAAGCGGCGCAGACGCGCAGCAGCTGGCCCTTCAGCTGCTCGCGCTCAAAGGGACGGTTGAGCAGGGCGCGCGCTGCGTCGACTGCAGACTCCTCCTGGTACTCTGTGGGCGCTGCGTCGATCGCCATCGGGCGCGTGCGGCGCTGCTGCTGCTGCCCGCCCGACAAGGCGACGCCGACGGGCGAGACGAAGGATGCTATCGCGAAGGTGTAGAACATCTCAAGCGCGCCGTTTTGGGATGTTATAATTAACACGCAGGGGCACAGAACCAATGAAGTTCAGTACCCCTCTGTCCTTCCTATGAATCAATCGTGCACCTCTTCACTACATGCCCTTGTAACGTGAACGCCGGCGTGCCACGAGCGCTCATGGACGCGGCGCAGCAGGCGAGGATGCAGAGCAGGGCAGCGATGAGCGCAGCGGGCCTGGACAGAGAGTCGCTCCTGCTCATCGGGCAGGGCGGTGAGCTGTACATGGGCGAGGATGGAGAGGGCGGCTCCGCCGAGGAGAGAATTCGCACGCTGCTCGGGGACAGCGCAGGATCCGCCGGGCTCGCACGGCGGAGGATCCGCCGGCCGCTGGGCGGCGGGTACGCGGCGCAGGGCCTCGCCTTCTCGGAGAGGGAAGCGGGGGGCGGCGACTCGCTCAACGAGCTGCTCGCCCACCTCACCGCGAGCCGCTCGGGCATGGCGGGAGTCCCTGGAAGCTCACGGGGGCGCGATGCCGCGGACAGCACGGCAGCGCTGACGGCGCTGGAGAAGATGCTGGCAGAGGAGGAGTCCAAGCCGTCGTTCGCGCAGGGGATCGTCGAGAACACGCCCGCTCACGCACAGGACATGGCGCTGCGCAGCCGCTTCGTGCAGGAGCTAACCCTAGCCCTAGCCCTAGCCCGAACCCTAGCCCGAACCCTGGCCCTGGCCCTGACCCTGGCCCTGACCCTGACCCTGACCCTGACCCTGACCCTGACCCTGACCCTGACCCTGACCCTGACCCTGACCCTAAACCCTGACCCTAACCCCAACCCTAACCAGGAGCTGATGCTCTCGTCCATCTGCGCCAACCCCGCGTCTCTGGTCGGCGTCTCGCTCGCGCCTGAGGAGATCTGGGGCGCGGCGCCGCCCGCTGCTGCGGACGCCGACGACACAGGCGCGGAGAGCCCGCCGGAGAGCGCGGCGGACGGCGGACGGTTGCTGCGGGAGGAGCATGCCCGGGCCGCCGTCCTGGCCCTGCCGCTCACCGTACGCACCGCTGCAGCCAGCCGGCCGGGTGGCGACTGGGGCAAGATGTCTTGGGCGGAGCGGCTGATGGCGTGTGCGAGCGTATAGGGTTAGCGCGGTGTGCGGAAATGTAGAGTCAAGGTGTGCGGCACTATGTTGAAACAGAAAGGCCACTTAGCAAATATATTACTTTAAGTCCGCGACTGGGCGGCGCAGGCTGGGTCCAATGCGTCCATTGGTTGGTTGTACCGGGACGAGGCGATTTTGAGTAATGAAAGATCAATTAAGAGAGGTAAATTGTAAAAACACGAATTTTCAGACCAAAAAACGGGCCATATAGCCATGTTTATAGTGGGTAAACGCGCCGCGAGACGCCGTGAGCGGCCCCGTGGGCGGTTGGGGACGATCCCGGGCTCTCAGGATATCTAGATGACGCGTTATGCACGATGGAAGGCAGCATGGGTCATGACATCTCGTGGTTTGATCTCGCGCAATCTCAATCGCAACATTCTATCCGAAAAAAATATCGGTAGTTAAGGTCCGTCCCCGCCTCAACTTAGATCCCCTATCGTGTAGAGCGCGTCGTGGAGATATCCTGAGAGCCCGGGATCGTCCCCAACCGCCCACGGGGTCGCTCACGGCACACGATTTGGGTTTTTCGCAGTTTTGGAATCATAGCGATACATCTCAAAGTGATACTCTAAGTAGTAGTAATAGAGAGCTGTTGAATATAGGATTAGACATGTTAGTTTTATGCGCGGCGTAATCTTCAAGCTATGGCACACTCCTGGCTATGGGGGCCTCTATGAGAAAGTTCTGTTTTATCATTCTATGATACAACTATCATCCATCTTCTGAAGGCGACTTTTGAAGTGTGCTAAGACCTGAAGCAAAGCTGTACAGGGACGTGGTGCGTCAGTTTACTACTCGGTGCGCACGAACTCGTCGATGGCGGCATCACCGACGGCGCGCCGCAGCTGCGCGTGAACCGGGGGCCTCCCGCCCGGCGTCTGAACCTGCCCGTCCAGGGCATACGCCTGTGGCATACGCGCCCTGCTCCACGACGAGGTCGGTGGGACAGAGCGTCCGCTCGCACTTGGCCGCATCAAAGTCGACAGCAATCCACACTTTCAGCCTCTGCACCTCCATATTGTTCTTGATCCACCACGCGCGGTGCCGGCCCTCGTGGTCGTAGACCTCCCATCAGCGAGGGAAGATGTTGAGGCTCCCCTCCTCCTCCTCCAGCCGCCGTAGCTTCAAGTATGGTCGACCAGGGTTGAAGTTGGCGGCCATCGCCTCGTGTTCAACCTTGTGGCCCCATTGCAACTTGTCGCCGCGGTTGTCGGGCCAGGTCTGTGGGTGAGGTAGCGTATGCCCGCTAAATATATTCGAAGATCGCACCCTAACCCTTAGTTGTTTTGCCTGTTCTCATCTAAACTCGCGGTCGACAGCACCCTAGCACCTCCGCAACCCCTTAAACTAGCACCATAGGCGAGGTCTGGGGAGGCCTGCATGCATATGTAACTGATGTCCCTTAAAGTCACTTACCGGTAACTTACCGGAGGATCGTACATATAGACGCCCACCACATAAAACGAGATGAATCATTCTGAGAACAGAGAAGTCAGAACCACAACATGGGAGCCCTTCTCGCCGTCTCCTCCCCCGCCTCCCGTGGTCGAGCTTCGGGGCCTTCTCTTCTCGCGGCGCGACCGTGTC
>Ga0209302_10002259_pt1 | contig 11265 bp, 7 predicted proteins | sample ArcOceMetagenome_2_FD_187445 | JGI IMG/M metagenome (GOLD analysis project Ga0209302, IMG submission 187445) | Marine eukaryotic phytoplankton communities from Arctic Ocean - Arctic Ocean ARC135M Metagenome (SPAdes) (version 2) | ecosystem: Environmental > Aquatic > Marine > Oceanic | place... | reverse complement strand
AATTAAGAGAGAGAGAGAGAGAGAGAGAGAGAGTGAGTGAGAAAGAATGTGTCGCCGACGCCGTGTGGCACTTGCGCTGTCTCATCAGGAGTGAGACCCTAATAGAAAATAGTATAGTAAGCACAACTATATAAGAGAGAGCGCGACAGGGGCCCAATGCGACCATCTCATCATCATTCCTTGTTACATCATCATTTATCTTATCTTATCTTATCTATCTCATCATCTTACACTAGTTGCGCTTTTTTTAGCCCCCCCCCCGGCCCCGGCCGCGCTGTGTGATGGGGTTGCCCTTTTCGGCCGAGCGGAAGAGCGGAAGAGAAACATGTCGTTTGCCCTGCGCCTATTGCTGGCCGCGCTCGCCTCCAGCGCCACCGCGCTCCAGGAGGTCACCTACATCGGTTGGGACCACGTGCTGCTGCACCAGCCTTCCACTGGTGCCTACTCGATCAACCACTACGCCCGCTATTCGCGCCCTCCGTGCGTGGGCCTGGCGGGCGAGCCGACCTTCGTGGGCAGCGTTGGCGTGGTGGGCCAGCGGTTCATCGCGCTCGGCAAGGGCGCGCTGCTCCAGGTCGACCCTGCCACGGGCCGCTCAGCCTTGCGCCAGTGCGGCGGGGCCGACCGGCTGCCGCTAGGATTGCGGGTCGCGTGCCCCGTCGTCTTCGAGGGGCCGCCGCAGCGGGCATGGACAAACGTGAGCTTCTTGGCGCCGAGCGACGACCTGCTGCTCGTGCACAACACCTCGCGCATGCAGAGCGCCAGCCTGCGCGGCTACCGCATCCCGCGCGCCGCCGACGGCGTGACCCTCGCCTCCGCGGCGCGCGGCTTTGACAAGCTGCCGCTGGCTGGTCTCGTGTGGCGAGAGCGCTTCGGCCAACACGCGCTGGCCGCGCTGGGCAAAGGGCTGGTGCTTGACTACGAGCCCGCCGAGCCCGCCCACTTCCGCATCTGGCGCCTCAACCCCAAGTGCGCGAGTGGCACGCCGTGCAACAGCGCGACCGACCCGCCGCTGCAGGGCCCAATACACGAAGGGCAGTTCCCGCACGCTGGACGCTCCTTCGTGGGGCTGTCGACCGACACGCCGGCCGACGTCTCGCTCGTGCACGTGCTCGAGCTCGATCCCGCCTCCGCCTCGTACCGCGTCCTCGTGTGCGACGTGGCCAAGCTAGGCCTCCACCTGCCGCTCCCCTGCTCCTACTACCAGCCTTCGACGCCGCTGCTGCAGCCGTCACCGTGCACGGCCTTCGGCTCTTCCGCCACCTGCCTCGCCGTCGAGGGCTGCGGCTGGTGCGCCTCCACCTCCACCTGCCTCCTCGGCCACGAGATCGGACCGTGCAGCGCCACGTGCCCCAAGGCCGCGTGGGCCGGCATCGCGCACAACGCCAGCGCGAGGAGTGCCACGCCACGCGCGCTCTCGCAGCCGGGCGACGGCGCCTCCGCCGCCGCGCCTCGTGACCTGCGCGTGCCCGAGAGCGCGGAGAGCCTCAACGGCGGCGGCGGCGCGCGTGCGGGGCTTGTGGCGGCGGCGGCGCTCGGCAGCTCCGAGCTCGCAATCTCGTCGACGCTCGGCTTCGGGGCGGGCAGTTTAGTCAAGCTCTCGGCAGGCACCGCGGTGGAGGAGGAGCACGTGGTGGGGCGCGTCGATGTCGAGAGCGGCCGGCTGCAGCTGCTGGGCAGCACGGGCCACCGCCAGCCACAGGGCGCCAGCGTGGAGCTGCTCATCTCCGGTGATGACACCACCTCGCAGCCCGGGCCCGGCCTCGCCCCGCCCAACGCCACGGCGGAGGAGGGTGGTGGTGCTGGTGGCGCGGTGGAGGAGCTTGTGTACCTGGGCGGCGACAGCGTGCTGCAGCTGCTGCCGCACGGCCGCTACTCGCTCTGGCGCCTCGCACCGCCCGCCGAGAGCCGAGCCCCGTCGGGTACGCGCCACGCGCCGCTGCGCGCTGCTTTCGACGAGGCTCCCACGGCGCAGGGCCTGCTGCCGCGACCCCGCCTCGACACGCCCGACGGCGCGCAGCTCGTGTACACGGGCGCCGCATCGTGCGGTGGCGTCACCGACGACGGCTGCGACACCTTTCTCGAGTTTGAGCGGCGCTCGGGACGCTACTTCCGCTTCCAGCGCCGCCCCATGGCGCCCCCGATGGCGGCGGCAGGCGTGGGCGGTGCGTACGCCCTCGCCGCGCAGGGCGTGTGGCCGCTGCTAGCGGGGGCGAGCACGCAGCTGCTCTACGTGGGGCACAACCTGCTGTGGAGCTGGGCGAGTGAGCGCGGCCACCTGCGTGCCTTCCGTTACCGCTCGCACAGGCTGAGCAGTAGCGGCCCCACCGCCGGCGCCGCGAGCGCCGCGGGCGGCGCCGGCGCTTCCGCCGATGCCGCGGCGGGTGAGGTGGGCGGCGTGGGCGAGGCGGTGGCGTTTGCGGGTGCGTGGCGCTTGCCGGCCTCGCTGCGAGGGCAGGCGCTCGCCTTTGTGCGCTCGAGTGCGGAGGAGGGGCTGCTGCTCGCGTACGATGCGCATGCCCCCGCACCTGTCGAGGCGACAGTGTGGCTGCTGTCGCCGCACACCGAGGACGGGGAGCCGCCCCTCTCGCCGCTGCAGAGGCCTGAGCTGCTGCGCCTCACGCTGTGGTCTGCTGCGCCGCGCCAGCTGGTAGGTCTCCACTCAGGCATGGTGCTCGAGTACTCACGCAGCCATGTCATGTCAGGCCAGGCCATGGCCGCCGCCACCAACGCCAACGCCTCCGCCGCCTCCGCCGCCTCCGCCTCCAACGCCTCCGCCGCCTCCGCCGCCTCTGCCTCTGCCTCCGCCGCCTCCGCCTCCGCCGCCTCCGCCTCCGCCCCCAAGCCATACGCGTACACGCTGCACGGCCTGGCCACCGATGGCCGCACCATGATCGCGGTGGGTAAGGGTCGCCTCGGGGGTCCCATCGGTGGCGATGCGCGCGTGTGTGCCCACGAGGAGAGGCTAAGCTGTGTGCGCGACCTGCGCTGCGGCTGGTGCCACAGCAACGCGCGCTGCCTCCTCGCACCCACCGCGCCGCCCGCGAGCGGCGGCGACGCGGCGCTCGGTGCAGACTCCGACGAGTCTTGCCCCGAGCCGAGCTCGCTCGAGCTCGCCCCTCCCGCCGCGCTCGCCTGGGGCGGCAGCGCACCGCGCATCGGCTGGCGCCCTGAGCACGAGCTGCGCTTGCTCTCCCCCAGCACGCTGCTGCAGTGGTCGCCCCTCGACGGGGCCTATCAGGTGTGGGCTCTCGAGCTCAACGACGTGGGCAGCTGCTCCGCACTGCTCCCCCTCGCCACCGGGCAGTGGGCGAGGGCGGGGGTGAGCCTGCTGCCGCTCGACGTGCCGATCGACCAACAGGTCGTGCCGCTCGGTGGTCGCGCGGTGGGGGCGGCGGCGGGGCCGGCCACCGCCGCGTCGGCTCAGCCGGTACAGCCGCAACTGCTCTTGGAGCATCACCGCAGCCGCGGCACCTACCGACTACTCGCGAGGCACGTCGCGCCGCCCAATGCCACCGCCACCACCACCACCACCACCGCCGCCGCCACCACCACCGCCGCCACGCCGCACCTCACTGCGCGGCTCTTGGGTCAGCGTGCACTGCCCTCGCCCAATCTCGACCGCACTCTCATCTCCCTGGGAGAGGGCGCGCTGCTCGACCTGCATACCGCTACAGGAGGCTACAGGCTGTGGGCCGTCTGCACGCCGTGCGCCCTAGCTGGCCACGACCCGCTGCCTCCCGCATCACTCCTCTTCCAGACCAACACCTCGGCCCTTAGGGGCGGCACCGTCGTCTCCCTCGGTGACGACGAGCTTCTCGTGACCTACGCCACAACAGCAGCTACGATTGCCAACCAGCACGCACGGCCACCCGCCTTCTGGCGCTACGTGCGGCCGCGCGGCGTGCGCACCGACTCCTACGTACCTCTGCAGCCCAGCCTGCGCGCCCCGCCCGACGTGGGCGCCGCGGCCGACCCAAGTGTGGTGGGGCTGCCCGGCGGTCACCTGCTGGTGGTCGACGGCGGTACGGGCGAGTTCCAGCTGCAACGGTGTGCGCCGCCGAGCGACGAGCAGCTCGCGGTGCCTGTCGAGGGTGCCGCCGCGCAGCTCGGCGAGCCGCCGCTGCCCGTGTGCACGCCGCTCGGCCCAGAGGGCAGCGGCAGCTTCCACTCGCCCCCGTGCGACTACAGCCACCACGACGCTTGCCTCGCCGACGTGGGTTGCGGCTGGTGCCCCGCCTCGAGCCGATGCCTGCCTGGCGACGCCGCCGCCCCCTGCTCCTCGGCCCTCACCACGGAGCGCTGCGGCAAGTGGGAGCACCAGCAGCGCGACCAGCAGCGGCCGATCGGCGCCGCCGCCTCCGCACCCCTCTCCGCCGCCCTCCCCCCCGCCGCCCTCCTCCCCGACCTCCCCGACCTCGCCGCCGCCGCCGCCGCCCCTTCCGTCACCACAGCCGCCGCCCCCTCCATCACCACCGCCGCCGCTGCCACTGCCGCCGCCGCCGCCGCCGCCACCGCCGCCGCCGCCGCCGCCGCCGCGCACCACCTCGGCTGCGCCCCCCGCTGCCTGGGTCGGGTGCAGCTGCCGCCTCGCCAGCTCGTGGCCATGGGGGACCCCGACGCAGGCACGGCGCTGCTCCTCGAGTACCGGTGGGCAGACTCCACATGGTCGCTGCTGCACTACTCCGCCACCGAGGCCTCCACACCTGGTGGGCCGAGCGGTGGTGCGCGCCGCGGAGTAGTCGGCATGGGACCGCCCGCAGCATGGTCGACATGGGACACCAACGCCTCGGCCCAGGTGTGCGACGTCTTCGCATACTCGCGCACGAGCAGGGGCGCGTGGCCGCTCTTCGCGCCACCGCTCGAGCCCGCCGCCGAGCGGTGGTCGGCGTGCGCGCGCCAGCGGGCGGCGGTGCTCGTGGCGCTGGGCCGGCTGGGCGCTCACCAGGCTGGGCCTCACCAGGCGGCCGAGTGGCTGCTGGCGGTCGATGTGCTCTCGGGTCGGTGGGAGGCGTTCCGCTGCGACGCCGCGGCGCTGCTGCGCGGGGTGGGCCCCGCCGCGGCATGTGTGCTCAAGGCGCGCGGCCTGCTGCAGGACTGGCGCTGCTCCGACCGGCTCGTCTCCCTCGGGCGGGGGCGGCTGCTGCAGTACGATGCTCGCTCGGGAGATTATATCGTGCTCGAGCTGCATAGGCGCGACGCGGCGCCGCCTGACACCCGCTCGCTCGCGGCGGCGGCGGCCGAGGCGGCGGCGGTGGTCGCGGCGCGCGGGCTGATGGCGCCCCCCGTGGGTGCCAAGGCCGAGAAGGCGGCGGCGGACAGGGCGGCGGCGGCCGAGGCGGCGGCGGCCGAGGTGGCGGCAGCCGAGGAGGCGGCGGGGTGGGAGTTTGCGAGCGTCACGTGGGGGAGTATGGCGGAGCTCGTCGACAGTGCGGTGCTGCCGCTGCGGCCCGACGTGATGATCACCCAGGGCCGCACCAACATGTACAAGCAGTGGCTGTACGACCGCACTGCGCGCGGCGGCTGCGAGGCCGAGCGACCAGGCGGCTTGCCGCCCTCGCCGCGCACGCCGCCGCGCCGGATCACGTGCGCGTGGCGCGCCGAGGGCGAGACGGGCCGTCCCTCGACGCGCCGCATGCCACACGACGCCGCCGACATGCCACCGCCTGACGCGCGCGGCGGGCTGGTGAGCTCCGGACCGGCGCTGCTGCTGCCCTACGAGGCGCAGGGGGGGGGGCAGCGCGCCAGCCAGGTGGAGGGGGAGCAGCGCGCCTCCCAGCAGGTCGAGGCGGGGCTGGCACTGAAGCTGCTGCCCGAGGAGGCCACCTTTGTCGGCTTTGGGTGGGACCGGCTGCTCGCCTACGAGCCGGGCGCCACGGTGGGCTGGGGCGCGCGCCCCGCGCAGCCCCTGAGCAACGCCTCCTACGACGGCCGCGTGCGGGTGTGGCTGATGCACGGCGTTGATGGCAGCGGCGGCAACAGCGGCGGCAGCGGCACCAGCGGCGGCGGAGGCTCGGGCGTCGCGGCGCGCGACTGGTCGCTCGTCGGTGCGGGGAGCACGGGCGCCGCGCCTTGCAAGTTTGCGAGCTGCGACACGTGCACGGCGACGCCCGGCTGCGGATGGTGCGCCGAGCGGCACGAGTGCATGCAGGGGAGCGACGAGGGGCCTTGCAACGCGGACGAGTGCTCCGCGGCGCTGTGGATGCCGCGCTCTTGCTCGGCGAGCGGCGTGGCGTGCGGCATGTTCTCGGCGTGCGCAGACTGCACGCTCAACGAGGACTGCGGCTGGTGCGGTGCCGACGCTAGGTGCGTGAGCGATGCGGAGCGCATGAGCACCTGCAGCGGCCCCGAGGGCCAGGGCTGGGGCCAGGCGCAGTACGTGCGCGCGACGAACATGTGCGACGCGGGGCTGGCGGTCAGTGCCCCGAGCCCAGCGTGAACTACTTTAAAAGGGTGGGGCCGCCATTCAGCCAGCAGAGGCATACTTGCGTCAAGACTCAAGTGCTCTTAAATATTTTTTTGCGGCACACATTCTGCTTTTTGCGGCACATTCTGCTTTTAATCTCTTGTGTCGTTTTGTGAAACGTGGCGGTTTGGTCGAGGCCGGCGAACTAATTTTACCCGCGGTCTCCCCAAATTCCGTTCTGCGTTCAGGAACTTTGTGTGGAAATCAATAGCAAAATTGGAAGATTGGAACTTGAGTTCTCACACCGACTACGGTTGCGTTACGGTATCGTCGCGCAAATAAACCCACGATAAAGCCGTATAAAGTATGAAAAGCCTCGCGGCCAACACATACCCCAGGCGGCTTGAGTCTGCAGTGCCAAAGTGGTCAACCCGCAAGGCCCGTGGCGATCTGTAGCGCTGGATTCGGCAGGCAGGGGCGTTCACGAATGGACTGCCACCAGGCTGCAACCAGTGGTCTCTGTCCCAGCCCGCGCGATCCCAGGCAGCAAGCATGCGTCAGCGCTGGCCAGCCAGCAGCGTTACGACCCTTAGCGGCAGCAGCGGCAGCTCTGGTCAGCTCTGGTCGCTCTGCGCCACCGCCACGGGAGCTGCAGCAGAAGCGGCGGCGGGCGGCGCGTCAGGGGCAGGCGCCTTCTGGGCCTGGGCCTCCGTGCGTGCGCCATCGGAGGGCGTGCCTGGGGTGTCGCCGCCGGGTGGGTCGCCGCCCCGGGACATGACCAGCTTCACCCTAGGCACGACGTCGCCGCCACTCGCCCTCTCCGCGACGGCCTGCGCGATGGGCTTCAGCTTGAGGCCAGCACATAGCATGTACTACTCACTACGACGTACCTACTGCGTACTCACCTGCGTGATGGTCTTGAACTTGAGACCACGAGGCGACACGTAGCGCCAGTTGCCTGCCTTGCGCGCGCCCAGGTAGGCCTCGACGATGGTCCAACCAGCTTCCGCCGCGCCGCTGCCAAGCTTGAGCTCCACCTATGAGTACATAGGGTTGCAGGGTGGACGCCTATGGTTACAGCCTGGCGGCCTAGGCCGTACGGTTGCAGCGTGAGGCCCACATCCGCCGCGTCGAGCTCGAACAGCTCGATCACGGGAGATGGGATCTCATCCTGCTGGGTCTCGTCACGCTCGAGCGACTCGGAGCCTGCGGCCAGCGGCTCCCACACCTGCGGCACATGGACATGGACATGGGCATGGACATGGAACATGGACATGGACATGGACATGGACATGGAACATGGACATGGACATGGAACATGGACATGGACATGGACATGGAACATGGACATGGACATGGACATGGACATGGGACATGGGCATGGGCATGGGCGTGGGCATCGACATGGGGTGGCCGCTTAGGTGCATAGGGCCGCAGCCTGGACGCATAGGGTTGCAGCCCGGGTTACACCGGGCGGCAGCCTGGGTGGCACAGGGTTGCAGCGCGGCGTGCAGCCCTCGCCTGCTGCGCGCCATCGCCGTAAGAGACGCGCCACCGCCGTGCGTCGTAAGAGGCGCGCACCGTGCCCACGGGGAGCAGGGTAGGCCACGCGACGGGGGGCACGTACTCGGGCAGCGCCGTCCACCACGACTCGATGTGCCGCGCCCCCTTGGCCTTGGCCTGCGCGGCGGAGCCCGAGAGGCGCATCAGCTTGCTGGCCTTGCTCTCACGCCGCCGCGCCACCTGCCGCAACACAATACGGTGGCAGCCCGTGGTGCCTTCTACGGTTGCAGCCCGCGGTGCCTACGGTTGCAGCCTGCAGCCTATGGTGCCTATGGTTGCAGCCTGTGGCGCCTATGGTTGCATGCTCACCTCCTCTGCGAACTCGTCCTCCTGCGACTGGGTGAGGCCCGAGGCCTTAGCCGGCCCCAGGGCCATCTCGTCCACAGGCGTGTCGGCACGCGCGACGGGCGTGGGCTCGTGCGCAGGGGTGTCGGCCGCCGTGTGCCTGGGGCAGAGCACGAAGTATCGCTCCGCGCCAAAGTGCGTCACGCTGCCTAGCCGCAGCCCCTGGCGCAGCGCGCAGCTCGGGTGCACCGCCTCGCCGCAGCCGGGAGAGGCGCAGGGCGCGCAGGCGCCGCACTTGCTGCTGCACACAGCGCACACAGAGGGCGCAGCTGCGGCGCGGGTGAGCAATCCCGGCACTCCGACCGCCAACCACGAAGCAGCGTCCTCCGCTCCCTCAGCAGCGGCCAGCGAGACGCCAGGCGTGTACAGGGCGCAGACGCCGTGCACCCACTGCCCTTCTTGCGTGCGCAGCATCGCGCCGCCCGTGCCGTAGCAAAGCGAGCAAGTGGCCGCTGGTGACCCACTCGAGCACACCGGGCACCGAACGCTCGTGGCAGGAGCGCCGTCTGCACCTGCCAGCCGCGGCGCAGGCGAGAAGCATTCTGGGTGCGCAACGAGGCTGCAGCCGGAGCACTTGTGCAGCGGAGAGTCGGCGTCCGCGCCCGCACCGCAGATGGAACACACGCTTGCACTGTCAGTGGCTGCTTGCGCCGCGGCGGTCATGGTTCCCTGGTCTTTGCCGTCAAGCGCGTCAGTGTCTCGGCTCACTGGCCACGAACGAGCCGAACTTTGCGCCGCGCGCCGCGTGAGATAAATATTCCCGAGCCTGCGGCCACCGACAGTGTGACCTTTGTCTGGATACATTTAACATCCCAAATTCTCTCTTTACTGCCCTTGCTCGAACTTAGGACTTGCCTCCTCCGCGGTCACGCCCAGCTCCACCCTCTCAGCGGGTTGTTCGCAAGCGTGGGCCTGGACGGGCTGCGCCTCGACGATAAGCAGCGCCCATCACCCGTCGCCCACCGCTGGGAGTCCGAAGGTGCGCCGCAGCCACGCGTCGCGGCTAGGACGGTCCTAGCTCACAATCTATCGCCTGCTGCCCACTCACATCCCATCCCTGCCGTGGCAGCGGAGAGCGAGGAGGCCAGCCTGCTTGTGGCCGAGGACGACCCCACGCCCGGCTTCGAGTGCATCGACAAGGCGATGCTTCGCGTGCGGCGGCATGTCGTGCTGATGTCGCGCCGCAACCGAGCGGTGCTGTGCCTGGCGGTCACCGCAGCAGCGTGGCTGCTCTTCTCGGCTCCGTCGTACCTCTTCGGGCGGCGGGCGTGCACGCACAGCATGCCGCGCATCTTCTCGCACCGCGGCTTCGACGCCTCCGAGGCGCTCTACGAGGTAACGAGCCAGCGCTCCCTGCGCGACCTGCTTGACGGAGGGCTCCACTCCTTTGACCTCGACCTCTTCTGGACCGACCACGACCCGGAGGGCACGCCGCACACGACGCGGAACCCATGCCGCAACCCTAGCCGCAACCCCAACTCTAGCCCGAAGCCCCAAGAACCGCCAAGCCGCCACCCTCCTCCTCCCCACCCTCCTCCGCACCCTGAGCAGGCACGATGTTCGTGGGCCACCCGCCCACTCTGCGGCGGCTGTGGCACCTGCCTGCAGACCTCGTGCACACCCCACTGGAGGAGCTGCGATCTCGTCAGGAGGTCAAGCTGCTCTCGCTGCCTGACCTGCTCCGCCTCCTCAAGCGACGACAGCGCGCGCTCGACCAGGTCAGGCTTGGGGCTTGGGGCTTGGGGCTTGGGGCTTGGGGCTTGGGGCTTGGGGCTTGGGGCTTGGGGCTTGGGGCTTAGCTCCCCTGCGCCTTAGCTTACCCTTCACCCTCGCCCCCACCTTCACGCCACCCCCACCCCCCACCCCACCAACTCTGTGCCCACTGTACCCACGGTGTGTGTGTGTCCAGGTCTCACTCGAGCTCAAGTACCCCGAGCACCCTCAGTGGCCGCTGCAGCTCTCCCGCCTCTACAGCCTGCTCGCGGCCACGGGCATCGCGCACAAGTTCGCCATCGTCGCCGAGGACCGCGGGCAGGCGCGGCAGCACCTTAAGGCGCAGCGGCAGCACGGCGTGCAGGTCACCCTGCTACAGCTTCATAGAGACATGGACGCACCCCGCGGCGCCGACGGCGTGCCTCACTTCAACCGCAGGTGCGTGCACCCACGGCATGCGCATGCGCGTGCCGTGCACCTGGCGTGCACCATAGCATGCACACGTGCATGCATGGCACGTGCATATAGCACGTGCACCTGCATGGACATAGACATGGTGCATGGGCATGGACATGGTGCATGGGCATGGGCATGGGCATGGGAATGGGCATGGGCATGGGCATGGGCATGGACATAGTGCATGGACATGGTGGCGACGGCCTGCCGCACTCGCACCGCAGCGCCGCCGCCGAGGCGCACTCGCTCTTCGGCGGCTGGAGCGTATCTGTCAAGCTGCTCGAGCCCAGCCTGATGGCGGTGGCGGCCGAGGCGCGGCAGGAGGTGTGCGTGTGGGTGGTCGACGAGGACGCGGAGCTCGAGCTCGCGTGGAAGCATGGGGTGCATGGTCTCGTGACTAACAGGCCAAAGTGGGCCCAGTCGCAAGTACAGTCCTGGTACGAAGAGGCGTGCGCCCGCGAAGGCAATCGTTTCTGACACTGAGTGGTGGAACCCACTTTAGCAAATTTTCCGTTTTGCTAGCACATTTCCGTGTTCGCTTCGCGCATAGGCATACACGCAATACTACTAAAGTACCACATTATATAACAACTCCACTGCGCGCGCGAGCCACTAAAAAAGAAAATACTGTACTGCGAGGCACGGTATGGGTAACGACCACCCGGGGGTCGTAGGCGTAAGGGGTAGGTCGGACTTTAGCAGATATTGGACCCTCGCCCGGCGAGAGGCCCCACTTTTTAGCAACTTTGGTCCGCCCACGGAGCGAACGACTGAGACCTGGG